>Ga0208789_1000155_pt1 | contig 90540 bp, 61 predicted proteins | sample Methanotroph_Enr_FD_187368 | JGI IMG/M metagenome (GOLD analysis project Ga0208789, IMG submission 187368) | Enriched soil microbial communities from Old Woman Creek wetland in Ohio, USA - Methanotroph_Enrichment_5 (SPAdes) (version 2) | ecosystem: Environmental > Terrestrial > Soil > Wetlands... | reverse complement strand
TGTAATTGATAATTTGCTTTGCGTTCATTTAGCAAAAATGCCACACAAATACAATCATATATTATTGCATATCATCATTTTATGAACATTCATATGTTGATGGTTTAAGGTTTCGAACACTTATGATTGCAAATCCGCAGTAGCGGGGGGGGGTACACTTTTAGACAAGTTTTATCAGTACTCTTTAAAATACCAAATTAATTCTTTTATCACATTGAAATTTTTAATTTTTCCCTCAATTTCAATACAGGTTGTTCAATAAGAACTGAAAAAAGCATCCCTATTGCTATAGCAGAAATAAAATATAGAATAACAGGTAACCTTTCATTAAAATAATGATTGAGCAATTGTGCTATAATTATATGCCATAAATATATTGAGTATGAATATTTCCCAATCAAAGCAAAAAAACTAATTATCTGATTGGTAAAAAATCGCTGATAAACTGAATTTTCTTTAAGGATAAGGTTTAATACCAACAACAAACCGAAGCCAATTGCGATCAAATCAAATCCAATTGTCAGGAGGAAAAATGATTTTGTATCCACGTAAAAAACAAGTGAAATCAATCCGATACAGGCTATGATTAAAAATTGAACATATTTCTTCGCCTGTGAAAAAACTTCAGGTAAAAAATTATACAGATATGATATAAGTACACCAATTAATAATCCATCACATCGCAGGTGCGACATGAAAAATCGTAATTTTTCAATTGACTGACCATTAACTATATAGGAATACCGCAGCAGAAATACTATTAATATAAGGGATGAGAAAAGTGATATCATTGACTTCTTTTTATCGAGAAGCTTAAACCTGACCAGAAAATAAACAAGAATTGACAGAAAGATATAAAAATGTTCTTCAACTGCAAGCGACCATGTGTGCAAATAACATCCATCAAAATAGCTTTGCATAAAAAGAACTTCTGACAAAATATTATTTATCCCGAAGAGGGAACCAAATGCTAACCACGAAATTATGAGACTGCTAATTAGCATTACATAGAAAGAAGGATATATTTTAAAGCCTCGTCTTGTTAAGAAACGAGGAATATTAACAGAGTTATTCCTGGTATATTCCCTGAACAGAAGGTTTGAAATGAGAAAGCCACTTAATACAAAAAACAAATCTACACCTGCCCAACCGGCTCTTGCGTACCAGGTGTTTAAATCAGAATGGCGAAAAAGAACACCAATTATTGCAAAAAATCTGAGTAAATCTAAAAACTTTTCACGACTAATATTCATAACTAAAAGCAGATATTTTTTTTGCTAATAAATAATATGTTGATATACAGGGAGCAAATCATTCATTTTATGCTTACTTTGCATTCCACAGGTGCTTAAATAAATATTTTCAAATTTCATCTTTTTTGTAATCAAGGTTGTAGCAAGTATAAAGATTAGTAGAATTAGGTATAACGGGGTTTGTTGGCGGTATGTGCTTTATTCTTCATTGCTTAAGTTCATAGTCAAAGTTTGAACAACTCGATTTCATTCCAACAACTTCCCCTCACGGCTGCGGATTTGCAGCCCACACTATCCCTCTCACTACTATTCATTTTAATAAGTTACAAATATATCCAATAACCCTTTCCCTCCGGCATAATCTTTTGCCCCCCGCTGGCGCGGATTTGTAACTTCGCTCATGAGATCGCTGTGCTGAGTTATCAGCCTTTGGCTGATGAGATCCTTCCACTAAGCTACAAATCTGTGCCAGAGAAGATTCAGATATATTTTCATTACAAGTGGTTTATACACTTGGCAGGTAATTATAGGTTGAGATTTTACCCTGACTCAAAGCAAAACCATATAAAACAGAAAAGCCGGGAGAGCCCGGCTTTTTTGTTTTCAAGATATGTTGAATTATTTATTGATCGAAATTTTCTTCGTAATAACCTGTGAACCGGTATATATCTGAAGCATGTACATGCCAGGATCAAATCCGGCTGTAAGAATCTGCAGGTTGGTTCCTTTGTAGCTATTGCTATAAACAACCTGACCAAGACTATTGATAATGCGTACTTCGCTGAACTTAACCGGAGCAACCACATTTATAATTTCGGTCGAAGGGTTGGGATATACCCTGAAAGCAGCTTCGTCAGTATTAGGTACACCTACAGTAATCCATGCAGTAGTGCATACTTTTGGTGATTCACCCAGATCGTAAACTGCACTTACACAATAGTTCTGCTGACCGTTGGCCACAGGATAATCATGATAAAGCAGTGAAGGAGTGTTTGTGAGAAGTGTATCGTTACGATATACATTGTAACTCAACGGGGCTGTTGCAGGTTCGTTCCATGTGAGGTGAACGCTGTTGTCCAAAGGCTGTGCGATAAGGTTGGTAACCGGATTCAGAATAGCTCCAGGTGCGAGAACACCCACATACTTATTCATCCCTCCTTCGGTGGAGCTGGTATTAAATCCTCCTGCCCATCCGCAGCTGTTGCTTACAAAATCGCAAGCCAGGAATTGAGCGGTTTCGGTTCCCATAAACTGTGCCCATGAGTGACCACCGTCAAAGCTGTAGAAAGCACCAACCTGAAAAGCTGAATTTGATTCGGTACTTACCCATGTGTTTTCGGTTCCGGGAACATAACAGTAATCAGCAGTACCTGCAGAACCTGAATAGGATAACTGGGTCCAGGTTAAGCCACCATCGGAAGTTTCTGACATTTCACCTGTTGTGCCTTCACTTTTGTTGAAAGCAATACCTGACAAATCATCCTTGAATTTTACATCAACATATACATCTCCGAGAGTTGTAGCGGCTGCATCCCAATGCAAACCTTTATCATTTGAACGGTACACACGGCCGAGATTGGTTCCGAACCATGCTTTGTTGCCAACTGCAGAATAGTAACCTACAATTCCGAATTCACCAGTTACAGGGTTAGCAATGTTACCAGCGGCAACAGCAGTCCAGGTGTTTCCACCATTGGTTGTTGTATAAATCTCAAACTCACCGTTAATAGGATCGCCCATACAGAAGCCATCATTTTTGTTGAAAAAATGAACCACATTCGGGAATGAAGCTGCATTACTGAATGTAGCTGTAGTCTGACGGGTCCAGGTTGTGCCACCATTCCTGGTAACATAAATACCCTGCGGATTGCTTCCTGATTGTTTGTACATAGGAACATAGGCGGTATCGCTGCTTAAGGCGAATATCATCCCGGGTTCGAGACCTGTACAGTTGTTTATAACGCCAGGTGTCCAGGTGGTGCCTCCGTCAACGGTTTTAGTAAACTCCTGAATATAATTGGTGGTCGTAACACCGTCGTAAGCGGTTGCCCAAACAAGATTGGAGTCAACTGCATGCATATATTTTATACCCCTGGAAGCAACTGAGAAACCACTTGGCTGAATTATCCATTCGCTCAAACCAACATTAGCTTCCTGGTAAACAGTATCGGTAGCATCAATAGCTTCAACACGTATAATGTGTGTGCCTAAAGAAGCTGCACCAGTATTCCATGGATACGAAAGGGTCGTTTGAGTAGTATTAAATACTAGCTGGTTGTCGATATACAGATTCACAACGGTAGGAGTACCTGTAACAACGGTTGCATTGATATCATAAGAAGTTCCGTAAGGAATAGAATTGTTGAATAACAGGTCGTCGAAACGGACAATCAGGTTTGGATTACCTGGTTTAATACCATAAACCACAGCGTTTGACGAATTGAATGTTCCATTACCTGTATTGAGAGCACCAATTGAGTAATATCCGTTTGAAACTCCTGACCAACCCCAGTTCATATGAAATTTATCGGCTGCATTGTAACCATCGCAAACCCAGGCATGACCGCCCGAAGGACCGCTACCTGAATAGTATATAGGACGGCTGGCATCCAGTTCTGATTTCAGTAAATTTTTCCAGGTGGTGGTCGTGTAATCAGCTTTGTTAGCCAGAGCAATGGTGGTATTGTCGTAGTTAAAATAAGAGCTCATTGCCCAGGGAACATCTGTAGAGAATGCGCCTGATCCATCAACCTGATAATCCATATTTACCGAAACACCAGCATGATAAAGTAAGGTAGCAATCTGTGAATATGCGCCTGCTCCTGCTGAGTTACCCATTGAAGCAAAATTGTAGTTGGTGGCTCCAAAATTGGCTGACTGTTGTCCGTAAGTAGCATGTACATAGGAATGTGAACCAACTCCGGTTGCAGGGAAATTATAATATTTCATAATCTGACCCATAGTAGTTGCAACACAACCTGCCCATGTTTTTCCTCCAGGACCACCGGCAGCAGCTGGGCAATAGTAATTGTACCACTGACCCTGATCCCAGATGGTTGATACCAGTGGCAACACATCAAGCATAGGAGCATCGATGTCGTTGTTAATTATTCTGTTCCATTCAGCTAATGAACCATCATTTTTAGCATCCGATGCTACCATATGAGCAATTTCCTTGCTATAGCTTTCGAACCAGAAAGCAGTTGAGGGATTAGAAATTTCGGTTTCAACAAAACCTTCATTCGACTGTGCCAGAATGGGTGTAGCTGCATCGTCAGCCGATACTACAACAAATCCACCGCCAGTGTAATTAAATACATAATAGGTCGTAATTCCATTGTATGACTTGCTGAAACTGCTGGCTACACTGACATTTGCCTTGCCTGAGTATACAGAAAAGAAATTGTTTGCCACCTGATTGGCTTTTTCGAATGTAACTGATTTGCCAAATGCAAAAGTTACAATCAGAAGGCTAAATAGAAGAGTAGTTAGTTTTCTCATTGGATTTATTTATTTATTATTTGATTAATTGCCGTGTTTGGAAGGAAAAGTATCAGAACTAATAATTGTCTATATATCTGATTATCAATTGTGTTTTTCGATTTCTGCTAAAAAAAGAAATTCTCAGAGAATTAAGAAGTGAGCCAAAAGCTTACTGATTTTATTCCCTGAACCAATTGATTAGATTGCAAATATATTATTATTACATTAATGAATGTGAGTTGAGAAAAAAAAAACTAACAGAGTCAGAGCTTTGCTGTTCAGTTTTACTTGCCTAATTTCGTTGTGAAAATTCAAATTCATGGAACTTAGGAAATTTTTGTATCATCCGGTAACCGGAAAATCAGGTAATATGCTGATTTTTATTGTTTCATTGGTTCCTGCGTGTGTGTTTTTCACCTTCCCTGTTTCAATATATACGTTTGGTATTGACCCGCCTCTTTCGTGGGTATTTAATTATATATTTCAACAGCCTGAACTTGGGAAATACATTGTTTTTCCTCACGGACCTCTCGCTTTTTTAATGTACCCTCTGCCCTTTGGCCCGAATATCTGGATATCGGTCTTATTTCATCTTGGGTTGCGTATATTGTTGGCATACAGTATAATGAAATTGGCTTCACGAAAAGCAATCCTCAGTTTTGTTTTAGCTTTTGTTGCCGCTGTTGTTCTTTTGGTCATTAGCGATTTGCTCCTGACTCTAATCCAGGTCATCATACTTTGCTATCTTAATTTCTTTGACCGCCGCAACGTTACCTGGCTGATACCTGCCTTGATTCTGACACCTTTCGCACTCTTAATCAAAGCATTTGTAGGAATTGCGAGTATTCTGATTACGCTGTGCTTTGCAGGTATTATGATTTATCGCTCAATTACTGGCACCGAAAGCAGATACCGGCTTTTGCTGTTGTTGATTGTCCCGTTTGTTTTCCTGCTGATCTGGTTTGGTCTTTATGGCGATCTTAATGGAATTACTGGTTTTCTGAAAGGCATGTCGGAGCTGGCTGCCGATAATTCGGCTGCAGTGGCTTTTTATCCTCCCAATAACTGGTTGATACTTGGTCTGGCTATGTTTTCAGGCTTACTCATGATTGTGTTCGGTTTCAAAGATCTGGGTCAGCGCAGGTTTGTAATACTGATTTTACCCGCACTTTTTGCAATCTGGAAATATGGCATGGCACGGGAGGATTATCTTCATAATTCTGTACTGTTTGTTTTTATTTTTTTTGTTTCAGTGATTTTTACAATACTGGCAACCAGAGTCCGATTCTTAACCATTTTACTTCCTGCATTGGTTATAGGATTGTTTTATGCCAATCTGCGAAGGGTATATTTTTATGAACCATTTCAGGTGAAGGCAAATGGCGTTCAAGCTTTAGTATCAGGCACTTTAAACTCTGCTCATTTCGCTGATACCTGCCGGTCGGCATCCGAAAAGCTGATCGCCAGAAACAAACTTGATCAGAGCCTGTTCGATATAATCGGGAATTCCACGGTTGATATTTACCCCTGGGATTATTCCTATATACCCGCAAACAAACTTAACTGGAAACCCCGTCCGGTTATACAGAGTTATGCAGCTTATACCCGTGAGCTCGATCAACTTAACTCGCAGCATTTTTCGGAAAATAACTCACCTGAATTTATAGTCTGGCAAATCCGGAAAATCACCCACGACATACACGGAGGAACTCTTGAGAGTATTGATGGGCGTTACCTTTTAAACGATGAACCCGATGCTTTATTGAGTATGTTCAGTAATTATGAGCTGGTTGCAGCGCAGGGAGGCGATTATCCGGTGAGGCTATATCGGAAAAGGCCAAAAGCAATACTATATGAATCAAAAGTAGCAGGTCATTCCAATGCAACCTGGAACAAATGGATTAATGTACCGAAGGATATTTCCGGTATTTTGCGTGCATCGGTTACAATGGAAAGGAATTTGACAGGCACACTCAAAAGCATTTTTTATAAAGACGAGTTGGTGCAGGTGTATTATTTACTTAGTAACGGCGATGTTCGCGCTTATCGTGTGGTTCCTAAAAATGCTGCCTATGGATTGTGGATCAATCCATTGATAATTAACCCTGAACTGAAAATGCACGAGCCTGAAGTGGTGAAAATTATGTTTACCTGTTCGGGTAAGGCAATGATGAAGGAGAAACTTAATATAAGCTGGAATGAAATTCAGTATACAGAAACCAGTCCTGGTCCTGCAAGAACAGATTCCGGCAAGGATATTGTATTTTCTTTTTTTGGTATCAGGGGAGGGATTACACCTGATGAATTATTGGTTAGTGTTAACAATCTGGAAACCAACAACAGATTTTGGTCTGAACCTGCTCCAGGCAGGTTGCAGAAAACTGGTGAGAATCATGAATTAATAGTGTCGCCGGGCGAATATTCAGTATCGTTTCAGTATCCTCTCGACACCCTGACCAATATACATGGATCGCAGGAACTTATTGTCCATTGCGGAATTTGGATAAAAGCGCCACCTCAATCCGAAAGCCTGCATATTATTTCTGTTGAAAAAGATGGAAAATCGCTTATCTGGAAAGCCGTCCAGTTAAAGGATTTTATTAATGACGGTACGAGCTACTTTTTTGTGCCAAATTTTGCAGTACTAAGCCAGCAACTGCTTTGTCAAAAAGGCCTGGTACTTAAGGTATATGCCTGGAATACAGGAGATAAATCATTGTTGGTCGATGATCTTTCAGTTAGAATCGAAATCGGGTCAACCAAAATTCCTGACTAAAACTGATATTTTTATTCTTATCCTCAGGCGTTTATCTTTTTTAAGCCTGATTTAGGTAAGATAATATTTTGATGTGCTGGGATATATTGCCACATGAGTCAAATTCTTATTCTGAATTTGTTCTTTTGTCATGCCACAAAAGAACGAAAAGGGCTAGGCTTAATATAAATTTTACACATATGTACGCCTCGGTAAAGGCTCGCAAAACAAGGCTTGAAAATTTGGGGACATCAGCCCGAAAGCACGTGAAGCTGGTGTTTTGCTACGCACATACCTGCGCGTTTTACCTTCGGCTACATCTGTTGTAAAATTTCTATAATGCCGGTCCTTACACCCTATATATTTTGCTCTTGAGCTAAACCGTTGTTCCTCATTGATGCCTTAAGGAAAGACTTTCTTATAAGGGACCGGCCTTAGATAAATATGTTAGCGGTTCATGGCTGATGTATGCGCGAATGGCATATGTGTAGCAATACACAGCAAAAAGTAAGAGAATAATTTATCCAATCTGTTATCACTAAAACATTCAGTTTGTTTAAAATCTCGTACCTCGCAATTTGCTTCCAGCACATCAAAATAATATGTAGCCCTGATTTACCGTTGAACAGGATTACTCAAAAATTACTACCTTTGCGCCCCTGCCTGGGGCAGGTTCATTATCAATCTCCGAAAATACTGGAAAACAATGTTTGAAAGTCTAAGCGACAGGCTCGACAGAGCATTTAAATTGCTGAAAGGTCACGGGTATATTACCGAAATCAATGTGGCCGAAACCCTGAAAGATGTCCGTAAAGCATTACTCGATGCCGACGTTAGCTATAAAGTAGCCAAGGAATTTACTGATACAGTTAAAACCAAAGCGCTGGGAGAGAATGTGCTTACCTCTGTTTCACCCGGACAGTTGATGGTTAAAATTGTTCACGACGAACTAGCCCTTCTGATGGGTGGCGAAAAAGTGGAGGTCAACCTGAAAGGCAGTCCGGCTGTAATTCTGATGTCGGGTTTGCAGGGTAGCGGTAAAACTACCTTCTCAGCCAAACTTGCTAATTACCTGCATACAAAAAAAGGGAAGAGTCCGTTGCTGGTTGCCTGCGATATTTATCGCCCTGCAGCTATTGATCAGTTGAAGGTCCTGGGTGAGCAGATTGGAATTGAAGTGTATGCCGAGCCTGATAATAAAGATGCTGTTAAAATTGCCCGTAACGCACTTAATCACGCCAAAGATCGTGGTTTTAATGTTCTAATCATCGATACTGCCGGTCGTCTGGCTATTGATGAAAAGATGATGAATGAAATATCGGCACTCAAATCGGCACTTAATCCTCACGAGACTTTGTTTGTAGTCGATTCCATGACGGGTCAGGATGCCGTAAATACTGCCAAGGCATTCAACGATAAGCTCGACTTTGATGGAGTAATTCTCACAAAGCTCGATGGCGATACACGTGGAGGTGCTGCCCTTACTATACGTTCAGTTGTTAATAAGCCTATAAAGTTTGTCGGTATTGGCGAAAAGATGGATGCGATCGATATGTTCTATCCCGAGCGTATGGCCGATCGTATTCTGGGTATGGGCGATATTGTTTCGCTCGTTGAGCGCGCGCAGGAACAGTATGATGAAGAAGCAGCCAGGAAACTTCAGAAAAAACTTGCCAAGGATCAGTTTAATTTCAACGATTTTATCGATCAGATCCGTCAGATTAAGAAAATGGGTAATGTAAAGGACCTTATGAGCATGATCCCCGGAATGGGAAAGGCAATAAAAGATGTTGATATTGACGAAAATGCGTTTAAGGGAATTGAAGCAATAATTCAGTCGATGACACCGCTTGAAAGAGAAAATCCTTCGGTTCTGAACGGAAGCCGGCGCAAACGCATTGCCCAGGGAAGTGGCACCGACATACAGGAAGTAAACCGCCTCATCAAGCAGTTCGACGATACCCGTAAGATGATGAAAATGCTTACCACCGGTGGCGCACAGAAAATGGCTCAACAGATGAAAAATGCGAAAAGAAGGTAGTGCATAGTGCATAGTGCATAGTACTGAGTGCACAGTGGCTGGTTAGTAAGCCGGTTTTATTGCTTGTCTTCTGTTGACATTTGAATTTAAGAGCAATATTTATGTTACATCCTTTTCGTTCAACTTTAATCAGAAATTCCAATGCAACTTATAGACGGTAAGCAGATTGCTGCCGAAATTAAAAAAGAAATGGCAGCACAAAGTGCTGTTATTATTGACAGGGGAGAGCGTACACCTCACCTGGTAGCTGTTCTAGTAGGTGAGGACCCGGCAAGTCAGACCTATGTAGGAAGTAAGGAGAGGGCTTGTACCGAAGTTGGTTTTACCTCAACCGTTTACCGTCTGGATGCTGATACAAAAGAAGAAAAACTCCTCGAAATCATTAATTTTCTGAATGAAGATGATGAGGTGGATGGATTTATTGTTCAGCTGCCTTTGCCTGCTCATATCAATGTTCAGAAAGTAATTCAGAATATTAATCCCAAAAAGGATGTTGACGGTTTTCACCCTGTAAGCCTGGGAAGGATGATGCTGGGAGAACCCACTTACCTGCCTGCCACTCCTTATGGCATTATTCAATTACTCGAACACAGCAATATTGAAACCAGTGGCAAACATTGTGTCGTCCTTGGACGAAGCAATATTGTTGGAACACCTATAAGTGTTATGCTTTCGCGAAAAGCTAATCCAGGTAACTGTACAGTAACCGTGTGTCATACAGGAACCAAAAACCTTACTGAAATAGCCAGAACTGCCGATATACTTATTGCTGCCATGGGTCAGCCTGAATTTGTTACTGCCGAAATGGTAAAGGAAGGAGCTGTGGTAATTGATGTTGGCATACACCGTGTGGCTGATAGCAGTGAAAAAGGCTATCACATTGTAGGAGATGTTAAATTTGCGGAAGTGGCCCCGAAATGTTCGTTCATTACACCTGTTCCCGGAGGTGTTGGTCCTATGACCATTGTATCCCTTCTCAAAAACACGTTCAAAGCCTATAATAAGGAAGTATAGTGCTTACTCAATTTCGCAATAATATAAAGTCATTATTTTGAAGACCGACCCCACTCAACAAGGCAAATTACTTCCCCTGATGGAGGACTTTTACACCATTCAGGGTGAGGGCTTTCATACAGGAAAAGCTGCCTATTTTCTGAGGGTAGGTGGTTGTGATGTGGGTTGTTACTGGTGTGATGTTAAAGAATCATGGAATCCGAAGCTTCATCCGCTTACTGATACGGATGAGATTGTAAGTCGTGTTACCGGCAATCCTGCTGCTACGGTAGTTGTTACCGGCGGTGAGCCTTTGATGTACAACCTTGATTATCTATGTGCTAAACTTAAGATGCAGGGTTTGCAGGTTCATCTGGAAACATCAGGATCGCATCCTTTTAGCGGTTCTTTCGATTGGGTATGCCTTTCACCAAAAAGGAAAAGCCCTCCTCAAAAGGATGTTTTTCAGGTAGCAAACGAATTAAAGGTTATTGTTTTTGATGATACCGATTTTGATTGGGCAGAAGAAAATGCAAAACGGGTAAGTCCTGATTGTTACCTCTGTCTTCAGCCCGAATGGAGCAGGATGCAGGATGTTTTGCCTGATATCATTGATTATGTGATGAAAAACCCCCGCTGGCATATTTCGCTGCAGGCTCATAAATTCATGCACATTCCCTGACAAACTGACTTGCAATAAAACAAGTATTCTGTTCGTTTACATACAATACTGCAAATAGTATTGTTTCAAAAACCTGGCATATGAAATAGCCATGATTGGAATAAATCACCAACCGAAGATGATATTATGATCAATCTGGCGAACCTTTAGCTCATGAACACCTTTAAAAAACAATTAAGACGTTCATAATTCCATGTGACCCGTTAAAAATATAATATAACACATGAATCATAAAAAAGTATTTCTGGTAATTCTGGTTTTTTCGGCCTGTCTAACACTTTTTGGTTTTATTATTGATTCCGACGAATATGTTCCTGATCTGCTGATGAATTCAATGGAATTTGTTGTTATGACAGCCATATTATCAGGATTCTTCTTTCTGTCATACCTGATGGGCTTTTTTCTGCTCAAATGGGCCACGAAGAAATAGAATTTTCCGGCAATATGGTGGCTGTGGGCATTACCTGAATGTTAGTATTTCAATCAGGAAACTTACTTACATTAGCAGCTCAAATACTTCATTCTATGAAATTACCCGGGTTGCTATTGATTTTGGTCTTGTCAGCGGCTTCTAAAAGTTCGGTATTTGCACAGCAGACGGCGAAATCACGCTCCGATAAACAGTTCGATAAGGTTGTGCAGCTATACAATCACCGGGATTTTGCCAATGCACTCCGGCAGGCCGATGAATTACTTGCTGATGATCCCGGTTATGCCAGGGCCTGGCTGCTCAAAGGTGATTTGTATAACGACTTGAAAGATTATTCTAAAGCAACTGAATCCTATTCCAGTGCCGTTGCTATTGATACAGCGGTATTCCCACCGGCATACTATATTATGGCGAACCTGTATTTTGATATGGGCAATTATGTTGATGCCAAAGTATGTTATACAAAATATCTGGCTTTTAATCCTACCATTCAGGCGGAACTCCGCCGGATTGCAGAAAATATGGAATTGTGCGTCTTCCGGTCTGAGATGATGCTGAATCCTGTTCCCTTCAACCCGGTTAATATTGGCCCTAATATTAATTCATCCGGATACGAATACATAAATGCAGTAAGTCTCGACGAAAGCCAGCTTTTCTTCACACGCAAAGGTGCCGATCCCCGAAGCGACGAAAGTTTTTACCGTTCTGTTTCGGCACGTTCAGGTACAGGTCAGCTGAACTGGAGTCCGGCTATTGTGATTGGTGCGCCCATTAATACGCCGGGAAACGAAGGTGCACTCTGTGTATCGCCTGATGGACTGACAATAATTATTACCTGCTGCAGTCGCGGTGATTCCTATGGCAGCTGCGATTTGTACGGTTCTCACAAGGTGGGTAACAATTGGTCGGAGCCTGAAAACCTGGGATCACTTATCAATACAACCGCATGGGAATCGCAGCCATGCCTTGGTGCCGACGGTCGCAGCCTGTATTTTGTTTCGACCCGCAGGGGAGGTTTTGGCGGATCTGATATTTATAAGAGTATTCTGCAGGATGACGGATTCTGGAGTGCTCCGGTGAACCTTGGCGATACCATCAATACCCCTTCGGATGAAATGGCACCCTTTATTCATCCCGACGGCCGAACTTTATATTTTTCATCCAGGGGGCATAAAGGGATGGGCGGAGCCGATCTGTTCGTTTCGCGTATGGATGTCAGAGGTAACTGGATGAAACCGGAGAATATTGGTTACCCCGTAAATACTAACCGGGATGAGATAAACCTGATAATCAATACCAGGGGAACCGAAGCCTTTATTTCAGCCGAAAGAGCCGATGGTAGTGGTAATACCGATATTTACCGCTTTGAGCTTCCGCAGCAGTCACGACCGGCTTCGGTTTCGTATGTGCATGGTAAAGTATACGATGCAAAAACATTAATCCCGCTGAAATCGCAATTTGAACTTATTGATATGCAGAGTAATACTGTTGTTGTAAGTTCCTCGTCCGATGCTGCTACAGGAGAATTTGTTATGAGCTTGCCTGTTGATAAGGATTATGCTTTGAATGTTACCTGCAAGGGGTATCTTTTTTATTCGGTGAATTTCAGCCTGAATAAAGAGAATGATTCGGTAAATCCGATAAGGCTGGATATTCCCATGCAACAACCTGCTGTAGGCGAAAAAGTAGTTTTGCGTAATATTTTCTTCGATACAGATAAGTACGAACTGCTTCCCGATTCAAAAGCAGAGCTGGGTAAACTAATGGATTTTCTGGCGAAAAATCCTGCACTGCATATCGAAATCGGTGGTCATACCGATACCGAAGGGAGCGAAATGCACAACCTGACCCTATCACAAAACAGGGCGAAATCTGTTTTCGACTACCTGATTTCGAATGGAACAGCATCGGAAAAGCTGACTTACAAAGGCTATGGTGAAACTATGCCTATTGAATCAAACGACACTCCGGCCGGACGTGCCAAAAATCGCAGAACCGAGTTCAAAGTCATCAGCAAATAAGGGCTGTTTAAACCAGTATATTCCGGAGTTATTTATTTGGCAGTCCAGTAACAACGCTGAGGTGAAATGATTTTTTCCTCTGCTTTTAGTTTGTTCATTGCCTTATCTACCAGTTTACGGTCGATGCCGGTTTTTTCAGCAATCTGACCGGCGCTCATAGGTTTTTCACTCTGTTTCAGAGTATCGACGATTTGTTCTTCAGTATTCATATTCAGGTTTTTAAGTTGATTTTGCTTATTTTTTATTGCTTCAAAAATGATTAACACCCTTCAATTTATTGCTGCAACTTTAGCTACTCTTAATATTAATTACAAAGGGCTCTAAGGTTAACACAAAGAACGCCAAGCCTTAATTGTCAAGAAAAAACTTTGTGCTCTTTGCGTGCTCTTTGCGCTCTTTGTGTTAAAAATCTTCAAAATTTCATTTTTTGTTTGAATCTATGGATTTTTAATCCAAAGTGGTTTAGTTTCTATGTTGGAGTAAAGTAAGTTCAGAAAAGCACATCTTGTGGGAACAAGGATTTTGTATGAAATCCTTTAAGATTCTATTTGAAAGCATCCAAACCCGGTAAAGCCTTGTTACTGAAATCAAACAAAGCCATATTTTCCCAGGAAGAACCAATTGTTGACTGTGGACCACGGAAAGCTACCCATTCGGGAGCCCAGTAGCAGAACCCGATTACACTATCAGTAGATTCAACTGATTGCCTGATTTCGGTGAGAATGTTTTTTTGCCCCTCACTGCTTGCCGGATAACCTGTTAAAAGTTGGTTCTGATTCCCTATAACATTGTTAGTAAAGTCATTCCAATCCAAAGTAAATGGATATGCAGTTTCAGCAATAAGTACTTCTTTGCTGAAAGTTTTGCTTAATTTCACCATTGCATCAACAGCTTGTGCAGGTGTTTTTTTTGTCCAGAACGGATAGTATGAAATACCTATCAGATCGTATGATACACTATTGTTTTTCAGTATTGTATAAAACCAATCAGCCACATCGAGGGTTGCGCAATGTATGAGTATTCTGCCTTTGCCTGAAGATGCCTCACGGGCTCCCTGTATTCCTTTTTTCAGCAGGGCAACGAAATTTGCCTGGTTTGATATCTTACCTTCAGGCCAAAGAAATCCATTGCTGATTTCGTTACCAACTTCTATTATATCAGGATCAAGTATGGTTACAACCCTTTTGGTATAATTATAAACGCTGTCACCCAGGATACTGAGTGTAAGGCCTTCCCATGCTTTCGGTTTAGCCTGGTTGCCGGGATCGGCCCAGGTGTCGGAATAATGAATGGTGATAAATATTTTAAAGCCTTTTTCTTTCAGTGTCTTTGCGAATGCTGCTACTTCCGCCAGCGAGGAGGCTGAGTTTTCAGGAGTATGCCATAACCGGAGCCTTATAGTGTTAATGCCCTTGTTCTTTAAAATATCTGGTACATCAGCAGGTATTCCGTCCTGATAATAAAAGCGTGTGCCAACTTCTTTCATCGTCGGGTAAAACGAAATATCTGTCCCTTTTATATATTGTTTAACAGATGGAGGATCAGGGCCTTCTGTGTTTTTTTTATTACATGCGGTGAGCAGAAATAAAAGGATAAGCCAGAGTGAATATTTCATCTGTTTATTTTTTAATTTTTTACGGGTCAGATGGAATACGCCATGAGAATAATCATTTCGGTTGGTGAGCAAATTTTCTGCTCATGGCTATTTCATGAGTCTCAAAATCTAAATCAATGTTTTGGCCGATTTTCGGACAGTAAAGCGATCGGTGTATCAGCCGTAAAGGTCGCAAATCTTTAAACAGTATCACTGTATGATTTTATCGGAATCAATATCTTTTTTTGAGGTTCTTTTTATTGATTTCTGTTAAAACTGCACTTTCTTAAAAATCATTCATTGAGCCAAAATTAGGGCAATAAGGCTGTAATTCTGAATCATAATTTCACTACTTTTGCAAACTTATTTCCGAACATTACTGAAATACATGATAAACATTACATTACCCGATAATTCCGTAAGGCAATATCCTGCCGGAACTACTGCCATGCAGGTTGCATTAAGTATCAGCGAGGGACTTGCCCGTAACGTATTAGCCGCCAAAGTTGACGGACAGGTGTGGGACTCAACACGCCCTATAAACCAGGATTCACGTGTACAATTGCTCACCTGGAACGATTCTGAAGGTAAATCGGCCATGTGGCATTCTTCAGCCCATCTGATGGCTGAAGCCATTGAGTTGCTGTTTCCGGGCGTTAAATTCGGCATTGGACCCGATATTGAAAACGGGTTTTATTACGATATGGATTTTGGTGCTCAGCAAATCACACCTGAGGATTTAACACGCATTGAAGCTAAAATGCTGGAACTTGCGCGCGAAAAGCAGCAATACCTGCGCCGTTCGGTTACAAAAGCAGAGGCACTCGATTATTTTACTCAGAAGAATGATGAGTATAAGCTTGAGCTTATCAGCGACCTTCAGGATGGTGAAATTACCTTCTACGAAACAGGGAAATTTACTGACCTATGCCGCGGACCGCATTTGCAGGATACTTCGCCCATTAAAGCAGTTAAGCTTTTGAATATTGCCGGTGCTTACTGGCGTGGCGACGAAAAACGCAAAATGCTTACCCGTATTTATGGAATCACCTTTCCAAAGCAAAAAGAACTCGAAGAGTATCTTGTGTTGCTTGAGGAAGCAAAGAAACGCGATCACCGTAAGCTTGGAAGAGAACTTGAATTGTTCACTTTCTCGCAGCGTGTAGGCCAGGGACTTCCATTGTGGTTGCCCAAAGGCGCTCAGCTTCGCGAGCGGCTCGAAAATTTCCTTAAAGGACTACAGCGCAAGGCAGGTTATATGCCTGTTATTACTCCGCATATTGGTAATGTGGAATTGTATAAGACCAGCGGCCATTTTCAGAAATATGGCAAAGATTCATTTCAGCCTATTAATACGCCTATCGAAGGTGAGCAGTTTTTGCTTAAACCCATGAACTGCCCGCACCACTGCGAAATATATAATGCCAAACCCCGTTCGTACAAAGATTTACCTATCAGGTTTGCTGAATTCGGTACTGTATATCGTTACGAGCAAAGTGGTGAACTTCATGGACTTACCAGAGTTCGTGGATTTACACAGGATGATGCACATTTATTCTGCCGCCCCGATCAGTTGAAAGATGAGTTCAAAGCGGTTATTGACATAGTGCTTCATATCTTCCGTATTCTTGATTTTAAAGATTACACTGCGCAGATTTCGTTGCGTGACCCGGAAAATAAGGAAAAGTACATAGGATCCGACGAAAACTGGGATAAGGCTGAAAATGCAATTGTTGAAGCTGCAGCCGAAAAAGGATTGAAGACAACGGTTGAACTCGGCGAAGCTGCTTTCTACGGACCTAAACTTGACTTTATGGTTAAGGATGCACTGGGTCGTAAGTGGCAATTGGGTACCATTCAGGTTGATTATAATCTGCCGGAACGATTTGAACTTGAATACACCGGCAGCGATAACCAGAAATACCGTCCGGTTATGATACACCGTGCGCCTTTTGGTTCAATGGAACGTTTTGTGGCAGTTTTACTTGAGCATACAGCCGGAAATTTCCCTTTGTGGCTTACTCCTGATCAGGTTACTATTCTCCCAATCAGTGAGAAATACCTGGATTATGCAAAAAAAGTTGCACAAGTGCTGGATAATTCCGAAATTCGCGCCCTCGTTGACGAACGCAGTGAAAAAACAGGTAAGAAAATCAGGGATGCTGAATTAATGAAAATCCCTTATATGCTTATTGTCGGGGAGAAGGAAGAGCTTGATGGAACCGTATCGGTGCGTAAGCATGGACAAGGTGATCTGGGAGTTTTCAGTATGAGTGATTTTATTTCGCACATTACTGACGAAACACGTAAACAATTGGAATAACGCTGCATTAATTTAATACGAGTACAGTTTTAACACATTTATTAACCAACAGGAAGGAGTTATAACCATAGCAACGACTAACTACAGCAGCAACAGTGGTGCTTCCCAGGATCGCCGATTTCCACGTCGCGAAAAAGAGGAGCTGCATAAGATTAATGAAAAGATCAAATCGCCCGTTGTAAGGGTGGTAGGCGAAAACATTGAACCAGGCATCTACAATTTCAAAGAAGCCCTTCAAATGGCCGAAAATCTTGACCTTGACCTTGTTGAAATTTCCCCTACTGCTAATCCTCCGGTATGCCGGATAGTGGATTACAAGAAGTTTCTTTATGAACTGAAGAAAAAGCAGAAGGAGATTAAAGCCAAAACAGCTAAAGTTGTAGTGAAGGAAATCCGGATGGGTCCCCAGACGGATGAGCATGATTTCAATTTCAAGTTGAAACATGCCCGTAGTTTCCTCCAGGAAGGTGCTAAGGTTAAAGTGGAAGTTTTTTTCCGCGGACGTTCTATTGTGTATAAGGATCAGGGTGAAATTATCCTTTTGAAATTTGCACAGGAATTGATGGAATTCGGAAAGGTAGAAAAACTGCCTTTGTTGGAAGGGAAAAGAATGATTATGATCATTGCTCCTAAAAAAGCCGCCGTCTAATTCCTAACAGCCTAACAGCCTAACAACCTAACAGCCTAAATACCTAATAATCACCATAAATAAATCAAGTAACATGCCTAAAATGAAGAGTAAATCCGCTGCCAAAAAGAGGTTCACAACCACTGGCACGGGCAAGCTAAAAAGGAAGCATGCTTACCACAGTCACATTCTGACAAAAAAATCGAACAAGCGCAAGCGTAACCTCGGTTACACAACGATTGTTGATAAGGCAGACGTGAAAGCGGTAAAGAATATGCTCCAATGCTAATTAACTAATGTTTAACTTACTTTCAGCCCCCTAAGAATCTGCCGAAAGCAGATCGCTGAAGTGAAAAATCGAAAAAAATGCCAAGATCAGTCAATGCAGTCGCCTCAAGAGCCCGCAGGAAAAAAATCCTGAAAGCGGTAAAAGGACAATTCGGTAGGCGCAAAAATGTCTGGACGGTAGCCAAAAATGCATACGAAAAAGGTGGCGTGTATGCATACCGCGACAGAAAAACCAAAAAACGCACTTTCCGCGCATTATGGATTACCCGTATCAATGCCGGTACCCGCGAGTATGGAATGTCGTATTCAGTATTTATGGGCAAATTACATGCCCGTAGTATCGAACTCGACCGCAAAGTACTTGCCGACCTGGCGCTGAACAATCCGGCAGCTTTCAAAGCTATCGTCGATTTGGTGAAGTAGTCCGTTTCGCAATACCACATGAAAAAGCCACCGTTAAGGTGGCTTTTTTGCGTTTAAGTGAAAATGCAATTTTATAATTGCCTATGTAAGCATGGAACAGAATTATACCGGCACGCAGCAGGAAATAGGATGTGCGCCAACCAGGGACTTCATGCCGGGCACTGCGTGCCACATGAAGTCCTATTTATTGTAGCCAGTGGTTATTCCAATTAAAAGTCCACTAATTCGTAGTTTGCGTTTCGTCCTCCTTCGTCAGTTTGTTTCAAAATGCCTTTTTCCACCAAGTCTTTTATGTCCCGTAAGGCTGTATCGGTAGAGGTTTTGACAATCCTGGCCCATTTTGAGGTTTGTAGTTTTCCTTCAAAATCGTCAAAGAGTTTATTTAGTATTAAGCGTTGGCGTTCGTTGATGGGAGTGTGTTCGTGTAATTTCCAAAACTTAGCTTTATGCAATATTTTCTGTGTGGTGTTTTCAGTGGAGAGCATCGCATTTTTGAGACAATGTAAAAACCAGATGATCCATTCGGTAATGTCGCCTGAACTATGTTGCACCTTTTGCAATACTTCGTAATAGAGTCTGCGTTCGGCTAATATTTGGCTGGACATACTGTAAAAACGTTCTCCACTGCCTTCTGCACAGGCAAACAGCATGTCGGTTATGGCTCTTCCAATTCTGCCGTTTCCATCATCAAAGGGGTGAATGATAATAAACCAAAAGTGGGCAATGGCAGCTTTCAAAACAGGGTCCAGGCGGTTTTCATTGTTGAACCAATCCAAAAACTTGTCCATTTCCGTTTTTACTAATTCGGGCTTTACGGCTTTGTAATGCACTTTTTCTTTGCCCATAGCTCCCGAAACAATTTGCATTTCACCTGTTCGGTATCGTCCCACTTCTATTAAGTAAGGTCCGCTGTACCCAGTGGGGAAAAGTGCTGCGTGCCAACCAAACAAACGTTTTTCGGTTAAAGGTAAAGCATATCGTTGGGTGGCATCCAGCATCATTTCTACAACGCCTTCAATGTGGCGACTGCTCGATACAAGTCCTGCCGTGTTTATGCCCAAACGCCTTGCAATGGACGAACGTACTTGGTCATAATTGAGTAATTCACCTTCAATTTCTGATGATTTTACCACGTCTAAGGTTAAGGCGGTCAGCGTGGCTTCTTCTTTAGCAGAAAAGCCTAAAGCATTCATTTGCCCTATTATTTTGCCTTGCATAAGCCGCACCTCACCAAATACGACATTTATGTCTTTGTCCTGCCACGAAAAATCTGTCCAGTTTTTGTACTCGTAAATGTATTTTACCATTACTAATATAATTTTGCGGTAAATATACGAATTAAATGCCGCAATAATGCGGTGATTATTTTATTTATTCACCGCAAGGGAATCGGTTGTCTATGATCGTAATTTTTGTACAGCGCAACCATTGACTACAACGGCAGTCTGTCTAATAACCTCCTCCAATGGCGATTTTCGGACTAAATATGGGATTAAAATTAGGCAAAAGGATTGATATAATCCTGGCGTATTTCAGAAGTATTTTCTGCGGTCGAAAAAGTTGCGTCGGGATATGGCTTTAAAATGAGCCTTATTCGGGCAAAAAACGAAAATCAAAGCTTGCAGGTTAAACTCCTGGAAACACTGCTTTTGAGTTATTTTTGCCATAACAAATGCAGAAATAAATTGTTAACTCTATTCTGAAATTCAACCCTCAGCTAGCCATCCGTCAGTAAAATAACATACAACAAAAGCGCAAAGTGCATAGGAAATCCACATATTGGGTTTAAGTTCAACGTGGTTACTATAGCAATCGGAATCATGCCGGGCACTGCGTGCCACATGAAGTCCTATTTATTAGCTACCGTAATTCTTTCATATTATTTTGTTCACTCTTATCTTTTCTTTGTTGACTGTTAAGCCATGTGTGAAACTTAGCTTTATTCCCATTCGCATACAATTCAAAATATAGTCCGTTCTATTGCTTAAATTCTTAAAATCTATTTCAAACGAATGAAAGTTATTAATTAGTCTGTCATAATGACTTGTATCATAAATGTGTTGATTTACATTTACTCCCCAAGAAACTGATTCTACAATTGGTATGGGAATAATAATGGTTATTTCTTTAATCTTGTCACTCCTGTAAGAACCAAACCTGTTTTTTGAAACTAAGGGTTGTCTCGCATTCGTATATGTTGCCCTAAAACGAAGTGTCCAATCATCAAGATTTTTAAGCGTTAAATTTGCTAAAATATCATCAACCTCTATTTTGAGGATATCACTAATTTGATTTGAACTAAAGTCGACATCTAAAAAGTCCACAATCAGGCAGAAATGACCAATTCTCGTTTGCATTTTTTTACGTTACTATTTTTTTCTATTATCGTAGCTAACGGCAGTCCGTCTAACAACCTACTCCAACGGCGATTTTCGGACTAAATATGGGATTAAAATTAGGCAAAAGGATTGATATACGCCTGGCGTATTTCAGAAGTATTTTCTGCGGGTCGAAAAATATGCTGAGGCACAGGGCAGCAAATTAAGCCGCTATTGTGCAAAACCAAAAATGAAAGTTTGCAGATTAAACTCCGGAAAACTCCTGTATTGAATCTTTTTAGCTATAAATATTCCTGCTATTTTATGAAAATGTAAATATTTACCTCAAGTTCACAATCGTTATCCCGGTTATAAATTAACATACAACAAAAGCGTAAAGTGCATAGGAAATCCACCATATTGGGATTTAGTTCAACGTGGTTACTATAGCAATCGGAATCATGCCGGGCACTGCGTGCCACATGAAGTCCTATTTATTAGCTACCGTAATTCTTTCATATTATTTTGTTCACTCTTATCTTTTCTTTGTTGACTGTTAAGCCATGTGTGAAACTTAGCTTTATTCCCATTCGCATACAATTCAAAATATAGTCCGTTCTATTGCTTAAATTCTTAAAATCTATTTCAAACGAATGAAAGTTATTAATTAGTCTGTCATAATGACTTGTATCATAAATGTGTTGATTTACATTTACTCCCCAAGAAACTGATTCTACAATTGGTATGGGAATAATAATGGTTATTTCTTTAATCTTGTCACTCCTGTAAGAACCAAACCTGTTTTTTGAAACTAAGGGTTGTCTCGCATTCGTATATGTTGCCCTAAAACGAAGTGTCCAATCATCAAGATTTTTAAGCGTTAAATTTGCTAAAATATCATCAACCTCTATTTTGAGGATATCACTAATTTGATTTGAACTAAAGTCGACATCTAAAAAGTCCACAATCAGGCAGAAATGACCAATTCTCGTTTGCATTTTTTTACGTTACTATTTTTTTCTATTATCGTAGCTAACGGCAGTCCGTCTAACAACCTACTCCAACGGCGATTTTCGGACTAAATATGGGATTAAAATTAGGCAAAAGGATTGATATAATCCTGGCGTATTTCAGAAGTATTTTCTGCGGGTCGAAAAAGTTGCGTCGGAATAGGGCTTTAAATTGAGCCTTATTCGGGCAAAAAACGAAAATCAAAGCTTGCAGGTTAAACTCCGGAAAACTCCGGTATTGAACCTTTTTAGCTATAAATATTCCTGCTATTTTATGAAAATGTAAATATTTACCTCACGTATCAGGCGTTATCCCGACTGTAAATTAACATACAACATAAGCGTAAAGTGCATAGGAAATCCACCATATTGGGATTTAGTTCAACGTGGTTACTATAGCAATCGGAATCATGCTGGGCACTGCGTGCCACATGAAGTCCTATTTATTAGCTGCCGTTATTTATTCATTACTAAACATATTAAAATCAAGTTCTCTTCGCTCATTAGGGTGGATGATTGATTCATGAGTTATTTTGATAATTTCTTTCTCTTTAGCTTTTATTTTGGTTTGATACAAAGTGTTTGAACAAAGCCAATTCTCAACTTGACAAAGTAGCAAATCACTAATCTTTTTAAGAGATTCGTTTGGTGATTTTGATTTAAAGCTTTCAATGTAATTCCAACATAAATCAACTCGTTCGTTCAAACAACCCATTATGATAATGCTTTTGTCAATTGTTGGAAGAAAATTGAAGTAAATTTCTGTCAAAGGTTTCTCTTCTTTATAGCTCTTAAACATCAGCATGTGATTTATTTCTGCAGTGGTTTCATAAGTAAAAACTGCTGAAGAACATATTTCAGTCCTAGGCAATTCAAAAGTAGTAAACTTAAAATCTCGTTTTGTAGGATCATTAATATTGGATAAAAAGTAATTTTCAAAGTAAAATTCATCTTTTATGCCGTCTTGGAGTCCTTGTTTGCTTTCTTTAATATATTCAAAATACGATTTGCTTACATAAAGACCAAGGGTAAAGGAGCGTAAAATACGATCATAATAATCAATTAGAATTTCTTTCTTTCTCATTTCATTCATGATTGCGCGATAGCTGAAAAGTAACTGAGTTCTATAAACTGTATAGTCAATACTTGAATTCTCAATTTCTTTAAATAATGAATTATCATGAGTACTGCAAAATCCAAAAAAGGAAAAAGCTTCTTTTACGCCGATATTTTTAAAGAAGAAAACGTCAGTGTTGAAATTATCCTGTCCTAGTTCCCAAACATGATTGTTCTCTGCAATTTGGTTGATAATTCCTCTCCTTTGTAGCAGATGTGATTCAATAGCAGGTTCGTGGCAACCTTTAAACAAACACTTTCTCGATGATTGTCTTGCTTTCTTATTGAGATTTTCTATTAGATTTTTAATTTCCTTTTCTTCCATTTACATGAATTTTGGGTTTTATTCACTTTCAACTGTTAGATTTTACTATAAGATAATTTATAAAGGCACTGCATGCTACCAACATAAATTTTGCATCTTCTTGCCTTAAAGTGGATTCATCAAGTAATGAATGCCTTATGCCGTTTTCATCACTAGTATAACCATATAAACTTGAGAAAGAACTTTTTAATGCAGAATGCAAATTGTGTTTTTTTTCTATCTCCTTCAATGCTTGTCCCAAAGTAGCTTTAGGATTGTCAGTTAATGTGCAACAAAATGATTCAATAGCACTAATCGATTCTTTAATAGAATTTCGATAGTCTGGATTAGTCCTATCAGATAATAATTCCAGAGCACGTCGAATGTGTGTTTGAACTTGTCTATATCTTGACGTATCCTCAAGAGCTGATTCAATCGAAGAAATTTCTTCTTCTGAACTTATCTCAGTAATTAGCTTATCAACAAAACGATAGGCGGAAAGATGTTTTTCTAAAATTGTATTTACAAAGTCGACGAAGCCATTATTATGCCTGTTATTAATTCCTCCTTCGTAATCTGGTAAGATATAGTTGTTTGGGAAAAACTCAAGAATGTCGAACATCTCATTCCAGTTCAATTTGAGAAAGTCATTTTTAATCTTAAAAATTAAGATTGAATTATTACCATCCAATTCATCAATCCGATTTCCATAATGTTTTACCCAGAATCTCACTAATAGGTTTGTAAAGTATTTGTCTGTGTCTGATCGGTAAAGCGGGATATTATCAGTGTAAAAGGAGTGTATCGCATTCCAGAGGCCATTGCGTAATAGTTCGTCAGCTGCTTCTCTTTGAATTGCAGTTCTAACTGGTTTAATTTCAATTCGTTGAGAGAATGTTTTCATTTTGATTATGCAATTTTCTGATATGTCTAATAATGGCAGCTAACGTAGGAAGCTACACGCAGGACGGGATTTAACCGATGAACTTCCTACGAAGAGCTGCCTTTCAGAATACTAATTTCCTGTCAACGAAGCACCGAACCCCGGCTTGCGGGTAGCTGATGTTAGCAACAGTATTTATTTCTGCCATTTGGTTCTTCTCATAGGATTACGGATCTTATCTCTTGTAATATACGATATTGCACTGCCAAGTCTTTGAGTAGTCTCTCTCAAATCTTTATTAGGTTCACTATTAGGAGCCTCATTTACAATTTGTTCAACCTGATCTCTTAGCTTTGTATAAAATATCTCTAAATCATGCCATACTTGGTGATTTGGGTCGATGAAGCTCAATGAAGAAAAAATCTCTCTCAAATAATCTGGTGGAAAAAGCATTTCTGGGTTACGAATCATCTTTTGTTGTGATCTTGAAAGTTCCAAAAGTTCTTCAAGTATTTCTTGATTAACTTGTTCGCTTTGATCAACAGTTGATTCTTCCTTAATTACACCGGTTTCAAGTAGAAGTGCATCAAGTTTTTCCTTTAATTGATTGTACCAATTATCAAATGTTGTCTTAAGTTTGTCTTCCTTTAATTTGTTATCTCCAAGTGCTTTATTAATTGAACAAATTAGTTTGAAAAAATCTTTTTTGTCATAAAGTGTGTGCTGAAATTGCAATAATGGAGATTTCTTTAAATCTGAAGGTTTAAGTCCAAAAAGGAAAGGGGATACATAAGAGTTGTCAAAGGCTTTTGACAAAGCCCCAGCTTCAAAATTTAACCAAGGGGCATTTAAGTTCTGTGGCGTTACGCATAAAATTCCAAAAGAAGAATCTTCAAGCTCTTTCGCAATGTCTATACTCCATCTTGTTCCTTTGTCAATATCTTCTGAAGAAACGTATGGTTCAATAGATTGAATTACAAATGGCAACCACTCTCTCAATTCAATTGCAATTTTGTGACTTAGGTCACCTGACCAACTTAGAAATACTTTCATTGTCGTTAGGTTTTATGTTGTTGCTGATATTTTATGAATTTATAATTCTGACGGGTATTTTATAGTTCCTTTTCGTTTCCATTCCCAAATGTTGTGTTTAAAGCCACCCTTAGTGTCAAATCCTAACCATTGACCACTAAGAGTTTCTCCATCTGGATTAATTTTTAATTGAAATGCTCCGTGATAAGTTCCGCCTGATTCAATATCTGACCATGTTCCCGTGATATAATTGTCTTTAATAGTACCAATCATATCGTGAGTTCTATTCTTTACTTGATGAGTTCCAGACACATGACATCCATTTTGAGTTAATACTACATTTTCATCTTCATTATCCTTTTCAAATCTTTTACTTCCTTCTACTTTCCATCTTTCGCACCAATCACCGGAAAGATTTATAAGTCCTGTTTTACTTAGATTTTGAATCTGTCTTTTGATTTGATTACAAAAAGGATTAACCGCTGCAACTAAGTTTTTATCAGCTCTTTTATTATTAAAAGTTCCAGGCATGATCCCTGTTAAATCAGATGGTAAATGGAAATCTTTAACATTTTGTGGAATTAAGAAAAATACTCTGTCAGTGCCTAGTTTCCCGATAAATAAACCTAACTCAAAAATTACATTATCTCGAGCGGATGAATAAGTTTTATCTCGCAATATCAAAGTGTCATCGTCATTAAACACAAATATTGCAAAATCAAAATTATCAATTGCTTTGACTAAACTTTCTAAGGAAGATTTTGATAATTTGAAAATATCTTGATTCCAAACTGTTGGCTCAGAATCATATTGAATAAGCTCTTGAATATCATCTGCAATCTCTTTTGCTTCTAAAGATGAGCCAATAAAAATTCTAGGTTTCATAATAGTTTATTAGGTGATGACGGTTTTCTAATATTGTTGCTAACTAGCAAATATCATCAAATATATCCCATTTTTCTTACTATCGGATGACGCTTGGCAAATGCGGGAATAAATTGTTGCTCAACTGTCAGCCAGCACAAATGTATGTAAAGATTTCAAATGTTTCAACGAACACGCAACTTAGCAAAGCGGTCTCTTGAGCGCAGCTCAAAAACCCGCATTTGCTATAGCGTTTGTTATGCGTTCGTGCTTTTCTTATTTGATCGAGTATTTTCTTTCTCTTTGTTTAAATGCCTCATTACCTCCTTCAAGAATGTCACAAACGTGTTCTTTAATTCCTTGGCATCTTAAGATATTGTCGATTTTGCTGTTTTTAGTAATTGTATTCTCTAAAGCACCATTAATATATTCAAATTTATACCTATCTGTCTTTAATTCTACACCTTGTCCTTCCTGATTAGCAACAATTATATTTTCTGAATCTGTGGCAACTACTAAATTTGCATTATGAGAAACAATTATTATCTGCCTGTCTTTTTTATTATCCTTTATCATCATGCACAAAAGCTCATAGATAGTCCTATTGTCTAGATTATCTTCAGGTTGATCTATTAAAATAGGATGATCTGACGAACTTATTTCTAAAAATAGGATAAGGAGGACTGTGCCTTTTTTACCAGGAGACATGCTCAATAAATCGTCGCCTTTGTATGTTACCGAATAGTCAAAATCAAATGAATCTTTGACTAGGCCGCGTAAAACATCTTCTATGTATACTTTTGATTTAAGTGGGATAAATTCCTCTGAAGAAATTTTCAATTTTTCCTCTTGTACACTCAATTGGTTTTTATATAATTCAATTACAGCATCATATTTAACTAAATTATTTGTAAAAAGTGAATTGAATCTATTTTCGCTGCTTAATTGGTTCTTATTGGTTTGATCAAACAAAGGAAAGTCCTCCTTTTTATAATTCAACGAGCAATCAAGAATAATATCAGAGCCGATTTCTTTTTTTGTTCTATTTACTTCGGCTGCTATTTCTTGATATAATTCAAACCGAATTTTGAGCAATGAAACCTTTTGAAGTCTAATTTCGTCGTATTCCTTTTTAAGACTCACAAATTGTTTTTCTAAACTTAAAGACTGTTCCAGTTTTGCTTTTTCAGTATTTATCTGAGTGTTTAGCTTTAGAAGTTCTTTCTGTCCTTCAATTTTGTTTAAATAGGGCTTTAGCTTTTCATTAATAGTTAGTAATGTCTTTGCCGAATTTTCTTTACCTTCTTGAATGGCAAGCTTTGAAATACCTGCTTGTAAATTTTGCAGTAAAATATCAAAGTCTGTTTTTATTTGACTACGTATAGAAGCAATCCCAGGATTTTCCTCATTAAGTTCTTCTAGTATTCTATCAATTTGCCCCTTAGTTGGGAAATCACTCTCATCAATTTCGGTTCCGAGTAAATCTACTTTTGATGATGTAACTTCCTTTATGATTTTTTGTAAAATGGATTCAGTTAATTCGAATTGTTTTATTCTGTTTTCATTTTCATTTTTTAATGTTTGCAAATTATTATATTCGGTAAATTCTTCGGGTGATAAGTTTGAGGCTATTTGTCCTTTTGCGACTTCTTTTTCTAGATTTTCAATGCTTTTCCTAATGGCATCCGATTTTCCAACATTTTTGTGTTTTTCTAAATTAGCTATTAGGTTGGTGCGAATAGTCAAATATTGAGTTAATAAGCTTTCTATTTTTGTTGTTGTTTCTAAAATAAGACCTTTTTTGAGATCGTAAAAATCAGTAAATGTTTTGTCTTGTAATAGAATGTTTTTGATTAATGAATTTAGTTCTTGCTTATTGTTTTTTTCGACTAAGTGATTGATATAAAGCTGTGGGATATAGGTTATTTTGTGTTGTTTGCTGTCTTTATTTTCATCGCTGTAAAAGTCAACATCTCCATTTTTCCAAGTAACTTTAAAATCAAAGCCAGGCTGGAATTTATATCCATCAAAGTTTAATCTTTTGGATGTTCGTGATACTTGATCTGGGTCAATACTGTTGGCAATTGCATACATTAGAAGTGATTTACCAGATGACTTTCCTCCAATAATTGCATTTAGGTTTTCATTGACAAACATTTTTTGATTTCCGAATGTGTTTCCACTGTCAATGAATTGCAATTCTGAAATTATATGCCTTGCATTTTTTACATCAGGTTTAAAGGTTTGTATTTTGACTCTCTCAATTGGCTCATGCATAATTTGCCGTAAGCCTTCAAATGTTGTGTCTGCTTTTATCCAAGTAAAGCAATGGCCTAATTCCTTAGGATTAGTTTTTGAATCATCTAAAGGAAACATGTGAGCATCACTACAATGCAATAGCCTGCTATTAACATGCTGATTTATCAAAGAACTTCTTCCTTGATTTGCCTTTTCAGCAGTTGGTGAAGAGCTAAAAACAAAGTGTGTATTGTTTATAATTGTCTTCTTGTCTGCGATACTACCATCCCATCTAAAGTCTTCCCATTCAGCCTTTCCAATGGCTTTAAAATATTTATCCTTTAAATATATATTTGGCTCAGCTCCCTCACCAAGTAAGTTTTCGATTTTGGCTGTGTCAAAATTTATATTGTTAAAACCAATCTCCAAATAGTTAGAATTACCTCTTTTTTCTGTCGGAATTGATTCATAAATATGCTTACCAAAATCAATTAAAGATTCTCGAGTAATTACTCCACCCCATGTATAGTTTTCAGTTGAATTAACATCAAGGTTAGCTTTGCCAATAAGCCCAGCAAGAAAATGTGTTTTTATTTGTTCAATTTTCAATAAACTATCGTCTGCAAAAATTATATGATAATTGATTCTTTTCAATTCTGCATGACCGACAAATTCTTTAAGTCTAAATTCAATCACAGGTAGAATTAAGTCAATCTTTTTTAGCCCACCATTTTTCTTGTATTCTAAAACTTTTTCATAACCTTCTAAAAAAAGGTAGTCATTTATACCAATCACCTTTATCTCGCTAGACAATTCTTCAAGTTTGGCAAAAAACTTTGTCCAAATTTCTTCCGTCTGACCTCCATATTCTGAGCATAATGATACAGGAGTATGAATATGTAAATCCCATTTTCTCCATTCTGAACCTCTGATTTCAGTTTGTGTTAAGATATTGTTTTCAGTCATTCTGGTTATATTAATTTTAGTTGTTAATATTGAAAATGTCGGTTACAACATGATGCATAACTAGTAAATATCATCAAATATATCCCATTTTTCTTGCTATAGCGTTTGTTACCAGTAGTTTTTCTATTTCGTCTCTTGTGCGATTGCATCTAACTGTTCTGTAAGTTCAATAACTTCAATTATATTGTCTCTGTTTTTCGCACTAAAATTTTCCAATTCTGTAACCCGGATTGCTGTTCCAGCCATACATACCATCAACATATTCGTACTGCCAGATCCAATTTCATTAAAATCAATGTCTGTTGATATTATTGCATTGCCACCTTGTCTTACACATTGTACGCGCAAGTCTGCCTTACATAAGTTTGTGGCTCTTGCAATTTTTTGATTTGTAGCATTTGAACCTGAACCAAAAAAGTCGTTAAATGATCTTGATAGTTCAGTTGCAAAACCTGTCCCCGATGTTGTTTGTGCTGTGACCATGCCAAGTACTTCATATTCCCATTTCACTGGTGCAGGACTTGTCATAACCGGTATGAAATGAATGATTTGTTTAAGTCGTGTTTCTATGTCACCTTTTTGTTTCCTGAAATTGTCTGCAATTTTTGAAAGTAAAGGGCTAGAACAAGATGTACAATATGCCTCTTTATTTTCTTTAAGATGCTTGTTTATAAAGTCAACTTTTGACTGCAAAAGCAAGTCATAGCTAAAAAAGCCTTTTAATGATTTCCCACAATTTGGGCATTTGTCATAGTTTATATTGCTCATTATCTAGTTGTTATGTATGTATTTTTAAAATTACTGCTAACTAGCAAATATCATCAAATATATCTCATTTTTCTTGCTATAGCGTTTGTTAGCTGCCGTTATTTCTCTCTCCGTAGTCGCATAGTCCAAAGTTTATGTTGTCGATGAAACGGGCTTGGATAAAATTCCTCTCTGTATTGCACCGTCCACAAAACCTTCCATAACATGTGGCGGTGGTTGGCCTTTTTTAAACATAAAGTCATTTGCCGCATTACGAACTTCATCTTTCTGAATGTCCAGTAAGGAATTAAATGCTTGTTCGTAAACATCCATTTCATAAGAAATAGATTTTTTGTCAAAATGCACGATACAGAAAACAGTAAACTCATTAAATGCTTTTATGCCGTCTGCTGTCTTTATGTATTTCCCAATAGTTGAGTAAGTCTTTTCGGATGACAAGTCATTACACTTTTCTAGGACGCTTGAAAAGGTAGAGAGGAAATAAATCGCTATCATATCCTGTTCGTCGCTTGGCAATTTGTCGATATCTTCGTGAAGGAAATTGAAAAGTGCAAATGCTTTGAGTTGGTCACCTTTTTGAATTTCAGTTACAAGTTCATTGAGTTTGCCAATAATAATGTCGGGCTGTAAAAGAGGTTTCAAGTCAGCAACGAGCGGTTTAATGTTGTATAAATTATGGACTTCATATTGCGGGGTTATTCCCTCCCTCATAAAAGTATCCCACTTTTCCTTGTCCTCCATTTCATATGACTGAAGCAAGTCAAAGAGTCTGTTACGCTCTGTGTGTTTGAGTTTCAAAATTACTTTGCTATAAATTGTCCTGAAACTCCAATCATTTTTTAGTTTATCAATAATTTCTTGTGCTGTGAAAAAAGTTGATGCTTGCTGTTTGTTGCTAATCGCTTTAAGCGTGATGGTCACCAAACTACTTGCGATAGATGCAGTTTCAAAATCGTATTTTTCACTTTTGCGAATTTGTCTGCCTGGATGAATAAGGTTTCTATAATCCTGAACTACTGATGCAAGTTTTTTCTCAGTGCTTGTCAACAAACCTTCTGTTTCAGCTAGGTCAATAAGAGGCCCAAGTGTCATTTTCAAAAAGTCCGCTTCCGTCTTGCCCGTTGGTATGTTTTGTAAAAAATACTCAACCAAAGATGCTTCAATAATGCTTCCTGACAAAATCAAAACTGCCTTTGAAGATTTGTTATCAAGGCAAACTTTCAATTCTTGATAGTCCCGAAGAAGTAATTCTTTAAATCTGCTGTCTGTTACAAAGTCAAAATTCATTGTTGTCTGTTTGTTTTGTGTTCTGTCAGTTAAATTTTACGCTTTCGCCCAATAATTATTGGTAACGGTTGGCGGTATGGCCAGTAAGGGATTGCGGGCAATTAACTATCAAGTTACACGAGAAATTGAAGCGGGCTAGAACCCTTTGCATACCTCTGAAGCCCTTATTGGCTATACCGCTTGTTATGGGCTGGGTTTCATTGTTCTTCATAAATTAATTTAACTGGTTCTTTATTCTCTTGAATGTATTCATTTTCATAAAGACCTCGTAATTCTTCGATTATCGTTAATCTATAGTTTCGAATAAATGTAAGTTTTAAACATTTTAAAACATTCTTATGCTCAACAAATCTTATGAATAATGCAGCTAAAAACAGTAAAAAGGATATAGCCCCACTTAATCCAACTCCAATTAATTTTAATTCAAAATAATTTACAAGCCATAATGTGGAAATAATAATGACAAAAATTATATAACCCCAAGCGACTTTATTCATTTCAAGTATTTTATTGGGCAACTTACTTTCAACATATCTTTCTTTTTTTCTTTCATATCTTTCAATTTCAACGCTATAAAGTGTGTCTAAATTCTGCCGCTCCATTCGTTCGAGAAGCTCATTTTGTTTTTTTATTATTTCTGATTGTATATCAATTTTTGAAAGAATTTCTTCGTCTTTTTTTGTTTGTTCCTTTACTGTTTTAATAAATTCTTCATCAGGTAATTCTGATAGTTTCGTTGCCTCTCCATTTGTCAGTTGTCCTTCTGCCATACGAATACTAATTGCAAAAACATCTTTTTCCAACAAATCACCTTCTTGCAGAGCTTTTTTTACACGACTATTTATTTCTTTTATTGTTCTAATACTTGGCACTTTATATTGCTTGTATTTTGCAATGTAAGTAGCCAAACCACCTTTAGAAAGTACTTTCAAGTCAAATTTTTCTTGATTTGGATTGGATAGCCACAAAAGTGATAGAAGCTCATTTGCACTAATTTTATGTCTTTCGTGAAGTTTATATCCAATGCTAGAAAAATAGTCTGCATGAAAGGTATTATTCAGGAACCAACATTTGACATCAGCAAATTCAGTAATGTTTTCTCCTCGTTTTTTATTGACATAGAAAAATGCAATTGCGTCATTTAAAGCACTTAACTTCTGATTATGTCTGATTTCCAATATTTCTTTATACTTATCACTTCTTTTAGCTGTTTCAATTAAATCCTTTATTTGAGCCTCATGAATTATTGAAATATTATACTTCCTTATAAGACTATCAATATTATCTTTTATCTTTTCTAATTGCGTTTTATTAAGCCCTCTTCTTATACAAGCACCAAAAACATCGGCATCCTTTATAAGCCCTAAATCTTTATTTAAAAAATCTTGAATTCTTGAGTTTAACAAAACTTTTATTTGTTCGATAGTGCTAAATAAAATAGTAAACTTATATCCAAGTCTTTCAGAGATTTCATATAATTGATTGCAAGTCTGATAAGACTCAGAAGTATTCAGGTCAATAAGACTAACAAAAAAATTAGTATCAATTAAAAGTTCTGTGTTTGTAACCGGTGAATTTATTTTAAAAGTAAAATATGATGATATAATACTACCTAAATATACATCACTAATAATCTTAAATATCTTTTCATCGCTAAATTTCAATCCTATGTATTTTGGAATATAATATTCAAAGTCTAAATCATTGTCACATTTTTCTGAAAAGAGTTCTATTTTTTGAGAACAGATAAACTTAACCAGTTCATCAAAGTTTGGAGTTACTTGTAAAGTTTTGCAAAAATTTTTAAAGTCAACTTTTAATAAGTCAATATTCTGTGTTTCAAGATATATGTCGTCATCAATGTCGTTAAATGCATAAGAGTTAATAATAAAACTTTTGTCTTGGTAATAAGCAAATATATTATCGTCAGATATTTCTTTACGAATTTGTAACAAAATAAAATCTAAAACACCTAATGGAATTTCAATTCCGAAGAATTCGATAATCTTTATTCGAATTTCGGAAATATTTCGGCCTTTGACATCTATGTTTCCACGTTCTTTTGAGTATTCAACAATGGCTTTTTTAACAATAGGGAAAAATAACTCAGCTATTGAGCTGTGATTTGAAAATCTTGTTTCTTTTAAATGAGTTAAAAGAGAATAGGTAATTATTGTTTTATTTTCCATAGTAGAATTTATTGTCTGTTTTTAACCTTGCCAATAACTAGCAAATATCATCAAATATATCCCATTTTTCTTGCTATCTACCCAATAACGATACCTGAATTTCACTTCACCCTCCATACGCATCTTTACTGCCTTATCCCTTATTACCATAAATACGCACAGCAGGCTGTTACCGCCGGTGCCGGAATTTATTAGCACCGGCATCAAGCAATCGGGTACGCTTTACTCTATTCCCCAACCTCCAGTTCTACCTTTTCCACCTTTTTAAGATCCTTTTCATAATAGAATGAACCTGCAAAGAACAAGGCAGAAGCAATTAACAAGGCTATAGGCAGAAATGTGAAAGCAGTCTGTATATCAGTGGCATCCGAAATGGCACCCATTACAATAGGACCGAGCGAAGCTCCCAGCAAATTCTGAATTATAACTGCAACGGCATAGGAGATGGCTCTCATTCCGGGATGCACCACATCCTGTGTTACCGCACCAGTTGCAGCAATAAAAGCAGTTATTGATATTCCAACAGATAATAAAATCATATACTGTATATGGTCGACAAATACGCTGAAAGCCAGAAACATAAGTATGGCTGAGAGTAAAGATGTGAGGGTAGGTACCAGAAGCCGGGCATTAATCCTCTTTTTGCGCCAGCGGTCAGTAATATAACCTCCAAGTGGTGCGCCGATTATAGCAAAAAGCATTACGGCACTCGATTTTAATCCTGCCGGCCCTATTTCCATATGTTGAACCCGGTTAAAATAAGTTGGAAGCCAGATAAGCAATGAAGTGGTAGTGAAAACAACGCCAGCCATTCCTAAATATGTAAAAATCAACGATGGTTTCGAAATAAATTCGATAAGCATATCGCGTATCGACATTCTTACTTTCTTACGCTCAGCTTTTTTACCAGTTTCGGTAATGGTTTTCTCAAGTCCGATAGTTTTATAATCTTTCACGAAGAAAAACAGTATAGCAATGATCATACCCGGAATAGCGACTATTCCCAGTGCATGACGCCAGCCCCAATGTGCGGCAATAATACCTCCGATTGCCACCCCGATTGCACTGCCTAAAGGAATAGATGCATTCCATAAACCCATCATCAATGCTCTTTTTTCCTGAGGATATAAAGCTGACATCATAGCCGAACCTCCGGGTGCATATCCGGCTTCACCAACGCCAACAAAAGTTCTGGTCAAAAACAATTGCCTGAATGATTTCGAAAAAGCACCTGCAGCGGTGGCAATACTCCAAAAAATTGCCATCATTCCTATCGTTTTACGACGGCTCCACCTGTCAACCAGTATGGATATCGGAAAAGTGAATAGGACTATGGACCAGTAAACTGCTGAACTAAGCATACCACATTGTGTATCAGTAAGATTCCAGTCTACTTTTAAAAAAGGGAATAAGGAAGCAATTACCATCCTGTCAATATAATCGAACATGTATAACAGGAATAGGAGGATAAAAATGTAGTTAGTATACCTTTTCGAGAAGAGATAGCCTTCCGGTTTGATCTGGTTTTTCATACAACAAAGTTTATTTTGTAAGGGCTTTGACTCCGAACGAGGACACGATTACTTCACAAATATAATTCCTTTCCTTAATATAAAATGTCAAAAAGTTGAATAAACTTCATGTAGCAGCCTAAAGATCTGGAATTTTAATTTTTGCTGAAAACAATTCCTGCCTGACAGTACAATGCATATCAGGACAAGTCTCGATCGGGAAAGAATAATTATCCTTTAGCCGTTTTCTGAGTCAGCCATTTTTTTGCTCATTCGTTGAAAGAGAGCCAGGAATCCAAAATATGAAACAGCGCCAGCAGGCACTATAAGCAGTAACCAGGTAAGTATGGCGTACAAATGGAATATACCCAAGGCTTTTAATCCTGATAGCACACCCGGCTGAAATGCGTGGTTGATTTGCTCAAAACTGATATGAAGCACATTCTGATTTAACATATAAGCTCCAAATTGCATGAAAGGAATGATAAGCAGTAGTTGTACAAGTGCCAGCAGCCATTGCACCGACTGGACTACCAGCAGGTTTTGCCGGAATGCCATTGTTAAAAAAATGCTGAGTAAGGTGGTTAAGCCAAGTACAGGAAAAATACCGGAAACAATACCGATAGTTATTGAGAATGACAGGTTTTCAGGAGTGAGGCCATCCCTGGGAACCAGCCTGAACGGGATAAGTATTTTATTGGTTATGGATTCTACTATTTTTAAGGCCATTTCTACTGATTTTCAGGTTGAAAAATATTAAAATCCTACTTTGGCGCAAAGGTACAAAATGAATTTTATCCGAAATTAAGTTTTCATTAAGGGCAGGATATTATTTTGATGCGCTGGATGCATAATCACATGAGTAAAATTCATCTATTGATTTTGATTTTGTTCTTTTGTCATGCCACAAAAGAACGAAAAAGGCTAGGCTTAATACAAATTTTACACATCTGTATGTCTCGGTAAAGGCTCGCAAAACAAGGCTTGAAAATTTGGGGATATCAGCCCGAAAGCACGTGAAGCTGGTGTTTTGCTACGCACCTACCTGCGCTGTTTACCTTCGGCTACATCTGTTGTAAAATTTCTATAATGCCAGTCCTACACCCTGTATATTTTGCTCTTGAGTTAAACCGTTTTCCTATTTGATGCCATATTGAAAGACTTTCTATGTAGGGACCGGCCTCAGAAAAATATGTTAGCGGTTCTTGACGGAGGGATGTGCGAATGGCATGTGCGTAGCAATACACAGCAACGACTAAAGCAGTGATTTGTGCCATGTTTCATGCCTTGTATTGCGAGAAGATGCCTCCGGATCAGAAACGCAACATATTCTTCGAAAGCCTTGAATTTTTATTCGCTTATTGTTTATTTTCAATGGAGCTCATGAGATCGCTGCGCTAAGTTGCTACTTTTTGTTCAAGCAAAAAGTATGAGAAAAAACTAATCAAACCGATATTTTTTAAAAATTATTAAGACTCCTTTAGCTAAAACAATAAAATTTGTTCCTGGCACATCAAAATAATATGTAGCCTCATTAAGATTACATAGTATAGGATATGAAGCCTGTAATAACAATTCATCCGCATTTTTCAACACTTGAGAAACTCTTTTTATGAAGGTGTTTCTGTCTGTTACATATTTGCATCATCAAATAAAACAATAAGCATTCAGGTATGAAAAAATATATTCTTATTTTGTTGATAGTGTTGACCTGTCATCAGGTTTTTAGCCAATCCGTAATTTCAGGCGTTGTTTCAGGCAAGGAGGGTACAATGCCCGGTGCCAGTGTTTTCCTCGATGGTACCTATGACGGCTCATCCACCAATGATAAAGGTGAATATAGTTTCAGGACCTCTAAAATTGGAACGGTTGTGCTGAAAGCCAGTTATATTGGATTTGAGCCTTTTGAAAAAGAAATAGACCTTAACGGATCCCCGGTACAGGTAGATATCAAACTCGAAGAAGCCTTCAACAGACTCGAAGCTGTTACGATTACAGCCGGTACTTTTGAGGCCGGCGACAAAAAACGTTCAAACATATTAACGCCGCTCGATATGATTACAACCGCGGGAGCTGTTGGTGATGTTTACGGGGCATTACAAATGTTACCTGGCACAACCACCAATGGGGAATCAGGAAAACTTTTCGTGAAAGGTGGTGATAGTGAAGAATCGCGGACCTATATTGACGGCTCACTGGTATATGCTCCTTATAGCTCGGCAGCTCCCAATATGTCGGTGCGGGGACGTTTTAACCCGTTTATGTTTAAAGGAACAATTTTCAGTACGGGAGGCTATTCGGCCGAATATGGCCAGGCACTTTCATCAGTACTTATACTGAATACCAATGATATGCCGGCAGAGGAGCAGCTCGATTTGTCAATTATGTCGGTCGGGCTGGGTGTAGCTGGTACCAGGTTATGGAAAACCGGAGCTGCTACAGCAACATTGGCGTACAACAACCTGAGCCCATATATGTGGATTGTGCCACAAAATTATAATTGGGTCAGATATCCATCAAGTACCGAAGGAGCAATCAGTCTCAGGCAAAAAACCGGTAAAACAGGCATGCTGAAACTGTATTCAAGCTACGGAAATTCGCGTTACACGCTTAACCAGGAAGATTTGAATCAGGCAGGAAAGTTTTATGATTATGCACTGAGTAACGATAATTATTTCGTGAACACATCCTGGAAAACAAGCATTGGTCATAACTGGACCATGGCTTCGGCAGCATCCTTTACAAATAATGCCGATGATATAAATTACGATACTGTTTCTTTGAATAAATTACTCAGAGGTACTCACATCAAGGATGTATTTTCTGATTTTTACAGCGAAAAGATCACGTTCCGGATTGGTGCCGAGTACTTCTCAAAAACCTATTCGCAAAAGTACCGTACTTCGGTAAACACTAATACCTGCGAGTTTACAAACAACACAATTGCTGCTTTTGCCGAAGCTGAGATTTATATTTCTTCGAAGCTGGTAACCCGTATGGGTTCGCGTATCGAGTATTCTGATTATCTGCATAAAGCAAACCTGGCTCCCCGCGTTTCAGCAGCGTATAAAATATCGGAAACCGGGCAGTTTTCATTAGCCTATGGATGGTTCTACCAGGATCCGGCTGATGATTATCTTTTATATACCGATAAGCTGGGTTACGAAAGAGCCGACCATTATACGTTAAGCTACCAGACTTCGAAAAATGAGCGCACTCTCCGTGCTGAAATCTACTACAAGGACTACAGAAACCTCGCGAAAGTAAATGATAATGTCTTTTATTTGCCAGCCAGCTACTCAAATTCGGGTGATGGGTATTCGGCTGGGTTCGACATTTTTTGGCGCGACAAAAAAACCATCAAAAATGGTGACTATTGGATTTCGTATTCCTTCCTCAATACCAAACGCAATTACAGGAACTACCCTGAAGAAGCCATTCCTTCATTTGCCAGCAGACACAACTTTGCATCAGTGTACAAACACTGGTTCGGAGGCTTACGATCCTACTTAAGCGTAAATTTCAAATACTCTTCGCCAAGGGTTTACAACAACCCGAATTCGGAGGTATTCAACGACGGGCATACCAAACCATATCGAAGTATTGACGCAAGCTGGAGTTTCCTGCTAAGGCAGAATATTATTATATATGCTGCTGTAACTAACGTTTTTGCTTTCAAACAGGAATATGGTTATTCGTACTCGGTTAAACCTGATTCAGAAGGCGTTTACCGAGGTACTCCGATAGTGCCTGGATCCGACAGGTTTTTTATTGTGGCGTGTTTTATTACACTTTCGCGAAAAGGCGAGGCAAACCAGATTGATAAAATTGAATAGGAATCAAAAAAAAAATTCATTGCAAATGCAATACTCCGGTAATCTTTCTTTTACCGCAAGGATGCAAAATATTAATAAACAGAATACCAATACTTTAGGGCGCAAAGGTTGATCTTTGTATCGTGCTGATAATAAGGTATATGAAAATTATTAACAGACTATTGAAATAGACATAACAAATTAATAACCAATAACTAAAACAAATTGACATGAAAACAACACTTCTTTCGATCGTTCTGATTATAGCCGGATTAACAGGCTTGTCGCAAAACAAAGAATACCAGGGTGCCATGGGTGAAGCATTAGGCCAGTATGCAAATTGTCAGTCAATCAGCGATTTTCAATCACTTGGAAATAAATTTAGCCTGATTGCCAACACTGAAAAGGAACAATGGCTCCCGCTGTATTACCATGCCCAATGTTATATTCTCATGAGTTTTATGGAACCAACCGATGCGGCAAAGAAAGACAGCTACCTGGATGAGGCTGAAAAATCCTTTACCAGGATGATAGAACTTGCACCCAACGAAGCTGAGGTGTATGCCTTACAATCCATGTTTTATTCGGCTCGTTTGGTAATAAGTCCGATGGAAAGGGGTCAGAAATACGGTGCGCTTTCGGCGCAGGCGGTTGGCATGGCTTTGGGATTGGATGCTACGAATCCGCGCGCAAAATTTATCAAGCTGCGCAACGATATGGGTTCGGCACAATTTTTCGGAACCGATCCAAATGAATTTTGTCCCCAGGCATCAGAATTACTGGCAAATTGGGATAATTTTAAGGTGAAATCGCCACTTTACCCTTCGTGGGGCAAGCAGCAGGTAGCCGAAATCGTAAGCGGTTGTAAATAAGGTTTTACTTACCCCGGCATTATAGTCGGGGTAAGTACTCCTATCAGCATGCCAAACTTGAATATTAATTTTATCTTTGACAGGTATATCATCGAAATGGAAAAGATCCGAAACATATTACACCCCTTTTCAATAACTCAATTTATACTGGCAAATCTTGCCATGGGTTTACTTATCATGTTGTTCTTTATGCATGGGGCAACTACGGGATACCGAAACTTTTTAATCGGAACTGTCTGGGCTTTTACCATTTGTATTACGCAATGGGGAGGGATAACATTTATCAATCATCTGATCGACAAAAAAATAAAATGGATTTACCAGCCTATACTCCGATCTATCGTAGGCATAGTAACTCTGGTAGCTTATTCCATATTTATTTTTGCGGTGGTGCAATTTTTCATGCTTTATATTTTATATGGCACTTTTCCGGCTGATGCATGGAAAATGGTATCAGAATCAATCGTTTATACACTGCTTATTTCTACATTCCTGTCTCTGATATTTACTGCCATTGGTTTTTTTAAAGCCTGGAAGCGCGCCCTTATTAATTCTGAGAAACTGAAAACGGAAATGATGGCGTACAAATACGAATCGCTGCGAAACCAGATAAACCCCCATTTCCTGTTTAATAGCTTCAACGTACTTAGCGACCTGGTATATGCCGATCAGGCATTAGCTATAAAGTTTATTAACCAGTTGAGTGATTTGTTCAGGTATGTGCTCGATAGCCGTGATAAAGAGCTGGTTCCCCTGGCAGAGGAAATTGACTTTTTGAACTCATTTATCTATTTGCTGAAAACCAGGTTCGAAGATAAACTGGACTTGAAAATTGATCTGGAAGCTGACCCGGGCGACCTGATTGTGCCCATGACATTGCAACTGATGGTCGAAAATGCGGTTAAACACAATGAAGTTTCCGAAGCGTTTCCCCTCCAAATACGTATCCGCCGGACTGGAGACTACCTGGAAGTTGAAAATTCGCTGAAAATTAAAAAAGTAGGAGAGGATTCGAAAAATACAGGATTAAAAAATATTATTCAGCAATTCAATTATTTTACTGACAGGCAGTTAGAAATTACAGATGCCGATGGAAAATTTTTGGTTCGGGTTCCAATCTTAAAATCTTCAGAAAAATGAACGTAATAATCCTGGAAGACGAAGCGAGGGCCGCCAGTTATCTCGAAAGGCTGATACTGAAAGTGGCACCCGAATTCAAAGTAATTGCCAGGCTGGAGTCGGTACGCGAAGCCGTTCCGTTTCTTAAATCGCATTCCGGAATTGACCTCATATTCTCTGATGTTCAGCTTGCCGATGGACTGAGTTTCGATATTTTCGGTCAGGTTGCAGTTAAATGCCCGATAATTTTCACCACTGCATACGACCACTACGCCATCGAAGCATTTAAAACAAACGGAATTGATTACCTGCTTAAACCGGTTGAAGAAGAACGTTTGCGTCAAGCCATCGAAAAGATAAACCTGTTTTCACCTTCCGTTTCGTTGGAGAAACTTTTGACAATCACCAATGCAGGCGCAGCCAAAACCTATAAATCGCGTTTTATGGTTAAAATCGGTGATAAGATAAAAAGTATTCCTGTTGACGAAATTCTTGCCTTCTACAGCCTCGAAAAAGCAACCTATATACATACTTCCACCAACAGGGATTATTGCATTGATTATTCTATTGATCAGCTCGAAACACTCCTCGATCCTGCATATTGTTTTCGTATTAACCGCAAATATATAGTTTCAATTAAGGCATGTACAAATATACTGGCCTGGACCAACAGCAGGCTTCGGTTAAAAATTGAAGGAATTGACGACGATGATATTATTGTAGCCCGTGAAAGAGTGCAGGATTTTAAAGAGTGGCTCGACGGGTAAGTGTAATTTATTTCAGATTTTCAAACGCTGTCGGATTTCGCTGCAAGATATTAATTTGATGTGCTAAGATTCATTGCCACTTAAGTCAAATTTTGGTATTGATTTTGTTCTTTTGTCATGCCACAAAAGAACGAACTTAGCGGAGCGATCTCATGCGCACCTCTTAAAATAAGCAATACGCGCATAAAAAGGCCAGGCTCAATATAAATTTTACACATCATAAAAATTAATCAGCTCCTGAAGTTAAAAGTCCCTGAAGGTATAAATGCCTAAAATGCCTATAGTTAAGAGACAGATAACCTTTCATCAACCCCTCCTGAGTACTGTGCACCCTGCACCGGGCTCTGAAATAAGAGTGCCGAAAGTTTAACGTATCAGAAATTTTCGACTCAGCGTAGCGCTCTCATCAGTGATGCGAATAAATCCTCAAATCCCCTGACGCACAACCCCAGAACCTATCTTATATATCCTCCACTGTGCTCTGAAGTGGCAAATTATTTGTCAGATTGATGAGTTACACTACTCCGGTAATCTTTCTTTTACCGCAAGGACGCCAGGTTTTAAAAAACAGAATATCAATACTTTAAGACGCAAAGGTTTATTTTTGTATCGTGCTGATAATCAAGCATATGAAAATTGTTAACGGACTATTGGAGTTACAAAATGTATTTTAAAAAGTGGCACAAAGTCAATGAAGATTAAAACTCAATTTTTCCCCTGAATGCCACTGATTTATGAAACAGGTTGGTGCCTTCAAAAGAAAATTCCCCCTCAGATTGTTGCTTCCGAACCAAATTTATCGATTCATCAGGCATGGTTTCCTTCATAAAGTTAACTGAAAGCCTTTTCGGATAGTGGTTCGAATGAAAGTCGACTCCGAAAGTATTCATCATCCAGTCAATATACCGGGTTGATGTTACGTGCCTGTTAAGATCAATATCCGAATAGGTGGAATGCACACGAAAGGAATCTCCTTCAGTTGTTGGAGGAAGTTTTTCAGGAGGATGGCTGATTGCGTGTTTTTCTTTCAGGTGAACAAACATTTCGGCATGCAAACCCTCGATTATTTTGGGTCTTTTTATTTCAGCATCAACAGCCAGCCAGCCTGATGTAGCCCTGGCGATTATGTTCTTTGAGCTGTCGCGGAGTATAAAATCGCGGGTATATAAAAGTCCCTCTATGGTTTTTGGCCAGGTTTCCACTTCCGTTTCCTGATGCCAGTACAAAGGCTGATAAATTTCGACCGTAAGCCGGCTTAAAACCCAGAAAAGCTGTTGCTTTTTCAGACCTTTAAAGCCGAAGCCAAGACTGTCAGCTGAATTAATTGCTGACTGAATCAGAAGATTCACCAGTGGACCCATGCCAATACGGGTATACATATCCGTGTCGGCAGAAGTGATTTTGAAATTGGAAAATAGGGTCAGATTGTTTTCGGAAAGTTCATTCATTTTTTTGTAATTAATCACGCTGTTACTTGTATGCTTTCGCAGTGCACAATGCAGAAGGGGTTAGGTTTTGGGGGTTAGAAGTTAAGGAACCGGGTGGGAGGGGGATTTGAAAATTTGAAAATTGGGGGATTTGAAAATTGGGGGATTTGGGGATTTATGACATTTATAACTTCAGGCACTGATTAGGTGCATTTTTTAATGTAAGCTCAAAAGTACAAAAACGGATGACCCATCTTAGCAGGATCATCCGTTTAATATTAAGTGTGTATTAAACTTATTGTAAATCAACAGTTTTCGAAGTTATCAGTGCCTTTGGTTTAGCGGTTCTAAAACCAAAATTAAAACACTACTCAACTACTCAACACTGTGCACTCGGCACTCAGCACTTAGCACTACGCACTGCAACAGATATTTTGTACAACTTATTTTGTCAGTTCGAAGTTAGCTTCGAGGCAATCAGATGAATTTGTACCTACAAAAACTTTAAAATCTCCTGGTTCAGCCTTCAGTTCAAGTTCGTTGTTATAAAAGGCCAGGTCCACTGCAGTGAGAACAAAAGTAAGCGTACGGCTTTCACCAGCTTTCAGGAATACTTTCTGGTATCCTTTCAGTTCTTTTACGGGCCGGGTGATGCTTCCAACCAGATCGCAGATGTATAATTGTGCGACTTCGGCACCGTCATATTTTCCTTTGTTGGTAAGTGTTACAGTGATTTTAAGTGTTTCGTTCTGCGAAATTTTCTGTTTGTCAAGTTTAAGGTCGGAATAAGTGAAAGTAGTGTAGCTTAACCCATATCCGAAAGGATACAAGGGAGCATTTTCAACATCCAGGTAGCGGCTTTTGTATTTGTCATTTTTATTTCCAACATACGGGCGACCTGTATTCTTGTGGTTATAATAAACAGGGATTTGCCCTGCATTTACCGGAAAGGTCATGGATAATTTTCCGGAAGGGTTACAAATACCAAAAAGTACGTCGGCTACGGCATTTCCGGCCTCGGTTCCTGCATGCCATGCTTCCAATATAGCCGGAACATTGGCATCTTCAAATTCAAGGGTAAGAGGTCTGCCGCTCATCAATACCAACACAAGAGGTTTGCCGGTTTTCAGTAAAGCTTTCAGCAAGGCAGGCTGGTTGCCGGGTAAACCTATCTCGCTGCGTGAAGCAGCTTCGCCGCTTATTCCCAGAGGTTCACCCAACACGGCAACAATAATTTCTGACTTTGAGGCTATACTTACAGCTTCGGCAATCATTTCATCTGATGAGCGTTTGTCAACAGCAGCTTCGCCACTGATTGAAGTAAGAAATGCATTGTCAGTAAGCAGGTTACATCCTTTTGCATAGGCAATTCTGGATGATGCTCCCAGGAGTGATTTCATTCCGGTTAGCACGCTTACTGATTTGTCCCAGTCGCCGGCGGCACTCCAGGTTCCTATCATTTCGCGGCGGTTGTCAGCCAAAGGACCAATGAGGGCAATGGATTTGGATGGATCGAGAGGAAGCAGCTGATTGTCGTTTTTCAGCAGCACCATCGATTGTGCAGCGATGTTTCGGGCAGCTTTACGGTTTTCGGGAGTGAGAATTTCAGTTTTAGCTCTTTCTTCGCTGATATACCGGTATGGATCGTCGAATAGGCCCAGTTTATATTTGGCTTCGAGTATCCTGCGGCAGGCATCATCAATTGTTTTTTGTGTCACCTTTCCTTCATTCAATAGTTCTTTGGAATGAAGCAGAAACCCTTCGCCTACCATGTCCATGTCAATTCCCGCATTGAGTGCCAAGGCAGAAACTTCTTTCAGATCTTTACCAACTCCGTGTTCAATAAGTTCGTTTATTGCGGTATAGTCAGTAACTACAAATCCTCCGAATCCCCATTGCTTTCGCAAAAGATCGGTCATAAGCCATTTGTTTGATGTTGCCGGAATTCCGTTGATTTCGTTGAATGAACTCATGGCTGTTGCAGCACCTGCATTAAAAGCGGCAAGGTAAGGTGGCAGGTATTCGTTGTACATCTTCACAGGGCTCATATCAACGGTATTGTAGTCGCGACCTGCTTCGGCTCCGCCATAAAGTGCAAAGTGTTTCACACAGGCAAGTATTGTATTGTTTTTGCTCAGATTGTCACCCTGATATCCTTTAACCATAGCTTCGGCTACCCTGGCTCCAAGAAACGGATCTTCCCCGGCACCTTCGGCTACGCGTCCCCAGCGTGGATCGCGTGCTATATCTACCATGGGGCTGAAAGTCCAGTTGAGTCCGTCAGCCGAGGCCTCCTGTGCTGCAATGCGTGCACTTTGCTCAATCAGTGCCATGTCCCACGAACATGACAGAGCCAGTGGGATAGGAAAGATGGTTTTATGTCCGTGAATCACATCGTACCCGAATATCAGTGGTATACCCAGACGTGTTTCTTTCACAGCCATATCCTGAAGTTTTCTTACTGCTTCTGGAGTATATGTATTAAACACTCCACCTACCAGGCCACTTTTAATCTTTTTATCTACATCCTGATTTACAATCGGACCTGTTACATCAAATCCTATTGAAGGCAGGTTAAGTTGCCCGATTTTTTCGTCCAGTGTCATTCTTGACATGAGTTCCGAAACGAATTTATCCATTTTAGCCTTTTCTGCCGGGTTTTGGTAGGTTTTCGGCGATTGGCTAAATACTGCAGTAGTGCAGAAAATTGTTAAAATGACTGGTAATACACTGATTTTCAGAAATCTTGTTTTCATATTTATTTATTAGAATTTAAAACCGAGGTTTGTAAGGCCAGTTTTGACCTCAGGGCATGACATAAAAAGATTCCAGAGTAGTCCGCTTCTGTAATTTTCGATCATAACGATCTCCGGACCCTGGTCGATAGCCAGATATTGCTTCGGATACCAGTTGTTATGAACGCTGAAGGCATCATAAAAGCCATATTCTCCCCATATCTTGTCTCCCAGATCAAAATAAAAATGTTTCATTGCCTGCATGGAGTATTCGGGAGTATAAGGGAAGGAAGAAATAGCTGCTGTGGGTGAAATAACTCCCAGGTCATTATCCTGTCCGGGTGCGTGACCAGCATAAAAATTAACCGAATAACCGGCGGTTAATCCCCAGCAATTCTCGCCGTAGCCTTTGTATTTTTTTGGATTCTCAATGCACCACTGGCGGTTGATGAGGGTATGATTCTTATTGTGCTCCCAGTAGTTGGCATATTCATCACTCAGGTTCTGAGGATTCAAACCGAGATAGGAATAATGAGCCCAGAAAAGGGGTCCTCCATATTCGGGAGCTCCATTGTGTTTCAGAGCCAGGGTGTACCCATATTTTGTCGAATTACCTTTGATGGCTCCGTTCCTGGCCCAGCCTTTATGGTATGCTTCCGGCTTCACAGGATGAGTAGGGGAGGAAGCTGCCAGCACATACAGGATAATGCATTCGTTGTATCCTTCGACCGGCAGATTCATTTCCCAGCCATACTTTGGCGACCAGTGCCAGTATATTACATCTTTCCCCTGAGTGAACCACTGGAAATCTACTTCCTTCCAGAGTTTGTCGATTTCAGAGGCAAGTTGTTTCTCACGTGAATTTCCGTCATTAAAATACTGCCGCACTGCAAGTAACCCCTGAAGCAAATAGGCTGTTTCAACCAGATCAGCGCCATCGTCCTTTGTGCTGAAAGGTTTCACTTTACCGGTTTCACCATTCAGCCAATGTGGCCATACTCCGTGAAAACGATCGGACCTTTTAAGGAACTCAATATTCCTTTCGAAACGCGAGAGTGCTTGTTCACGGGTAATAAATCCCCGCTCGATTCCTACCAGAATGGCCATGAATCCAAATCCTGAACCACCGGTCGTTATAATATTCTTATCGTTTTCGGGATAAATATCATTGGTATTGATTCGCTCACAAGCCATACCCGATACAGGTTCGGCACCGTTCCAGAAATACTGGAAAGTCCTGTATTGAACCAATGTCAGCAGTGAATCATCGGTGATTTTTTCAGATTCATTACCGTTAGTTAAAGTCTTATTGTTCACCCCGCCGCGGCAACTGATAATTGCCAGCACAAAAAGTGATAAAGCCAGAAGATAGTATTTCATTTCAAGTGATTTAATAAGTAAAACCCAATTTAGTTAGTCCTGTTTGTACTTCGGGAGCTGACATAAACAAGTTCCACAGCAAACCGGTACGGTAGTTCTCTATCATTATAATCTGTGGACCCTGATCAATAGCCAGTGTTGATGTTGCCCACCAGTTGTGGCCCACATCAAAAGCATCGTAGAAACCATATTGCCCCCATACCCGGTTGCCAACAATGTAATAGAAATAGCGGATGGCATTCATTGATTGCTCTGGCGTATAAGGCAGTGATGAAACGGCTGCAGTAGGTGAAATAACACCCCTGTCGTTGGTAGGTTCGTTTACCCCGTAGCCGGTGGAGATATCGCTGGCCGTGAGTCCCCAGCAGGATGCGTTGTAATTCACATATTTATACGGATTAGTAACGCAATGTTTCCAGTTAATCAGGGAATGGTTTACATTTTGAGTCCAGTAATTTGCATAGGCATCCGACAGGTTCCTGGGATCGAGTCCGAGAAATGAATAATGAGCAAAAAACAAGGGACCGCCGTAATCGTAACCCAGTGGTAATATATATCCGTAAAAGGTCTTTCCGTTTTTTATTGCACCGCTGCGCGCATATCCCTGCGAATATGCAGTTGCAGGAATAGTATGTGTTGTGGAAGAAGCAGCCAGAACATAAGTAATCAGGGTTTCGTTGTATCCCTCGAGCCGGAAATTCATGTCCCATGCGTAATTAGGCGACCAATGCCAGTAAAGTATGTTCTGTCCGCCACGTGTGTACCAGTCCCATTCAACGGAATCGCACAGTGCGTTGATCCTGACAACCAGATCATTTTCGGAGGGTACAGCCGGATTAAGGTATTGCCTCATGGTGATCAATCCCTGAATCAGGAATGCAGTTTCAACCAGATCACCACCATTATCTTTTGTACTGAAAGGAATCACTTTGCCTGTTGATCCATTTAACCAGTGCGACCATGCACCATGAAATCTGTCGCTGGTTTCGAGGAAGCCAATCATTTTTGTGAGATGGGTCATGCCTTCGTTACGCGTAATGAATCCTCTCTCCATTCCGACAATAAGTGCCATTACACCAAAACCTGATCCCCCCGAGGTTACAACATCGCCCGAAGTATGCCGGTCGCGCGACAGCCCGCTTACCGGATGTGCCAAATCGTAGAAAAACCGGAAAGTCTGACGTTGTACAAGGGTGAGTAACTCATCGTCACTGATCAACGGGAACTTAAGAGTTGAATCCAACGCAGTGTAGAAGGTATTCGAAAACCCATTGAAGCTGTATCCACTTTTGGATTTTAAATCCGATGAAACAGAAAAACTATAATTTGTGTATCCTGCAAGTACATCAGGATAATGGAGCAAAACCAGGTTGCCGTCACCACTTAAAGTGACATCAAAAACAGGGTCTCCTGCCAGACGGAAATATGATTTAATATTGGCAGGATCAGGAGCTGCGGAAAACTCAATGGAGATGTTGAGGTCGTTTAACCCAATATTTTTACCTTTTGCAGGAGGCATGAAATTAGCACTGTTGATGGTAATATTTTTAACTACAAACGCAGCATTCGAGGTGGTAAACGAGTATTCGATCCCGGTGAAAGATTCACCGTTTTTCCCTTTGAGCGATGATTTTACATTAAGTTTAAACTCAGTATTATTCGCGAGTGCTTCGTCAGGGTTAAAAACAACAATAGTATTGTTTTCACCAAAAGTAAACCTGCCTGCTTCGGGTAAGTTTCCTGGCTTATTCAGTACAATTCCGGCTTTTGCTGAATTGGTATCAACGGGTGCTGAAAACTCAATAGTTATATCAGCATCATTCACAATGCCTGTTGTAACATCCGGATACTTTAACTGATCAACTCCAATGGTACAGGAAGCAATCTGAATTGATCCTGTTGCAGGAGGATTGTCTTCTTTGCAGGAGATACAAAAGAGTAATGAAGCCGAAAACAACGCCAGAATAAAGTGCCTGATTTTCATTTTATTTGTGTTAAAAGTAAAAAAAGGAGGGATCAGGAAATCCCAATACCCTCCCATTGACCCCAAACCAACCGTCGTTAAGGTTTTTCTGATTTGTACATCAAATCAATTTCAGCAGAAGTTAAAGCTTTGTGGTATATTCTCACATCGTCGAGTTGTCCTTTGAAGTGGTTAGCTCCGGGCAGATCATATCCGCCCCAGGCTTCGGTATCCCATAAGGTTCCTGCCCTTGACTGAATGAATCCGAATGCGAGTTCGTTAACAGTTTCAGGAGCAACTCCGGCATATTTCAAGCCAACAATACCAGTTTCTTTTGTAGGTTCGCCTGCATCGTTAGTCCACAATTTGTGATCCTGTTTTACAACAAGTTCCCCATTGAGGTACATCATTCTCTCATTTGTTGTGCTGTTGTAAACATAGGTAACATGAGCCCATTTTTCTTTCAGTACGCCATCAAGAGCAGTATTTTCCTTGTTGAAGGTAGTTCCTTTCCATCCTCCATTATCTTTTGTTTTTCCATCGCCGTTGTAGGAAAGATCGCCACCTGTGCCGCTGGTTCCGTCGCCATAATCAAACTGAACCGGCATTTTAAAGAATTTAAAATCAGCACCAAGTTCGAACTGGAAACCATAGAATGCAGCTAGTCCGATAATAAAATGACCCTTGCCTGAATCCAGTGCTTTAAACCAGAAACTTAATGTGAAATCAGTACTATTCATAAGTACATCGCCATTCGGAATTTCGATGATACTGGAGGTGCCGTTGAAGGTTGCGGCTTTTCCGGCAGCAGCATTGCGCGAGGCCGAATATGAAATATACTGGCTTGCGCTGGCATCGTACGTTCCAATCTGATCTTTGGCGTTATCTTCGAAATTCCAGTAAGCAACTGCTCCTGAAGGAGCGAAAGTACCTTTGGTGGTGAAGGTCCTGCTCAGAGCAGTAAGAGTTTGCCCGTCAGTCGATTTCAGACCTGCTCCTATGGATAATTTATAGAGAGCGCCGCTGGCCAGCAATTCTGTAGGAACAATGTTGATGGTACTTAACGATACCGTAATGTCGAAAGGTACAACTGCATTATCGTAATCCCTTATCAGCGTGATATTCGCTGATGTTGCAGTGGCAACATCAACATTAGTGTAAAAAATAGCGACAATGGTAGGATTGGTGGGGACACCGGTAGCTGAAACAGCTCCGTTGAGATCGATTGTACCTACTTCGAGCGACTTCAGGGTGAATGCCGTAGGATCATCTTTTTTACAGCCATTGATTCCAAGCATGAATATACCCGCGAGCATAATCAGGCTTAAGTAGATTAATTTGTTTTTCATTGGTTTTTTTGATTTATAGTTATTGGATTTGATTGTATTGTTGATTACCAGTTAGGGTTTTGTGTAAGCGAACCCTGCGAAATGTCTATTTCTGTCTGTGGTATAGGCAGTAATTCGTTTTTACCCTGAACAAAGCCCAGTGGGCCTAATACAGAAACTGCTTTTCCTGTTCTCACCAGATCCCAGAACCTGTTACCTTCCATAGCAAGTTCGTGCCGGCGCTCATTGAGGATAATATCGCGCAATGCGGCCTTATCGGTAGTTGTTATATCAGGTAATATTGCATTATTCCCTTCCCTGGCACGAGCTCTTACCTTATTCAGATAAGGTAACGCCAACGATGATTTATCGTTTTCGTTGAGTGCTTCTGCTGCAATAAGTAAAACATCGGCATAGCGCAGAATTCTTTTGTTGTGTCCGAACTGCGACGATACATCATTCCCGGGAGTCCATACTTTCCGGTTATAGCATTCGGTTTCGAGAATGTTGCCGTTTTCGTCGGTAGTAATATCAGGCGTGGTACCGTCGCCTTTAATTTCGATTCCGTCAATAATATCTCCCAGATCGATAATTGTTCCTTTCAGGCGGGGATCGCCAGTTTCGAATGAGGCACGCAGATTTGGAGTTGGCCTGTTAAAGCCCCATCCTCTGTTGGGAGTTCCTCTTACACCCTGAACATTGGCAAACTGGTTTCCACCGGTTCCTTCAATTCCTATAGCTCCTATTTCAAATACGGATTCAATTCCATGCTCGCCCAATACACCGTTAGCATCAGTAAATATGGGTTCCAGGTCATATTCTCCGGAGCTGATGACGTCCAATGCATATTTTTCGGCATTTACAAAATCGCCCAGGTAGAGATATACCTTTGCAAGCAATGCGCGTGCCGATCCTTTAGTAGCGCGGCCATACTCTTCGGTTGGTTGTGCACTCTTTTCATCAAGGTCGGCAATGGCTGACTGCAGATCTTCAATAATCTGATTGTAAATATCAGCTTTGGGTGAACGTGCCATCTGCAGAGGCGGATTTAACGATAAAACCAAAGGTACATCACCCCAGGCTCTTACCAGATCAAAATAGAACATACCGCGCAGAAATTTGGCTTCTGCAACATAACGGCTGCGCAGCGTTTCGTCCATTTCAATAGCAGGTACTTTTTCAATTACAACATTTGCACGTTTAATGCCTAAATACAGGGTCGACCACCATGATTTTAATTCAGAACCGGTTTTAGTAAAGGTGTAGTTTTCGTAAGGACCTATTTCGGAGGATTGATCAGTAGGGTTGCTGCCTTTGCGGGCATCGTCCGACATTATATCAGCCAGAGGAAATATCCCTGAATGAAAACTTAGGTCGAGCATAATACTGTAGGATGCATTTGTTGCAAGCAAGGCATCGGAGGCTGTAACAGGAAAGGTCGTTTGGGTGAGGGCTCCCTGAGGATTTTTATCCAGAAACGATTCACATCCCGAAAAAAGAGTCGTAAAACCAACGACAACAGCTGAAATATAGAGTTTTAAATTGTTTTTCATGGCGGTTAGAATGTTAAGTTAACACCAAAAGAGTAAACAGCACTTATTGGGTAGATACCTGTATCAATACTACTCGACAATACACTGCCACTGCCTATTTCAGGTGTATAACCGGTGTATTTTGTAAGTGTGTAGATGTTGTTACCCTTCAGATAGATTCTGAATTGTTCCATATGGATTTTCTTGCTGAATGATTCTGGTAAAGTATACCCAAGCACCAGACTCCTTAAACGAAGGAACGATCCATCCTGAATAAACTTGTCAGAAGGTATATAGTTGTAACCTCCGAACGAAGCCCTGGGTTCAGTATTGCTGGTTCCTTCACCTGTCCATCTGTCCATAACATGCTGCTCGAAGTTATAGGCGTCGGGACGAATAAACTCTTTTGCATTGTAGATTTTATTGCCGGTTTGTCCCTGCAGACTTATTGAAATATCGAAATTCTTATAGGATACCTCTGCATTGAGGCCAAAGATGAATGTTGGGATTGGTGAGCCTATATAGGTCCGGTCTCTGTCGTCAATGATATTATCACCAGTTACATCAACCCGTCTTAAGTCGCCAACCTGCGCATCACCGGCATGTGGGTATGCATCGAGTTCGGCCTGGTTCTGGAAGATTCCGTCGGTCTTGTAGCCATAGAAGGCTCCAATGGGCAAACCTTTGCGGCTCTGAGTCAAATATCCTTTGTAATCAGCACTGAACAGCAGTGAATCAATACCACTGTTTCCGCCTACACTCAGTACTTCGTTATGAACGGTTGATGCCAGCAACCCAACGCTGTAACCAACTTCTCCAACTTTGTCTCTCCAGTTGATATTTCCTTCGAAGCCACGGTTCAGTACTTTTGCTGCATTGTAGCGTATCTGTTGTCCTTGTCCGTTGCCAAGGTAACCGGGAGTGGAAAGATATACAAGTATATCGTCAGTAATGCGTTGGTAATAATCAAATTCACCGGTAAGTTTATCGTTAAAAAGGCCAACTTCGAGTCCGATGTCGGTCTGGGATGTAACTTCCCACTGCAGATCAGGATTGCCGCTTTTTGCGTAACTAACAGCGGGATAAAGGATATCACCTATGCCAAAAACGGTATTGAGTGTTTGTGTGAGTGAAAACCTATCCCCATATTCAATTTTCTCATTCCCGATTTTACCCCAGCTGGCCCTTATTTTCAATTTAGAGATTTCGGGAATGCTTCTCATAAACGACTCACGCGATATGTTCCATCCTGCAGCCAGCGAAGGGAAGTTCCCCCATCTGTTTCCCGGAGCGAATTTTGAAGAACCATCTCGGCGGAAGGTAGCTGTTAGAATATATTTTTCGGCGTAGGTATAATTGGCTCTGGCAAGATAAGATATCATTGAGTAGTAAAGATTTGGATCCACCCCGTTAGTCAGACCTCCTATAACAAGGTTGTCATAAATCAGGTACCAGAAATCTTCACCATCTCTTAAAATGTTCTTGCCCGAAATGCTGTAATTTTCCGAATTTGAATTCTGCATCGTATATCCCGCCACAGCATTAATGGAATGTTTGCCAAAGATTTTGCTGTAATTAAGAGTATTCTCCCATAACCAGGTGAGGTTTTCGGAAGTTTCTTTATGAAGAGTGCTTTCGGTATGCTTCTGCATGGATTCAGTTCCATCGTAGTACAAAACTGCGTATACCGGTGAAAAGCTTTCATTTTTATTATATCCGGCATCAATACCAAGACTGGTTTTTGCTACAAAATTGTTCAGAAAATTAGCCTCGGCAAAAAGATTTCCCACAGCCCTTATTCCTTTGTTAAAACTATTGTTGTATTCAATATTGGCCATTGGATTTCCAACACCTCTAACCCCTGCATAGGTGCCATCCGCACGGTATGGTTCCAGTGTTGGCCAGGCTCTGTATGCCTGAAAAACAACACCGGGTTCGTTTTGCTGTGTATAGGGTGAAAGGGTGATATTATTCCCTAATTTGAGATGATCGGTAAGGTTGTATGTGTTATTGAGTTTAAGGGTTACACGTTCGTAGCCTGATTTTTCAATAATACCTTTCTGGTTAAAGTAACTTATACCTATGTAATATGAAGTTTTTTTTGTTGCGCCCCATGCTGAGAGTTGGTGGTTGTTAATAGGAGCAGGCTTGAAAATAAGATCCTGCCAGTCAGTATTTGGAACTGCATCGAGGTTATTATAGTCAGGATCACCGGGAATTTCGTTGGCAATAGTACCAAACTCTTTTCCGTCGAGAAGGTCAATTTTCTTTGCCAGGCTCTGAATACTGTACTCACCCGAATAGCTGAAATTGGTTTTTTCCACTCCAATGGTTCCGCTTTTTGTTGTAATGAGAATTACTCCATTTGCACCCCTCGAACCATACATGGCTGTTGCTGAAGCATCTTTCAGGATCTCCATGGATGCTATATCTGCTGTATTCAGGAAGGATATATTATCAAGAATTACCCCGTCGACCACATAAATAGGAGAGGAGTTGTTGAAAGTTCCTACTCCGCGTATCCTTACCGAAGGAGTTGCACCCGGTGCACCAGAAGTTGTGGTGACCTGAACTCCTGACACTTTCCCCTGCAGACTCTGTTCTGCATTGAGTGAAGTTACTTTTGTGAGGTCTTTGGCTTTCACTGAACCTACCGAGCCGGTAAGATCGCTTTTTCTGACCGTTCCATATCCTATTACCACGATTTCGGATAACATAACCTTTCCTGGTTCGAGAGCAATATTAAAAATACTCTGGTTCCCTATGGTAACCTCCTGCGGCTCATATCCAACATACGATATCACCAGCACAGCATCTCCCGGATTCAGCTTCAGACTGAATTTTCCTTCAATGTCAGTGGATGAACCGTTAGTGGTACCTTTTACAACAACCGTAGCTCCGGGTAAAGTTTCTTTTGTATCAGCGGCTGAAATCCGGCCACTGATGGGCCTTACCTGTGCAATAGTTAAAGTAGCAGTTCCAAAAAGCATGAGTAACAAAAACAAGATTGTTTTTGTACTGGTTCTTTTGGTGTAAGAAAATGTAATTTTCATCATATAGAATAGTATTAGTGGTGAAGAGGGGTGTACCGGTTAATATACGTTCTATCAGAAATGAAACAATACAGCAATCACATTGTTTTATAAATAACAAAAGGCTGTTTTATTCCGCAGATGGCATTTCAATGCTACCGCTTCACAAATATAGGATGCAAAGTCCGATAAGTCAAAGCAATTGCCATGCATCACTATTACTTCATGTAAATTGACAGTTTTCATCCAGCCTATACATTACTACTACATTTAATACTATAATAATTTAAAATAGCTGATAAACAGATATATGCGATATATTTTCTTCGAAAATTTATCACATGCATATAAGGGATTTTTCTGAATTGAGAAAGTAAACCTGAACAGTTGGTGCTGCGAACAATGGCTAAAATTGAATGGGGCCCGTTTTAAAGTTGATTAAAACAGTAAAAATACAGGCATTGTCAGAATTTCATAATGAACTCCACAAGGTTCTCATCAGTAGATAAGGAAAGTCTTTTTCGGAGTCTGTATCTGCGTATTTCAACACCCCTGATTGAAATATTCAGCAGTGGTGCAATTTCTTTTGAAGCCAGGTTCAGCTTCAGGTATGCACAAAGTTTTAAATCACTTTGTGTCAGATCGGGGAAGGAAGCTTTTAGCCGTTTGAAAAAATTCTCGTGTGCCTGGTCAAATAATGCCTCAAATATCTCCCAGTCGTTATCGTTCGAAATATTATGATCAATCAGAGTGGTAAGTCGCTGCAGATAGCGGGCCGGGTAGCGTGGACCCAGTTCCAGCTTCTGTTTTTCCAGTTCGTTTTTTATCTCGATAAGTACCTCATTCTTCTTAATTATCGACATGGTTGAGTCAGCCAACTGCAGATTTTTATGTGATATTTCAGCCTGTAGCTTGTCATTCTGCAGTTTTACAATTTCCTGCTCATCATGTTGCTTTTCGGTCTCTCGTTTTTCTTCGGCAACCAGCCTCAGATTAGTATGGTGCTTTTCCAGCCTCTTTCTGTAAAGATACTGGCTGGCCAAAACAGAGAAAAGCGCCAGGAAAATATAGATAAGCATTGCAGGTATCGAAACATACCAGGCAGGCTTTACACTGAATTTTACTGAAACAGGTTCCGAAATACCTCCATTTTGCGTAAGTGTGCGAACTTTAAAAGTATAATCTCCAACCGGGAGCCGGGTATACTCGATTTCTGCTTTTTCGGACCACTGACTCCAGTTGCCGTCAATTCCTTCGAGCATGCACTGGAACAGCTTCCTGGAACAAGGATTACGTAAGGATGAAAAAGAGATGGATATATTGTTAAAAGAGTTATTCAGATTGGCGGGTAATTCAGACAGTTGTATATGCTTCATTTCCCTGCCTGCATTCCAGCTAATAAAATCACGTATAATGAGTTTTGATAAATTCAGATCAGTGCCGGTACCAATATTCTTTTTGAAAATGGCAAATCCGTTGTCAAGACATATTAAATGCTGGTTTTCATTCAAAGGGACTACGTTTTCGTATCCGTCAACCAGATTTAAATTAAACTGATTGAGGATGATCCTGTAATCCATTACAGGTTTACTTCCATTGGTTGTGATAATTGCGGCCTCGGCTTTGGTGGTAAACCAATACTCATTCTCATTGATCACCGAAATAGAAGTTGCAGCTTCAAATCCTTTAAGGTTTGTATTGAAATCGGTGTATGGAATTATTTTGTTATTCAGATCGTCCCAGGTATAGAGTTTATCAGCAGTAGAAAAAACAACCCGGTTCGAAAGCTTAAAAACCCGGATGTTCGAATTGGATGGAATTCCGTTTTTCTGATCAAAAAACTGTTTTTCAACCACTTTTTCCAATGATTCCGACAAACGGAGGCGGTAGAGCCCTTTCGTGGAATGACCAATCCAAATATTGCCAAGATGGTCGGTTTCGATAAACCTGGCAGGTTCAATAAAGCCTTCGATCTGGTGGCTGTACCTCCAAGTATTGCCCGATTTCTTATAGATAACCAGGCTTGTATATGTGCTTTGTATTAAATACTCAGTTCCTTTATGAATAATTTTCTGCAGCATATATCCCCCGCTCACATCCGAAATTTGCCTGAAAGTATTTCCGTCGATGATGTATGTACCGCTTGTGTGACCACAAAACAGAACACCGTCAATCATTTTTAACTGCCATACCTGTCCCTGTGAATTATTCATAAAACCAGTATACGAAAACCTTTCACCTTCTTTCTGATAAGTGAAGATGCCCCTGTTAGTACCTACATATAAGGTGTTGTCTTTTAAAGCTGCAGTATACACAGCTCCAAGAGCTTCGTTGCGCGCAGGATATATGTCAATAGGATTGTTAAATGAAATGTTGTCGATTCCGTTATCAAGTCCTGCCCAAATGCTTTGATCATTGTCATTGCACAGAGAAAGTACAGTATTATTCTGAAGATCATTTTCACTGTAGAGGTGGTTCAGAATATTGCCTTCCGTATCGAGAATGAACAGACCTTTTACAATGGTACCAAACACTATTTTATCGCCGAAAATCAGTCCGTTATTGATCTGATATTCTTTAAGTATTGAATTTGCTGTTGCATTCCAGGGAGTGATTCCCTGTTTGTCGAACACAAAAACACCTTTTGAGGAGGTCCCGATCAGAAATGAACCATTTTTGTATGGCAGGATCGTTTTGACCTCTGTTCCCTGGAGAACATTGCTTTTTTCGATATAGATCAGTTTGTTATTTATTATTTCATATAGCTCTCCATGTACGGCCTGTAAAAAGAGGTGGTTCCCGGCCTTGAGCAGGAATACCACAGAACCGGGAAGTTTGATGGAAGTTACCTTGTTGTTTTCATAAACAAACAGACAGAAGAATCCCTGGAAGTAAATTTTTTTATCAAACTGAACAATTTTCCATATTTCGTGATTGTGGAGGTCGAAGTTTTTTAACAAAGGTACCAGCGAAGTATATTTTAATCCGGTAACAGCATCCTTGGCCCAAACCCCGAATTCTTCGTTCGAACCGGTATAGATTTTGTCGTCGGCACCCACAGAAATGGATCTGACAATGGAATGTGCCGGCATAGGATAAGTTTTCCAACGTACCCCGTCGTATTTCATTAAACCGTTATTGTTAGCCACATACACAAAGCCCTGGCTATCCATGTCCACCGACCAGTTCTGACTTCCGGCGGCATATTGTTTGCGGCTGTAGTTTGTAACCAGGCAAGAGGTCTGGGCTACAGTTATTTCATTGAAACAGGCAGTGAGAAAAATCAGAAAGAGTATGCGGTGAAATTTCATCCTGAGAATCGTTTGAGATTATTTAGCTGATTGCGGATAAAATTAACCTTTTTCCCTGTGAAAAAATGATTTTGGTGAAAAAACAGGGCACTCCCTGTGTAGCAAGTTCCCGGACATAAAAAAAGCCACAATTTGCTAGTTGTGGCTTTTTGTCTCAATTTGAAGTTTTTAAGATTATTCAACGGTTATTTCATCAATGAACATCCATGCTTTCTTTCCGGCTGCCGGGTGATTTTCCGGACAAATTGCCTTGTTGAATATCAACATCCTGACATATTCAGCTTCCGTTTCGGGAAAGTTGATATATGCATTGCCTTTTAATGCTGCCATGCTCCAGTTGCTGGTATTAAAATCGTATACTCCTGCCGATTTAAAGTTAGTACCGTCAGTGGATGTTTCGATAATAACCGAGTGCGGGGCAAAAATATTCACACTTCCATCTTCGAGATAACTCAATGAAATTTTTGAAATATTAAACCTGCCTCCAAGTGAAATGAGGGCACTCAGGTTATCACCTTCGTAGCCGAGCCAGTTGCCGTCAGTATATTTAGCGGAAGCAAATATTCCATTTGTGAGGGTAAAGCCGGATTGCGACTTGTATTTTTCATCCGGCATGGCCGACAGATTAACTTGTTTGCCAAATGAAACAGGTATTTTGACTACGGCCATATCTCCTGCCATTTTATTGTTAAGATACGAAACGGCCCTGATATCAGCAGGCAGAGTTACTTCAAATGGTTTTTCGTATTTGTTGATACCTGCTGATGGACTGCTGCCATCGAAGGTATAGTTTATTGCCAGACTGTCGCGGAGTGGTTGTAATGTGACTATTGCCTTGTTGTTTCCAATGTACGACATCGAAATTTTAACCAGAGGAATGTTTTCGTTAGTGTACTCTTTTGCCGCGTTGTAAAGGGTATTTGCATACTTGAACACATCACCGGTAGCTGGTGCCTTGGTAAGAGCACCTGGTTTCGAAATCCAGTCTGATTCCCATTTGTTCAGGTCAAGAGTTTCACCACTTTGAAGTGATTTTGCATAGGCAGTCCAACGTCCCAGGTAATAACCCCTGATCAAACCACTCCATACTTTAGACGCATATTCATGAAGTACAGGTGTTGAGTTGGAGCCCCATTGCGTTAGTAACCTTTTGGCATCAGTTTCGTAATAGTCTCCTTCTTCGGCGGTTTTCCCCCATTTACGGGCGTTTTCGATGAGCCGTTCGAGTCGTTGGTCAGGAATAGCAGAAGTTAATCCATCCATCATTACCATAAGTTCAAAAGCCCTGTCGAAAGCACGTTTGCTTTCGCTGGCCATTCCAAGATCGTGTAACTGAATGGCTCTTTGTAAAAGAATATCAACCCTGTTACCGGCAAACTGTGTTACTACCTGCACGAGGTCATTCTTAAAAAGCAGGCTATTGCTGTATCTGGCACTGCATTTAACAAACTTCTCTGCTGCTTCGTCGAAACCCGGATCCTCGAAGATATTCACGTTGGTGCTGTAAGGTGGACGAACCTGATAGAGATTTAAAGGATGTTCGTTTTTAGTAAGGAATCTTGATCCGAAAAGCGACATCCAGGCATCGGTAATATCGTCACCTGTCTTTCCATATCGCTGTTTTGTAAAATCACTGAAATTGGTTTTTACATTCAGTTTCTGATTGGTCCAGGCCATCTGGGTTAAAAGCTCGTATACTATTTCATTGTTTTCGATGCCTTCGGGTGAAATCCCAAATCCTACTATGTTCCCTTTTTTAGGATTAGCAAGCATGGCAGCGGGGTCGCTGACTATGAAAGGAAGATTGCCTCCAATTTGAGAGTTGCCTCCATAATTGTTAATGGTACTGTAAATCCATGGTTTCCCATAGAATCCTTCATACTTTTCCCATCCTGCAAAACTTTCGTTAGCCAGGTCAATCACAATCATTTTATCATCAGGTACCTGGCTGAGGAAAGCTTTTACTGCACTCTTGTCCCAGAAAGCTGCATTGTTATAGAAAAGCCATCCCTGCATCACCCATACACCTTCAGGATCACCTGCGGTAATAGCGTCAGAAACGGATTTGCCATACATCGCAAGTTCATCGTTGCGTTTTGAGGCTGAAACCGGAACTTCATTTTCGTTAAAAGCGTCGGCAAGGTAATAATGTACATCTCCGTAAGTGCGGCGGTATTCACTTATAAATGCCTTGCCAATGGTTGCAAAATCAGAGGTTCCGGGTGAAAGAATAAACGATTTGTTTTCGGCAGGGAAATTATTCCAGCCTTTCATTTCGCGGAGAGGTGTTGCCGGGTTCAAGCGTGAATATGCTGCAGGTACTATTCCGGCGAATCCCGGAACTATTGGCTGCATGCCTAGTTGTTTCATCCGTCCGAGAACCTGTTTCTGCAATTCCTTCGATTGATCGATGTAGGATTGGGGAAGTGGCCCGTTGTGTTTGTACACATTACCCATACGCTGCCAGGGAAGAAACGAAGGACCTGTGAAAAATGCTGATATTTCTTCATTTGTCATACCCATGTCCTTGTATACTTTTTGCCATATAGCTTCCTGGCCTATCATGGCCAAAGGCATGTTTATTCCGTGCAATGCCATCCAGTCGAGTTCTTTTTCCCAGTCGCTGAACTGCCAGTAAGCCGAGCTATACCCAAAAGTACATACATTGTAATACTGACGCAATTTGTATGGTGAAACTGTGCGGGCAATAGTAAAATCAGGAAGTTCTCTGGGCAGGGATATCTGCTCACTGCTCCAGGTATACTGAACATTACATGCTTTCCGCATATAATCGTATGCACCCCTTGTCAGGGCTATAGTGCTCGAGCCTTTAACCTGAACTTTTCCTCCCAGAGCAATTACTTCATAAACATCAAGACCCTTTTCTGCCGGTATTTTCTCGAACTGGAAGGAAGTTGATTTCATTCCGACTACCCGCATGAGAACTTGTTTGGCAGCCATTATCTCCTTTTCAGAGTCATCTTTGAGCTTATTTTGGGCCGTAGAAATAAAGGGAAGGGAAATAAATAAAGCAATTAAAAGTAAACAGGTTTTCTTCATTGGAATAAGTATTTTGGGTGGCAAAGATAGCATCTTTGTCAATAAAAACGGCAATACCACCGACTTAGTATCAGTTTAAGGATTTTTAACAATGGTTAAGAAAGATGAATCTCCCACAAAGCTGTGCTTTGTATTCAAGGTTGGACAGTAAGAAAAACAGCGTGTAGGTCCCTGCTTCGGGATGCAGGTATATAAATCAAAAAAAAACTGTTATGAACAGAGCAGAAATGAATCAGGCTTTCAGTCTCCGCTTACGCTCTTGTTCGAGTAAGCCAAGTTCCCTGCCCGTTTGTCCGGCAATGGAGGTATTTTCTTCGGCACGCCGCAACAGGTATGGAAGTATGTTTCTGACAGGACCATATGGAATGTACTTTGTCACATTATAACCCTGTTCGGCAAGGTTGAAGCTGATATGGTCGCTCATACCATATAATTGCGAGAACCAGATTCTGTTTTCATTTCTGGTAAGCCCTTGCTTTTCCATAATTTCGGCAAGCTTACGGTTGCTGTTCTCATTATGTGAACCGTTAAAAACAGAAATTCTGTCGATGTGTTCTACCGAAAATGCAATGCCCTCATCATAATTCCGGTCCGTTGCCTCCTTATCAGGTTGGATAGGAGAGGGATATCCCATTTCGGCAGCACGTTTACGTTCTTTTTCCATATAAGCTCCGCGAACGAACTTCATTCCCAGGAAGTAATTCCCCGCTTCAGCTTTGTGCAGAGCTTCTTTCAGGAAGTCGAGCCTGTCAGTCCTGTACATTTGCAGTGTGTTATACACTATGGCTTTTTTCTTGTTGTACTTTTCCATCATCTCAGTTACTACCTGATCGACAAATGGCTGATACCAGGAGTCCTCGGCATCAATCATGATCGGAATATCATTTTCGAAGGCCGTTTTGCAGAGTGTCTCAACGCTGTCTTTAAAAAATTGTATATCAGCGGCGGTTTCACTGTCAACAGCAGCTTTTTCAGAGGCGGATGTAAGAACTTTTTGTGAAGCAAAAGCCGTAGGTTTAAATACTGAAAAAGGAATGTCGGGATGCTTCGAAGCATTTATAACTGACCGCAGTGTTTCGTCTAGAGTGCGTTGCATGGTTTCGCGGTCTTTGCCACCTTCGACTGAGTAATCGAGGATTGATTTTACCTTGTATTTACTCAATAGTGTAACGGTTTTCTCGCATTCCGAAAGCGTTTCGCCCCCGACAAAATGTTTGTAAAGCGTTGGTTTTATAGCCCAGGCAACAGGCAAATGCAGATTCAAAGCGAAATAAGTAAGGGATTTTCCAATTTTTACCAGTGTAGGGCTGGCAATTGTGCTGAACAGCATCCTGCCCCTGGAGAGGTCAGCATTGCTTTTGTAGCGGAATGCAATCTCAGTATTTTCGAATGAAAGCATATGAATGTATTTAAAGATGCAAATGTATAAAGGTTTTAATAGGTTGTTGCGAATGGTCAGGATTGAATGAAAATAATTTTTCGGTGTTATGATAGTGGTGCTTTCAAATTCGAAAATGGCAACTTTTTATAATACGTTTTTGCTGTCAGTATTGCCTGTCGGCTTATTCAATGCCGAACAAAGTTGTTGATTTATTGATTTTCCCAACCTGTAAAAGTAAATTAGTACCTTTGCACATATGAACATTGCAAATTCAATATTTTCGGGCGACAGAGGTTGGGTTGAGTTAAATGAGTTGCTTCTGCTGTATAAGAATTCAGGGATATATATATTGGTTGACGAGAACACATTCGGTTTATGCCTTCCCCTTTTACAGCAAAATGCACCACTCACCCGGGAAGCATTTATTATCCAGATACCTGGTGGCGAAGCACATAAAACGATTTCGGGAATTGAGAAGGTATGGCAAAAGCTGACTACTGGCAAAGCCATGCGCAGCTCCTTACTGATTTGTTTAGGTGGAGGTGTAATAACCGACGTAGGTGGTTTTGCCGCTGCCACTTTTAAGCGGGGCATGGATTTTATCCATATTCCTACAACTTTGCTTGCAATGGTGGACGCTTCCCTGGGAGGAAAAACCGGAATTAACCTCGATTCAGTAAAGAACCAGGTTGGCGTGTTTGCACAGCCCAGATGCGTTTTTGTGTTTACTGATTTCCTGGAAGCATTACCAGAACGGCAGAAACTATCAGGATATGCCGAAATGCTGAAGCATGCAATGATTGATGATGAAAGCCATTATAATGAAATTCTTCAGATTAAAACTTCTAGAGAGTTCTGTTCCGAAGAACTTATACTGAAATCCGCCGCAGTTAAAATTAAAATAGTTGAGTCAGATCCTTCGGAAGGAGGCATACGCAAAGTGCTTAATTTAGGACATACCATTGGGCATGCAGTTGAGACCTACTCTCAGAAGAACGACGCAGTTCCTTTATTGCATGGCGAAGCGGTTGCTATCGGTCTGATATGTGAGAGTTTCATTGCGATGCGGATGCTGGGTCTGCCAGAAAAAGAATTGAAAAAACTTGTCAGCCTTATTAACCTGCATTATTCGCACTATTCTTTTAAACCTGGCTCGGCGAGCGAATTGCTTGTTTTGATGGCTCACGATAAAAAAAATACGGAAAGCACCCGATTGAATTTTTCACTGATCCGAAAGATCGGAGATCCTGTTTTTGACCAATATCCCGATGAAAGCCTCATCAGGGAGAGCTTGCATTTTTACCAGAATCTGGGAACAGAAGCATACAACTGATTGTTTAATAAAGACATAAGTTTTAAGGCACATCCGCATTCAGGTTAGTTTCTGCCAGAAGGCAGGTATTTCTATTGGACATCCGCCATTTACCAACAATAGTTATAATAAATGTACAAAGTTTCCAGTACTAAAAAATCCATTCGTTGTGATATTACTTTGCCTTCGAGTAAAAGTATCATAAACAGGCTCTTGGTAATCAACCATTTATCCGGAGGTAAACCTGTAAATGGTTTGGAACTCCAGGCTTCCGACATAGTGACAATGCAGAGTTTGTTAGCAGAAATCACCAACAGACGTAATAATTCGGATGAAACGATTGAAATAAATGTGGGTAATGCAGGAACCGTGATGCGTTTTCTCACTGCCGTTCTTGCTGTTACTGACGGAAACTGGTTAATCTGCGGAACCGAACGAATGCATCAGCGGCCTATACGGCCGCTAACAGATGCACTTTTAGAAATAGGAGCTGAGTTGTCGTTTGTAAACCAGGAAGGTTATCCTCCGGTTAAAATCAGGGGGAATTCATCATTGGCAGGTGGTAAAGTTCAACTGAATGCAGGAATCAGCAGCCAGTTTATAAGTGCATTGATGATGATAGCTCCTTTATTGAAGGGAGGTCTGGAAATTGAAATGCAGGGCGAAATAATTTCCGGTTCTTATATTCGGATGACGCAGAATCTTATGCGAAAAGCAGGGGCCGGGGTGGAATTTTCAGGAAACAGAGTATTGATAGGAGATGCTATTTATCACAGTTTTGATTTTACTTCTATCGTTGAACCCGACTGGAGTGCTGCTGCATTCTGGTACCAGGTTGCTGCATTTTCGGATGATGCTCATATTCTGCTGCGGGGTTTAAAAGCTGATAGTGTTCAGGGTGATTCGATATTGCCTGAATTGTTTTCAAAATTTGGAGTCCATACTGAATTTTCGGGTGATGGAGTTTTGATTACAAAGCCGGTTCAGGAAAAGGTAAGTGAATTTAACTTTGACTTTACCGATTGTCCTGATCTTGCTCAGGCTGTTATTGTTACATGCGCCGCCCTGGGGATACAAGGCAGGTTTTCGGGACTCAAAACACTGAGGGTGAAAGAAACTGATCGCATTGCAGCACTTGAGCGGGAACTTACGAAGCTGGGGTACTATACTGTTGTAGTTGAAGATCAGATTTTACTATCAGGGAAAATTCCCCAACGAACTGATAAGGATACATCTGTTTTAACGTTATGTTATGATGACCACAGGATGGCAATGTCGTTTGCTCCGCTGGCATTGCTACACAAGGAAATAAGACTCGACGAACCCGAGGTTGTCAGGAAATCTTATCCTGCTTTCTGGCGTGATATGATGATGGCCGGGCTGGTTGTGGTTGGTGACTAACTTTTATTCATCCCCCGCAGCAATCTGAACTTTACTGATTTCTATTTCACCCGTTTCAATAAACAGGCTAATCCAATTGTTATCCTCTCTGTACCATTTGTCCTGTACGCTGATACGGATAAGGAAATCGCTAATCTCTTTTTTGTCAAGACTCCGGAGCACTATACCACCGTTTTTCTGATTATCCCTGCCATAATTCAGGTACACCTTTGGTGCGGTTTTACCGGTTGATCTTGCTTTCAGAAGGATGTAATTGTTTTTCCTTAAGCGTGGCTCTATGGGTGCAAAAGTGAATTTCTTCTCAGTGCCTTCACTCACCAGCAGTGTTTGCGAAAATAAATCCTGTATCGCATGGTCGACCATGTATTTCCTGATTTTGGCAATCTGTAATTGAGGATAATTGTCGCCGGTGTTAATTTTTGCAGCAGATTCATATGCATCAATAGCCTGGTCGAAAATTTTGGTATTATACAGTTTATCTGCTTCTCCAAGCGCCTTGGTATATTCGGCTTTACGCGCCAGTTCTATTTCTTCAACGATTTTATTTATCTCTGCAATCTTTTGTTTAGGGTAGGATTCATCAGCCTTTATACCGGATGCTTTTGTATATGCCGATTTAGCTCCCGGGTAATCTTTAACACCAAACAACTGATCTCCTTCGGCAATGTACGAAGTGAACATCTTTTCCATCTCCTCTTTCTGTGTCAGAAGAGCCGTATTTATTTCCGCAATCTTAGCTTTCGGATAGTCTTCCCCTGGCTTTATTTCGAGTGCATTCTGGTAGGCATTCAACGATTCCATCAGATCTTTTGCAGCCAGTCTGGAGTCGGCCAATGCTATTGCCTTAGCGTACTTAGTGTCAATTTCCTTAAGTTCTGCATTTATTGCTGCAATGCGGTCGAGAGGTAGCTTCTCAGCGGGTTTTATTTCGCTTGCTTCCTGGTATTTTTTAAGAGCACCTAACAGATTTTTAACATTGTATAATTCATCGGCATCCTGAATTGCTTTGGCATAATTTGCATCTTTTAGTTTCAGTTCTGCAAGGATGTCGTCAATTTTAGCCAGCTGATCCTTTGGGAGTTGTTCAGTTGGTTTTAGCTTCAGTGCTTCGTTGTATAGAGCAGCAGCCTCAGTATATTTGCCCAATTTAAGTTCATTATCAGCATCAGCAAGTGCTTTTGTGTAAGTATCGTCCAGTTTTTTCTGATCGTCAAGCAGCAGATTTATTTTTTTAATCTGATCCTGAGGGTATTTTTCAATAGGTTTAATAGTAGTTGCTCTCTGGTAAGGCTCCAGTGCTTCGCGGAATTTTTTGCCGGCAAAGAATTTATCAGCCAGTGCAATCGCTTCTTCGTAGCTGGCTTTTTCGGCATTGAGCTTATCAAGTATATTCTGTATCTCGCTTATTTTCTGCAGGGGAAGGGCTTCAGCAGGTTTAAGCTTACTGGCATTTCTGAATGCGGTCAAAGCATTTTCAAATTCTTTATCAGTAAATTTCCTGTTTCCTTCAGTAACAGCTTTATCGTATGCCAAATCAAGAGCCAGCAGGTCGGCAATCAGTTTTTCAGCTTCAAGAATTCTGTCAGCGGGGTGTTTTGCTGATGGTTTTAAAACCAATGAATTACGGTATTCAGGTATAGCTTCGGAATACTTTTTTTCGTCGAACAACTGATCGGCTTTCGAAACTGAAGCCTGATACTTTTCTTCCTGTTGTTTCTGCTGTTCTATCAGGATGTTTATCTTTTCAATCTGTTTGCCCGGGTAGGTTTCAGTGGGTTTAAGAACAGTAGCCCTGCTATAGGATTCAATAGCCTCAGTTAATTTGCTTGCTGCAAAAAATGCATCTCCGTCACTTACAGCCTTGGCATAGCTTTGTTCCTTGTTCTTTATATCAGCGAGTATACTATCAATTTCGGCTGTTTTTTCTTTAGGTAGTTTTTCAGTTGGTTTCAGTTCCGATGCAGCCTGAAATAAGGAACGTGCTTCGGAGTACTTCGATGCTTTTAACTGAATATCTGCATCGAGCAGTAGTTTCTGATAATCTTCATCCAGTTTTTTTCTTTCGACGAGAATCTGATTGATTTTGGCTATCTGATCCACCGGGTATTTTTCCTGTGGTTTAATTCCTGCAGCCTGCTGATAGGCATCCAGGGCTTCGGCAAATCGTGACTCAGCAAAATGCTTGTCGCCCTGAGTTACAGCTTCCTGATAACGTACTCCTTCGGCTTTGTCTTTGTCAAGAATAGCCTGGAGTTCGGTTATTTTTTGTTTGGGATATGCTTCATCAGGTTTAAAAGAACCAGCATTTTTAAATGAAGCAAGTGATTTCAGATAATCCTTATCAAAAAAGTATTTATCGCCATCAGCAATTGCCTTGCTGTAAGATTCTTCCAGCGTTTTCTGATCTGCTATCAGTTTTTCAGCTTCTGCAATTTTATCTGCGGGATATTTTTCCGAAGGCTTCAATTCTATAGCTTTACGGTAATCAGCTATTGCTTCATCGTAATTTTTAGCTGCCAGAAATTTGTCGGCTGTAGTTATTGCCGACAGGTAATCAGCATCAACTTTTTTCTGTTCAGCAACCAACGCATTGATTTTTTCAATTTGTAATTTGGGATAGGTTTCGGCAGGTTTTAATTTTAAAGCATTCGTATAGGATGTTATAGCTTCGGCATATTTTTTATTATTGAAACTTGCATCAGCATCAGCAATGGTTTTAGAATAATTCTCGTCAGCGGAATGCAAATCAGAAAGCAATCTGTTGATTTTGGCAATTTGTTCAGCCGGATATTTCTCATTTATGTTTATATCAACTGCTTCCTGGTATGCTACAATAGCGCGTTCGTATTCCTTGCCGGCAAATAGCTGATCGCCGGTATTTAAAGCAGTAGTGTACTTCTCTGCATTTTTTTGTTTCGCAGCTATAGCTGTTTTAGCTTCGGTGATTTTATCCTGAGGATATTGCTCCGAGGGTTTTATAACCGAAGCATCCTGGTATGACTCAATAGCAAGATCGAAATTTCCTGCTAAAAATGCTTTATCCCCTTTTTCTATTTCTTTATTGTATTTAGTAAGTAAAAAATTGATTTCGGAAATTTTGCTTATAGGATATCCTTCAAATGGAAATACAGAGCGGGAAAGTTCATAAGCTTCCAATGCTTCTTTATACTTGAATTCGGCTAAAAACCGGTTGCCGGTTGCAATTGCATTCGCGTAGATTTCTTTACTGCTTTTCGATGCTGATAACTTACCTTGTGCTTCTGTTATCTTTTGCTGAGGATAAGTTTCATCTGGTTTACTGACTGAAGCTTGTGTATATAAAGCTATGGACTTCTCGAACTCATTGAGGTTAAATTGTTTATCCGCTTCGGCAATTGCGCTTTTATAATTTTCATCCAATGCTTTACGCTGATTCACCAGCGTAGTAATTTCCTCCACTTTTTGTGCAGGATATTTTTCGTCGGGCAATAAGGTAATTGCATTACGATAATGAGCCAATGCCGGATCGTATTTTTTTTCATCAAAAGCCTGGTTCCCGTTTTTGATAGCAATATCGTAGGCTTCCTTGCGGGAAGTGCGGTCGGAGATCAATTTCTCTAATTCTGTGATTTTTGTTTTGGGATAATTTTCTGATGGTTTTAAAGCCAGGGCCGATTTAAATCCAATTAAAGCTGCTTCATAATCAGATGATTTCAGGAGATTTTCGGCACTGGCCAGGGCGGCATCGTATTTTTCCTGATCGGAGAGTAATTGCGATTCGCCCGATTGAGTTTTGTCGAGCATTTCTTTTGGATACCTTGCCCCGGGTTTGGCTTTTAGAGCTTCCTGGTATTTGAGGCGTGCATTTACAAAGTCGCGGTTAATGTAGAACTGATCAGCCAGTTCAATGCTTTTATCATACATTGCCTGTTGCGCGTCTTTTTCGGCCAGGTATTTAGTAATCTCTGCAATTTTTTGTTTTGCATATGAGTTGTCCGGAGTCAGAACCATTGCTTTCTGGTATTCGGCAAGGGCTTCGGTGCGCTTTTCTGCCAGAAGCAGTTTGTCAGCCGTGGCAATTATTAAGGCAGCCTGCTCAGCATTCGTTTTTAATTGCAGAAGCATCTTTTTTGCATTTGCTATCTTATCCTTTACGGCTTTGGCATCGGGTTTAACAGTGAGGGCAGTCTCATAGTAAAGAATGGCTTTTTCGTAATTTCCTGAGGCACTTGCCCTGTCGCCGTCAGCTACCGCATCGGAAAAATAGTTCAAATCGGAGGGATCAGTGAAAACAGCACTAATCTGGCTCAGCCTGTCCTTGGGAAACTGAGCTGATGGATCAATGCTTAAGGCTTTCTGGTATTCGTTTTTTGCTGAAGAATAGTTTTTCGCCTTATAAAAATTCTCGGCTTTAATGATCACATTTTCAAATAACTCCGAGCGTGTTGATGATGTAGCGTCCAGAATTGCATTTATCTCTGAAATCTTCGAAGCGGCGTATTTCTGCTCAGGTTTCAACCGGTTTGCTTTTTCATAAAACAGCAACGAAGCCGGGTAATCTTTAGCTGACAGAGCCTGGTCAGCCTGTTGAATCAGATTGGTGTAATCAGGAGCACTGGTTTGTGCTTCGATTGACAAAACTGGGATGAATAATAGTAAAACAGCTAAAAAGGAGGACGGTAAAAGTATTTTTAATCTCATGTGTGAGTCGAAAATTTTAATTGAAAACAGAATAATTGCACTGCTTCTGTCGAATTTAATAACGAGTGTTTTACTGAATTATTTGAAAAGAACTTCTTTATGTTCCCGGAGGAATAGGTTGTGTTCCATATTATGTATAAATCGGGTTTTAGAGAATACGTCCATCGAGCATCATGAGTTTACGATCGCTCATATCAGCCAGTTCCTGATTATGAGTAACAATAATGAAGGTTTGGTTAAATTCCTTGCGTAAGGTAAAGAAAAGCTGGTGTAGCTCTTTTGCATTTGCCGAATCAAGGTTACCAGAGGGTTCATCGGCAAGTATTACCGAAGGATGGTTCATTAAGGCCCGCGCCACGGCAATCCTCTGCTGCTCACCACCCGAAAGAGCCGAAGGTTTATGCTCTGCTCTATCATTAAGATGAAGAAATTCAAGAAGTTCCATGGCCCTGCGTGTGGAGTCCTTCTTTGAAATGCCGGCAATAAATGCAGGTATGCATAGGTTTTCGAGTGCAGTGAATTCGGGTAACAGATGGTGAAACTGGAATACAAAACCAATATTTTTATTCCGGAAGGCAGCCAGTTTTTTTTCACTAAGCGATGCTATATCCTGGTTATCAAATAGTATTGACCCTGTAGTAGGTTTGTCGAGAGTGCCGATAATCTGCAGTAAAGTTGTTTTGCCTGCTCCTGAGGCACCAACCACCGAAACAATCTCTCCCTTATTAATCTCCAGATCAATGCCTTTAAGAACCTCAAGCGGTCCGTATGATTTATGAATGTTTTTTCCGGTGATCATATTTTTATTTCAGTGCGTAAAGGTACAAGTTAATGTAAAATAATCCGTACTTGTATATTGTTGACTGCCAGTTAACGCTATATGCCATATTTCATAGCCGTTGGCGGCTTTATCTGGCATAAAATTTCTTTTAAGGATCGGCTATTGAAATCTATCTTTTGAAATTCTGATAATCAATATAATAGAGTACTTTAACTGAAATGTTATTTAACTGAGGCTCAAGAAATGTGTCGTCAAAATTTGATAAATACGTCCCGCCTGCATTATTTCTATCGCTTATGATCTCATTTTTCCACACTAAATTAAGGCTGCTGCCAGGAGCGAATACCCACGAAAGTACCATATCGATATTGAGCGAAATGAAAATGAAATCCTGGTTTTCACCATAATCCATGTTTGTTTGCAGGTTGCCATCACCCAGCAGGGTATAGAAACTATCGTATTTGCCTTGCTTATAGTAATGACGGGCAAGCAGATTCAAGGATAAATTGTTTTTAAACAGGTATTTGGCATTTACTGAGTTTTCAAAAGTGTTGATTTCTCTCTTTCCGAATAATACCAGATTGTCTTTGCTTGCAACATATCCATAATCATTCAGATTTTTCGCATAACTGAACACAAAATAAAATTTCAAGTGATTGTTTAGCCTCCATATGGGCGATAAAATGAAAGAGTACCCTTTCGATTTATTTCGTTCTGCATAATAACCGTTAATTCCTCCATCGAGTGCGAATGTCTTCCTGTAATCGGATGAAAAGCCCATATTCCAGGAAGTGCTTTTTGGCAGAATATAATACATGCCCGGAGTCCTGGGTTCGTAATAATCGTAGGTTTCCAGAAAGTTATACGCAATCCCTGCCCATAGTGTTAGGTATTTCAGCGTGGTTTCGAAAAGTGAATACTCGATTAGTGCGGTTTGTGGTTTGTGAGTTGTAAAATTATTCTGATTGCTGATAGTCAAAGTATTGTGCATATCGCGCAGAACCCAGAATGGCTTGTAGATATTGTATTTAAATGTTACTTCGTTCGAATTATAGTTATTGTACCAGGTTAGACCCAAATCATTGGCATCGAATGAGTCGTCCATCGTAAACCTGCCTGCTGACCACTGAAAATTTCCTTTGGTTTTTACCAGGCTGATTCCATATTTGAATCCTCTTGAAGCTGCTTTTTTGCCCGAAGTATCAGGCGTAAAAATCTGACTCATTGCAGCCGTTAGATTCACCTGGTATTTGTTCGATCTGTTGTTGAGCATCAGTCCGCTGGCAGTGACATTAGCATTGCGAAATTGACTGCCACGCAGCACGCTTGTATTTGTTATATAAAAATCGGAGTTATTCTTCATCGCCTGATCAAAAACCAAAAGGTTATAATTGGTAAGAGGATCGGTAAGTATTTTTCTTTTGTTCCCTTGGCGGTTTTCAGCAATGGCATGCGTATTGGCAGTTATTGTATTCAGAAATCCAATGGCAGTACCGTTTTTATTCCTTCCCGACAACTTTGTAGCGTTAAGAATCCGCTGTTGAACTGGATTTTTTCTGATATATTCACCTTCGGCAAGCGAATCAGTTATGGTATAAAAGTAAGCAGGAGTTTTTCCGATTCTCCGCGAATAAAACAGATCACCTTTCTTAAACAAATCAACAGCTTCTTTGAAAAAAGGACGTTGCTCTTCAAATATAGTTTCAAAAGCAGAGAGGTTTTTTACCTTATTGTCCGATTGTACCTGGCTGAAGTCGGGCAAGAGTGAAACATCGAGTGTAAAGCTCTCGTTAAATCCGTATTTCAGGTCCATTCCGCCACCGAAAGAAGTTGAAATATCTTTTGATGAAAATTCATCCGGATAATGTTCAGCCTGCAGCAGTATATATGGTGTAGCTGAAAGCCTGACCGGTGGTTCGATATCATCAATTCCGTCAAGTGTTCCCCAGTAAGGCAGTTTTTGAGTTGCTTCGGGTATTTCGAGCGACCATTGATCTGTTTCGCGGTAACGCCTTACCGATCTCGAGATCTGCATACCCCATTTCTGGTGATCGGCAGGCGCAAACCTGAGTGCAGAATATGGAATTTTCAGCTCAGCAACCCATCCTTCATTAGTTATTTTGACCTTACTTTCCCATACTGCATCATAGGTTTCATCCGATTCGCGCCAGTCGATCTGTACGCCCGAGGCAGTTACCTGAAAGGAATATGCATCAAGTTGATTGTTGTAGGTGTCGAACTCAATGCTGAACATATCGGCGTTAAGATCATCGTCATCACGTATTCCAAGCTGCCGTAATATACTGTCGGGGCTGGGATCGTGCATCATTGCCAGCACATAGATTGCATAATCGTCATATGCTATCTTTACTTCGGTTGTAAACGAAGCCTGCCGTGCGAATACAGGCAGATATTGCCTGAAACCGGTGATTGGTTTTATTGCCGACCAAAGGCTGTCGTCAGCCATGCCGTTAATTTCAGGTGCTGTATTTGTTTTTATTGCAGTTGCTGTTTTCTTATTTTCTGATTGATCAGTATTCCACTCTGCAAATGAAACAGAGCAATAAAAAAAGGCTGATATCAATAATAAAAAGCTGCGCACCGAAAAAGAAATTTGACAACAAAGATATAGGTTGCTATTTATAAGTTTATTGTAATAAAAATAATTATTTTAGCGGCGTGGTTCGAACAGTGAAACTGTATCCTTTTGTTACGGACAGCTTTATTCTAACTTGAACTATTTCAAAGCATTATAAATGAACAGCAGCATATGCAGTTCAAACATATGCTTGATTTTGAGAGAAGCAAAAATTCAGGAATCTAAATATACGTAAAAACAAACTACAATGAATCTTCACGAATACCAGGCTAAACAGATACTGAGCAGTTTTGGAGTACCGGTACCAAGAGGTATCATGGCTGAAACAATTGAGCAGGCAGTTGATGCAGCTAAACAAATTCAGAAATTAAGCGGATCGCAGTTTTGCGTTGTGAAAGCACAGATACATGCCGGCGGACGCGGAAAAGGAGGAGGCGTAAAACTAGCCAAATCACTTGATGATGCACGCGAAAAAGCCACCAACATATTGGGGATGAACCTTATTACTCCTCAAACCGGGGCACAGGGTAAACTTGTTCGCAAGGTGTTAATTCAGGAAGATGTCTATTACCCGGGTGCTTCCGAAACCCGTGAGTTTTATCTCAGTATGCTCCTGAATCGTGCCGAAGGGAAAGTGATGATTATGTATTCACCAGAAGGTGGAATGGACATAGAAGAAGTAGCCGAACACAAACCGGATAAAATATACCTCGAAATTATCGACCGTAAAGTTGGTCTCCAGCCTTTCCAGTGCCGTAACGTTGCCTTCAATCTGCAGCTTTCGGGTGAAGCACACAAGAATATGGTGAAGTTCGTGAAAGGGATTTATGATGCATATATGGGTGCTGATTGTGCCATGCTCGAAATCAACCCTGTGTTAAAAACCAGTGATGATAAAATTCTTGCTGTTGATTGCAAGATGCGCCTCGACGGGAATGCTTTATACCGCCATCCCGATTATAATGCCATGCGCGACATTCATGAAGAAGATCCTTCGGAAGTAGAAGCCGGTAAATACAATCTCAACTATGTGAAACTCAACGGCAATGTAGGTTGCATGGTAAATGGAGCCGGACTCGCAATGGCTACAATGGATATAATTAAACAGAGCGGAGGCGATCCTGCCAATTTCCTTGATGTAGGTGGTACTGCCAATGCAGAGCGCGTGGAACGTGCATTCCGTATTATCCTCAAAGATCCTGCAGTAAAGGCGATTCTTGTAAATATTTTCGGTGGTATAGTGCGCTGCGACCGGGTTGCACAGGGGATTGTTGATGCCTACAAGAATATCGGAAATATTCCAATTCCGATCATTGTAAGGTTACAGGGTACCAATGCCGAAGAAGCCAAACAGCTAATCAACAATTCGGGTCTGGCAGTGTATTCGGCAACCTCGCTTCAGGAAGCAGCCGATCTGGTTGATAAAGTATTGCAGATCTGATTCTGAACCAACTGTAAAATTCTACCAGTTCACCAATTGGTCGAATAGAAATCAAACATCTGAAAATTATATGGCAGGCTGCCCGGAATCGGGCGGCCTGCCTGCGTTATATGATGTGTTAACAAGTTCTGCTTTTTACCTGAAAGTCCTGACTTAGAAAATTACTATCCACAATTTTCTTTTCTATTACCTTTGCATCATTATTGTAAACAAATATTCTATGCAGACAGCTGAACGCAGCTCAGGCCACGATCCATCGGAACAGGTAATTTATAACAGGTGTCTTTATGCTTATAAAGCCGCTTCAGGTATTGTAAAAGGTGATATTATTGAACTAGGCAGTGGCGAAGGCTATGGGATACAATTGCTCGCACCTTTGGCAGAAAGATATTTAGCTGTCGATAAATTTGATACTGATATTTCAGGACACTCCAACGTGGAATTCAGGAAGCAATTGCTGCCTTCACTGGTTGGCATTGCCGACAACAGCTTCGATTTTGCAGTTACTTTTCAGGTAATTGAGCATATTCAGGACGATAATACATTTATAAGCGAAATACAAAGAGTTTTGAAACCGGGTGGACAACTTCTGCTTACAACACCTAACCGGCCGATGTCGCTGACCCGCAACCCATGGCACATCAGGGAATATACTGCAGGAGAACTTGCCGCTATTGTCGGAAAAAAATTCAGTAAGGTTGAAGTGAATGGTGTTTTTGGCAGTCCGGTAGTAATGGAATACCATGATAGGAATAAAACTTCAGTTGAACGCATTACCCGTTTCGATATACTGAAACTACAATACCGTCTCCCACGACAATTGTTGCAGATACCCTACGATATTTTAAATCGTTTGAATCGCAGAAAACTGCTTAAAGGCAATTCTGCCATTGTAAATAATGTGACTCTGGAAGATTTTTCGCTGAAAAAATCCACTGATAATTGTTTTGATCTCTTTGTAATTGCGACAAAATAGAAATTAGATTGACTCTTCAAGGAAGTAATAAATCCATAGTCGGGCATGGAGGAAAAATATTTTCAAAAAAATTTTACCTGAATAGGTAAGGCCTTAGAGCAAAGTTTATAGGGAGAAAATTGCTTTAAAGCAGAATCACGATTGAAATAGTCAGTTTTTTTTAGAGGCCTCATCGGTTTTTGAGTAAAATGTAGTAATTTTACATTATATGGAACCTATAATGTGATATAAAATACATTTTATGGAACGTAATATTGAAAAACAACTTTTGAACTGGAAAGATAGTTCAAGTCGTTTGCCTCTTGTTTTACAAGGTGCAAGGCAAGTCGGAAAGACCTACAGCTTATTGCAATTTGGTCGGAAGTACTATCAAAATACAGCATATTTCAATTTCGAGAACAGCAGGGAATTACATGATATTTTTAACCGTGACCTTTCTCCTGAGCGCATCCTTCGTGAACTTTCGGCATTTACCTACTCAGCATTGATTCCTGGTGATACACTCATTGTTTTTGATGAAATACAGGCATGTGAACGAGCTTTGACCTCACTAAAGTACTTTGCTGAAGAGGCTCCGCAGTTTCATATTGTTTCGGCCGGAAGTCTGTTAGGAGTGGCCATTAACCGCAATACTCATTCATTTCCGGTGGGTAAAGTACAGGTTTTAACCATGCACCCATTGGATTTTGAGGAGTTTATGCTCGCCCAGGGCAAACATGAGGCAATATCGATAATTCGTGATTGTTTTAACAACAATGAAGTTTGCAGCTTGCATGAAACCTTTTTAGATGAATATCGAATATTCATAGGGGTTGGAGGTATGCCACAGGTGTTGAATGAGTTTTTTACATCCGGCGATTATAACATGGTAATGGCCTTACAAAAGAATATCATTGATGCATATATTGCTGATATGGCAAAATATGCCGGTCCTTCTGAAACTGTAAAGATTATTTCAGCTTTTAACAGCGTGCCAGCTCAATTAGCCAAAGAAAACCGGAAATTCCAATACAAAATAATCAAGAGCGGTGCAAGGGCTACACACTATGAGACCGCGATTGACTGGCTGGTGGCTTCTGCGACGGTAAGCAGATGCACAAAAGTAACAGAGGGGCGTTTCCCTTTGACTTCATTTTCGGATAGCACCTCTTTTAAAGTTTATATGGCTGACACAGGTCTTTTGTGTGCATGTTATGGTATTTCCCCCGTAGTATTTCAACGTGAAACTACTGCCTGGCAGGCGATAAAAGGTTCACTTACTGAAAATTATGTTTCTTCTGCACTTACTTGTAAGGGGCTTAAACCTTATTACTGGGAGTCAGAAGGAAAGGCCGAAGTTGATTTTGTAATTCAAACTCAGACTGGTGATATCATTCCGCTCGAGGTAAAATCGTCTGACAATGTGCGCTCGAAAAGCCTTCAGCAGTTCATTAGCAGGTATCAGCCTCCCTGGTCAATGCGTATCTCGGCAAAAAATTTCGGACTTGAGAATAATATCAAGTCAATCCCCTTATATGCTGTATTTTGTGTGGAACCCTGAATTATTTTAAATTGGACTCTAAAGCTAATGTATCCTTCTGGTCGAAACTTTCTCACCACGGTATGGATACTTTAGTTTGTTTTTTAAGATACCGTAATCTGAATTTCATTCTAATATTAACATTTTGTTGAAATAGTTAGAAACTTCCATATATTTGAGGCACTCCAAATCAAATTTAAAACCAAATTATTTAGTATCATTATGAAGAGAATTTTATCAATGCTTGCCTTCGCTCTGGCAACTTTGCCTGTCTTTGCCAGCGAAGCTGATTTAAAGATCCCGGAATTATCCGCGGCTCAGAATAACCTCCTTATGCTGGGGTTTGTTATCTGCCTTTTAGGCCTGGGTTTCGGATTTTATCAGTTTCTGAAAGTTAAAAAACTGCGTGCTCACCAATCGATGCTCGATGTTTCGACAGTCATTTTCGAAACCTGTAAAACGTACCTTATTCAACAGGGTAAATTCCTGCTGATACTATTTGCATTTATTGCTGCCTGTGTTGCCTTTTACTACGGAGTTTTGCAGGATGCAGGATTTGGTGGTGTTGCGCTTATTCTTCTGTGGGCAGTCATCGGTATTCTTGGTTCCTATGGAGTTGCCTGGTTTGGTATCCGCATGAACACACTTGCCAACAGTCGTATGGCATTTGCTTCACTCGAACGTAATCCGCTTAAACTGCTTAAAATACCACTCGATTCGGGTATGAGCATAGGTGTGGTACTTGTTTGTGTTGAGCTTATAATGATGTTGGTTATCCTGCTTTATATTCCACGCGATTTAGCAGGTGCATGTTTCATCGGTTTCGCGATTGGTGAATCACTTGGTGCTTCTGCTTTGCGTATTGCCGGTGGTATTTTTACAAAAATTGCCGATATAGGTTCTGACCTTATGAAAGTAGTTTTTAAAATTGGTGAAGACGATCCACGTAACCCTGGCGTTATTGCTGACTGTACCGGCGACAATGCCGGCGACAGTGTTGGCCCCACCGCAGACGGTTTCGAAACATATGGCGTAACAGGAGTTGCTCTTATCTCATTTATTGTTTTAGCAGTAGGTAGTGTTGCTGATGGTACTTTTATAGCAAATCCTGAATGGCAGGCAGCTTTCCTTACCTGGATTTTTGCCATGCGCATTTTAATGATTATAACTTCAATCGGATCATTCTATGTTAACGATCTTATCAGTAAGTCGTTGTATGGCAAAAAAGATGATCTGGATTTTGAAAAACCACTTACTAATCTTGTCTGGATTACTTCGATCATGTCAATCGTAGTAACTTTTATTGCAAGTTATTTCATGGTTGGACCATCAACTATGATAGGTGAACTGGATTCAAACTTATGGATTGTTCTATCAGTTATCATCAGTTGTGGAACGATTGGCGGGGCTGTTATACCTGAATTTACTAAAATATTTACTTCACCTAAATCAGCCCATGTTCAGGAAATTGTTAACTCCGGCAAAGAAGGCGGAGCTTCACTTACTATTCTTTCGGGTTTTGTTGGTGGTAACTTCAGTGCATTCTGGATGGGTATGGTATTTGTAGTGCTCATGTTTATTGCCTATATCGCTAGTACTTTTGGTCTCGACCAGTTTATGATCTATTCATCTATCTTTGCCTTTGGTTTGGTTGCTTTCGGCTTATTGGGAATGGGACCTGTAACCATAGCTGTTGACAGTTATGGACCTGTAACCGATAATGCACAATCGGTTTACGAACTTTCACTTATCGAAGATGAACCAAATATTGCTCAGCAGATTGAAAGAGAATTTGGTTTCAAACCCGATTTTGAAAAGTCGAAGCATTACCTGGAAGCAAATGATGGTGCCGGAAATACTTTTAAAGCAACCGCCAAACCGGTATTAATCGGTACTGCTGTTGTAGGGGCAACCACCATGATTTTCTCACTCATTCTGGTTATCAAGAATGTATTGGGTGTTGAACCCGAGACCATTTTAAATATATTAAACCCCTGGACAATTCTGGGCTTCCTTTGTGGTGGCTCTGTGATCTATTGGTTTACCGGGGCATCTACCCAGGCAGTTACTGTTGGTGCTTATCGTGCTGTTGAGTTTATCAAAAAGAATATCAATTTAGATCCAAATGCACCTAAAAAGGCAGACGTTGAAAAATCGAAAGAGGTTGTGAAAATATGTACTCAATATGCTCAAAAGGGGATGTTAAACATCTTTATTGGCATCTTCTCTTTTGCTTTGGCATTTGCATTTATTTCGGGTTATGAGGCTACTGGCGGGGCTACAAAAGCAATTCAATTTGCTGCTGCATCATTCTTTGTTTCTTACCTGATTTCGATAGCAATTTTTGGTTTGTTCCAGGCAATTTTTATGGCTAACGCCGGAGGAGGTTGGGATAATGCCAAAAAAGTGGTTGAAGTTGATTTGAAAATGAAAGGCACTCCGTTGCATGATGCTACTATCGTTGGCGATACTGTTGGAGATCCATTTAAAGATACTTCTTCAGTAGCTATGAACCCGGTAATCAAATTTTCAACTCTATTTGGATTACTGGCTATGGAAATAGCCATATCGGCATCATTCCGCCCGATTGCTCCTTATGTTGGTATTGCATTCTTAGTTATTGCACTGGTATTTGTATGGCGTTCGTTCTACAAAATGCGCATCGAGAAATAAAACTAACTGACCATTAATTCGAAGCCCCGTTTAACTCTGGCAGTTGCGGGGCTTTCTTTATACAATCATTTCAGAGAAATGAAAACTAAATAATAAGTTTTATAATTGGCGGAATCGGAGTATTTTTGCCGCCTGAATAGAAAAACGGTAGCATTAAATACTTTTATTACAATCTGATATGGGAAGAGCATTTGAATTTCGCAAAGCGCGCAAAATGAAGCGTTGGGGCAATATGGCCAGGGTTTTTACCCGCCTTGGTAAGGATATTGAAATGGCAGTTAAATCCGGTGGACCTGATCCTGCCAGCAACTCAAGGTTACGCTTGCTTATCCAGACGGCGAAAAGCGAAAACATGCCGAAAGATAATATCGACCGTGCAATAAAACGTGCTGTTTCAAAGGATTCGTCCGATTATAAGGAAGTGGTTTACGAAGGGTATGCTCCTCATGGAGTGGCAGTAGTTGTTGAAACAGCTACCGATAATCCGACCCGTACCGTTGCTAATGTCAGGATGTATTTTAATAAATATGGCGGAAGTTTAGGTACAACAGGCATGTGCGATTTCCTGTTCGATCGTAAATGTACCTTCAAGGTTGCAATGAAAGAAGATATTGATATTGAAGAGCTTGAACTTGAAATGATTGATTTCGGTCTCGATGAAATATTTGTTGATGAAGGTGAAATTGTGCTTTATGCCGATTTTCACAATTTTGGATCCATTCAGAAATACCTCGAAGATAATAAATTTGAGATCAAAACCTTTGCTTTCGAGCGCATTCCTAACGATACCAAGGATTTAACCGAGGAACAAAAGGCTGATGTTGAGAAACTGATTGAAAAAATGGAAGAGGACGATGATGTGATCAATGTGTTTCACAATATGCGGCAGGATTAGAATACGGATGAAGTTGAAAGAAAAAGAAGGGCGATGTGGAGAGGAGTGACTGGGAGAAATGAATTTTGGATGAGTGATACCAATTTAGTGGGAAAAGTTTGATAAATAGAAATCTGCAATAGTCTGCGTTTTAATTTGAGCTACCTAGTCTATATTTTTCTTTTCCTCATTTCTGAAAATCAATACTAACATCGTTATCGAAAAGAAAAGTACTACGATATTAGTTGCAATAATCGAAAAGCTGTTTATCATAATACCATACACTAACCAAAGTGCTGTTCCCAAAGTAGCAATCAGAAACATCGTTAGTGAAACATCCTTCGTGGATTTCGATTTCCAGGTTTTAATTACCTGAGGCAGAAAGGTGGTACATGAAAATGCACCGGCAATAATTCCTATGATTTCGCTATTCATATATTTAGTTCAGAAAAAGTTTAAAAAGTAAAAGTGTCTGCACACCCGCAGGGTGTCTGAGTGTCTGCACACCCGCAGGGTGTCTGAGTGTCTGCACACCCGCAGGGTGTCTGACACTTTTAATTTTGGGGTGTGAAGACACTTATTTCCCAAAAATTCTATTTATCGCAACCTGCACTTCCTCTAACGAAGGATTTATGCCGAATATTTCGGAAGGAATGAGGTAATGCAAAGTTTTACCCTTCTTGAATTTCTCTTCGCCACCACCGGTAATATTCAGCATTACAATTGCTTCAGGCTCAATTTTGCCATCATTCACGGCCTGAATAAGCGAAGCAACAGCAACAGCAGCAGCCGGATGGATATCGTTGCCTTCGAGTTCGAGAAAGATATTGGCTGCCTTACGTGCTTCTTCGTTTGTAACTTCCAGAACTTCACCTTTTGTTTCGGTAAGAGCGTCGAAAAGGCCGCCTGCAGGAGGGTAGGGGGGCTTACGGTTCGATAACACCTTAGCATCAATAATTTCGACCTGCTTCCGGGCTGTTTCATCATCAAATGGAAGCATCTCGCGTGAATTTGCCTTCCATGCATTCATAATCGGAACGAAGGGACTGTTTTGTGATACAAACAGCTTCATTATTTTGTTTCCAAACCTGCCATCACCAATCAGACGAAGGTTGGCTTCCCAGGCTGCAATGGCACCTGTACCGCTGCCTACCGCCTGAAAATAATGATCAGGAATACTTCCTATATGAGTGGTGGCTGAGAGCATAGTAGTACCCATTCCGTCGCGGCGGGCTACATTTTTTGCACCGCCTTCAGCTACAAAACCTTCACACTGGCAAGCCAGATTCGAAAGATGAATAGCATCGAAGTAGTCGCATCCGGTTCGTGAAGCAATCAGTTTCACGCAATCATTAAGAGGATTTTCGAACCATAGGGCATCGAGATTATCTTCGGGGACACACAACAACAGGGGAATATTATTCTCGGAGCAAACCTTGGCAAAAGCCCTGGCCGTATTTCCTGCTGAGGCTACCACAAGCACCTGTCGCTGAGTGGGATCCATCCTCCCGCAGACTGAATAGGCCTCGGTTTCTTTAAATGAACACGTCGTCATTTCAGTGCCTTTTTCGGGCCAGTAACCGCTGAAAGTGATATAGAGATTCTTTAATCCTAGTAAACCAGCTAGTCCTGAGCTTTTATAGGTAACAGGTGCTGATGAGCCGGTAAGCATGCGATTTACCGGAAGCCAGTCTGCAAAGCGATAAATGCCATAGCCTGATTCCCTGGGATTTATAAACCGGTGTTTGTACACAGCCCTTATCAGCCCTGGTTTTGCAGGGGAGGGTGCATCGAGCATCCATCCGGTATCATCAAATATTTCACCGGTAACCAGCGATTGCAATTTATATTCAGTAGCCTGAAAATTCATAAAGTTTGGAATAATGTCTTTTAAGGAAAACGCAAAGGTAAAAAAAAGGACTCCATCAGATGGAATCCTTTTGTATTTACTCTGATTGGGGAAATTATTTACTTGTTGATAAGTGATTTTGAGATTTTTACAACATTTCCAACTGTAAAACCAAATTCTTCCATCAGGCTGTTTACTTTTCCCGATGCTCCAAAACTCCGCATTCCAATCACTTCGCCATCGCCCGGCAATCCTACATATTTTCTCCATCCGAATGTAGCTCCGGCTTCGATAGCCACGCGTGCCCTGACATTTTTAGGCAATACAATCTCTTTGTATTCAGAACTCTGACGCTCATACAGATTCCAGTTAGGCATACTCACAACCCTTGTCTTAATCCCGTCTTTTGTCAAAGCCTCATATGCCTCAACAGCAAGCTGCACTTCTGAACCGGTTGCTATTAGAATTACCTCAGGAGTACCTTCACTATCAGCAAGTATGTATCCGCCTTTCAGGGCATTTTCGGCCGGCGCAAACCGGGTCCTGTCGAATACCATTAAATCCTGACGGCTCAGAATAAGTGCAGTAGGAGTGTTTTTCGACTCAATAATATACCGCCACATTACGGCTACCTCGTTTGCATCTGCAGGTCGGATAACTTCCAGATTGGGCATGGCACGCATAGATGCTACATGCTCAATCGGCTGGTGAGTAGGACCATCTTCGCCAACGCCAATACTGTCGTGTGTAAAAATGTAAGTGACCGGAAGATTCATCAGAGCCGAGAGCCGTATGGAAGCCCGTGTATAATCCGAAAATACAAGGAAAGTAGAAGCATAGGTTTTCAGACCGCTCAGTGAAATTCCATTTGCAACGGCACCCATAGCATGTTCGCGTATGCCGTAATGGATATTTCTTCCACCGAAATTATTCTTCTGAAAACTGCTTTCATTCTTCAGGTCAGTAAGGTTCGAAGGGGCAAGGTCAGCAGAGCCTCCGATCATATTGGGTACTTTCGAGGCTATTGCATTTAGCACCTTGTGACTTGCTGATCGGCCAGAAACTTTGGTGCCGGCTTCGAATACAGGAATGTTGCTGTCCCATCCATCAGGCACTTCTCCGTTTTGAATCAATTGTAATTCTTGTGCCAGTACAGGGTATTCAGCCTGATATTTAGCAAATAAACTATTCCATTCCTCGTTTTGTTTCCTGCCCCTTGAAGCAATTTCACCAGCATACTGCTTAACTTCATCAGGAACGTAAAATTTCTTTTCAGGATCCCACCCATAAAATGCTTTTGTGCCTTTGATTTCAGCTTCGCCCAGAGGTGCGCCATGTGCCCCATGAGTATCCTGTTTGGTGGGTGCTCCGTATGCAATATGGCTGTCGACAATTATTAATGTAGGTTTCCCCTTTTCGTTCTGAGCAGTAAGCAGGGCACTGCTGAGCATATCCAGATCGTTGGCATCAGTTACTTTTTGTATGTTCCATCCGTACGAAACGAATCGTGCAGCTACATCTTCGGTGAAAGCAAGGCTGGTATCACCTTCTATAGTTATATGATTGTTGTCGTATAGCCATACCAGGTTGTCTAAGCCAAGATGACCGGCCAGCGAGGCTGCTTCGCCCGAAATACCTTCCATCATACAACCATCACCGGCCAGGGAGAAAATCCTGTAATCGATGAGGTTAAAGCCTGGCTTGTTAAAACGGTCAGCCAGCCATTTTTGTGCCATTGCAAACCCGACACTGGTAGCAACCCCCTGGCCAAGAGGACCTGTTGTTGTTTCAACTCCCGGAGTATGGCGGTATTCAGGATGTCCTGCACATTTACTGTGAAGTTGCCTGAAAGCTTTTATATCGTCGATTGATACATCGTAACCGGTAATATGAAGTGTACTGTACAAAAGCATGGAAGCATGGCCAGCCGAAAGAATAAACCTGTCGCGGTTTATCCACTGAGGGTTTGCAGGATTGAATTTCATGAAACCATCGTATAAGGTAAAAGCAACCGGTGCAAGCGCCATCGGTGTACCCGGATGTCCTGAATTGGCTTCCTGAACCGCATCCATCGACAAGGTTCTAATTGTGTTGATACAAAGTTGATTAAGATTTTGTTCCATTTTTTAATTTATTTATCTGATAAATATAAGTTTACTGCTGCATTTTCATCCAGCAACCAGTAAAGTTTTCCATTAATAGGTTGTACATGCGAAGCGGGAAGTTTTTCCCATCCGTTTTTGTGTTCAATCACATTCGAAACCATTTCGGCTTTCGATTTGCCCGTAACCAGGAAAATGATGTTGTACGATGAATTGATCAGCATTCCTGTTGCAGTCACCCTTTTTTGTTTTGAAACAGGGTGCATGGCTACTTCACAGAGTAAGTCGCTGCTGAACAAATGAAGATTACCCGGAAATATGGATGCTGTATGTCCGTCCTCACCAAGTCCCAGCATCATGAAATCGAATTCAGGGATATTGTTTACCGAAGGCACATGCTTCCTGATTATTTCTCCGTACCGTTTTGCTTCCGCAGCCGGATCTGCTTCACCCTGTATCCTGAAAATATTCTCAGCAGGAATGGGCACATTTTCCAGAAGACTTTCCTTCGCCATACGGTAGTTGCTTTCATCGCTATCAGGAGGCACACAGCGCTCATCTTCCCAGAAGATCAGAATTCTTTTCCAGTCAATTGATTCCCTGAAATTGGATGCAAGATGCGAAAAAAGCTGCCTTGGGGTTGACCCTCCTGACAGAGCCACCGAACAATAGCCGTCAGCCGGTATTTCCTTTATTCGCTGTATAAGCTGAAAAGCAAAGAAATCCGATAATTCGCTGATTGATTTAAATATACTGACAGTTTTATTCATTTTTATAACTCGCAATATATGCCATCGTCCGACAGGTTTTTACAGGGGTACCTCCAGGTTATTTCTTTGTCATCAATAAGATCATCAGCTCTTTCGGGACCCCAGGTGCCGGAAGGATAGCCATGCAAAGGTACATCCTTATCGTGTTTCCAGCTTTCGATAACCGGTGAAAGGAATTTCCAGGCTTCGATTACTTCCTCGGTGCGTGCAAACAGAGTTGCATCACCACGCATGGAGTCGTAAATCAATCTTTCATATGCTGAAGGAATGCGCTGATGAGAAAGATCGGAGTAGTGAAAATCCATATTTACATTCTGCACATCGAAGCCTGCACCGGGAGTTTTCATGCCGAATTTCAGCAGAATTCCTTCATCAGGCTGTATGCGGATAACAAGCTGGTTCGAGGTATCAGGAAACGATCCCTGTGAAAACAGGAAATGAGGCGTTTTTTTAAAGTGAATTACAACTTCCGTAACACGGGTAGGTAGCCGTTTACCGGTGCGTATATAAAAAGGGACTCCGCCCCAGCGCCAGTTGTCGATAAAGAACTTAATTGCCGCATAGGTTTCGGTAAGCGAATCAGGATGTACACCCTCTTCTTCGCGATAGCCTGCGAGCTTCTCGTTTTTGATGGTCGATGCAAGGTATTGGCCACGGATGGCATGAGTCTTCACATCTTCTTTACGAATAGGTCTCAGGGATTGAAATACTTTCAGAATTTCGTTCCTGATAGCCATAGGCTCGAGCGAAGAGGGAGATTCCATTGCCGTAAATGCAGCCACCTGAAGCAGGTGGTTCTGCACCATGTCGCGCAGGGCACCTGAACTTTCGTAGTATCCGCCCCTTTTCTCCACGCCAATACTTTCGGCAGAAGTTATCTCAACATGATGAATATAGTTACGGTTCCATAATGGTTCGAAAATTCCGTTCGAAAAGCGTGTAACAAGCAGGTTCTGAACGGTTTCCTTGCCCAGATAATGGTCTATTCTGAATAGTTGCTCTTCCTCCCAGTCAGCAAGCAACTGGTCTTTGAGCATATTTGCTGATTCAAGATCATACCCGAAAGGCTTTTCGATAATTACACGTTTCCATCCGTCAGCCTGACTGTTGAGCCCGACTGATGCCAGGTGCTGAGGTATAATTCCGTATAAACTCGGCGGGGTCGACAGGTAGAATAATGTATTTGCTGATATATTTTCGTCGGCTCGTAACTTTTCAATGCGTAGCCTGAGTGAAAGATAGGTTGAAACATCATCAAACTGAACTGAAGCGTAGTGGATTTTCCTGACAAATTCATCAATCCTTGCAGTATTGTCGATCTCCTTAAACTGATTGATGGCTTTTCGCATGTTCTCCCTATATTCCTCATCGGAAAATTCGGTGCGCGAAACACCCAGAAGTGCGAAGTTAGCCGGCAGCAGATTCTGAACAAACAGGGAGTACAGTGCCGGGATCAGTTTGCGTTTTGTCAGGTCGCCGGATGCTCCGAAAATGACATAGATATGGCTGTCGTTTAATTCCATATCTGATTATTCTTTCGATTTTACAGCGTGTCCGCCGAACTGATTCCTTAGTGCAGCCAGCATTTTCATGGCAAATGATTCCTGCTGACGCGATTGGAAGCGCGTGAAAAGCGATGCCGTGATCACATGAGCCGGTACATCGAAATCAATGGCTGTCTGAACAGTCCATCTTCCTTCGCCGCTATCCTGAACATAGTCCTTCAATTGTTCCAGTTTCGGATCGTCTTTCAATGCATTAACGGCAAGTTCAAGAAGCCACGAACGCACTACGCTGCCGTACTGCCAGGCATCTGCAATTTTAGTCAGGTTAAGGTCGTAGGGTGCTTTTTCCAGGATTTCGAATCCTTCGGCATAAGCCTGCATCATTCCATATTCAATGCCATTGTGTACCATTTTCACCATATGGCCTGTGCCCGAAGGACCACAGTATACCGAACCATTTTCAGGTGCCAGCGATTTAAACACGGGTTCCACATACTCGGCTGCTTCTTTCACGCCTCCATACATAAGGCAATAGCCATTCTGCAAACCCCAAACACCACCGCTGGTGCCGCAATCGAGGAATATGACTCCTTTTGCAGCGGCTTTTTCGGCGCGTTGCTGTGTGTCTCTCCAATAGGAGTTGCCCCCGTCGATAATAATATCGTTCTCATTCAATAATTCAAGAAGCATATCAAGGGTGTTATCAACTGCTTTTCCTGCCGGTACCATAATCCATACAACTTTCCTTCCGGGAAGTTTTCCGGTAAGGTCCTGCAGCGATGTTGAGCCTGTTGCGCCCAGTTTTTCAATTTCTCTGATGCTGTCAGCCGAACGGTTCCAAACCACAACTTCGTGCTGGTTGTTCAATAGTCTATGGACCATATTAAAGCCCATTTTTCCGAGTCCTACAAATCCGATTTTCATTTGTTTTTGATTTAATTAATACAAAGCTTTTTAATCTTTTTGAATATCTTAAAGGGAGCCCTCTAGAATAAAGTTAAGTAAAAGAACGGTTTTGTAAAAAGAAAATTATACCTACCGCTCTAATAATTGGTACTAAGTTAAGGAAAAAAGCCACTTGCTGTTTAAATTTTTATAATGTTTGTTGAATTAAAGCTAAACAAATTCTAAAATTTGAGAGCCTTACTGATGTTTTTATACCAATAATGTATCATATTTGATTTTCTAAATACTTGTGGAATAAATTACTGTATCATTTTTAGGTATTTCCACCCGAAAGGTGATTGCCGTACATAAAAAAAGGTGGGACTGTCCCACCTTTTTTTTAATACTATTTTTTGAATCGTCGCATCAATGTCCCTGGCCATGATGGTGTCCATGTTCACTATGGTGATCTTTATAAAGGTTATGCATAATAATGTCGTACAAATCAGAGTTCGAATTATCCGAGATAACAATAACTCCATTGGTTAGCGCAGCATTTTCAAGATCCGAAATCTGAACGTCAAGAAGCAATTCGTCGAGGTACAATAAAATTGTGCTGGTAAATACGGAAATGTCGGGCGTTACTTCAACATTGTTCTTTTCAGTTTTGAAAACCACATTTTCGTTAACAGTGAATACTATAGGCACTAAGGTGCCATCAGTTTTGGAATAAACACCTGAAAGGTAGAATACGGGTTTGTTGCCTGCATCCTTTTTAAGTCCTTCAACCTTAAGTTCAATTTCGTCGTAAAAACCGGGCAGAAGGGTAAAGTTCCCAAGTGTAACGTTGATATCGAGCAGGTTGATTTCCATTGGGCCGTTCCATTTGAATTCAATTTCAATGGAGTCGTGGCTGGTATTAGCCTGTTTCATTTCGGCTTCAAATTTTACCTGCGAAACAATCATTCGGGCAGTGTCCCATACAAGTATGGAAGTGGTGGATGAAGACTTGGCACCAGGCAAGGTAACGTTTTTGTTAAGTGCCTGTAGTTTAATCCCTAATGAGGAATTTCCCGTCGCCGGATTGTCAGAAGAATCTTTTTGACAAGCTGAAAACCCTAAAGACAAGGTTATTAAGAGCGCGGGCAGTAGAATTATTTTTCGTTTCATGAGTATATGGGTTTTAGTTATGGCTATAACGAAAGGCTATTTTTTATATTGTAGGAGAAGGGCTTTATAAGGAAGAATTAACAGAATTTGAAAAATATTGATATGTTCAAAGAACTGGATCTGTTGATAAGTTATATTGGAATTACCCCGGCAAGTAATAGATTTGTTGTCAATTACCCAATCCACCTATGGGCGCCGACATAGGAGTTGATCTGGAATGTCCGAAGCTACCAGACTGAATGCAGCGAAATGGAGTGTACTGAGGACGAGTGAATGAAATTGCTTGCAACTACATAGAAATTGTGTTGGATTCTCAGATTGCTGCTTGTCCCTAGTAGAGCTGACTCGTTAACAAATACGTATTGGCTTGTTATCATAATCGAACTGGTAAGAGGGAAGGACTGAACATCTGATATGACGAGGGACGAGTAATGAACGGCTTGCAACTGCATGGAAGTGGGTGGAGTGGGCAGGATGTGCGGGTGCAGGCGGTAGTTACTTGCCTGAAAGGTCTTGTACATAATGGGCTTATGGGCTTTCTGTCAAGACCATAAGAGCCTATTCTAAAGTAACTTGTGGTGGTGGGGTAGGCATTTTGCCTGGCGAGCCATGGTGTATTTGTTTTTTTTTGCAAATACTATGAGAGGGAAAAGTACACGATGACAACGGCGCTACCAGCGGGGAGGCACAAACGGCTGATTGAATGGATTTTTGAATTGAGAAGACTTGAGAGCATGCGTTATAAACGCGCGCTCAATGCTATTAAGTTAAGGGATTTCAATCTTGTCATACTACATTTTTGCGATTAGAGAACATCCTGGGTTTTAGTCTTTTTCGATACTTTGCAGTATTACGGGGAAAACACCTTCTGGGCTTTACTG
>Ga0208789_1000153_pt1 | contig 90969 bp, 63 predicted proteins | sample Methanotroph_Enr_FD_187368 | JGI IMG/M metagenome (GOLD analysis project Ga0208789, IMG submission 187368) | Enriched soil microbial communities from Old Woman Creek wetland in Ohio, USA - Methanotroph_Enrichment_5 (SPAdes) (version 2) | ecosystem: Environmental > Terrestrial > Soil > Wetlands... | reverse complement strand
TTTGCTTACAATTGACATAAGTTCGTCATGCTCTTCTTTTTTTAAAGTGACTTTGTATTTTATCATAGCGCTTTTTATGACAAAGATACAAATGTTTAGCGACATTATTACGTTGACATGACACTAGTTGCCAGGCCGAAACCTGTATTAATGGATGCTAATGGTAAGCCTGTGCAGAAAACAAATACTTCTGATAAGAACAAAACAACTACTTCTGCTCCTGTAAAACCGGCAGCATCAGGAAAAACAGCAGTAATTCCTGCTGCCAAACCAGCCCAAAAGGTTACAGCGACCAAAACATTAGCCGCTCCGGCCAAATCAGGTGCTTCGGAAACAATTAAGAAATAATTCCAAAAGATTTTATACTGAGTAGGCTGACCCAACAGGATCAGCCTTTTTCGTTTTATTCAAAACAACGGAATTCTGCAGATTTTCTATTATGGCGGAACTACTCAATCTGATATCATTATGCATTTAAGAAGAACTTTGAGACTAAATTCGCCTCCTTTCTATTCATAGAATTCTGTTATTATTCAGGGGGTTTCTCGAAGCTATATACGCACTTTTTGAAAGCATTATTTCAACAGCAGCGAAAATGACCAAAATGTATACAATGAATTATTCGATAAATTAAGAGAAGATAAGACTTGCCTGTATATGATTAAAATGAGAGAGATTGAAGCTGAAAATTCTTGTTAATAATTTTCATAATCATGATTATCAATATGATACGAAGATTATTCTTTTCAACCAAAAGTGTTTATATCTGTATTTTAAATCGTAACTCCCTTGCAGTAATAGAAAAATAGCCTGAGTATTAAACCACGACATATTTGTGATTGAGTGAAATGGGACAGATTAAGCAGCATGGATTATAAATCCGCAAGAGGTAGGGTTACACAGCCAATGTTTTGGAGTGGTTTGTAAATAAGTAAAAGTAAAAGTGCTGTCCTGAAACAACAGCCGGAATATGTGGGAAAAGGGTCAGATTCTTGTTTTTACTAAAGCAAACCGCTGTTTCAACCTCAGGAATGGTTTTTCGAGTAATTCGTAACTGATAATAGGGATAAGCAGTGATAGTGCAAATACCAGTGCGAAGTAAAAGTACATATTGTAGATACTGTAGGCGACCATTACTTTTTTTATAACTATAGGAACAAGAATGTTCCCATACATATAAATTCCGTAAGAGATTTTTCCCAGGTATAGCAGGGGATTCCGCTTTCCAAATATGTTTGTTCGCGCAGGATTAAACAAAAGATCCATCATGGGCAAGGCAAGCAAGGCAATATATACGGGTCTGCGCAGCACCCCGTTGAACATATTGGCGAAATCAGAAGCATCGTCGAAGGACAATATGACCATCAGCACCAGAAGTATTCCTGCACTGATATATCCGTTTAGCTTGAATTCAAAAGGTTTACGGATATAAAGTACCGCAAGCAGTCCGCCCATAAGTATTACATCCATGCGGCTGAGTGTATGCAGATATAGTTCGTACCAGTTGGAAGGAAGGAAAATATAGGTATACATCTTATACCCCCAGCTCAGCCCAATAAGTGCGATTATGGTTGGAACAAGTTTCCGGAATGGTACAAATGCCAGTATAATTGGCCAGATAATGTAAAAATGTTCCTCTATACAGATCGACCAGAAATGAGCAAAAGGATATTCCCAGGTTTGGGTTGTGATGGTTTGAAAATTATTAACCAGTAAAATAGTACGCCAGTATTCAGGTTGTTTTTCGCCAAGCCAGCTAACAATAAAAGGTGCAGCCGCAATAAGGAAAAAATAGAGTGGCCATATCCGCAATCCACGCCTGATATAGAACTTCGGGATATTTACTTTTCCGAATTTCTGTTTTTCCATCACCAGTAATATTGTGAGGAGATATCCGCTTATAAAGAAGAAAATATCTACACCCAGCGGCATATTTTTAATGAACCTGTCGATATGGCTTCCGAATGCCGAAAATGTTTTAAAGTCTCCGGTCGAAAGTAAACCAGGCACTCCAAACCAACCTGTCCAGGCTATATAGGAGTGATAAATTACTATCAGAAAAGCAGCAAAAAAACGGATTACATCGAATTGGGGGAAGTAAACCCGTTCTGTATTTTTTTGTTCCACCTGGTTATAATGTAGATTTTTGTCAAAAGTAATTATTTATGATGGATTCGCACTACAGAGATTATGCTGAAGCACATATTATGCTGAATTCAGTGCAGGCCTGATAAATGCATAGTGCTCTTTGAAAAGAGTAGTATTCTTTGTTTCTGCCCACATCATAACAACAACTATATTAGATACCCCCTTATTTATAGTTATCAGTTAATCAGAATGATAGCATACATTCAGGTAGTTTGGTTCAAAAAAAGCTACCTTTGTATGGTTTTGAATTTTCACCTGGCCGTTCAGCCTCCTTAAAAAGCAATTCCTGCATAGCAATGTTACCCCGGAATAATATATTAATTCTAGCACTCATCCTTTGTATTTGCGGTATAACTCCTGCACAGGAAAGACCCGACAGTGCTGATGTATCCGGTATGTATCAAAAGATTGAAGTTTTCTCGACCCAGCGGAGAATCACCAGTCTTCTTTATGGCATGATACTACGGCCGGTCAGGTCTTCTGTTTCCCGGCTCTCTGGAAAAATTCCTCAAGGCAAGGTCGAATCAAATAAAAACTTTGAAGGTAAAATTATCAGGCAGATACATATTATTACACTCGATCCTTTTGGCTTTTCAGTTCATGATACCCTTGCCCGTCCGTTAAGCATACTCGAAAAAAGCGGAAATTCACTTCATGTGAAAACGCTGCGTATGACGATACAAAACCGGCTACTGATAATGAAGTTCGACACGTTTGATTCACTTCTTGTAACAGAATCGGAGCGTTTGATCCGGAGTCAGAACTATATTCACGACGTAGTATTTAACATGATTCATGTGGACGCCGACTCAGTAGATATCTATATCAGGGTAAGTGATCTGTGGAGTATCATTCCTGACGGTGCTCTTTCGAAAGACAAGATCACTATAAAGCTTTCGGATAAAAACCTGGCAGGGCTGGGTCATACTTTCTCAAATTTATATTCGCAAAACTTTACCAACGGCAGGAATGCGTATTCCACTTACTATTACATTCCGAATATTAAAAATACCTATATCAATACACGTGTAGCTTATGCCCTTGATGAAAACAGGTTTTATCAAAAAAGCCTTAACGTGGAGAGGCCTTTTTTCTCTCCTGTTGCCAGGTGGGCAGGAGGAATCTTTCTTACTCAGCAAAAACTTCAGAGCTGGGTTCATGCGAATGACACCACCCATTTGCTTTTGACTTCGAAGTTCAATTTGCAGGATTATTGGGCTGCTGTTGCCTGGCAGATATTCAAAGGGAAATCGGAGGGCGACCGGACCACTAAACTCATTTTGTCAGGGAGGGTTTTTACTATCAAATACCTCGAAAGGCCTTTGGAACAACCCGATATACTGGATTACTATAAAAATGAGCGAATGATAATGTCGGGACTGGGTCTCTCATCGAGGAGATATATAAAGCAAAATTATATCTTCAGAACCGGCACACCTGAGGATGTACCGGTTGGATTTGCCTACGGTATTGTCGGCGGATATCAGATAAAGAACAGTGAACGCTGGTATTTAGGATTGCGACATTCGTGGGGGAATATTTTTAAATGGGGGTATTTTGGATCCTATATTGAATATGGAACTTTTATTATTACTTCCAAATCTACGGAAGGTGTGCTTACCGCTGGTATCGACTATTTTACAAATTTACTTACCATTGGTAACTGGAAGTTCAGACAGTTTGCCCGACCCGAGCTCACTTTAGGGCTAAACCGTACAACCTTCGACAGGCTCACAATCAATGATGGTTATGGTTTAAACGGTTTTAACAGCAACGAGTTGGCCGGCACTAAGCGATTTATTTTCACTCTTCAAACCCAATCATATGCTCCCTGGAACTGGATGGGATTCAGGTTTGGCCCATACCTTAACTTATCTTTCGGAATGCTGGGTAATGCTGCAGATGGATTCAGCCACAGCCGGCTGTATAATCAGTTGGGACTGGGTGTGCTGATCCGGAACGACTACCTTGTCTTCCGGAATTTGCAGGTATCAATTGCATTTTATCCTTCCATTCCAGGAAAGGGTGAAAATATTTTTAAAACTAACCCATTTAAAACCAGCGATTTCGGATTTGCCGATTTCATTCTTGGGAAACCAGAAATTATTGAGTACAGATAATAATTTTATAAGTTTGTCAGGTGGTGACATGGGTGCTGTACTTCGTAGTACTGAGTACTGGCAAAATGACTTGTTCACCTTAATTGGTGCTACTTTAGTACTTTTGACGACTTCAGTTACATTTTAGTCAATGAAAAAATACTATGTTTTGTTTGTTGTTTTCGGCTTTATGCAAGTATTGCAGGGATTCGGCATGCCATATGTATTTACTGCAAGTGAATTTGCAACACCACCTTCACGTATCATAAGGGTCTGTTGTTCATTTGGTTCCGATTTGCAATTATGGGGCATACCAGGAGTAAAGGTAACTGATATAATAAGTGCTGACAATCTGGGAAAGCATCACTACCTGGGGAGTGATTCGGAAGGAAACGGCATTATATATACACGCAGGGGCGGGTTTATTGATCTGGCACATTTACGCGACCAGGCTGACTGGACAGCATACCTTTATTCGCATGTGCTGCAAAGTAGAAAAACAGGGAAAATTATTCTGGATTTAGGCCATGAGGGTGGCAAAAAGACCCTGTCGCTGACAATACCACCGGATATTGACAGTGTTGATGCACTCCGGATTTCAGGCAGAATTGCCTACGATTTATCGGTATGGCACGAAATTGCAACCTGGTTCGGAGCCTCCTATCTGCCCATGGTTCCGGAACGATATTCCAGCTTTTCCATAGAGGATATCTATTCAAATTTACTTGGTGTTACGCTCGGAATCGAAGCACTGAAAAGTGAATTGCCTTACCAGCAAGCCATGACACTTTATATAGCTGAAATGCTCAAAGAGTTGGGTGCTGTATCAACAGAGGCCGATACCTATGCTGCAATGGAAAGCGTTCATAACTTATGGTGGACCAGGGAAAAAAAACTCCCGAGTCGCAAAATACTTCTTGCACATGAACTTAAACCATACTATACCATGCGTCCCTGGCTTATCCCGCAACAGATAGTCGCAGGAAAGCAGGAATATACGCTTCAGGTGCCACAGTTTACCTCAAAAGGAGAAATCCTAAGTGATTTTTACGAACTCCGTTTCGAGCTGAATTATAAATTTCCTTTTCGTAAAATGTTCCCTCACCGCACAGCCAGGTATATTACTCAAAATGATTTTGAAATCTTGCTTAACCTTGCTGATAAGCAAATACAACATCAATAGCCCTTATTTTAAGAGATTCAAATAAAGGTGAATTTTTATGTTGCGTCCGGAAAAACAACGACACTCTGTATGGAGGAGTTAAACAGGATACATTATTTTGATGTGTGTAAATCCCGGTCTGCCAACATTTGTTCCTGATCAGGGTCGCAGTTATGTTTCTACTCAAATCAGGTGTATCAAAAGTTTCAGGCAGAATGCAATAAAACTATTATATCGTTTTCACCGATATTTTAGTGCTCAGGTATGCCATAAATATCTAAATTTGATACAGCCTTTGCTGGTTTTTTGCATAGGATTTTGAAAAATGTATACCGGGATGCAATCAAAAAACTCATGGTTTCAGCAGTGTTTTGAACCTGCTGAATTTTGAAAAGTATCTGACATTGAGCAATACACTAAAATTTGAAAACAATACAATATAGGTAACAGCAGCATACGTAATGGTGGAAAATGAAATTTTTGAGAGAACTGACTTCAGTATCAACAAGTTGGAAAAAGGTGCCTACGAAGGTTGCACATTCAGCAATTGCAATTTTTACAATACCGATTTATCCAATTTCATTTTCAGGGATTGTGTCTTCGATGGTTGTGATCTGAGTCTTGCGGCGTTGAAACATACTACTCTGAGCAATATACGGTTTAAAAACTGCAAATTGCTGGGTCTTCAGTTTATGAATTGCAATAGTTTCCTTTTTTCAGCCGACTTCGAAAACTGTTTGCTCAATCTGGCAGTTTTCTACAGATTAAAGCTTAAAAATACCAGGTTCGTGAATTGCAATCTGAAAGAAACCGATTTCACTGAAGCTGACCTGACTAATACTGCATTCTTTAACTGCGATATGGACAGGGCCGTTTTTTACAACACAAATCTTTCAAAATCCGATTTTCGTTCATCTTTTAACTATTCTTTTGACCCGGAACGTAACAGGATTAAAAAAGCACGTTTTTCGCTCACCGGTGTTGCTGGCTTACTGAATAAATATGATATTGAAATAGAATAAGATCCTGCGTGCATTCATCAAAGTGTAACATTCTATTTTTACTGTTGATAAACCGAAACTGTAATGAAAAAATTTAAATTTCTGGCCTTTCTTCTGAGTATGAGTTTCTTGTCCATGGCACAGCAGAATGCAAACCTGGCTTACGATAAGTATTTCACAGGTAAAACCATGCGTATCGACTATTTTCATACCGGAACTGCTGCCGAAGAACACTTTTCGGTCGACCGTATTCTGAATGATGGTGAATGGGCCGGAAGCAAAACGGAGCTTATTGATGGCCTGAACAGGGGGCTGTATTTCTTTAAAATTTCAGACACAACAACGGGTGAATTGCTTTATAGCCGTGGTTTTGCAAGTGTTTTCGGTGAATGGCAAACTATTCCTGAAGCCTTTATGAATTGGGGAACTTTTCATGAGTCGCTGCGTTTTCCGTGGCCCAGGATTCCAGTAATGCTCACCATCGAAAAACGTGACGTAAAAAATAATTTTATGCCTGTTTGGAGTATGATCATCGATCCCGAAGCCAGAATTGTAAATCCTTCAGTTTTGAAAAGCGGGTTTAAAACATTTTCCTATATCGAAAATGGACTGGCAGCAAACCATGTGGATATAGTCATTCTCGGCGACGGCTATACAGCTTCGGAAATGGGGAAATTCCATCAGGATGTTGCGACTCTTACTGACGAATTGTTTAGTGTAGAGCCTTTCAGTTCGAGGAAAGCCGATTTTAATGTAAGAGCTGTTGAAACTCCCTCCGAAACAAGTGGTGTAAACAAACCTCACCCCGGTGTGTTTAACCGTACACCGCTATCAATGTCGTACGGTGCATTTGATTCGGAAAGGTATGCCCTGTCGTACGATAACCGCACCATCCGCGATGTGGCTGCAAGTGTACCCTACGATTATATGTTTATTCTGATAAATGAACGCACCTACGGCGGAGGTGGAATTTTCAACCTGTACTCAACCGTGGCTGCTGATAATAAGTTTTCCAGGTATATTTTCGTTCACGAATTCGGACATTCATTTGCCGCACTTGCCGATGAATACTATACTTCAGACGTATCCTATCAGAGCCAGGAAATCACGGTTGAGCCATGGGAACCTAATGTAACAGCCTTACTTGATCCTGTGAATCTGAAATGGAAAAGTCTGGTAAAACCTGGTACACCTGTTCCAACACCCTGGAGTAAAACCGAATTCGATAATTTCAGCTATGGTATACAAAAGGAAAGGCGTGCGTTGCGTGCAGCCAAAGTCCCTGAAGCGGAGATGGAAAATCTTTTTGAAAGGGAGAAAAAAACTTCTCTCGAAATGTTTGAAAAAAATAAGTACGCCCAAACTACCGGGGCATTCGAAGGTGGTAATTACTTTCAGTATGGAATATACCGGTCAGCACTCGATTGTATTATGTTTACCCGTAATAAACAGGCCTTCTGCCCGGCTTGCAGCAAAGCTATTTCGGAAGTAATTGATATGTATTCACGATAATCAGAGTATTCCCTTTTCAATTCCGGATTATACTGCGGTATTGGAGACCCGATTACAACCGCATAATTGTTTCTCCTGAAAATGGTAATTAAGATTGCCTCACTTTGGCTACATATTAGTTTGATGTGCTGGAATAAATTTTGACAAATGAGATTATAAAGTAAGAGATTTGATTGTTTTTAATACTATCGGATTGTATATATTTTTTCTCTTACTTTTTGCTTTAACAAAAAGTAGCAACTTAGCGGAGCGATCTCATGAGCTCCTTTAAAAATAAACAATGAGCGAATAAAAATTCAAGTCTTTCGAAACATATGTTGCGTTTCTAATCCGAAGGTATCTTCTCGCAATACAAGGTATGATAGTTGGCACAGATCCAGGCATTTGTCGTTTCTGTGTATTGCTATACACAAGCCATTCGCACATACCTCCGTCAAAAACCGCTAACATATTTTTCTAATGTCGATCCCTTCTAAGGGAGTCTACTCTTATGATATCATTGAGGAATAACCACGCCTGATGTTTACCTGTGTGAAGCAGGAAGGCAAGCAGGGGCCTGGCTCATGAGCAAAATTTTCAGGGTGTATGGACCGGCCTTATAGAAATTTTACAACAGCTGTAGCCGAAGGTAAATCGCGCTGGCATGTGCGTAGCAAAACACCAGCTTCTTGTGCTGTAAGGATGATGTCCCCAAAGTGCCAAGCCTTGTTTTGCGAGCCTTTACCGAGGCGTACAGATGTGTAAAATTTATATAGAGCCTAGAATTTTTATGCGCGTATTGCTTATTTTAGTAAGAGGTGCGCGTGAGATCGCTCCGCTAAGTTGGTTCTTTTGTTTCATGACAAAAGAACAAAATCAAAATTAATAGATGAATTTTACTCAAATGATTATGTGTCCAGCACATTAAAATAATATCCTGCCCTCCCTTCTGCATTACATCTTATGCAGCAGGCCGTGCTTTGAGGTAAACCGTTGTATTGCAGCAAAATTGTCCTGTCAGAACAACTAAGCAATTTTCAGAAACCCATACTCCTTCCATAGCTATTGTTGAGAATCCTCAGGCAGGAATCTATAACCAATTGTACTTATCTAAATTTGTTTTTCAGGTTTTGGCCACATTATGGCGAAATGAATTCTAGTTATAATGTGCACAAAATCAAAATTATAGGAGTATGCAGATATTAGACTATTAAATTAATCCAAATATTTGAATACGGGTAATAAATGATACTGCTCAATCTGCCAATGAATTATTGCTCAACTGAAAAACATTGATAATGTGTGAAATATGTAAATAGAAACCATAATTGTGTAATGATTTACATAGGTTGAGATGGTACTTTTACTAAAAATATAAGGCCTCTTTTTTTTAATGTACTAATTCACTTTTAAAACAAAATTTCACTCAGTTTACTTAACCCACAATTTCAAACTAAAACAAATATTATGAAAAAATTACTTTTCGTTTTGGTAATTCCAGTTATGATACTGGCTGCCGGATGCAATCAAAAAAATGTTGAAATATCCATGCTCAAAGCAAAGAACGATAGCCTGATGGCTATTGGCTATGTGAAAGACTCAACGGTTATTGACTTTGTAAATGCTTTCAATTCAATACAATCGAATCTCGATTCGATCAAGATGAAAGAAAAGATTATAAGCAGAACTGTAGAAGGAAATTCCGAGATTAAAACCAGGTCGAAAGATCAGATCAACAGTGACATCAACCTGATTTATAAGCTGCAGCAGGATAACCGTGCTATGGTTGCCTCTTTGCGGTCGAAACTGAAAAACTCCGGTGTTCATGCTGTGGAACTGGAAGCAATGGTTGAGAATCTTAACAAGCAAATTGAAGAGAAGGATGCCCAGATTGCACAACTAAAGACCGATCTTGCCAAGGTTAATGTTCAGGTAACTGATTTAACAACAAAGGTAGGTGACCTTAATACCAATGTGGACAATCTGAGTACTCAGAATGCACAGAAACAGCAGGTAATTGACGACAGAACTGCTGAATTGAATACAGCCTATTATGTAATAGGAACAACATATTACCTGAAAGAAAAGAAAATAATTACCAAAGAAGGTGGTTTCATTGGTCTGGGAAGATCCAAAGAATTAGCACCGGAAATGAATAAAAGTTATTTCAACCGGGTAAATATTACCACTTTTAATGTGTTGCCGATTATGAAGGATAAAGTAAATATTTTAAGCTCACACCCTAAGACATCGTATCGCATTACAGGCAAAAATGCATCCGATAGCCTCATTATTTTAAACCCTAAGGAATTCTGGAGTTTATCGAAGGTCCTGGTGGTGAATGTGAACAAGTAATTATATCTCTTTAAAAGAAAACCGGCCAGCAGGCTGGTTTTTTTTTTATGTTCGGACATGCGTTCAGCTATTTTTTATCAGTCTGTTTTTCGGGTGCTGATATACTTCCATAGTACGAAATTGTACTCCGGTTGTTGCTATTGATACTCAGCGAACTGTTTCCTTCGGAGCTGACAGTCATCGAAATACGGTATACATCACTTTCGCCTTTTACAACCGCATTTACCTGGTAATTTTTTGCTTTTTTTTGAATTGTAAACTCTTCGGGCTTGCCTTTAAATTTGAGTCCGTTCTCATTGTTGTAGCCAACTCCACTGTAGGCTCTTCCATAGAAAGGTAAAAAACTGTCGATCATATCAGGGTGAAATTTTACTGTATATGAACCGGAAGTCAGGTTAACAGTTCTGTACCCTGTAGGCAAGGCTGTGCGTGCCACAAAAACAAACTCCTTTGCATTGATCAGTACTTCAACTTGTTTCTGCTTTTCAATTTTTTTCTCCTCTTTTATTTGTTTCCTGCTTTTTTCCTGAGCAAAACTGCTGTTGATTATCAGGAGCATAAGAAGTGCCAGCACTGAGATTTTTGTTTTCATAAGATTTGGTTTTGGGAATTCTTGTAATCCGGACCTGAAGAGATGATAGCAAAAATAATACCAATTTTTCAGGATGAGGTTGGCTGAAAATCACCCGATGTATTTTTATTTTCACCCATTTGGCTTTAATGAAAGTAATTTCTTCTTACTTATAAATTGCAGGCAGTTAACCGCAAAAAGGGCAAATCCGCTCCGCCTTGGTTTTGGTTGAAAAAGAGTTTATAGCAATTTCAAGAATTCGTATCTAATCATGTCAATATGGAACAAACGTCCTTATCTTTGTTAAAATACTAATTTCAAAATTTTGTATATGGCTATTAAAAAAGCGAATGCTGCACAGGAGATAAACTCACAATCGGGAACACCTGCGTTGCCGGCATCCAATGAAACTGTTAAAACGAGCTTTAGCAAAAAAGAACTGATTGCCGGTGCTAAAAGGCTTTCGAAGCAATATCGTGTTACAAGTGAGAAGAAATTTAAACTCAAAGACTTCGCAACTGCCGAAAACAATGCACTGAGTAAAATGGACAAGCCTGATGCTCGTAATGCTCTTCAGAATGGGATTCAGTTGCTTGCGCAAATGCAGGATAAATTGTATGCCCAGGACAAATGGTCGTTGCTTCTTATCTTTCAGGCCATGGATGCCGCTGGAAAAGATGGGGCTATCAAGCATGTAATGTCGGGGATTAACCCCCAGGGATGTGAAGTAACGGCTTTCAAATCGCCAACCACTGAAGAATTGGACCATGATTATTTGTGGCGGTGCATTAAACGCCTGCCCGAGCGTGGACGAATCGGAATATTTAACCGTTCGTACTACGAGGAAGTTCTGGTTGTGCGTGTGCACGCAGAAATACTGGAAGCTCAGAGATTACCCGAAAAACTTATTACTTCCGAAATATGGGATGACAGGTTGAACGATATCCGCAATTTTGAATCATATATGAACCGGAACGGAATACTGGTTGTAAAATTTTTTCTGAATATCTCGAAAAAGGAGCAGAAGAAAAGGTTTATCGAACGCATCGACAATCCTGCAAAAAACTGGAAATTCAGCTCAGCTGATATGGAAGAACGTAAATACTGGAAGCACTACATGTCAGCATATGAGGAGATGATTAAAAAAACTGCAACTGAAAAATCACCCTGGTATATTGTACCTGCTGATAATAAACCGTATGCCAGGATTGTTATTGCCTCTGCCATTATAAATGCCATGGATTCTATGAAACTGGCTTATCCTGAATTGAGTGCTGAAAAGACAGCTGATCTGGAACGGCTCAAAAACGAACTGTTAATGGAAAAAAGTTCATAGGTTTGCAACCAATCAACAAAGAACTAAATTTGCAGGAAGGCTGATTTAATATCTTAAAAGTTCAAAGGCAACAATGAATAGTAAGCATTTCTCTGACTCAATATCAATGTGTTGAATCATGTTGAATAGTCTGTTCCCACCCTTGAAATGGATAAAAGGGTACTCTTTCAAACTCCTGGTTCATGATGCAGTTTCGGGTCTGACCTTAGCTGCATACGCTATACCTGTATCCCTTGCATATGCAACACTTGCAGGGCTACCACCACAATATGGGATTTACGGCTACCTGATAGGAGGTTTGATTTACGGCATTTTTGGAACCGGAATGCAGCTCTCCGTTGGGCCAACTTCTGCAATTTCACTAATGATAGGAACCACGATCGCAGGCATGGCTAATGGAGACGTTCAACGATGGGCTGATATTGCATCACTCACGGCACTTTTAGTGGCTATCATCAGTCTGTTTGCATATTTAGCGAGATTGAACAGCATTGTTAACTTCATCAGCGAATCCATACTTTTGGGTTTCAAAGCTGGTGCTGCTTTAACAATTGCAGTTACACAACTTCCTAAATTATTTGGGTTGCATGGAGGGGGAGAAAGTTTTTTCGAAAGGATATCAATGCTGGTCAGTCAGTTACCCGGAACAAATATTACAGTTCTGTCAGTTGGGTTGTCTGCAATTATACTTCTTACTGCCGGCGAAAGGTTTTTTCCCGGAAGGCCAACGGCAATACTGATTGTGGTTTCATCAATTATACTGATTTCAACCACTTCACTCCAATATTCCGGTATTACTGTTGTAGGTAATTTGCCGTCGGGATTGCCAAACTTCCGCATCCCTGTATTCAGTATCAGTGATGTTGACAATGTAATGCCTCTTGCATTTGCTTGTTTCCTGCTGGCTTACATCGAAAATGTTTCTTCTGCCAGAACCCTTGCTCAGCAGAAAGGCTACGAAATTGATTCCAGCCAGGAGCTCCTGGCTTTGGCTGCAACCAATGCCACAGTGGCCTTCGGACAAGGATATCCGGTGAGTGGAGGGCTGTCGCAGTCAGCAGTAAACAGCACAGCGGGAGCCCGAACGCCTTTTTCGCTTGTTTTTGCTTCAGCTGTCATTGCAATTTGCCTGCTTTTCCTAACCGGACTAATCAGAAATCTGCCAGATGTTGTACTGGCTGCTGTTTTGTTAGTTGCTATCAGTTCACTTATCGATTTCAGTGGACTGAAGCGCTTATGGAAAGTCAGCAGGCTTGAATTCAGTGTGGCTATTATCGCATTTGCCGGGGTAATAGTTTTTGGGATACTAAAAGGTGTTATTATTGCTGCTATTGCATCAATTGTGTTGCTGATCAGGGCAGTTTCCGATCCACATGTAGCTTTTCTGGGGCGCATTCCGGGAACCAAACGGTATACTGATATTAATCGCCACCCCGACAATGAAACCATACCAGGTATCCTGCTTTTCAGGGTTGAGGCAGCTGTTTTGTATTTTAATGTGGAGAATATCCGCAAAAAAGTATTAGCTGAAGTGGCTTCTCATTCAGGCCCGCTGCAGACAATTATCTGGGATTTGAGTACATCGCCATACGTAGATATAGCCGGAGCAAAGCTGATTAAGAAACTTTACCTCGAATTCAGTTCTCAGGGTATTTCATTAAAAATTGCAGAAGCACATGCCGATGTCCGCGAAATGCTGAGAGCGGAGGAAATTGAAAACATGTTCGGACATATCAGCCGTAAGATTTCAATTGATGATCTTGTTAGTGAATCAACGATCAAAATCCCTGATTAATATTATTTCCGAACAGTAGAATGCCGTTCCTGGCTTCGAAACTATTCATATAATTCTCCATCTGCATTCCGGTGTTATATCGCCATAACCAAGTGTTGCTTGGGCAACCATTGAAAATTCATCCCTGGGCAATTACGCGCATGGCATGCCAGGAATATGTGAAAAATTGTTCCTCCGTTCTAAAGACAATGTGAAAAACTGCAAGTTTGACGGCGGTAAACTTACCTTGTCTAAACGGTCATACGAAATAGTGACCGTGACGCCGAAAATTAAAACTGAGGGAGCACACCTGCCAAAAGAAAATGGGTATTTCAGTTAACAGAAATGCTTTTTTATTTGAACTAATCTTCATATCAGTCAGTTGTATTTGTCAGTAACACTATTCGGGAAATCATTAACTGAAGAACTGATTTAATATCCTGGAGTTTTTATCTGGATAATTTTGGAAAACAAAAACAATAAGATGTTGTTTTAATAAGAAACACGCATATGTGCGTAAATATGAATACTTTTGTGCCCTGAATGAATAAAGTAAATTAGTCACAACAAATACAATAATACTATGAAAATGCAATTTAAATTTTTAGTTCTGCTTGCAGGTGTAATCATGCTTGCAGCATCGTGCAAAACAAAGACTGCCGCTGATGAAAACCTGGCTCCCAATGTGCATAAAGCAACTGCTGAAGAGGTAATTCAAACCAGCAATTATACCTACCTCAGGGTTTCGGAAGATGAAAAGGAGAATTGGATAGCTATTTCAAAAAGAGAAATCGAGCAAGGGAAATCTTACTATTATATTCCTGGCATCGAAATGAATAATTTTGTGAGCAAGGAACTGAAAAGGACTTTTCCTTCCGTATTTTTTGTTGATAAATTCAGCGATCAGCCTATTACTGAAGGAAAAATAACCATGGCTGATTCAGCAAAGGGCAAACAGACTGTTCCTCAAAAAGAAGGACTCAAGGTTGATCCCGTTGCAGGTGGAGTAAGTATTGCTGATCTCTATTCGAAGAAAGACGCTTTTGCCGGAAAAACTATTAAAGTTAAAGGTGAAGTTGTAAAATACAGCTCGGCAATCATGAACAAAAACTGGGTGCATATACAGGATGGAACCAACAGCAACGGAGCTTTCGATCTTACTATTACCACCGACGATGTGGTTAAAGTAGGAGATGTGGTTACTTTTGAAGGTGTTATTGCTCTCAAAAAGGACTTCGGTGCCGGTTATTATTACGAGGTTATAGTTGAAGAAGGTAAATTAATTACCGAATAGTATCCGTAAAAGGTTTTAAAATGAAAATCCCTCATAGGCTTACCGTTGAGGGATTTTTTTATTTCATTTTTATTAGTCAAGTATCTGATTATTATCTGGACAGATTTAATTACTGCTTTTCCTTGTTTTTCCAGCTGTCATGTATTTCGAGATACAGATCTTCGACTTTTTTGCGTGCCCACGGAGTTTTGCGCAGAAACTTCAGGCTCGACTGAATGCTGGGGTTTTCCATAAAACAGTTTATCTGTATTAGTTTTCCAAGAATATTCCAGCCGAAATGCTCAACCAGGCGATTAACTATTGTTTCCAGACTTAAACCATGCAGGGGGTTATTCTTTTGCTCTGTCATTACCATGTGTTTTCATGATTTTATAGCGAAAATGCAAAGATACCCTTTGACAGACTATTCTGCATAGTAATCCACTTTTATTCTTTCAGACATTTTCTTTCCGCAGCTTTTCAATTATTGTTTTAACATCCTTCTCTTCAAAAGATGCAATAAATCTTAACACCATATTCAACAGCTTTCCCGGAGGGCGTTTTATAACCTGACCTAGCTGCGCAATAACCTTATCGGAAGTGTCAATTACAGCTTTTTTATCATTTTCGTTTGTAAAGGAAAGTAACTGCGCCAGATTCCAGGCCTGTTCCCTGGCTTTAACCATACTGAAACCTACAATCAATTCGTCAGTATTCCGCCCCAGCCAGTCAAGCAGAAACATCAGTTTCGATACTTTCGAAAGCCGCTCCTGCATTTCGTTTGTCAGGTCGTTAAGTATCTGATTAACTTTCATAAAGTCATTTTTCAAGTCTGATAACTGCTTGCCTTGTGCAATTTCGGCGGCGGCAATTCCCAGGTCCAGATTAATATGAGCATTCATTCCAAGCATCAGATGCTGAATAATAGTAATTGATTCCTTTCGTGATGTAAAAGCAGCATTCCACGATTCTGAACACGGTTTCCCCACTCTGTAATCGGTATATGCCTTAAGGTAAAGATTGGCAAAAGTAACATCCATCAGTTCCATGCGTTGGTTATCCTCAAATTGCTTTTCACTCACGGCTTGTTTGATCTGGGCTGTAGTGCGGCGATACACATAAGCGAAAATCCCAAGAAAGTTGTTTTCTTTTATCGTTATGTCGATAATACTATCGAGTTCTGACAGAACTTCATCAATCGTTTTAGCCGGAATTGCCATAATACAAATTCAATTTTCTAATAAACTTGTTTTTCAGTCAAAGTGTTCAGTCACCATATTGGGGATCATTTATCATTCTGTAAAGTAAACGCACTAAAAATCAGGATACTGTATATCAAAACTCTGGTAATCTTTCTTTAACCTCAAGGACGCCAAGGATTAAAACAAAAAATATCGATATTTTAGAGTGCAAAATTGAATTTTGTAAGGTGCAGATAATCAAGCACATCAAAATCATAAGTGGGTTATTGGTAAAAAGAAAGCTTTTTCAATTATTTTTTGATTGATAAGTAATTGTTTTGCTAATAATCAAAATATATAGTATTTTTAAATAATTATTCTCCGGCTATGAATTATCACGGTAAAACCGCAATGCAACTTGGTGCCGAGCTAGAGGAGTTGCAGCAGAAGTATGATTCTGTTTTCGTGGCATATGAAAAAGAAAAGCTTGAGCACAGACAAACTATCTCAGATATAGAAGTGCTCTACAGCCGGATAGAAACAGGCAAAGCAAAGCTGGAAACAGCCCTGGAAAGCATGAATGATGCTGTTTTTGTTTCTGATACTGAAGGTAATTTTATTGATTTCAACGAAGCTTTTGCGACTTTTCACAAATTTAAAAATAAGAACGAATGTGCTAAAACCTTAAAGGAATTTCCCCTTTTTCTTGATGTTTACAAATCCGACGGATCTCTTGCATCAATAGATGAATGGGCAGTGCCCCGGGCTTTGAGGGGTGAAACCGCTTCGAACCAGGAATATACTCTACACCGCAAAGATACCGGCGAAAAGTGGGTAGGTAGCTTTAGTCTTGCTCCTATTCGCGATAAAGACGGGCAAATTATCGGTTCAGTCGTTACAGGGCGTGATATAACAATCCAAAAGCAGTCGCAAGAAAAAGTCAAAGAACTAGCTGTAATCCTTGAGTTTAAGGAAGAGGAAAGAACAAGGCAACTTTCAGAGGTGAATCAAAAACTTTCTGAAGAGATTGAAATCCACAAACAAACGGGAGTTGCACTCAGCGAAAGCCAGGCAAACCTTTCGGCATTATGCAATTCTACTGACGAATTAATATATCTCATTTCGGCGGATCTAATCCTGATTGAACTTAATGAAATTGCCGTAAAACACGCAAACCAGCCTGCTGATTTATTAAAGGGAAAAAATATTTTCGACATTCTGCCACTTGAAAATGCTGAATTTCACCTATCATTCATACATCGGTCAATCGCAACCTGTAAACCTGTATTTTATGAAGATAAACGAAATGATAAATGGATGATAAATCGTATTTATCCTATTCTGGATAAATCTGGCAAGGTAAATCGGCTGGCAATTTTTTCACGCGATATCACAAACCAAAAACAGGCCGAAGAAATAGCACTTAACTCACAGTTAGCTTACCGTACGTTAGCCGATAATTCACTTGATTCGGTTATCAGGTTTGATCGTAAATTCCGGCATCTCTATATAAATCGTGTTGCTGCTGCTATTGTGGGAATGACACCGGAGGAGGTTACAGGTAAAACCAACCGCGAAATTGGAATTCCTGATGAGGTGGCTACAATTTGGGAAGATCGTTTTCGCTGTGTATTCGAATCAGGAGAGTCCCTTAATGTGGAGGATTCATTTCCAACTATAACAGGGAAAAGGATCTATGGGATTCGGTGTGTGGCAGAACAATCACTTGACGGTATCATACAATCAGTATTGGTCATTTCGCGCGACATTACCGAACAGAAACGAGTAGAAGAAGCATTGCAAAAGAGTGAAGAGAAATACAGAAAATTCTTTGAAGAGGATTTAACTGGTGATTTTATAGCTAATGGTATGGGTATAATATTGGATTGTAACCCGGCTTTTTTAAACATTTTTGGATTTACTTCCAAAGAGGAAATTGTTGGGGAAAGCATAGCTTTATTACATCCAGATGCATCAGAATACAATTTCTTTTTATTAGAATTGGAAAAGCATAAAACAATTAAGGGCTTCGAAGCAATTCGGAAACGAAAAAATGGAGAATTAATCCATATTATTGAAAATAGAACAGCGATCTTTAACGATGTAGGCGAAATTATTGAAATAAAAGGCTTTATATACGATATTACTGAGCGCAAGCTTGCTGAACAGGCATTAATGGAGAGCGAAGCCAGATTCAAGGATTTATTTCAGCGTCACAATTCGATAATGCTGATAATTGATCCTGAGTTAGGAAAGATAGAGGATGCTAATCAGGCTGCCATTGATTTTTACGGATATAGTATTACAGAACTATTGTCCTTGAATATAGCCGATATTAATACTCTTCCTGTTGATGAGATTAAAAAAGAATACCAAAAAGCCTATAAAGAGGAAAGAAATTATTTTGTTTTCCCTCATAGGTTGGCTAATGGAACCAAACGCATAGTTGAGGTGCATTCAACACCAATTAATGTCCCTAATAAAAAGGTTCTGTTTTCTATTATTCACGATATTACTGAACGAATGCAAGCTGAAGCACAGTTACGGGATACAAGCCTGTACAATCGAAGCCTGATTGAAGCCAGCATCGACCCGCTCGTTACCATCGGCTACAACGGATGTATAATGGATGTAAACAAGGCAACTGAGCAAATTACAGGTGTAAATCGCGAAAGTCTGATAGGTACCGAATTTTCGGATTATTTTACTGAACCAGAAAAGGCAAAGAATGGGTACTTGCAAGTGCTGGAGACAGGTCAGGTAACTGATTATCCACTCTCAATTCGTCATGTTGATAATAAAATTTCTGATGTTTTATACAACGCCACAATTTACAGAAATTCAGAAGGCAATATAGCTGGTGTTTTTGCTGCAGCCCGCGACATCACCGAGCGTAAACTGGTAGAAGCGGCACTTCAAGAAAGTGAAGAGAAATACCGAAGTATTTTTACAACCGAAAGAGATTCTATTCTTATCATCGATGAACAAACCTTTGAAATTCTCGACTTTAATAATGCGGCCTGTGAACTTTACGGATATTCGAGAGATGAAATGTTGAGACTCAAAAGCTACGACTTATCAGCTGAGCCGGAAAAAACAAAAAAGGCGATGCGTAATTTATATGACTGGAACGAGTTTAGATATCATGTGAAAAAAGATGGATCTGTTTTTCCTGTTCATATTTCGGCAGGTCATTTCACACTAAAGGGAAAGCTGTTGCTCTTGGCAGCAATTCGCGATATTTCTGTTATTAAGCAAACTGAACTTGCATTGCAAACAAGTAATGATCGCTACGAAAAATTAGCCTCAAGCATTCCTGTAGGGGTATATATCATGCATAGCAAACCCGATGGGACTTTCGCACTTGAATATATCAGCACCAGGATGGCCGGAATGCTCGGGTTGAGTGTCGAAAGCCTGCAAAATGATGGAACTTTGATAGTCAAATCAATTCATCCTGACGATAAAGACTCTTTTTTAAATCTGATTTCCACAGGCCTGCATATGACATTACAGCCTCTCGACTGGAAAGGACGGTTCGTGGTTAATGGAGAAGTGAAGTGGCTGCATTTACTTTCAACACCCGAATTGCTTGAGAATGGCGATATTTTACGACATGGTTTAATTGTTGATATTACCGAAAGCATGCTTGCCGATGCAGAAATTCGCAACAAAAATGAAGCACTTTCAAAAGCATTATCTGAGAAGGATAAATTTTTCTCCATCATTGCTCACGACCTGCGGGGACCACTGAGTAATTCTCTGGAACTTATGAAAATAATGTCTGAAAACCTTATGTCGATGCCGCTAAATGAAATTAACAAGATCATCGATGTAGTTAAGAGTTCGTCAACCAATTTATTCAGCCTGCTCGAAAATTTACTGGAATGGTCGCGTACACAGAGAGGGATGACGGTTTTTGAACCAACATCATTTTTATTGTTAAACAAATTCAATGAATGTTTAGTGTTGCCCCTTGAAATGGCTTTTAAAAAGGAGATTGAAGTTAGTATGAACATTACTGATGGTACTTATGGATATACTGATCAGTACATGTTTACAAGTATAGTTAGGAATCTGGTTTCTAATGCAGTTAAGTTTACACCAAGAGGCGGAAAAATTTATATTGGAGCCAGATATTCGACTACTGATAATCAGCTTGTAATTTCGGTAAAGGATACAGGCATCGGGATGAGCAAGACCATGATTGAAAGTCTGTTTCGATTAGATATAAATAATGGACGCAAAGGAACGGAAGGTGAAAACAGCACTGGCCTTGGCTTAATCATCTGCAAGGACTTTGTTGAGAAAATGGGTGGAAAATTATTGATTGAAAGTGAAGAAGGAAAGGGGAGTTCCTTCTCATTTTCAATTCCCTCCAAATTGTAATGGCAATAATTCTACTTTTGAAATATATTAATTCAATCTGTTAAGCAAAGTATTACAATGAAGCCAGAAGGTTCACAAAGGGGTTATACGCTTCTTTGTGCCTGTTGTGCCTCATTAGTGCCTTTTGTGGTATAGCTTTTACAACTGTTACACTGAGGTTCACGAAGAAGACACAGAGGTTCACAAAGGGTTTATCCTTTTCTTTGTGCCTTTTGTGCCTCCTTAGTGCCTTTTGTGGTATAGCTTTTACAACTGTTACACAGAGGTTCACGAAGAAGACACAAAGTTTCACAAAGAGTTTGTATTTTTTTCTTAGTGCCTTTTGTGCCTCCATAGTGCCTTTAGTGGTATAGCTTTTACAACTGTTACACAGAGGTTCACGAAGAAGACACAAAGGTTCACAAAGGGTTTATCCTTTTCTTTGTGCCTTTTGTGCCTCATTTGTGCCTTTTGTGGAATAGCTTTTTAAGGAGTTACACAAAGTATCACAAAGAAGAAACGAAGGTTCACAAAGTGGTTTTCCATTTGTTCCTGCTTTATCAGGCATAAAAAAGGGTCCTGAATCAGAACCCTTTTTTGAAGTAGATATTGATTCAACCTTTTATTGAACAATCTTGAGTTCTTTGATCAGGTTGCTTGCTCCGGCATATTTTTCAATCACGAAGAGCACATAACGTACATCTACATTAATGGTACGCTGCAGTTCAGGTTCGAAAAGGATATTGCCGCTCATAGCTTCCCAGTTACCATCGAATGCAATTCCGATCAGGTTTCCGTCGCCATCAATTACAGGACTGCCTGAGTTACCTCCGGTAATATCATTGTCGGTAAGGAAACAGGTGTAAAGTTTACCATTCTCACCATAGCGGCCGTAGTCCTTTTTATTATACAGATCCTTTAATTTGGCGGGGACAATAAATTCCTCATTGTTCGGATCTTCTTTCATCATTACACCATCGAGGGTGGTGTAATAGTTGTAGTGAACAGCATCGGCAGGATAATAATCGAGCACTTTTCCATAGGTCATGCGCATGGTGCTGTTAGCATCAGGATAAAAACTCCTGGAAGCATCCATTTCGCGGAGAGCTGCAACAAACAGGCGTTGGGCTTTTTTGTTTTTTGCACTTAATTGCTTGTTTACATCCTGTAGTTTCTTGAATGAATCCATAAAAGAGTTGTACAGAACCAGGGCAGGATCTTTCTGAAGTTTCTTCAGATTTGGTTTTGCAAGGAAAGCATTGTATTGTGCTTCGGTATAAAAGATTGATTTGCCAAACAATTCGGCTACATACTTCGATATATCACCTTTGTATTTTTTATCTATCACCTGGAAGATAGCTGGCTGCTGTGCCGCAGGAATATTGCTTCTGAATAAGGTCAGCACTGCTGCCAGTACATTTTGCTCTATGGAATTGTTGTAATCTTTAAAATGTTCGTTCGACGTTTCTTTGTACTTCTCCATCTGTTTTGCAAGGTCGTCACCTTTGGCTCCGGTTTTAAGAACAGTTTCGATAGCTGTTGATTGTCCGGGGAAAGGGAATGCTTTTGAACCGAAGAAACAAAGCTGAGTGTACCACATTTGCTGGTAAAGATTCTGATCCTTGTATTGTTTGTAAACATCAGCAAAGGTGGTAAGTACGTCGCCATACCTGGATTTGCGTTGTTCACCAGCATTTATCCATTCCTGAAGTTTAGTTTCCAGTTCCTGTTTTTTCTCCACAACATCAAGGCGTTTCAGGTCGCGGGCTTCTCCCATTTTGTTTTTCCAGAAGTTGGCAAGTTGAGCATAAGTGCTGGCATACTGAATGCGAACTGCATTATCTGCATCCATTCCTTTTTTCTGATTTTCAAGAACAATTCCAAGACCTTTTACAATTACAGGGTCAATATCATTAAGGGTGGCATCGCAAGCCCAAGAGTTTCTGTAACGATCAGTGGATCCGGGATATCCCCAAATCATGGCAAAATCATCTTTTTTGTAGCCTTTTACCGAGACAGGAAGGAATTTTTTGGCCACCATTGGCACATTTTCTTTTGCATATTCTGCAGGTGATCCATCGGGGGCAGTATAAATACGGAAAATGCTGAAGTCGCCGGTATGGCGGGGCCACATCCAGTTGTCAGTGTCACCGCCGAATTTTCCAATTGACGAAGGAGGAGCTCCGACAAGACGAATGTCATTATATTGCTGGTAAACAAACATATAATACTCATTACCATTAAAGAAACTCTTCAATTCAACCGTATACTTTCCGTCCTCGGCAGCATCTTTTTTTAGCTCATCAATTTTCTTGGTGATAGCAGCACCACGCGCAGCTTCGTCCATATCGCCGGTCACAGCGCCAAGCACTTCGCTTGTCATATCATCCATACGGACCAGGAACGAAACAAAGAGTCCTTCATTCTGAAGCTCTTCATTTTTGTTCATTGCCCAGAAACCATCAGTAAGATAATCGTGTTCAACTGAGCTGTGTTTCTGAATAGCATCGTAGCCACAATGATGGTTGGTAAAAAGTAATCCTTCCGGTGAAACAACTTCAGCGGTGCAGAAGCCTCCCAGGCTCACAATAGCATCCTTCAGACTCGAATTGTTGATACTATAAAGTTCTTCAGCAGTTAGATGGAGACCCATTTTCTGCATATCCACATAATTCAACCTTTCAACAAACATGGGGAGCCACATGCCTTCGTCGGGAGTATTGGCTGCCTTTGCGTAAACCGCTGTCAGCAAACAAAAAGCAAATACAATTTTTTTCATTTTTTAGTTGTTATAGTTAATGTTACAGGGGCAAAGATAAGTCTTAAGTTAATTAAACTCATCGCACGGACTGTCGCTACAGGCTAATCCTCTGTAAATTGACCTGTATCCTCTGCAAGTTGCTCAATAAATTCTGTGAAAAAACTCTGAATCTGTTGAACTTTCATCAATCAGCGAACAGAAAAAAAGAAACTCAAAAAGAGATATCTTTTTGAGTTTCCTGTTGTGAATCAGTAAAAGCGATTTTCAGCCGATGACTGATAGAGGTTAGCTTACAATCCCAATGCCATTTTTCCCTGGTCGAATACCACATCTTTGGGAATGTTGGCTGTTTTCAGTTTGTCGAGACCGGTCTGAAGTTCAGGGCGTACATTTCCGTTTTCTTTCATATAGCTCACTGCCTTATCGTAATCACCATTGCCTTCCACACTAAGAACAAATGCACTCCACTCATTGATGGCCTGCCGGGTTTTTTCAATATCAACCATAAAGGTGCCGTCAGCATTGCGCGAAAAGGCTGCTTTATCTTCGAAGAAATTGAAACACATCATATTAGCTTTTCCGTGGGCTTCGGCAGCACCAAAGCGCACTGAGCGCACCAGCCCGGCCATATAGGTAACATATGCATCTTCCACTGTAATGCCGGTAAGTTCACCTTTTTCGATCAGCCAGCTAACCATCCACAAACCCAGAATATCTGCTTTGGCTTCTTCCCATCCTGAATACTGTTCCTTCAGTGCTTCGCGTATGGTTCCTTTGCCGGTAACGGTCTTTTTGATTCCCAAACCATGCGATACTTCATGAAACATCACGTTTCCGAAAAAGGCATCAAATTTTATGTTCTTCCGCTGAGCAGGATCAATAAGTACTTCGGAAATAGGGCGTAAAATTTTATCAAATTTAGCCTGCATGGCATTTTTAAGTTGTAGCCTGCGACTGCCTTTTGCCAGTTGTACTTTTTCATCGTTCGGCAGGTTAATGGCAATGGTTTTGCCGCCACTGTTTGTATGCCCGGCATAATAGAGTATTTCGTATGCATTCAGATCTGAATCAGTGCCTGGAACTTCTTTTTTATACTTAGGATCGCAGGGCAGTTCCGTTTGCAGTGCTGGAAGCATGGCAGCATATTTCACCAGTCTTGCGCTCCATTCTTTGTCTTTAACCAGTATAGCCGCTTCGTGTGCTGCTTTATAACCAAACAGTTCGTCTTCATAGTTCTCGATAGGTCCTACAACAAAATCAAGTGTATTGGTTTTCATTTCCATCCATGCCATATCACTTTCGAAATAATCGTCAGTCATAAGTGCTTTCGACCGCAGGGTAAGGTATTTCTTTAATCCGGCATCTTCAGCCAGATCAGCGGCCTTTAATAAAAGTTCAGCAGCTTTTTTGGTTTTTTCGGCATACATTTCATGATACCAAACACTTTTCAGACTCTTATCTTCGTTCCGCAATACTACGGTGTACTGACTTGCTTTGTTATCGTCCTTCCATTTTTCAAATTCTTCCTTTGTCATATCAACAGGGTAAAACTGGGCTCCTTTAGGCTTTTCGCCAATAGTGCCAATAAAAGCTTTGTTTTCATCAAGCCTGTCCCAGGGACCATAATTTATGGCAGCAAATTGTTTGGCGAATGGGTCGCTGATAGTATCAAGCAGGGTGTTTTTGTTGCCCCATGTCTGTTCCCAGAAAATATCATCCATTATCTGTGCAATTTCAATCAGAATGGGAAGCATTTGCTTTTCTTTCTCGGTAAGCTTACTCAGATCAGTGGTAAGTTTAACCACAGCGTAATCATTCACTTTTTTTTGCATCTCACTCATTGCCATTGTGTCGTTTACTGAATCCCCATTGCCTGACTTTTGTTTGCAGCCACTGGTATATGCTGCTAAAAATGCCAGTGCAAGTACGAAAAGTATTGATTTGTTATACATAGTGTATGGTTTTTGAAGGTTTGAATCTGCTTGCGAAATTACTTAAAATCAAACTACTGCCACACGAATTGATAGATTTTGCAATAAAATTCTGATTAAATAATTATTTTAATATTTTGTTATATTGAATGTGTTAATTTTTAATTTTGTATTGTTAATCAAATAACAATGCGCTTAGCCAATGGGGTGTTGCGAAATATTCAAAATATTGTTTATTAAATAGTTACATAAGGTCCTGTGTAATTAGTGCAATAAAAAAGGATCCATAATTATGAAAAAGCAACTACTCATACGTGATGTTACTCTCCGCGACGGACAACAATCGCTTTTTGCAACACGTATGACTCAGAAACAGGTTGAGCGTACTTTACCTGGTTTTAAAGAGGCCGGATTTTATGCGATGGAAGTTTGGGGAGGCGCAGTCCCTGATTCGGTGATGCGGTATCTGAACGAAGATCCATGGTACAGGCTCGAAAGCATTCACAGGGAGTTAGGGAATTCAACATTGTTAACTGCTTTATCGCGCGGACGTAATCTTTTCGGGTATAACCCATATCCTGACAATGTAATTAATGGATTCTGCCGGAATGCAATACAGTCAGGGATATCGATTATGCGCATTTTCGATGCCTTAAATGATCTTGATAATGTTCAGTCATCCATAAAGTTCGTAAAGGAAAATGGAGGAATAGCTGATTGTACAATTGTATATACTGTTGATCCTAAGTATTCGACCCGTGAAAGAGTAAGGGCCCTGCTTCATGCCAAATTACTGCCGACCAAAATATTTACCAAAGAGTATTTCCTTTCCAAGGCATTAAAATTGCAGGAAATGGGTGCTGATATCATAACTATCAAGGATATGGCAGGGTTGATTACACCCCACCGTGCCGGATCTCTGGTACGTATGATGAAACAGAATATCTCGGTTCCGGTCAACTTTCATACGCATTGTACACCCGGTTACGGACTTGCTTCCACACTAATGGCCATCGTAAATGGTGCTGATATTGTCGATACTTCGCTGATGAGTTTTTCGGGCGGAACAGCAGCTCCTTCTTTCGAACTCATTCAGTTATTCTGCAGCAAGATGGATATAGACACAGGAGTGAATGTGGATGCCGTTATTCAGCTTGATAAAGTATTACGCGAAATCCGACTCGAGCTTAAAGAGTTCGACGGGTATACTTTCCCGCGGGAATTCAATATTCTCACTGATGTATTACCACGCGATATCGATCAGATGTTTGAAATGGCCATAGCCTATGCAAAAGCCGACAAAGAAGAAGATCTGCTTGAAGTGTGTCATCGCATCGAAAGTTGGTTCGGATTTCCTGAACCTGATGCGAAAATTTGTGAAGCTGAGATTCCCGGCGGGATGTATTCGAATATGCTGGCACAACTCAAACAACTGAAGATGGAAAAGCTTCTTCCGCGCGCACTCGAACTTATTCCTCTGGTCAGGCTGGCATCAGGATGCCCTCCTTTGGTGACTCCAACGAGCCAGATTGTAGGAGTGCAGGCGGTGAACTGTGCTCTCGACGAATCCAAGGGCGAACCAGCTTATACCACGAAATCAATTCAATTTGTGAATCTGGTAAAAGGAGTTTATGGTCATACTCCTGTTCCTGTGGATCCCGACTTCAGGTTCAAGCTGGCTGGTGTAAAAGCTGAAATGCCTTACGACAGCCGGTTTTATAAAAAACAGGATAACCCGGTATTTGAAGAATATGGAGATGTAAAACTCGCCTTAAATGAGAAAGAAGAACTTCTGCTCGAACTATTTCCATCGGTTGCCCGCGATTTTCTGAAGAAACGCATGGAAGACACTTACCTGGCAGAGATACACCGGATTGAAGAAGAAAAACGCTTGAAAATAGAGGAAGAGAAACAAAAATATAATATTCTGTCACCTGAAGAAAAACAGAAAAGGCTGATAGATGGTCTCTATAATTACCATTGGTCGAGCTATGAGGACGAAACCATAGGGCTGTCATAGCCTTTATGTTTGTTTTTGTTTGGGTAGGGTGGCTGTCAGAAATGGCAGCCATTTTTTCGTGTTATTCCTTGTAATCAGCGACTTTGACAAGTTGAAATCATAATACATTGCATCACTTTTGAGTGAAATAATATTCAGTCATTAATACCTTAGTGAAACTTTCAAAATAACTTCCCCGAAACTAAAATGGAATTTCAAAATAAAAACAACTAACTTTTTAAAAATACAATTTATTAATGTAACCATTAAAAGATAGCAATTTGCTATCGCAAATAATCTACGGGACTTTGGCTAATGGAGTTACTTATTTTTCTGCCAATATTCAGTCCCGTAGGGACAATATATTGGTAGAAAGCAAAATACATGTCAGAATAAAGTCCCATAGGGACGATATAACAATGAGTCTTACATGAGTCGGATTCGTTCGCATCTGTAATTTGAATTGGGAAGTTATTTTGACATCTTTACTTAACACAACCAAACCACCAAATTTAGTACCTTCGCAACTGTTTATCTGTATGTATGAAACGTATTTATAAGGTTCTTCTTTCGGTTCTTTCGGGGTTATTGCTTAGTGCAGGCTGGCCCGAGCGGGGATTCCCTTTTTTATTGTTTTTCGGTTTCGTTCCACTCCTGGTTGTTGAATATGAGCAATGGAAGAATCGCGAGAACAACCACTCTTCAGGTATTCTTCCTTATTCAGCCATAGCTGTTTCAATCTGGATATTACTAACTACCTGGTGGATATATAATTCTACTGCCATCGGTATTATTGCAACACTCATAGTTAACAATCTGCTGATTACAGGTGCATTTTACCTTTTTCACGTTACACATCGCCGGCTTTCAGGTACAATTGCCTCATTTGCTGCTTTGACGGGGTATATGCTTACCGCCGAGTTTATTCATCTTCGCTGGGACCTGAATTTTCCATGGCTGAATCTGGGGAATGGATTAGCAGCCTATCCTAAATTGATTCAATGGTATGAATACACTGGTATTTTTGGGGGATCACTCTGGATTTTACTTATTAATATCCTAATTTTTATCTTTGTACGCGAACGGATATTGTTGAAAATATGCAGCCGCAGGATTGCGATGATTATGGCATCCACACTATTGCTGATTATTGTACCTATGCTCATTTCCCTGACAATGTATTACAGCTACTCAGAAAAGGAAAATCCGGTGGATGTTGTGGTTGTGCAGCCCAACCTGGATCCCTACAGCGAACAATACGAACTGGAGCCAATGATTGTGACTGACCGTATGTTGGCACAGGCGGCAGAAAAAGCAGACAGTCTTACCGATTTTGCAGTTTTCCCTGAAAGTGCCATACAGGAGTATATCTTTGAAGATCAGATTGAGCAGTCGCCAAGTGTCAGCAGGATAAGGAAATTCAACAAGGGATATAAAAAGATGAATGTGATAACCGGGATTTCTTCGAGGAAAATTTTTGAGCCAGGTGAAAAACTGAGTCCTACTGCCCGAAAATTCAGAAATGCCGAACAATATTACGATTCATATAATACAGCACTTTTAGTTGCCAACGATAGCACCCTGCAGAAATACCATAAATCAAAACTTACTCCGGGTGTTGAATTGATGCCATATCCGCATTTATTCCGTTTCCTCGAAAAGTTTGCCCTCGACCTGGGAGGTACTATTGGCAGTCTTGGAATTAATGATGATCAGACACCTTTTGTGGTTGGCAACAACCTGAAAATTGCACCTGTTATTTGTTACGAATCAGTGTATGGTGAGTTTCTCAACAGGTTTATCCTGAATGGTGCTAATGTAATATTTGTAATAACCAATGACGGATGGTGGGGAAACTCGCCCGGGCACAGGCAGCATATGCTTTTCTCGGTCGTACGCGCTATCGAAACACGGCGTAGTATAGCCCGTTCGGCCAATACAGGTATTTCATGTTTTATAAATCAGCGTGGAGATATTACACAGCGGACTGCCTATTGGGAACCGGCAGCAATTCGTCAGAAAATAAATGCCAACGACAAGATCACTTTCTATGTGAAATATGGTGATTATATTGGCCGGGTTTTCCTTTTGGTTGCTGCCCTTTCGGTGTTATTAACTATTTCATCTTCACTTCGGAAAAGGAAAATCTGATTTCTGCCTTTTTGAATACTCAAATTATAGTTTCTGCTCATAATCCGGAAAGAGTTGGCTGCTGCTTGTTGCTGAATTACCGGTTTATCATCTTTAACTAAAGGTGGCCTAAAAATCTGCACCCTCTATCAACGGATTTCCTCCAATTCCACTTCCCCTTCCCCTTTCAAATAGTACTTTCACCTCCCAAAATCCGGCATTCACCGTTTTTTGATTGTGTGAAAGTATCGATAATTCGAATTTCGCAAAACAAAATAACCCAGGAAACGTTAATTGATGTTAAAACAAAGGAAACAATTATCATTTATTTCGTTTCCGATGTTTAAAAAAGTTTTAATTTTGCCGCATTAAATGACAAAAAATGGACGAAAAAATTGAACGAATATTGGCCGAAAGTTTGAAACTGTTCAAAAAGAATGGTATCCGAAGCATATCGATGGACGATGTTGCCAAAGAATTGGGAATGTCGAAAAAGACTATTTATCAGTATGTTGAAAACAAACAGGACCTGGTTGCAATGGTATTGAGCTATATGCATGAAAAAGAAAGCACTGCTTGTATTGATGGTGATGTTAAGAATATGAATGCAATTGATATTCTTTTGGCTGTCAGTCGCAATGTAAGTAAACAGATGAAAGATCTGAATCCGATTAATGCATTTGAACTTCAGAAATACTATCCGGCTATTTTCAGAGAGTTTGTTATTAAAAAGCGCGACCATGTTTTTGCACAGGTCAAGCAGAATTTTACTCAGGGAATAGCCGAAGGGATATACCGTAACGATCTTGACATCGACCTGGTAGCCAGGTTATACATTCAGAAACTGGTTGATGTTCACGATCCCGAGTTCTTATCCTCCGTGAATTTCGGATTCGAAAAAGTATTCCAGGTAATGTTTGATAACCATATACGTGGAATAGCAAATGCCGAAGGCCTGGCCTACTATGAAAAACAAATTAACACACAAAATACCAATATCTGATTTATGAAATTACCTATCATCACTTTGTTCACAGCATTATTTGCCTTAACTCTGCAGCTCTCCGCTCAGGATCAGGGCAAACAGGGTGTTACCAATTCATTCAGCCTCAAACAGGCTCAGGAATACGCCATTAAAAACAATGCCAACTCCCGGAATTCGGCTATTGATATGGAATTAGCCAAAAAGAAGATTTGGGAGACCACAGCCATCGGTTTACCACAAATTAATGCCCAGGCGAATTACCAGCATTTATTTGTAATCCCAGAGATGAAATTCCCTAATACTGTTTTATCTGACAAGTATGTGGAATTTGACAAAAATACTAGATTGGGGACTACAAGTTCAGTGGCACTTAATAGTGGGGAAAACATTTATATGAATAACATTGCAGGAACAGCAATTCCACTGGGTGTTCCTAATAATACTACATTGGATATCACTGTAACACAGTTGATTTTCAGTGGTGAGTATATAGTTGGGCTTCAGGCTACAAAGGTATTTTACGAAATGACCGATCAAAACCGGCAAAAAACCGAAATTGATCTGAAGGAATCGGTTGCAAATACCTATGCAATGGCTCTTTCGTTCGAACAAACCCGCGATATACTTTCCAAAACGCTTGCCAATACAGAGAAGACGCTTTCGGATATGAAGCAAATGTTTCAACAGGGACTTATCGAAAATACGGATGTGGATCAGATTGAACTTATCACACTGAATCTTAAAAACGGATTGAGCTCGATGAACCGCCAGATAGACGCAACTTATGATTTGCTCAAATTTCAGCTTGGAATGCCATTTGCCGACCAACTCCTACTTACTGATGACCTGGAAAGCATTGCAAATACCGTTAATCTTGAAACCCTTATTGCTACTCCCTTCAATATTAATAATAACCTGGATTACCAGATACTTGCAACCTCCGAAACCATAGGCAACCTGAACCTGAAAAGGGAGAAGAGCACTTACCTTCCAAACCTGGCTGCAGTATACCGACATCAGGAAAAAGTGAATGCGCCTGCATTTGACTTTAATCCGAAAGACGTATTCGGGATTTCGATGAATATTCCGATTTTCTCCAGTGGCTCACGAAACGTGAAAGTTCAACAGCGCAAACTCGACCTTCAGAAAATCACAAATACGAAGGAAAACGTTGCAAATGGCTTGCAACTGCAATATATAAATGCTAAAAATGAGCTTACAACAGCCTACGAAAAATACCTTAACGACAAGAAAAACATAGATCTCACCAAACGGATCTATGATAAGACGCTTGTAAAATTCAACGAAGGAATTGCTTCAAGCCGGGAAATTACAGATAACCTGGCTCAATATCTTACAGCGCAAAGTAATATGTATAATTCCATTCTTTCGTTGATATCAGCAAAAAACAAACTCGACAAATTAAACAACAACCTGTAATCTATAAAGAAAACAATAAAATGAAAAACATGAATAAATCTATTATTTTCTTGCTTCTGGTAGGTATAGCAGTAGCATGCAGCAAACCGGCTGATAAGAAATCCGAACTCGACAAGCTTAAAAAGGAGCACGATGAGCTGGCAATTAAAATCAAAGCACTGGAATCGGAATTGCAGATGAGTGACACCAACAAAGTCAGCAAGGTTACTACTGTGGCAGTAACCGAAGCAATGGCTGTTGAATTCAATCACTACCTGGAAGTGCAGGGAAAGGTCGACGGTGAGGATAATATTGCTGTTTCAGCACAGATGCCGGGTGCTATTACCGCTGTATATGTTAAAGAAGGTGATCCCGTTCGCAAAGGTCAGATTCTGGCGCAGATAGATAATGCTGTGATGTTGCAGCAAATATCAAGTACCAAACAGCAACTTGATTTTGCAACCAACCTCTTTACAAAGCAAAAAGCACTCTGGGATCAGCAGATTGGTAGCGAAGTTCAATACCTGACATCGAAGAATACCAAAGAAAACCTGGAAAAAGCAATGGCCACCCTGAACGATCAGCTTGAGATGACCCGTATCAAATCACCGATAAACGGCAGTGTGGAAGAAGTAAATCTTAAAGTGGGGCAAATGGCTAGTCCAGGCTTGCCTGCTGTACGTATTGTTAACTTTTCCAGCGTTAAAGTTGTGGCTGAAATAGCCGAAGCATATGCTCCAAAAGTTAAACCAGGCAATAAAGTTGTGGTTTTCTTCCCTGATTTTGATACCGAAATTAATTCGCAGATCCGATTTACAAGTAAATATATTAATCCTGTTAACCGTACGTTCCAGAGTGAGGTTCGTCTTGGTCCAAGCAAAGTTGAATATCGTGCCAATATGATGGCAATTGTTAGAATTAACGACTACAGAAATCCTGCAGCTTTCACTGTACCTATTACACTTATCAGAGAAACTCAGGCTGGCAAATACATCTATGTTGCTGCGGAGGAAAAAGGCCGGTTGGTCGCACGCAGATTGCCTGTAACCGTTGGTAGTACCTACAACGGACTGGCCGAAATTACGAATGGAATTACAGCCGGTGATAAAATTATTACCACAGGATTCAACAGCCTTATCGACGGTGAACTTATACAGGTAAACTAATGCAAACCGGGCATATAGCCCTGTTTAACCAACTCACGACAATACTATGAAGAAAAATAATTTCAAAGAATTTTTTGCAACCAGCTGGGCCATCGATAACAAAACCAGTATTTATGTGCTGGCTGTTTTCATTACGCTGCTGGGAATCAGCAGTTACCGCAGTATCCCCAAGGAACAGTTTCCGGAAATTGTAATTCCGACTATACTTGTGAATACCGTGTATCCTGGCACCTCACCCGAGGACATGGAGAACCTTGTAACACGCCCTATCGAAAAACAATTGAAAGGCATTGCAGGTGTGAAGAAAATTACCAGCAATTCCCTGCAGGACTTTTCCTCTATTGCAATTGAATTTAATACCGATATTGCTGTTCCCGAAGCTAAACAAAGAGTGAAGGATGCTGTCGACAAAAGCAAATCCGACCTTCCGAGCAATCTGCTTACCGATCCTAATGTTATGGATATCGATTTCTCCGAAATTCCGATCATGTTCATACAGATTTCTGGGAATTACGATCTTGACCAATTGAAGAGATATGCTGAAATAGCCCAGGATCGTATTGAATCGCTCAATGAAATTACGCGTGTTGATATAGTAGGAGCCCTCGAACGCGAAATTCAGATTAACGTCGATATGTACAAGGCTCAGGCCTCGAGTGTAACTTTAACGGACATTGACAGGGCAATTGCTGCTGAAAACCTAACTATTTCAGCCGGAAATATAAGTAGCTTTGGAATGAAACGTTCCATCAGGGTGGCCGGTCAGTTCACCAATCTCGATGTAATGAGGAATATTGTAATTAAATCGGCAAGTGGAGCCTCAGTCTACCTCAAAGATGTGGCAGAAGTAAAAGATACCTTCAAGGAGCAGGAGAGTTTCTCAAGGCTTAACGGCGAAAATGTTATCACCTTGAATGTAGTGAAGAAAAGTGGTAGAAACCTGCTTGAAGCATCAGATAAAATCAAAAATATTATTGACGAAGATCTTACAAACAAAGAATTTCCTAATGATCTGAAACTTACACTCACCGGCGAACAATCGCGGTATACACGCAATACCCTCGAGGAACTGAACAATACCATTATCATCGGGATGATTCTCGTTACCCTTGTACTGATGTTCTTCATGGGATTTACCAACGCATTTTTTGTAGGATTAGCTGTACCGCTATCAATGGCTATTGCTTTCATGGTTATGCCCGCTCTTGGTTTTACCATGAATATGATTGTCATGTTCGGCTTAATTTTTGCACTTGGAATTGTGGTTGACGATGCCATTGTGGTTATTGAAAATATCCACCGAACGCATCAAAAACAGCCCAATATAATTCTTGCAGCAAAACAAGCAGCAGGGGAAGTATTCCTGCCGATTCTTTCTGGTACATTAACAACTCTTGCACCTTTCTTCCCTCTGGCTTTCTGGCCTGGAATTGTGGGTGAGTTTATGTTCTACATACCTGTAACCCTTATTATCACGCTGTTTGCTTCTCTTTTCGTTGCTTATATTATCAACCCGGTTTTTGCTGTTTCGTTTATGAAACATGAGTTCGATGAACCTGATAAAAAGCAGAATAAAAAGAGGATGGTAATTGAGATCCTTATTGGACTTGGACTTGCTTTAGCCAGTTATGCTATTTATGCAGTTAACCATAGCGAATTGGCATTTGGGATCGGTAATTTCTTTGTTTTTGCAGCAATGATGGTGCTTTTCTTCCATACTCTTCTAAATCCTTACATCAAATGGTGGCAGGGGAGTGGGTGGCCCTGGTTTGTGCGGATGTACGAAAAGCAACTGCGTTTCTTTATTACTGGCAGAAACCCCTGGTATCTTCTGATAGGAGTTATAGTATTATTTGTTATTACTATCATGGCAACAGGTATGCGCAATCCTAAAGTCCTTTTCTTCCCCGAAAATATGCCTAACAGCATCAATGTAATGGTGAAAATGCCAGTAGGTACCGATCAGATTGTGACTGATTCAGTAACAAAAATTGTGGAATCGAGAGTATTAAAGGTTCTGGGGAAAAACAATCCGGATGTGGAATCGATAATCACCAACATTGCACTTGGTGCTGGCGACGACATGGATTTCAGTCGTAACCTCAGTGCTGAAAAAGGAAAGGTAACAATCAATTTTGTGGAATATAAAAACAGGATTGGAATAAATACAACCGAATACCTCGATAAAATCCGCAAGGAAGTGAAGGGTATACCGGGAACTGAAATTTCAACGGATAAAAACCGTTCAGGACCTCCAACCGGGAAACCAGTAAATATCGAAATTACCGGTGAAAACATGGCTGAACTGATCGAGGATGCCAGTGCATTCAAGAATTATCTGGATTCGCTGCAGGTGCCGGGTATCGAAGATCTGAAGAGCGATTTCCAGGAAAACAAACCTGAAATTGCCATCAACATCGACCGCGAACGTGCAAACAACGAAGGTATAAGTACCGGTCAGATTGCCATGGAAATCCGCACTGCCGTTTTAGGCAAGGAAATTTCAAAATACAAAAAAGATGAAGACGAATTCCCGATTCAACTCAGGTATTCAGTCGAAACACGTGAAAATATCAACAACCTGATCAACCTGAAAATTACCTACCGCGATATGAATTCAGGTTTGTTGAGACAGATTCCTTTATCCTCAATTGCCACCATTGAATATGTGGACTCTTATGGTGGAATAAAACGCCAAAATCTGAAGAGGATCATAACGCTTTCGAGCGGTGTGCTTACAGGTTATACCGCAAACGAGATAGTTGCACAGGTTAAAAAACTGGCAGCCGATTTCCCTCTGCACGATGGCGTCCAGATCAAACTCACTGGTGAGCAGGAAGATCAGGCCGAAACATCAGCTTTCCTGGGCAAAGCGATGCTAATTGCCATAGGATTGATATTCTTCATCCTCATTACACAGTTCAACTCCCTCAGTAAAACCATAATCATCCTGAGTGAAGTTATTTTCAGTGTAATCGGTGTGCTTCTGGGCATCGTTATTTTTGACATGTCGATTTCAATCATCATGACCGGGCTTGGAATTGTGGCACTGGGAGGAATAGTGGTGCGAAACGGAATATTGATTGTAGAGTTTATTGATACTCTCAAGGAAAGAGGAATGAAGACACGCGAAGCAATAGTTATGGCTGGTAAAACCCGTATCACTCCTGTTATCCTCACTGCTACAGCAACAATTTTAGGACTTGTACCCTTAGCGATTGGTTTTAACCTCAACTTCGAAACATTGTTTACCCAGCTAAATCCTCAGATTCATGTGGGCGGCGATAATGTTATGTTCTGGGGTCCGCTTTCCTGGACTATCATCTTTGGACTTAGTTTTGCAACATTTCTCACCCTGATTTTTGTACCAGCAATGTATATAATTGCCTACGAAATGAAGATAAGGCTTCAAAGAAGAAAATCAAACAAAGCAAGTTCATAGTAGAAACACCATAATTTTTTATCACCTGACAGGTGGCCCGGATTCTCCGGACCACCTGTTTTTTTGTGCGACCTGCTGATAGTATTTTGAACAATTATTCTGTGAATTTGTTAAAATCAATCAGAAATCATTTTTTTGATTTTTCTTTTATTGCAAGTCCAGTTATAGAGCCTGAACTTTCTGGTTTTTTCAGATTTTACGACGCTTTCCTTTAGCATTTCCGGGCGAAATAGATGGTGGACGGATTTCAGAAAAATCAGATTTAACCAAGTTTTACAATAAATCTTAAAGCTATGAAAATAAAGCATCTACCCTTGTTCCTTTCATTAGGCGCCATAATACTTTTCAGTGGTTACACAATATTGTATCCTACCGGGGCACCACCCGCCAAAACAGGTTCTCCCGGCGATGGTTCCAATTGCACTGAATGCCACGGAGGATCTCCTACAACCACTGCCGGATTAATCACTTCAAACATTCCTGCAGGAGGTTATGTGCCCGGTACTACCTACCTGATTACAGCTACAAACCCGCTAACCAATGTTGGAAAGATGGGATTTGAAGTTTCACCTCAAAATGCAGCAGGTGCATTGTTAGGCACTCTTATTGCAGGATCAGGAAGTCAGTTGGTTGGAAGTAATAAATATGTTACCCATACCAATGCAAATACAACAACCAACACATGGACATTCAGCTGGATAGCACCGGCAGCCGGAACTGGATCTGTTACATTTTATGGTGCATTTGCCCGAAATAATCCCGGTCCGGTTACTAAAAGCACACTTGTTGTTCAGGAAGCTGTTGCTGCTCCAGCGGCTGCCGGACCTATTTCAGGGCCAACTTCAGTATGTAAAAGCAATTCGGCCACATACTCTGTTGGAACTATAGCCGGTGCTACTTCTTATGTATGGACTGCTCCATCGGGTGCTACCATACAAAGCGGACAGGGAACTACTTCGGTTACAGTATTATTCGGAGCGTCAGCAACTTCAGGTAACATGAGTGTTTTCGGATCGAATGCCGGTGGAAACGGAGCCGCATCGAATCTGTCAGTAACCGTTAATACGGTGCCGTCTGCTCCAGCAACACCTGCAGGCCCGGCCCTTGTCGATCTGAATACAACCACTACAAGTGATTATACAACTTCCGGGGTGGCAGTGTCATATGTATGGCAGCTTATCCCTGCTGAAGCAGGTCTGATTGCAGGAACAACTTCTGCAGCACAGGTCACCTGGAACTCATCCTATACAGGAAACGCTGAAATTACAGTCAAAGGTATTAATGATTGTGGTGAAGGAGCATGGTCGCAGGTAAAAACAACCCAGATTGTTAATACTACCGGTATAAGTGAAGCTGAGAACGTAATACAGGTTTTATCCCGTTCGAACGGAGGCCTTGACCTGGCGTTAAACACGAATGTTAAACAGGCGAGCGTATATGTATTCGACCTATCCGGAAGAATAATCCTGAATACCCAGGTTCCTGGACAGGGAACTCATCAGATCGGTAATCAGTTAAAATCGGGAGTCTATATTATCATGGTGGAAGCTGGAAGCGTAAGTATGAAAAAGAAAGTGTTTGTTATCTGATACCTGATGGAAAATGTCATCAATTGGTTATGATAGTGTAAACAGTCAATGGCTGTCTTCTTACAGAGGGCAGCCATTATTTTTTTTTCTGCTAAAATCAGACCTGAGAATTTCAGTTTTGCCTGCCGGGAATTGAATTAATACAACCAATACTGTTTTATGAAATATTAACAGATTGGAATTCATTTGGATTCGGGCTGTCGGAATCTCTGTAATTATGCATAATCTCTGATTTTCAATGCAAATTAGAGAGAATTTTGCAATATGCATTATGCTGTTGCGTTCAAATATTCCTATTCGTGCCAAACGCCTTATTGGTTCAGTACCAATTAATTTACTAACTTTGCAATCCAATAAAGTGAAGTGCTTAACATGGAGAAAACAAAGATTCTATTTGTAACACAGGATATAACACCCTTTATGAAGGATAGTCCCATGGGGCTAATCTCCAGGCATTTACCACAGGGCATTCAGGAAAGAGGCCGTGAAATCCGAACCTTCATGCCACGCTTCGGTAATATTAACGAACGCCGCAATCAATTGCATGAGGTAATTCGCCTTTCGGGTATGAACCTGATCATCGATGATACCGATCATTCACTCATCATCAAAGTTGCATCTATCCAGCAAGCCAGGATGCAGATCTATTTTATTGACAACGAAGATTATTTCCACCGTAAATTTGTATACCGCGATAAGAACAATGTTTTTTATGAGGATAATGATGAGCGTGCAATCTTTTTTGCCCGTGGAGTTATTGAAACTGTGAAAAAACTGGGTTGGAGTCCTGATATAGTCCACTGCCATGGCTGGATGTCAGCACTTACACCGCTTTACATCAAGAAAGTATATCACGAAAATCCACTTTTTGCAGCTTCCAAGGTAGTAATTTCCATTTATGACGACGATTTCAGTGAACCTCTGCATCCAAATCTGCAAGCAAAATTGAAACACGAAAACATTGCACTCAAGGATCTTAAGCATTTCAAAAAACCTGATTATGTCAACCTGATGAAAGCATCCATTGATGTTTCTGATGGGGTTATAATAGCGAGCCAGCAAATTAACAGTGAACTTGCTGAATATATTGATCAATCCGGTAAGCCTGTTCTCCCTTTGCAAAATGAAGACACCTACATACAGGTTTATCATGAGTTCTACGACCAAATTTTAAGTAAGTAAACTGTTCACAAACATTCGCAGTTATTCATTTCAAAAAAACTTTATCCATTGAAAAGGCTAGTATTTATCCGCCAGTTAACATTATCTGTCCTGCTATCAGTTTTAATCGCATCATGTACCAAAGATCTTTCTCCGATCGGAATTGAATTACTCGATGAGGTCGATCTGCTTGGATTGGGATATACTGATACTGTGACTATTAATGCGTATTCAATTCCCGAGGACTCAATTTATACACGCAATCTCACCTATACACAGATTGGAAGCATGAATGATCCTATTTTCGGACAGACTACTGCGAACTTCTACACCCAACTGTTTATTACAAAGTCTAAAACACGTTTTGGTGTCAGCCCAGTTTTCGACTCGGCATACCTGTATCTTCCGTACAAAGGTTCATTTGGTGATACACTCAGTAATATGACATTACGTGTTTATTCCTTAACCGAAAGCATTATTGATTCCTTACATTCATATTCAAATACCACTCTCAGTTACGATCAGGCAAACCCAATCGGCGAAATCACATTTCAGCCCCGGCCCCACGACAGTTCGTTTTATGAGGGAAGTAAACATTTACCGATGCTCCGGATCCCCATTAATTCAAATTTCGGGAATACTATCCTGAACGCTGATACCACCTCACTGAATAATAACGTTGGGTTTGTTAAGTATTTCAAGGGGATTTGTATTGTTGCTGAACCACAGAACAGCCCTGGCAAAGGAGCCATTTTAACATTCAGCGTTCCTACTGATTACAGCAGGATTGCAATGTACTACCATAATCTTGCAAATGATACTGTACGATCATACAGCTTTGCTATCACAAGCGACTGCTCAAGATTTCAGAATTATGATCATGATGGTTTTTCGCAGGCTATTCCGGCTTTAAGGCAGCAATTGGAGGGCGATACACTCCTTGGATCCCAATTCCTTTTTGCACAGGGACTTTCGGGTTCAAAGATAAAGATACAGTTTCCTTATCTTGACAAGTGGTTCGAAAACGAAAAAGTAGTTATTAATGATGCGCAGCTTATTTTGGGCAATGCTTCTGTTTCAGAGGTGTTTGAAAATCCTTTCTCTGTTACTCTCAGGGGAATAGGCGAAAGCGGAACCACAAGCCCCTACAGCATAGTCGACGAGAGCGAAGGCTCTTCTTATTTCGATGGATATTATACCAAAAGCACTAATTCATACCGGTTCAGGATCACAAGGTATGTTCAACAGGTGCTTACAGGAAAAGTTAGAAATAACGGCCTGCATCTTATTATACCAAGTGCTACTTACTCCGGCTCACGCCTGGTACTGAAAGGCACTGAATCCCCGCAATCGGATATGAAACTTTATCTGCGGTATACCCGGATCAAGTAGATTCAGTTTTACCTTTTTTATACCTCCAACAGATTGTTTCCTGAATTGCCTTATTGGATGTGAACAGGATTCAGCTCTATAATTTGATCAATCTCGACCATTGTTTCATTTCACTGGTTTCGACTGACAGTATATACACTCCTGCAGAAAGTCGGTTCCCGTAAATTGATGCTGACGGCAACGATATGGTTTGTTCGCCTGCAGTGCAATACGCGTTGTATAATACGATACTTTGGACGCCCGACAGGGAGGTGATTGCAATCCTGACATTCCCAGCTTTTTTATTCAGAAATTTCATATTAATAATATCACTGAATGGATTTGGATTTACTAGCAAAGTAGTTTCTGAAAATGATTCAGGTATACTCACATTAAAATTCAAATAGAAACTGTGCGTTTCGTTCATCCCTGCCAAAAGCTGAATAGTATCACATTCCGTATTGTAATCCTGAATGGATGCACATGCCTGGTATGTGCCTCTTAATGGATTGACTGAATAATAACCCGCTGTATCTGTAACAACTATGCTGTCGCCAACAGTAATATTGACACCTCCGAGAGGCAATCCGGTGTTGGCATCAAAAACACTTCCGCTCAGGTGCGATAAAGTATCAGGAATGGAAGCATGTATGTTTTTTATAGCGTCGAAATCGAATCCTGCATTGTTAATATTTGCTGAACCGTTGTTATCATCCAGAAGCAAAAAGTACTGGGCTTCAGGGATTCCGGCTATGGAAAGATCGAAGTTAAAAGTTCCTGTTCCCGAGCCCAGATAATTCCAGTATCCATCCATATCAGTGAGTGCATACAGAGCATAACCCTCAGGACTGGCATCCCCTTCGAATACAGTTATATCAAGGCCTGGCTCGTCCAACACCGGAACCTGCATATCTACCATTATATAGCCTCCGCGTCCAAGCGAATAATTTACCTGATCGGGTGCTCCAAGGCAGGCTGGGGTATATCCTTCGTCTCCGGGATTCTGAGCATTGAAAACAGGAATCCGCGATATACAGGCACGGTAACCAAACTGTGACTGAACAGGCTGAAGCTGTACATCAGTAATGGTGCTCTGCAGTGCATTAACGGTTACGTTGTTGATGGTGATAGGATCATACCCATTGGCAGTGAAACGCAGGCTATACGTGCCCGGAACCATATATTTGTGGTAGTCACCAGCATCCCCGTCAGTAAAAGTAGGGTAGTTGTCACCCACCCATACAGCAGCTTTTACCGGCTGACCAGTTACAGCATCAGTTATAGTACCTTCAATACCATATCCTGAGTGCTCAATCAGAGCCAGCATAGCGGGTTTGTTGATATCGTAATAATATTGAATATCCGACCCGGTTGGTTGCTTGTTGAGCGATATTTCAATGGACCAGGCAACAGAGCCCATGCAACCATAGTTAAAATCCTTTGTGCTTCCCTGAATCAGGTACATAATCTGTGAGCCCTGGCCATATGGCAGGGTAGGGTACCCCGAATTTGACGAATATACACTGGCAAGATCAGCAATATGTGTATTGTCAGGGGTTACACTATACCTGTAACTCCAGGGATAGGAAATAGTTTCGGCTCCGCTATGATAATTGGTGTAAGCAACAAACTGGTTTGAGTACTGGCAATCGCGCAGTGCTTTCGATTCGGGTTGTGAAAAAGGCCCGGTACTGCTGCCTTCGCCTCCCCACATATATCCATAATCCCGGTTTATATCGACGCCATTTCCATTTTCACGGGTCATATAGTCGCGTCCGAATGGATTAACACAATAATAAATCCAGATTTCCCTGTGATCAATAAGTCCGGTTATATAAGCGTCTGATCCATAGGAGAGACAAAGCTCGCGGGCAAACTGGATTACATTTTGAGAGCCTCCCACTTCATTTCCATGTATTCCACCATCGAAAAGAATTTCTGCCTCATTTTCATCCACATTCACATTGTCGCTGATTTTGAGTGCCGCCAGTTCTTTTAACTGAGGAGTATACCCAAACACTACTTTCCGGCAGATATCCGGAAAATTAGTAGCAAGACTGTCAGCAATATTTTTTATCTGATTAAAAGTATAATACCCTGGAGGAACCAGCGCAGAACCGAATGATGCAGACCATTTATTCAGATCAGGGATGCTGATAGTGTATTCAATACCTGTTTGCTTTAATGTTTTCAGTTCATCGGGAGTTAGGTAAAGGCAGGCATGATTTCTGTATATTTCACCGTGAAAATTCAATTTTCCCAGTATTTCGGCCTGAGCCGGATCGCTAAAGCTGAATTTAACTTCCATCTCCCCTTCACGCCATGGCCTGTGTTGGGCATAGCCTGTTTGCAGGATGAAAACAAATGACAAAAATGAAATATAGAGTTTTACTGTTCGGAAAGACATGTGGATGTGTTTTGGATACTTTGTTTGCAAATATCCGTAATATATCAACATCGCTGGCAGGAATATCGGAATTAACCTGCAGTAAACATTTAAACAATTTACCGATTTGCGTTTTAAAAGCGTTCAGTACGAGAACTTTAATGAAAAGTCAGGTAAACCAAACCAAATACGATTGCACAGTACTCCTGGGGATAGCTTAAAATTAGGTAGATACTACCTGAATCAAGCATTAGTCAAAGATTGAATTTTTTGATGCAATTGTGTCTCGAGCAGTTTGAAATACATATTAAACTTTGTGATCAGGGGCTTCAGATCTTCAATATCGCAGCCTTTCGAACTATTCAGATTAATCATCAAAATCAATTCACACATTACAGGAGCTGAAACCAGGTCGATGCTAGATTTAATTTTATGAGAGGCTTTAGCTATTGCTTCCAGATCGTTGGCTGAATTCCCTTTGTTCAGCTCAGCCAGATAAGCAGGAGTGATTTCAAGGAATTTACTGATCATTTTATTGAGTTGAATCGGATCCGACCCTATCATTTTTGCAAGGCGTGTAACATCAGCAACAACAATATCTTCCGGTGGATTTTCTTCTGTTTTGCCGGTTGAAGGATCTTTTGTTACCAGATTATAGATTTTACTGAAGAGATCATCCGATTCGAATGGTTTGGAAATATAACCCTGCATTCCTGCATCTATGCATTTTTCGACTATTCCTTTAACAACGTTGGCTGAAAGAGCTAGTATGGGAGTAGCGATATTCATTTTTTCACGTATGATTCCGGTAGCCATGATGCCATCCATTACAGGCATCTGTAAATCCATCAGAATGAGGTCGTATTTTTCTTTTTCAAGTATATCTACGGCTTCCTGTCCATTTGAAGCAATAGATACTTTAGTCCCCCAGGTCTCCAGCATGGCTGTTGCCAGAATCTGGTTTAATTTATTGTCCTCAACCAGAAGGATTGAATAACCTTTCAGGGATTCATGATCTTTTTTTGCTTCTTGCTCGGGAACCCTGTTATAATTTCCTTCAACTATCTGCAAATCAATAGAAAAATAGAAGTTACTGCCAACATTTTTTTTGCTGCTAAGACTCAGTTTACCTCCCATTAATTCAACAATTTGTTTGCTGATTGCCAGGCCAAGGCCGGTTCCGCCATGTGTACGCGAAATAGTGTCATCTTCCTGTTTGAAACTTTCAAATATTTTTTCCTGGTTGGCCGGACAAATACCTATTCCGGTGTCCTGCACTTCAAACCTTATTCTCGAACCGTGAGGTGTAGCTTTTTCAAGTTCACAACGGATTTCAACCATCCCTTGCGGGGTGAATTTTATGGCATTATTAGTAAGGTTGCTGATTACCTGCTGAAGCCGTAACGGGTCGCCTTTGAAGAAATGGCCGATACGTTTATCCATATGGTATTTTAATTCGATATTTTTTTCCTGTGCTATAAAAAGATGCGAATCATACACTCTTTTCATAATATCGTGTACATCGAAATTGGTTTCTTCAAGTAGCATTTCCCCCGATTCAATTTTCGAAAAATCAAGTATGTCGTTGATGATCATCAACAGATGATCGGATGAAGTTTTAATATTTTCGATGAGCTTGCTGTTGGGACCAGTTATTCCGGCATTATGAAGCATCCTTACCATACCGACAACAGCATTGAGGGGGTTCCGTATTTCGTGGCTCATAATAGCTAAGAATTTACTCTTTGCTTCATTTGCCTTTTCAGCGGCCAGAACTGCCTGATTAAGCTCCTTATCGGCATTTTTACGGCTGTTAATATCGCGTGCAATTCCTGTTGTGCCCAGCAACTGACCATTCTGTCCAACAATAGGAGCCCGGAATATTTCGAACCATACTTTTTTATGTTTAAAGTCGATCAATTCCTCAACACTTCTTGTTTCAAGGTTTTGCATCACTGCATTATCCTCTTCTATAAAGTGGATGGCAGGTTCATGATCCCATAGGTCGAGAGCCGTTTTTCCAATAACATCGTCCTCGCTGTTTATACTGAAATAATCCATAAATGGCTTATTTACAGCTATATATTTGTTGTCTTTATCTTTGAGCCACATCTGAAAGGGGACATTATTGAAAATAGCTTTCAGCGATGCTTCCCGGTTACTAAGTGCTTCATCTGTTCGTTTCCGGTCAGTAACATTGCACAACAGATCGGCAAGGACACGAAGAAAAGTAATTTCTTCTGAACTCCAGGTTTTTACCCTTTTTACTGAATCAAAACCAACAAACCCCAGGCATTTTCCATGAAGCATCATAGGAATTGTTACCAGTGTTTTGATCCCCTGAGAACTGAGCACCTTGAATAGAAATTCATCCTTGTTCAATTTGCTTACATCTTCAACTATAAGCATTTCACCTCTTTTATGGGTTTCAACCCAGCCTGGTAATGAGTCATTAGGGATTTGCTGTAGATTATCAATTTCGGGAGAAATTCCCTGGGAGCACCATTCGTGAGTATTCGACATGGTGTTTTTTACAAAATCATACTCAAAAATATAAACCCGGTCAATCTCATTTCCATTACCGATAACCGAAATGAGACTATCTACTGCTTCATTGCTGTTTTCAACGGGTATGTTAATAAACTCACTGGCCAGTTGAGTGAGCAGATTTTGAAGATTCAAGAGCTTGCTGATTTTTAAATCTGTCTCCTTTCGCTCAGATATATCGCGAATAGTACCTTCGATGTATCCAGGTTTTCCGTCAATATCTTTGGTGAGCTTACAGGTTATTGAAACAGGAACTAGTTTTCCGCTTTTATGAATAAGCAGATTTTCATAATCGTTAATTGATCCTTTTTCGACCAGCAATTGTATCATGTGATCGCGGCTATTGATATCGGCATATACATTTGATACCGATTTGCCAATCAATTCTTCGGCCCTGTAACCTGATAAGGGATATACAGAGGGAGAGAGTTCCAGTATTGTGCCATTTAAATCAGACCGGTAGTATAAATCAACGAATGAATTAAAAATTGCCTGATAGTTTTCGGCTATAATTCGAAGTTCTTCTTCAATCTTTTTATATTCCGAAATATTATGACTTATCCCTATGATGCCTGATACCTTGCCTTCTGTACCAAAGTGAGGTATTTTAGTGCCCTGTATCCATATTTTTTTTCCCGTATGGGTGGTGAGTATTCCATCCCGGTGAATTACAGGCTCACCTGTTTCAATGATCATCCGGTCTTCAATCTCTGTTTTGAGTGCAACTTCTTTTGGATAAAAATCTGAATCTTTTTTACCGGTAACTTCCGATATTTCCTTTGCCCCTAGTAATTCAGCCTCAGCTTTGTTAAGAAGTATTTTTCTGCCTTCGGTGTCCTTTACATAGAGAGGATCCGGAATATTGTGAATGATGGCATGCAGCAGACTAAGTTCTTTCTGCGAGTCTTCTTTTTCAAGAAGCAGTTTTTTGTAATTTTCGGAGAGTAAGTATGCATTAGCCAGTAGTTTGCATAGCGATTGCAACTGCTCATTAAATTCATTGGGAACCTCATTCCTGAAGCTGATTGCCAGGATTCCGAAATCGGGGAGCTGGTAAATATGATATAACTCTGAGTGTAAATTAATTGTTTTATGACTGTCCTGAGTTACTGAATTGTTGAACAAATCAATTGATTCTGTTAACAGATCTGAAATTTCTGCATCAGAAAAACCGTATTCTGAAATTTTCTCAACTTTATGATCAGTGCATCTGAATATTGCAGTTCCCCGGCTATCAAGCTTTTCAGCCAATATTGATGTGATGTCGCTAAAATGGCCACTCACATTTATATTGCTAATCAGGATCGCTAACTCAAGCATTTGACCTTCAATATTAATTCCCTCTTTCATAATTTAGTTTTTGAAATATGAAGATTCCGGCAATCTTCAATCTGTTTTTTTACTATACGCTTCTGTAAATTTAATTTGTTAGAAGAAACGGGTGTATTTATTAGGAGTTAAAGTGATTTTTTCATTAGAAATTTATTATTGTTTTTTACTATCCTTATCATCGGTAAATGCCTTCCAGGCCATCTTCAATGCCATTCTCCTAAAGATTGTATTTGCTGATCATCCGGTATACAGTTGCCCTGCTGATATCGAGTTTGTTTGCTACCAGGATCGCATTTTTATTGTATACTTTCAGGAAGTGATTTAATATTTTCACATTATATTCTTCAAGGGTAAGCTCCTGTTCAAGCATATTGTCACCTTCCTGCATGGATTGAATCTGAATGTCATCAGGCATAATGGATTCACCATCAGAGAGTATTACTGATAATTCAATTACCGATTTTAATTCCCTGATATTTCCCGGAAACCTGTAAGCGAGTATTTTTTTCTGAGCCTGCGACGACAATGTTTTTAATGGCATGCTGTTTGCCTTACAGAACATCTGAACGAAATGATTTGCAAGAATCAGTATATCGCTGCCGCGATCGCGCAATGGGGGCAGACTGATCGGCAAGCCCATAAGCCTGTAATATAAATCCATTCGGAACGAGCCTTCTTTAACCATTGCTGCCAGATCCTTGTTGGAAGCAGTAATGATCCTCACGTCAATATTTACCTGCTTGTTCGACCCTACACGAATAATCTCTCTTTCCTGCAATACTCTCAACATTTTAGTTTGCATGTTCAGGTCCATTTCCGAGATTTCATCCAGAAAAATGGTTCCTTTATTTGCTTCCTCAAATTTACCTATCCTCTGAGCGATCGCCCCGGTAAATGCACCTTTTTCGTGTCCGAACAACTCACTTTCAATTAAATCAGATGGAATAGCACTTACATTAATAGCCACGAAAGGGTGTTTGCTTCGGTTCGAATTGTAATGCAATGCTTTAGCTATCAAATCTTTGCCAGTTCCTGTTTCTCCATATACCGATACGCTGATATTGTTGTTCAATGCTTTCTGCATCAAAGCAAAAACTTGTTTTAAAGGTGGGCATTGCCCAATAATAAGGTTTGAAAAGGAGTACTTCTCTGTTACGGCTTCTTTAAGATTTTCATTCTCCTTGCGGAGTTTATGGTTCTCTTGAATATTGGTTAAAGCCCTCCACAATCTTTTTGGCGCATCATCATTTTTTACAATGTATTCATATGCACCTTCTTTGAGTAGATCGATGGCAGTGGTGATATCCTCCTGTCCCGATATCATAATTACCGGTATCGAAGGGTTTGATTTATTAATTCGCTCCAAGGCATCACGACCTGATAATCCAGGCAGTGAATAATCCAGAGTGATAGCCATTGGCCTCTTATAGAGGTTCTTAATACACTCTTCAGCGTTCGAGAATTTTTCGACTAAATAATCAGGATTCATTGTCAGGTTGTACTCCAGCAGATCAGAATACCAGGAATCATCTTCGACAATAAAAATCAGTGAGGTGCTCATTTGAACCTTTTTTCTTTCAAATATAGTCATGCTTGTTCAAATTGAAACACAAATTCTCAAATTAATACATAATTCGCACGGTGAATTTACTTAAGACCTTGTTTGACAGCATACTATATTTGTGGAACAGATTTTGCAATATGTAAAGAAATATTACACATGTTTATTTTCATAATCGATAATAATCTATTCTACATTTCTGTTTTGAAAGAAATGCTGAAGATGGCCGGATTTAGCCGCATTGGTTATGCCAATGACGGGTACATGCCGTTTTCGGATATGTTGCCTGTCGAAATTCCCGACGTTTTGATAATTGATGAGAAGCAATGCTTCTCGAACGGGGTTGATACAATAAGGAATCTACGTAGTTCCAAGCCTGAACTGACTGCAATTATACTGACTTCGGCAGAAAGTAATTTACATAGTATTCAAAAGCCAGTAAAAGGGGGAACCCATTTTATCAGGAAAGAAAGTATAAGTGACGAAAACCTTACTCTTTTGTTGTATTCAGTATTTACCGAGAAGGTGATATCTGCCAAAAAAGGAGCAATTTCAAGAATTTTTCCGATTTTCAGGAAACCGCATTCAAATCCGGTAAATCAGGTGGTTTAATTTTTCCGGAGTCCGAAATTGAAATTCAGCCTCAGACCCGTAATAACCAGAATTGTTTTGTTATTATTCAGGCGTCGCACTAATGTGCAGCCAGCCAGTTTTCACCTGTATTCATCTCTACTTCAACAGGAACATCAAGAGGCAATGCAGTGCGCATAAGTTTACCAACTAGGTCTTTTACCTGCTCCACTTCAGGTTTGTATACATCAAAAACCAATTCGTCATGCACCTGCATTGTCATCCGGCTTTGCAATCCCCTGTTGATAAATTCGTTATGAATATTGATCATGGCAATTTTGATCATATCGGCTGCCGAACCTTGAATAGGTGCATTGATGGCATTTCTTTCAGCAAATCCACGCATTACCCCGTTAGCCGAATTAATATCGCGAATAATCCGCCGGCGGCCCAACAATGTTTCCACATAACCTTTTTCTCTGGCAGATGCCATAGTATTGTCCATATAGGATTTGATCCCCGGAAATGTTGCAAAATATTGCTGTATGATTTCACCGGCTTCCTTGCGGGGAATGCCCAGTTGTTCGCTTAGCCCAAATGCGGAAATTCCGTATACTATCCCGAAATTTACTGATTTTGCATTACGACGCATATCGCGGTCAACCTGGTCGAGTGTAATACCATAAATATTAGCTGCTGTGGCAGTATGAATATCCAGTCCCTTACGGAATGCTTCCTTCATGGCCTCATCTTTACTCATCGAAGCAATTATCCTGAGCTCAATCTGTGAGTAATCGGCTGAAAGCAGCGTGTAATCTTCGTTTCGCGGTACAAATGCTTTACGGATCTCGCGACCTCTTTCGGTTCGAATCGGAATATTCTGCAGATTTGGATTTGTTGAACTGAGACGTCCGGTGGCTGCTACTGCCTGGTTATAGCTTGTATGGATACGCCCGGTTACAGGATTTACAAGCAAAGGAAGTGAATCAACGTAGGTTGATTTTAATTTGGTTAGCGAACGGTAATCAAGAACCAATTGAACCATTGGATGTTTATGAACCAGTTTCAGCAATACATCTTCACCGGTCTGGTATTGCCTGGTAGCCGTTTTTTTAGGCTTATCATCTACTTTTAAGCGTTCGAAAAGTATATCGCCCAGCTGTTTTGGTGATGAAATATTAAATTCAACGCCAGCATGCTGCCATATTTCTTCCTGCACTTTGATGATTTCCAGATGCAGTTCTTTCGAAAATTCATTCAGCGCTTTCGAGTCAAGCTTTACACCGGCAGCCTCCATTGCGGCCAAAACCGGAACAAGTGGCATTTCAATGTCGTTAAACAGCTTCAGCGTTTCAGTCGCTTTTAACTGAGGTTCGAGTATATTCCTCAACTGAAGTGTGATATCTGCATCTTCAGCCGCATATTCCTTTATTTTTTCGAGTGGTGCCGACCGCATCGAAGACTGTGTTTTCCCTTTTTTCCCAATAAGTGTTTCGATACTCACCGGTGAATAATTAAGGTAGGTATTTGCGAGCAAATCCATGTTATGCCTCATGTCGGGTTCAATCAGGTAGTGAGCCAGCATAGTGTCGAACGTAGGCCCTTTAATTTCGATTCCGTAATTGCCCAGCACTGCCATATCGAATTTCATGTTCTGCCCTGTCTTGCCAATCAGCGGGTTACTGAATACCGGTTTGAATTTTGCAACCAACGCATTGGCATCGGTTCTTGATTCAGCAACAGGCACATACCAGGCTTTACCCGGCTGTATGGCAAATGAAATTCCAACCAGTTCGGCCACAGTAGTATCTAGCCCTGTGGTTTCGGTATCAAAACAGAAAGAAGTACAATTTTCAAGTTCCTGTAAAAGTTCTGCCAGACTATTCTGGGAATCAGCAACGCGGTATTCGTGCGGTGTATTCTCAATAGTTTTCAGGGAACTTTCAATCGCATCGAAAGGTACTTCTGCCAGGCTGAATAAGTCGCCTTGTCCGGAAGATGCCTGTGTTTTTGGAGCTGAAGTTTTTGAAACTGTTGAAGTTTGAATTCCTCCGGGATTAAGTGACAGATCGGTGAAAACCCTTTGAGCAAAAGTCCGGAATTCAAGTTCATCCAAAAGAGTCTTTAACCTTTCTGTATCCGGTGGATCGAGATGAAGGCTTGATTCATTGAATTCAATAGGCACATCGAGAATAATGGTGGCCAGTTGCTTCGAAATAATTGCCGACTCACGCCCGTTTTCAACTTTATTCCTGAGGATCTCGTTTTTAATATATTTTGCATTTTCCAGCACTCCCTCTACGGAATCATATTCGGCAAGCAGTTTTCGTGCTGTTACTTCTCCAACTCCGGGAATACCAGGAATATTATCCGATGCATCTCCCATAAGTCCCAGAAAGTCAATTACCTGCAATGGGTTTTTGATTCCGAATTTTTCACAAACTTCAGGTACTCCCATGATAACAGGTTTCTCACCACCTTTTGCAGGTTTATAGATGAGGATATTCTCACTTACCAATTGTCCGAAATCTTTATCCGGAGTAACCATAAATACCTGAAATCCGGCTCTTTCAGCTTCTTTTGCCAATGTTCCTATTACATCATCAGCTTCGTATCCATCTACAAATAGGGTTGGAATATTGAATGCTTCGATCAGTTCCTTGATGTAAGGAATGGAGGCTGCCAGATCTTCGGGCATAGCCTGCCGGTTGGCTTTGTATGCTACAAAACTGTCGTGCCTAGCCGTTGGTGCATGTGTATCGAATGCAACTCCTATGTGTGTGGGCTTTTCGTTCTTAAGTAATTCGTACAACGTATTGGCGAATCCCATAATGGCAGAAGTGTTCAGCCCTTTTGAGTTATAACGCGGGGTGCGTTGCATGGCAAAAAAAGCACGATAAATTAATGCCATGCCATCTAACAGAAATAGTTTTTCCACAATGTTTGTTTTGGAAGTGTAAAGATAGGAATTTGCCTGAATTCCGTATAAAGGAGTTGCGAAGCCGGATATCTGTATGACCTCAGAAATTGAAAACCTGCCTGTTTAGATTGATCTTTAAAGTGTAATTTTTCTGTTAGTATACCACGAATAGTCTGGTGTAATTATCTCATAATCTGTTTTGAACAGCTTTGATGAGATTATAAAGTCAGCGGTTGAACGGTTACAGGCTGTCGGAATATTATATAGTACAGAAATCCGTTCGAGAGCCTTAACATCTACTTCGTGAGGATGTGGTTCCATTGGATCCCAGAAAAATATCAGTACATCGATTTTCCCTTCGGAAATCATAGCCCCAAGCTGCTGGTCGCCACCAAACGGGCCTGATTTTAGCCGGGTAATCCGTAAGCTGTCAAGTTCATCCTCATCCATACGTGAGGCAAGCGCATCAGCCACCATACGGCCGGTTGTCCCTGTGCATATTAATTTATGTCCTTTCAGTATTTCCCAGTTCCATTGAACCCATTCAACGAGATCTTTCTTGCAATTATCGTGTGCCACCAGTGCCAGATTTTTTGATTTAGCCATTGTTCTTATCTTTATGTGAAATTCCCGGAGTTGTTGATTGCTTATTTTTCTATTGCTTTAACAATAGTATGATTTGGTTTTCTGACTGCAAAGATACATCCATGTCAGAGAATGACAGTATTAAGAAATCCACAATCTTAGAATCTGCTTCAAGAATGGAATTTTAAAAACATTCTAAATCCGGGATTGTTTTTGAAACTATATCTTTTGCTCCCTGATTACCAGCATATAAAAGTCATTATCCAGTGGCAGATAGCCAAATTCGTAAACAAACCGGTAGGCAATGCCTTTTTGAGTGGTATATAAATGGGTAATATAATTCAGATTGAATCCCCTGTTTACAAGTTTGTCCTTGTGGAGGTTAATTTTACCTTCTTTTGGAATGAGTTCCGATAAGATACGTCGGTTTTTCCTAAGAATATTGTTAACATTCCTTACATAATTGGTCGATTCACTGTTCAGTCTGTTGTTGTAATTATTACGGCACATGTCCGAACAGAATTTTTTGTCCATCCTACCTGTGATGGATTCACCGCAATCAAGGCAAACTCTTTCCATAAAAGCTGATTTTTATAATTATTCAATTGATTTGACTGATGACAAGTAGTTTTGTGAAATCACATATGAAATGCCAATACATAGTAGCTTAATAAATAGGACTTTTGTTTTCATATCAATAATACTTTATTGCAAAATATGATACAAATATACATTTTTGAAAACACAAATTTAACGATATGTAAAGATAGTGAATTTCGAAAAAAAACGACAACAAACGATTGTAAATATTTATATACGAATACAAATATTTATTAACCGAATCACCTGAAAAGACCACCATACCTTTGTTTCATCAAATCAGGAACAACTTTTTTGACAAATTGAATCACTTTTTGAAATCCTTATTAATTAACCTTAACACACACAACATCATGAACACATTACGCAACTCAGTAAAACTTATTGGCCGCTTAGGTCAGGATCCGGAAGTAAAAAGCCTGGATAAAGGGAACAAAGTAGCTACATTCTCTCTTGCAACAAGCGACAGTTACACAGCAAAAGATGGAAGCAAACAGGAACAAACCCAATGGCACAATATTGTTGTGTGGGGAAATCTGGCAGTAATCTGCGAGAAATATCTTAAGAAAGGCAGAGAAGTTGCAATTGACGGCCGGCTTACATACCGTCAATGGGAGGATAAAACAGGAACCCGTCGCACCAGCGCCGAGATTGTTGCCAGCGAATTACTTTTTGTCGGACCAAACAACGAAATCAAGAAATAAACTAAAAACTATAAACTGAACTTATATTTATTCACCAAATTCTAAAATGATTTACTATGAACACACTTCGCAACAATGTAAAATTAATCGGACGCCTGGGACAGGATCCTGAAGTCCGCAACCTCGAAAAGGATAACAAAGTAGCAACCTTTTCACTCGCAACAGGGGAAAGCTATACCGATAAGGATGGCAATAAAAAAGACTCAACCGAATGGCACAACATCGTGGCCTGGGGAGGTCTGGCTACAATCAGTGAAAAATATCTGAAAAAAGGCAAAGAAGTGGCCGTTGACGGTCGCATTACCTACCGGAACTGGGAAGATAAAAATGGTGTAAAACACACAACCACCGAAATTATTGCCAACGAGATTCTTCTGATAGGTGCAAAAACAACTGCCAAAGAATAGTTCATCTTTTCGTTCACAGCAAAGCCGCAAAGCAATTTCTGCCCTGCGGCTTTGTTGTTTTAGCAGCAAAGGGAATTTGAGAGTGCAAATGACATTGATAAATCATCATTCCCGGATAATTACTTCTGATATTGAAATGGTTATTGTATCTGGCCTTATAAGGCTTTTGGTGTCAGGCGAATTTGCTATTTAGACCGGGGCTATTCATAGTTTGTAATAAAGTCCGGTGTTAAGTCCTACTGAATATAAATACCCTTTAATCGGGGCGTTAACTATTGAGGTAATTGAGCGTCGGTATGTCGGCTCTGCTTTCAGATACATTTTTTTTGTCAGGTCGTAACCTAACCCAAGTCCGACAGTGAAGGTCAAATTTATTTTTGCAAAACCAGTGTTCCCGGATGAAGTGTTTGTTGATGAATGTCCGTCAGTATAGTCAAAAATTGATGTGGTCCGTTGTGTCAGAAATATGTTTGGCGAAATGCCGGCTGTAAGAAAAAATTTCACTCTTTGTGTCAACAGGTAATAATTTACTTTGATAGGAATGTCAAGGAAGATATAGTGATAGATAGACGTTATTTTTGTCGGAAGAGCCGGGTCTGGTTGTCCTGTAGGTGCAATCCAAACGGGAGAGTATGTTTTTGTTTTTTCTCCTTTGTCAGAATATAAAAATCCAGTTTCAAGAGTAATTCTTTTGTTAATGTTCAAAGCAACATTTAGGCCTGTGGCGCAGCCGAATTTTGGAATTTCAAGAGTGTCACGTCTTTCTGCTAATAAAATACCTGAGGCATCAGGTTTCAATGTGCGATAGCAATAATCGGGGGAGAAAGTTAGTCCGATAGATATTTTTTCCGTTTCTATTGCTTCAATATTTTGACAAAATGTTGTGAATGGCACAATTGTCAAAAGTGTGAGTAGTAGTCGCATTGTGTTTTTTAGCATTGGCTGTTATTATTAAATATGAATTGATACATTTAATTTATCACAACAGGACGGTTGGCAACAACCTCATTTTTGAGGTTTATAAGTTTAACATAATATACCCCTTTGGCAAACCCCTTAAACCGGAACCTCCATGTGAGTGTTGTAATCATTGGCTTTTCCAAAGTCCTGTTTTCAAAAAAGGTACCAATTTTTTCACCCGCTTCATTCATCATTACAAAGGAATAGGTTTCACGATTTTTATTTTCGAATACTATTTCGCCCGATACCAATCCGCTGGCATAGAAAATACTGTGAGGTGCCGGTGGAGGAAGTTTACCTGTTAGCTGGCAGATGAATAATTGTAATTTATTCATTTCGTCCTTGTTGTCGGAATAAATGCTTCCAATATCGTTATTGTCGGTAACAACCCACACGGCTTCCTGGCCTGCAAGGCTTTGAAAATTGTTTTTATGAATAAACTGTGTCAGTTGCAGCAGGTTGCCTTCAGCCATCGGGCCCAATGCAAGAAGTGATTCTGTACCGGGAGAGCGCTCATGCATCTGGGTGCACATGGCGAATAGATTTATGCTCTTCTTGCCGGAAGGCTTTAGAACAATAAGTTCATCATGAGTAATAACCATACGCTGTTCGCTGCTATCGGCTGTCTCCAGAAACCGGCCACTTTCGATACGCAAGCTTAGGGTGGTTTTTGCTGTGCTGTGTATGTTCAGAAGCAGGCAGGGTCCATAATAATGGCTGATTAGATTTCTCATGGTATCCGAAGGGCTTCCCTTAATACTGACTTTTACCTGACCATTCTTTATTGCGTCAGCAAGGCTTATCTCAGCACATTCTGCTTTTGTAGTAAATAAGATAAAGTGAATAGATATTAGTAACAGGAGAAACATACTCCGGCTTATTAGTTTCAGATAACCAAACATATAGAACGAATCAGAGATATCAGATAACGCAAATCAAAAGGATTTATTTGATTTGTAAATATTTTGGGAGGGATCAGGCCAACTTTACTTTTTAATCGTAATGAAAATGAAAAATTTAATAGCTGTATTATTGATTTCAGTCCAAATGATGTTCAGTGCCTTCACCATGAGTCAGAATCCACCAACCGTAACTGATGCAATCGATTTACAGAAATATACAGGCAAATGGTTCGAGATTGCCTCATATCCTACCTCCTTTCAGAAAGATTGTAACTGTGTAACTGCTGAGTACACTTTGACAGGCAAGGACTATTTGAAAGTGAGGAATTCGTGCCGCAAGGGAAGTGTAAATGGCAAAGTCAAATCTATCTCAGGCAAAGTATTTGCAGTGAAAGGGACAAACAATGTAAAGTTGAAAGTCCGGTTTTTCTGGCCTTTCAGGGCAGATTACTGGATAATTCACAAAGCTGACGATTATTCCTGGGCGGTTGTATAGGGCCGGGGCCGAAAGTACTTGTAGATACTGAGCCCACTAAGGTTTTAAGGGAAGAAACGTACGATACTATTATTGCAGGACTGATTAAAAACGGTTTTGGTCTGAACAGGTTAAAAATAATGGTTCATGAGGTTAATCAGTGATTTTTGTGGATACCATAAATCATATTTCTAACCATACTCCGGGGTGAAAAGCGGGGCGATGCAGCACTGAGTTTATTCATAAAACCTGGTATTTCTATAGCTTTTGCCCTCTGCATGGCTTTATAGCCTGCTATAGCAACCTGCATAGAAGTAGCTGCCGGTAAAAGGCGATGCAACAAGGACTTTCCAAGACCCGCTGATGAAGCAAACCCTGTATCAGTAGGCCCGGGACAAAGAGCTGTGACTGATATTCCTTTTCCCTTTAATTCGCGGGTAAGGGCTTCGGAAAAGGAGAGTACATATGCTTTTGTAGCATAATATACAGCCATGCCTGGTCCGGGAAGAAATGCAGCAGTTGATGCAACGTTCAATATTTTTCCACTTCCGCTTTTAAGCATGTCCTGCAGAACGAAATGAGTCAGCTGAGTAAGAGCACTGATATTCAAACGGATCATTCCCAGATTCTTTACCAGATCAGCATATACAAAATCACCAAAATCGCCAAAACCTGCATTGTTGATGAGGGTATCGATGCGAATATTTCTAAGATTAATATCGGCAATTAGTTTATCAACTCCTGATTCGGTGGATAGGTCGGCGTGAATAACAAGAGTTTCAACAGAATTTGATTCCCGGATCTTTTCAGCAAGTTGTTCAAGTTTATCGGTTGTACGTGCAACCAATACCAGATTCTTTCCATCAGCGGCTGCAAGCAAGGCAAGGTCATAACCAATTCCCCCTGAGGCTCCGGTGATAAGAGTATATGTGTTTGATTTCATAGTTTTTTATGCGGGTAAGTAAGAAAAGATACTGGATTAAACGTCCAAATGGTAAATTAGTTTTAGTAGCTATGTTAAATGATTATAAATCAGATGACATCCTCTTTCTGATCAATAGTTCAATAATAATTTTCATGTGCATGATTATCAGCGCGATACAAAAACCAATCTTTGTGTTCTGAAATATTGATATTCTGTGTTTTAATTCTTTGCGTCCTTGCGGTACAAGGAAGAATACCGGAGTATTGTCTGTTTATAACTTTTTAATAATCTCTGAAGTCAGGGTGTAAAAAGTGCTTTTACTATATGTTATTTTGTATGTGACATAGAGGAAACTGATAATCGGGTGATGGAAAGAAAGGTGATATTTGAACTGATTGCACAGGGTAATTTACCAAAATTATTTCCTCATAACCTTCCCAATCCTTTATCGTATAATGCTGTGGGTAAATATTACCACTGGTCAAACTTTTTAAATCATTTCGTATGACAGTAAAACCGGCTTCTAAAACTATCAGAAAACAGAAAAAAATTTTTGTACTTGATACAAGTGTTATTTTATACAATCATAATGCGATCAATAGTTTCGACGATAATGATGTCGCTATCCCGATTACGGTACTCGAAGAACTGGATAACTTTAAAAAGGGTAATGATAATATAAATTTCGAGGCTCGTGAGTTTATACGTATCATTGACAGGCTATCGGAGAAACGTACATTAACAAAATGGCTTACTCTGCCTAAATCAAAAGGTGGGAAATTTAAAGTCATAATGAATGAATTAGGCGTACCCGATGCCAGAGTAATTTTCGGCGAAAACAAACCTGATCATCGCATCCTGAATGCGGCACTGGCAATTGCACAGGAAAATCCTGACTGTAGGGTGACTCTGGTATCGAAAGATGTAAATCTTCGGCTTAAAGCTAAATCTCTCAATATACAGGCGGAAGATTTTCTGACAGGTAAAATCAAGGATCCTGAAGGCCTGTATACAGGTAAAACAGTAATTGAGGGATTGCCTTCGAAAGTGATTGATGCAATATATCAGAACGGGCATTGCGATTTAGCTGACATAGGTATTCAAAACCCTATCCCCAATCATTATTACATCCTTAAAAACACCAAAAATTCGGCACTTGCATTTTACAATGCAGTTACCCAGCGTATTGAGCGCCTGGATAAGCGCCCTGCATACCGTATTATGCCACGTAATGCCGAACAGGTTTTTGCCTTGCATGCAATTATGAGCCCTGATATTAAACTGGTGACTTTGCAAGGAGTTGCAGGTACGGGGAAAACATTACTGGCACTGGCAGGTGCACTGGAACAGCGGCGGGAGTTTAAGCAGATTTATCTTGCCAGACCTATTGTCCCTCTAAGCAACAAAGAAATTGGGTTTTTGCCTGGAGATGTAAAGGAAAAAATCGGTCCTTATATGGAGCCACTTTACGATAACCTTAAATTTATTCAAAGCCAGTTTGGTGATAAGGACAAAGAGCATAAAGTGGTTACGGAGTCGTTGCAAAATGAAAAACTGGTAGTTACACCCTTAGCATATATTCGTGGGCGCAGTATAAGTAATGTCTTTTTTATAGTTGATGAAGCCCAGAACCTGACTCCCCATGAGGTAAAGACAATTATTACCCGTGCGGGCGAAAACACTAAAATCGTATTTACCGGTGATATTTTCCAGATCGACACGCCATACCTTGATTCGCAGAGTAACGGTTTATCGTATCTGATTGATAAGGTGAAATCGCACCCTATGTATGCACATGTCAGGCTCGAAAAAGGCGAAAGATCGGAACTGGCAAATCTGGCAAATGACTTGCTCTGAAGGTTGATCTCTTTTTCCTGAATCGAAATTGTAACTGTTATCAGTCTTCTGCCTATTTCTCATTCCTGACTGTGGTAAGTACAGTCTGCCCAACAGCCATGAGAGTAGTTTTACTGATTCCCGCCATATTATCATTAGTGGTATGCCAGTGCTGGTAAAATCCGGTTTGGGTTGAGGGATCATTCTGTATGATATCTATTGTTGGTACTTGCCGCAACTGATTGATATACAAATGGTCATCAGTAATTCCATTAGTGCGTTCAGTTGAGAAATAGTCACTGTGTCCAATGGCATTTGCCATATTCCAAACTTTCTGTGCAATATCAGGAGCATAATACATACTGGTTCCTTCCATGGTGAATACAGCATTTTCGGCTCCGACCATATCGAGTAAAATTCCATATCTGGCACTGTATGCCTGTGTATGAGGATACCGTGACCAGTATTGTGAACCCAGGGCCCAGTCGTCGGACCCAATAAATCCGGAATTTTGTGGTGCACCATAATCCTCACCATCAAGCAGTAATATATCAACCCCGATATCGGTGGGAGTTATTTTCAGTTGTCTTGCAATTTCAAGTAATACGCCAACGCCGCTTGCTCCATCATTCGCCCCGTCAATTGGTGTACGATGCTTTGTTGAGTCCGGATCGTTATCAGCAAAAGGCCTTGAGTCCCAATGAGAACATAACAGAACGCGTGTTGAACTCTTCACATTGAAGGATGCAATCAGGTTGCGGCAGTTTAGTTTTGTTTTATCGAAAGCCTGCGCAGTAAAAGTCTGGGATACCACAACCGGTGTGAATCTTTTAAGGGTCGTTTCCAGCCAGTCAGCGCATTTTGTATGAGCTTTGGAATTGGGCACTCTGGATCCGAACCGAACCTGATCCTGAACAAATTTGTACGCTGAATCGGAATTAAAAGCTGCAGGGGTGATTGTCTGAACCTGATTTCGTTCTTCAGATTCAATATTTGCTGGTGCAGGCTTTTGTTTACAGGATCCAATAATAAGGAGCAGTAGAAGCAAAAGAAAGAGATTTCTCATACATATTCTATTTTATAGTAGCAGAAAGGTTTTTCAAAAAGGTTGAGGGTATTAACTATAAAAAGTCAGCTTTGCTTCCGAATGCACTTGTAAATACAAACTCAGCGGATGATTTGCGTACACGTGGACTCAGCTCGAGTTTTAACAAATTGGGATGCAATTCTGTTTCGTCCCCTCTGTATCCCAAGGTAAAGACTACGAGTACCTTATAGTTCGATGGAATTATTAGGGATGCTGTTATTGCATCCGCATCAAAGCCACCCATCTGATGGCAATAAATACCTTCGTAAGCAGCCTGAATACTTAATGTTGCTACAGCCTGACCAAGATCGTAAGCGTAGGTATTGTTCGGAAGCCCTTTTGCGTTTTCGGTATTAGCAATTGCCAGCACCAGAACCGGAGCATTTATCGTCCAGAGTTGGTTAAACTCAACGAGGCCGGAAAATATTTTCTCATACACTTCATCGCCTTTAAACCCAACAAGAAAATTCCAGGGTTGTATATTACTTGATGACGCGGCCCAGCGTGCGGCTTCGAAAATGCTTTGCAGTTTTTCGGACTCAATTGGCTTTGAGTTGTATGCGCGTGGGCTCCAGCGTGAAGCAATAAGTGGATGTATACTATAATCCAGAGAGGGTTGTTTGATAAAATCTATGTTCTGCATATTTAATTTTGGAGAGGGTAAATATAACAGTATAAACTGAAAGGGGTTCAAAAAATCCGACAATTTTATTGTGATTTCTAGTGTAGACTTTATCTTTTAAATCATTAACAGTGTGGAAAACTGAAATTCTTTTCTCAATTATCGCAACTATTTTTTCAGATAAGCATCTATCTGATTAAAAATTTGAGTATTTCAGGATAAATACATCACCTGTATTTCAAGATGTATATCTGGCAAACAATGGAAGATTGGTTTGTTATTCTGACCTATACCAGTTATTTTTTAATATCCGATTCAGTTGAATCATAAATTATTTATTGATGTAGGATAGTTAGTTTAAAAAAATACATCAAATCCGTTCGAAATGTTATAACTTTGTTGATAATATCAAAAAACAGCCTGATAAAAATGAAAAACAAGTATCTTGATCTGATAGAACAGACATTCGATTTTCCAACCGAGGAGTTTAAAGTCGAAGATAATGAGTTGTTCTTCAATAATATACCTCTAATGGAGGTGATTAAGCAGTATGGTACACCGTTGAGGGTTACTTTTCTGCCAAAGATCACTAAGCAGATACAGAAAGCAAAGCGTTACTTTAATGTGGCTATTGCAAAAGCTGATTATAAAGGAAGCTATAATTTCTGTTATTGTACCAAAAGCTCCCACTTCTCCTTTGTACTGGAAGAAGCACTTAAAAATGACATACATATAGAAACATCCTCCGCCTTCGATATTCCCATTATTGAATCACTTTACGAATCGGGCAAGTTAAAGAAAGATACGTACGTTATCTGCAATGGGTTTAAACGTCCTCAGTATATCGAGAACATCTGTAACCTGATTGAAGAGGGATTTGAAAATATAATACCAATCCTCGACAACAAGTTCGAGCTTGATGAATACGACCGGAATATCACACGTAAGATCAAGATTGGTATACGCATAGCTTCAGAAGAAGAGCCTAAGTTTGATTTTTATACTTCCCGGCTTGGAATCAGGTATAATGATATTGTTTCATATTATGAAGAAGAGATTAAGAACAATCCGAAGTTTGAGCTTAAGATGTTGCATTTCTTCATCAATACGGGTATTCGCGACTCAGCCTATTACTGGAACGAATTGTCAAAATGTGTTCAGGTTTACTGTGAATTAAAGGCAGTATGTCCTCAACTCACATCCCTTAATATTGGAGGTGGTTTCCCAATAAAGAACTCTCTTAATTTTGATTTCGATTATTCTTATATGGCTGAGGAGATTATAGCCCAGATCAAAGGAATCTGCCAGAGGAACGGCACACAGGAACCAGATATTTTTACAGAGTTTGGATCATTTACTGTTGGCGAAAGTGGAGCAATCCTCTATAGTATTATTGACCAGAAGCGTCAGAATGACAGGGAATTATGGAATATGATTGACAGTTCTTTTATAACAACTCTTCCTGATACCTGGGCAATAAATCAGAAATTTATACTACTTGCAATAAACCACTGGGATCAGGAGTATGAGAGAGTCTTCTTAGGTGGTCTTACCTGCGACAGTGAAGATTATTACAATGCTGAAGCTCACACAAATGCTATATTCCTGCCAAAATTAATGGATGATGAGCCTCAGTATATCGGATTATTCCATACAGGAGCCTACCAGGATTCGTTATCAGGTTATGGTGGCATACAACACTGCCTTATTCCTGCTCCCAAACATATCATTATAGATATTGACGAAGACGGAGAATACTTTACAAAACTTTTTGCAAAAGAGCAAAGTCATAAATCGATGCTAAAAATACTGGGCTACTAACACAGGTAAAATTCTCAATAGCAAATTATTTTTGCATTTATTCAGGCTGTTTTCCTTGTAATCCATGGATAATGAATAATATACATTGTATGTAATCAATACCATATATTTAAAACATAAGGATATTTGTTACATGTATAAAATTATTGTATTTTCGCTGTCCTTTAAAAACAAAAAGCATATTAACCTTACTCTTTCCATTAAACTGTATTTCAGCAAATAATATGTTATACAGTATGCTTTTTACACATGAACAGGTTAGTTTTTTCAAAAGTTCATGATAAATAATGGCTGAGAGCCTAAAAATATAAATCACATGAAACAGTATGGTGATCTACCAAAAGAATTCACTGCGTTTGAAAGTTCAAAAATTGTAATTGTGCCTGTTCCTTACGATGGAACAACAACCTGGATCAAAGGTTCAGATAAAGGGCCCAAAGCTATTATGGATGCTTCGGTTAATCTCGAAATGTATGATATCGATACTGATAGCGAAGTACATAAATTAGGAATTCATACTGCTGAACCTGTAACTGAGGCTTCATCATCCGAAGCTATGGTTGATGAAGTATATAACAGGGTAAAGGCACTTTTCAAAAAGAAAAAATTTCCTGTTGTTATAGGAGGAGAGCATACAGTTAGTATAGGTGCTTTTAAGGCTGCCAGTGAACAATTCAGCGATCTAACCATACTTCAGTTCGATGCCCACGCGGATATCAGAGATGTACATGACGGTTCGAAGTACAACCAGAAAACAGTGATGGCCAGGGCTTCCGAAATGGCCCCGATTGTGCAGGTGGGAATTCGCAGTATGAGTGCTGCTGAGCGCGAGGATATAAAGCCTGATTGTGTTTTTTATGCAATGCAGATTTATGATCAGTCGACATGGATGTACGAACTGTTAAACAAACTCAGCCGTAATGTTTATATCACAATTGATCTTGATGTACTGAATCCTTCGATTATGGCATCAACAGGCACACCTGAACCAGGAGGTATGAACTGGTTTGACATCATCAATATTCTAAAGAAAATAAGTGAGCAGGTTAATATTGTTGGGTTTGATATTACGGAACTTGTTCCTAATAAGGAAAATAAAGCTCCTGATTATCTTGCTGCGAAACTTATTTATACAATGTTAACCTATAAGTTTATCACAGGTATAAAATAGGCAATCATTGAAAATATAAAACCGCTCCCTAAACTGAGCGGTTTTTTTTATGTGTTCAAATGTTAATCAAAGGGAAGTATCAGGCAATTAGCTCCTGATTCTTTACCTGAATAGTATCAATTTGTCTTTAAATTCATTTTTCCCGTTTCTTACAGAAAGGACATACGTTCCTGTCGATTGCTTATTCAGATCAATATTGATAGTATTTATGCCATATACATGGATATTGGCAGAGGAATATACCGTTTTATTATCCATAGAAGTGATATAAACATCAGCGGTTTCATCAGTTGCAGAAGAGAGAGTGAGAGAGAAATTTCCATTAGTTGGGTTTGGATGATACCTAAGCATTATATTTCCGGCTTGTTTTTCGTCACATTCAGCTACAATTTTTATGCATATGGAATCAGAAGTTATACAGCCATTTTGCCCTGTAACCTGAACTCTGATTTTTTGGATTTCTCCAATAGCACCATTTATGTTGGAAGTGATAAAGGGTGTTGAATATTCACCTGGCAACCAATAATATGCTGCAGCACTATCAGCATCAGCCTGAAATATTACCTGTTTGCCGGAACAGATTTCTGCCGGTCCGCTTAATTTAGTTACCGGGGGTTGCATTACAGTAACCGTGGTGGTTAATGTATTCCGGTAGGAGCATCCTGCCAGATTCGAAATTGAGTCAATTGTGTAAATTGTAGTTTCTAATGGAGCAACCGGAAGTATAACTATAGGTTTGATGAAATTGAGCGAAGTACCATCAGAGAGAAATACCCTCCATGGACCTTGCCCTGTAAATCTGAGTTTCAAAAAAGCAGTATCCCCCTTGCAGATCGCTGTGTCTCCAGTCAGCATGGCAGAAAATCCCTCATAAATATTCAGTAGTAATGTATCCGATTGCTGAGTGCATGTGGATTCCGGAACAACCTGCAATATCAGCCTTGCCAATCCATTGTGAATTTCATTTACTCCTGGTATATAAGTAGTAATTAGTGTATCCGGATTTTCAAAAATGCCATCTCCCGTTGTGTGCCATTTTACTGACAGATAATCAGTTGCTGTAGCTGATAGTATAAACACATCTCCGGTACAGGTATAAGTATCAGGTCCGACATCGGCGGTTGGCTTAGGTGCTATGCTTAGTAAGAGTGTGTCTTTAACAATTTCTCCAAAAGAAAAACCTTTTAAAGTTAGGATGAGTTGTACCGAACCAGCTTCAATATCGGAAGGGCTGGGGATATATACCGGATTGAAAATGCTTGTGTCGTTAAAGATGCCATTGCCAGTACTGCTCCAGTTCAGTGATTGATAATTGGTCGCTACAGCACTTGGTTGAAAAGTATTGCCCTCGCAGATACTGGCATCCTCACCGGCATCAGCAACTGTACTTTGCTGTACCGGAAATTCAATAAAGTCTATCCATGCTGCATCGTAACCTGAGCTCGTTCCCAGGTCTTTTGTATATTCCCATCGTATTGTATGCCTGCCTGAAGGAACAGGATACGAGATCCGGTTCCAGTCTTTCTCGCCTGACCATTGTCCCACTTTAAGGTCGTCAATGTAAAAACTCAAAAAGTCAAAGCTTAGTTCTGATGAAACTTTACGATAAAATGATATGCTATCATCAGCTACCAGGTTGAGTGTAATTGAGAATCTGGAGGAGTCAAGGCTCTTTATATACCCTGACCGCAGGCTATAGAGTCCTTCATAAACCATGAAATTGTTGCAACTCCAGGGCTTGTCGCCCCCAGTTACCCATGCCATTTTCGAAAGGTCCCCCGATTCCCAGTCTTCAGTTAAAACGCCGATTTTTTTAAGATACAGCTTCTGGAATTGTTGTCCTGCGTATTTCAAACTATCCAGAAAACCGGCGGAGGTTCCTGATGCAATTCCGGCATCAATATCGACCTGCCAGAAAATTGTATCATTTTCGCCCGGAGCTATTTCGGATGAATACACAGTAGGATTGCTTATATGACAAAACCATTGATCAGTGCTGAGTGTGCTTGTGGCCGATGCCACAACATAATTTCCATTGTTCGATAGTATGCTGCTCATGATCACTGATTCTCCGGGGTCGAGTTGGTTGTTATTGTTGCCTGTAAAATCATTAATAGTCAATGGACCAAGTGTGAGGTGAGGGGCATTCGACCTGACTACCAGACTGCTTAAATAAGAACTGTCGTGTATATCAGTGGCGGTGAGGGTAAAAACATTTTCATAATTATCAGGAACAGAATCAGATAATCTGATAAGGAATGCGTCAGAGAAATTTTTCAGCTCCCCGGGAGCAAAATCACCAAAGTATAGAGAACTGTCAAGAATCTGAATGTAAGGAGAGTCGCAACTAAGTTTCACTGATACTGCCGAGTCAGGCTGGTCTCCTATATTTCTCATGGTAATTGAAAGTGAGAAAGTCTCACCATATTCAGCTTTTCCATTGCTGTTCCCGGAAAGTGTATCATTAATCCGGTGTGTATAATACTCTATGAATGGTTTTCCGGGAAGAGGCCCCAGCCGAAATGGAGATATATACGCCATTGCATCTCCGGTGCGGTTATCAGTCCAGCAAGGGTATACCATTCCGCCTTTCGAGGTAATGCCCAGATAATCACCAAAATACATATCTGATGCTCCCGTTAGGGGTTCAGGAGTATAAGCCACGTCGCTTACTCTGAAATCCTGCCATGAAATTCCGCCATTTTTTGAAACCGCTACCCATGTTTCGCACATATTATCAGGCACATTCCGGTCATCGTAAAATACCACAGCGAGATTCCCATTTTCAGGATCGCAGGTAATCCAGGGAAAATAGTGCTGCTTTCCTTGTCCGGCATCATCCTGATTAATTTTCAAAGGTATACTCCAGCTATCACCCTTATCAGTCGACTTGATCATATATATATCAATTCCTGAGCCCTCATTTATCCCAGGTTCTCCGCTGTTAGCCCATACCACATAAATACTTCCTCTATCGGGTCCGAAGCTGTTATCGACTGCCATTGAAGGGAAGGAATTTACTCTCATCAGCTTATTAACACCACGGGTCCTTATTCCTTTAATGTTGTTCAAAATACGGGAGGAAGGTTCCCAGTTTTGTCCTCCGTTTAGGGATCTGGCGAAGCCGATTGCTTTTTCGTCGGCAGGCCAGGAGTCATAAATTGCCCAGGTGGCATAGACTTCTCCCAAAGGACCGGTATGAATATTAATACCCTGGTTATGACTTCCTGCCGCAACTGCATTGCTGATGATGGCAGGCATCTGCCAGGCTAGTCCCCCATCCATCGATCGTGATACCTGAAGCTGACCTGATCCTGAACTTCCTCCACTGATTACGGTCCAGCCATCGTATAAATTTCCCTGATAAGGACTTGATAGGCTGTTGTCGATCCATAAATGATTCTTATCCAGTAGATTGCCAAAACCACCAGGAGCTGATGCAACCCCACGCTTATGCCAGGTAAGCCCCTGATCGTCAGAATAAGATATCCCTTGACCACCTCCCGAAAAGATAAATCCCACATACATCCGCCCTGACCGGCTAATAGCGGTAGCCGGATCTCCGAAATTGTAGCCTCCGGCACCCTGAACAGTTCCATCCCAGGTTGAACCGCCATCAGCACTTTGAAGCGCATCGGCTCCATACTGAGTTCCGTTGTATGGTGCCAGATGAGAATTGTTAGAATTCAGCAGATTCGCCCCATTTTCAGGATCAACAAAAATTGAGTTTTCCGACTGCAATGAATTGGTTTCAGTTACAGGTATATCGGGAGAGTCGTAGGTTACTATTCCGGGAGTAGATAGTTTTGAAGTGTGTTTAATAGAAAAAGGTGCTGGTTTTGTTGGCTGCACAGTTACAAGTCCTGCTTCAGCCAGCCGACGCCAATAACCCATATTATCAATACGGGTATCAGGGATATATTTTGGAGGAATATCACCAGTTGGTATAGCATTCTGCCCATCTGTCTTCGGTGAGAAGAAAAATAACAGTACAAACAAAGCTACAATATACGTTTGAGAAAACGCTCTTTTGTTTAATTTATGATGAACGCTTCCTCCTGTTTTCATGAAATCTCTGATTTTAGTGCTTATCTCATTGTACTGAAATAGAATGCCTCATACTCTGGTTGATTATCAGGAAATTAGCTGAGCTTATACTGAAATAACCGTATAAGATCAATATTAATTAACAATAAATGAGGAAGAAATGTTGATTTCTCCAGATTTTATTTTACAGGTATAATAACCCGGTTTAAAGCTGCTGATATCAATTACAGCGGAGCTATGGCCATCAGAGTTAGTTGAATTCTTAAGGAATGGAATCATAGTTTTGCCTTCATTATTGAAAATATGCAGTTCATAATCTGACTGTTTATCCAACGCAAGGTCTACTTTGATCTTATCAAAAGCCGGATTTGGAGAAATCCGCATTGTGGAAGAGCTGGTTTTTAAAACGGAAGTACCTGTGTAATCAACAAACGCGGGGAAAACTACGAAATCGACCCAGGCGCAATCAGACCCTGCCGAAGTAGCCATATCTTTGGAATAAAGCCATTTAAAGGTATGAACTCCCGAAGTTACCGGGTAGCAATGCCTCTGCCAGGGAATTTCACCCGACCATTCTTCCATTGGCTGAATATCGATGAAAAACTGAAGTTTGTCAAATACTTCTTCGGATGATACTTTGGAATAAAACGAAATGCTGTCGTTAGCCAGTACATTGAGCGTAATCGACATCATCGACTGTTTTCCATGGCTAATAGCTGCTGACTTGCTGCAATAAATGCCTTCGAAAGGGGAGTTATTTGTTATCATCCAGAGATACTGACCAAATCCTGCCCATGGAAATCCCAAATAGTTGCCTGATTCAAAATCTTCGACAATCAGCCGGATTGTTGGGAAATAGGATGCAGTTGCTTGATATCCGCCTGAAGATAGCAGGAAATTGAGTTCAACAATTGATGCAGTAGGTGCTGCATTATCAACTTCCACCACAAATTCAGCATTGGCTGAACTGCCCGCTCCCAGGGTTCCCAGCTGACTGACCGGAGAAACAATATTGATCCATGGATTGCTGGTTGAAAGAGTTCCGGTGGTATTAGAGCAGCCACTGTTACCATTATTGTAGGATGCTATAATAATAGTGGCAGTTTCACCCGGATCAAGTCTGCCATTTCCATTTCCGGAGGTTCCATCATCAATTATTAGACTTCCGGCAGCAAGTGATGGTGCAAGACAGGTGATAGAAAACTCCGAAAGCCAGGTGGTGCCTGATTCAGCAATCAGTACAAAGTTTACCGAGTGTCCATCGGGAATAGTATCGGATATTACGAAAGAAAATGCATTGATGATTGTTACAGTATCGCCGGCAGCAATTGATGTATACATTTCGGTACTGTCGGAAATAGTAACATATGGATCATTGGAAGTGAGTGTTACCAATACGTTGCTGGCATCAGTACCACCTGAATTCCTCATTCCATTGGTTAACAGGATTGTTTCAGCAAAGTCAGGCTGATTATTCTGATTTCCTGAGGGGTCGTTAACCAGACTGTGGGCGTATACTACATAAGGACCGGCGACTGCCAGAAATGAAAAATTATACGTATGCGGAGTACAGTTATACCCTGAGATTATAAGTTGGGCATCACCTGCATCCTGTATCATTGTATTGAATACAATTTCTGACTGACCGGATGCATCAGTAACTGATTGCCCGATTACAATTCCATCCTTTATGGCAACACAGGTCAGGCCGGGAGCAGGTGAACCAGCAGTTGAAACGCTGATTTGCATGGAGGCTGTTCCGACCAGAACATTTGCCGGGAACTCAGTGTTGATTGGAATCGGATTATCAGTGAATACTGCTAAAGCAGGATCACCAAGCACATTGCAATCGTAAAAACACCAGCGGAGTGCACCTGGTTCCCATTGTCCGGGAGCTGTAACCCAGGAAGCGGTCGCTATTTTTGATTCCATATGGGCGCGGCCAATCCGGTTCAGACTATCATTATATAACGCATCCATGTATTCGCGGTGAAGGTGAGCCGAAGGACCTTCGGTTTGTCCTTCGTTGAACCAGCCGAAGCGGGAATTACCAACAAAAGCAGCAGCAAAATTGTCGATAGTAACCATTTTCTCGGCAATACAGTCGTTATAATCGAAGGCACCACAGAGACAACCATGCGTATAAACGATTGTATAATTATGTGATGTTCCGTTTAATCCATAAAAATTTGCATTTGTAATATCAGGTACACCTAGCTTCATTACGGAAGTTTCATTAGCATGACCTACATGGTTTAGCATGGGGCGTCCCATGTTAAGGTGATCCATCAGATCCTGAGCCGACCAGTAAGAAGTTTCATCATAAAGATGATCGAAAGTATAGTCTGTGGGAATTCCAATGGTGGTGTAACCGTTATCGGATTTTTCTCCTTTGAGTAATTCAAGATAATCGCTTCCCCAGGTATCGGGATTCGACCAGAGATTTTCACCTGCCATCATAATATTGCGAAATTCACCTGCTACCGGTTCAAACTGGTATTTGTAACTTTTATTCAGCATGCGACTTAGTTCTCCCGAATTGCTGAATGGCATACGTGCCACTGCGATATCGGGTAGGAGGTCGTCTTCACCCGGCTCACCCCAGAATGCATCCCCGTCATTATTCCAGTTTCCGTCGAGAGCGGAATAATACAGATCAGCTGGAATATTCTGATCGGTGTATCCCGACCCTGAAATTACATGACAATAAAATCCCCGGTGAGGAATCTGTTCATCATCGCCTGCCAGAAGTACATATTGGATGCTATGTGTCTGATATTCCTGTATAATGAAATTTCTTATTTTTTCCGGAACATCCATTCCTGGCATAGTTGTTATAATGCTGTCGCGGGTTACAACAAGTGTACGGATTCCTTCCTTCTGATAAGCAGCGATAAGGCTCACAAAAGAGCCGGCAAATTCTGTAGGGCTAATTATCAGCAGATCGTAACTAATTACTGTTGGAGTTTTTGCAAGGTTTGTATACTGAAGCTCCATGGATTTATTCTCGGCCAGTCGGGAAGCTTCAGTACTGGCAATAGAAAGATTGGTTAAAGCCATTGCTGCACTGGCAGATTTAGCTGTCCGGATCACTACCCTGGCTGTTGAATAATAGGAAAGGTTGCCGGTAACCGGGTTGTATCGGGCAGGTGTAAATGTGGTAAGTGCGAAAGACCTTCCATTCAGAAAGGAAGTAATCAACTGCCCTTTCGGATCCGAGGGGATAACTGCATTCCGGTTGTATATTGCCTCATCTTTTACAAAAACACCCGAACTCCCTGCCGAAACAGGGCGAACTTCCTGCTGAGGGTAAATATTGAATTTGCCGGGCATAACTATTTCATCCGAAAATATAATGTCTATACCAACTGCCGATTCGCCGGGAGGAAGCAATAGATTAACCTGCCGATACGGTAAAACAGGTTGCCCTGTCATGGCAGTAAGCATGGTATTATCAAGGCTAAACAACTGGTAATCATTTGAATTTTGTAAAGATGGATTGCTGAAATGATAAACCTGTTCTACCTGGCCGGCCAAGGCTATTGAGTTGATTGCGAACAGCAGAAAGATCGCTAAAACGAACAATTTCATAGGGAATTATATTTTTGTAAACCGGGTTTTGAGTTGTCAAATTTCAGTATAAAATTAATACACTTTACATAAATACGATTGTTCTGCAAAATAGAAATTTTCAGAGTCACCTTAAAGATATTTAATGCGATCGGTAACTTTACAATCCGCTTATAATACGGTTCAGAAAAGTGTTTTACTGACCTGATAAAGTGTGTTGATTTCAGGCAGAAATTGGCTGAAAATAAAAAAGGCCATCAGATTTTCTGACAGCCTTTTAGTTCTTTAATTTGAATGCAGATTACCTGGTAATAAGTACACGCATAGTTTGAACATTTCCGGCACTCAGAACTCTGATAAAGTATATGCCTGAAGGCAAGTCAGCTACTTTGACAGATAATTCGTTAACGGTGGTTACCGGGTTTTCGACAACACGTACAGTGCTGCCGATTGTATTGAGAAGTTCAACTTTGGTGATACTCGAAATAGCATCTGATTTTATGTAAATTCTGTCACTTGCCGGATTAGGATAGATTAAAATGGCATGCGACTTTGGTTCGTTGATATTAACAGTGCTCAATTCAGTTGTAAACGTTGATGTTTGTGCCAGTGTGTTTACTCCTGAGTTATTTTCGAGTGTATCAACTTTAAGGTAATATTGCTGACTGTATTTCAGGGCCGGATTCGGTGTGACTGTGATAACAGTTTTAGCTGCATTTATAGTTGCTGTGAATGCAGCATTTGCACCACTGGCATTGTTTTCTTTAAGTGTGAGTATTGATGCAACATTACTGTTGGTGACGGCACTTCCGTCCGTCATCCGAACTGGCTGATGGTAGGTAATCACCATTGGAGAATTAATACTTACATTGCTCGATCCATCAGCAGGAGTCATGGAGATGATCATGGAACCTGTTTCAACAGAATAATTTGAATTCAGAATCTCCTTATTCGATGCCTGAACAAAAATGGCTACGATAAGGTCATCCATTTGTTCAACGTTTGTGCCACTCATATCAACAGTATAATTCAGGTTATGAACCTGATTAGCAGTTAATGAAATTAATGAGCCTGATGCATCGGGCACCATTTTCATCATTACGTTATGGAATTCAGTTTCTCCGTTAGTGGCAACATTCTGAGTGGTCTTTCTTTCAACTACTGCTATCTGCACAGTAACTCCGCTGTAATTAGCATAAGGTATAATGTTACAGTCAATTATAACATTGTTGCCCTGAATTTCATGTACTGATTGAATATCAATATATGTCATGGTAGCTTTCGAAGCGTTGAAAGCATTGTTAACAGCGTTTGAATTTGTTCCGCAAACTTTGCCATCAACATAGAGATCTGGCACTGCATTAACACCGTAATATGTCCTTCGTACTCCACCTTCGGCAGTATAATATGGATCACCGCTACCTGGCCAGTTCATCTGATATTTTACCAGTGTGATTTCGCTGCCATGAGCTGCAATAAAAGGATTGAATGTTGAATTATTGAAGCTGGCACATGGAGAGCAGGTTGAGCTGGTAAATTCTTCGTAAGTCGGCCTTCTGTAAACCAGGTGATCAGGAACTGAGATGTTTTTTACCATGGTATCATTGGCGGGATTATCATCAGGAGTTGCACTTCCGTTAAGGTTCGAAACCCATACTTTGAGGTCATATACCCCTGGATCACCAATAATTGAATCGGTGCATGTGTATGCAAATTCAGTTCCTGTGCCAACATTCAGACCGGTGAAATTCGTGGTATGAACTGTGCCATTATCAAGCGACCAGTTAACATTTACTGTATTGATTGAAGATTCACCAATGTTTACAATCTTACCATTTACTGCTTTATTTCCAACGAACATTACAGGAACAGCGATACTAGCCATCCCGGCATCGTTTGCCAGAGGATCGAGCAAAGTAATATCATCGAAGAACCAATCTTTAAAATTCTGGCTGCTGCCGTTTACCACTAAACAGAACTGAAAAGTTCCTGAGCCAACATCTGAATTATTCACAAGAACTGTAACAGTTTCACCTGCAATGTCAGTTGTAGCAGCTTTAGTCCAAACCTGATGCCATGTTCCGCTCGAAGATGAACGTGTTTCGACACTAAGGTTGAAAGCGGTAGCATTACCATCAACATGGTCGAACATGTGTTTGAATTGGATAATTACCTGCGACAGGCCTGAAGTACTGGTTGCAGGTGAAATGAAACGCATGGTTCCATTAAATGCCGGGGAGTTTTTTACTCTAGCTTCGGGAATTACACCACCAGCACTGTTGGTTTGTGAAATTGCCCAGTTGCTTTGGTTACCGAAAACCATCCAACCGGAAGGAGGCATCACACCAGCAGAGAAATCCTGCAACAATAAGACTTGTGCATATAGACCGGCTGATGCCAAAAGAACAACAAATAAGAGTAGTGATTTTTTCATGTGAAGGGTATTACGTTGATTTGAATTGGATTTTTTGATTTGCTCGAAAGTTGTGAAGATCAGAGATTTGATCCCATAGCGTGACAAAAGTAATACATATATTATACTATGTATCATTTTCTTAAAAAAATTTTTAAGAATTAGGTAAATCAAGGAGACATATTTATTTATTCGATATGACGAAAGATGTAATCAGGTTAAAATGCTGGTGATCTTACTCAAAAGTTGACAACGCGTATGAAAGCTAATGTCGATTTTTACATAAATGCAGAATGTTTAGCAAACTAATATACCTTTGAACCTCGAATTATTAAAATTGAAATCCGACGAAAACGCTGATCCTCGTATCATTGCGCTTTTTCATTCTTAATGCAAATTTGACCAATGCCAAAGAAAATTTTCACTTTTACAGGATTACTCCTGTTTGCAATAAGTTCTTACGCACAGGATACATTAACCAATACATCTACTGTTCCTGAACCCACAAGTATTATTCGTTTTAGCATTCTAACCCCTGATTTTCAACTGGAGCAGACGATTGCCAGGAATACAACACTGGTTTTTATTCTGTATGCCGGATTTTCATTTCTGGATTTTACTCAGAAGGGAATTCCAATAAAGGATATGGAGATTTATCCCGGCTTCGGAGTGCAGCCAAGGTTTTATACTAACCTTGAATACAGACGAGATGTAAAAAAAGAAACTGATTGTTATTCGGGAACTTACATAGGGATTCCAATTTCAGTTTTTATGATTAATGACTTCGGTGTAAGTGGTGGAATAGTAGGCGGGTTTCAGAAAAAACTCGGTGAAAGAGGATTCTGGAATATTGCTCTGGGAGTAGGAGTATTATCCACTGGTGGAAAAACCAACTTTGTTCCACTTGGAGATCTTAGTCTGGGATTTATTCTGAGGTAATTGGCCGATATTCAATAAAATATCATACAGTTGAAGTTGGGGTGGTAGCATTGTCAATTTATTTGTCTCACGATTGCCCCAAAAATTCGCTACATTTGATATGCTTTGGTTTCGGGAAGCCGGTTATCAGATGATATTAGTAAAATTCAGGAAGTTAAGAGGATAAATAATGATGAAGCTTTTGAAGCAATATATAACAGTAAAAATAATCCGTTCGCATCTGATCATAACCTTCGGATTGCTGTTGAATGCACTTGGATGGACTGCTTTTCTTATTCCGGCAGAAATAACCGGAGGTGGCATAACAGGGGTTTCAACTCTAGTTTTTTATGCCAGCGGGTTCCCGCTCGGAACAACTTATCTGCTGATTAATGCTGTGTTGGTGCTGTTTGCCATTAAAATCCTGGGCCGGAATTTTGGAGTGAAAACAATATTCAGTGTAATTATTCTGGCATTGTTTTTTTCGCTGCTGCAACGTTTCATAACCAAGCCTATCGTAAACGACACTTTTTTATCAACTGTTCTCGGAGCAATATTGGGCGGTACAGGAATAGGAATTGTTTTTTCGCAGGGCGGAAGCACCGGTGGTACTGATATTATTGCCATGATTATTAACAAATACCGCAATATTAATCCCGGAAGAATAATTCTTTACCTCGATGTTTTCATTATTGCGTCTTCGTATCTGCTATTTCAGTCGCTGGAGAAAATCGTTTACGGGTATGTTGCTATGGGCATTACATCCTATACGATCGATTTGCTATTTACCGGGTCGAAGCAATCGGTTCAGATGTTTATTTTTTCGAAAAAATATGATGAAATTGCTGACCGTATAGGCAGGGAACTCAGTCGGGGAGTAACCATTATTGATGGAAAGGGCTGGTATAGCGGGGAGCAGACTAAGGTGCTGATGGTGATGGTTAAAAAACAGCAGGCCAGTCAGATTTTCCGGATAATAAAAGAAGTGGATGAAGACGCTTTTATGTCAGTGAATAATGTGATGGGCGTATACGGAAAAGGGTTCGAACGGATCAGAACCTGACGAGGTTAACGTATGTTTTTCACTTCAATCCAACCCTCATTCTGATGTAACATATCGCAGACAATGGCATCATCCATAGCCGATCCTGTGCAAATATCGATTCTTTCGAATGCCGCTTTAACTGATACTCCATCAGGGAATTCTGATACTTTCTCCAGATTGCATACGTGGTAGTCTTTACCATTTAGTCTCAGGTAAGTCCCGGTGCAATCCCTCTCAACTGTCATTTGTTGATTTGTAACTTTTTCACATGCTGAAAATGTGAGCAAAGATATTACGAGAGGTATAAGAATTGCTTTTATCATGTCAGTGCTAAAATGAGTTTTTTATTCAAAAGAAGAATTGAATCTTAATCGGGATCAGTGCATTTTTATCTCCGAAACCAGCTATTTTCCTTCGAGAAAGCTTGATTTTACAACAGTAACAACCAGTTTTTTGTCATCAGCCGATATTATCTGCCATGTATATTCTGCTGTTCCTCCCCAGTAACCAACTTTGATATTCACAAGAGAGTCATTCCAATTCCATTCTCCGGTATAATCGTTAGTGACAATAGGAGGAGTTCCGCACCAGCCACTGTTTTTTCGTTCCACCATTTTGTTGTTTGCCTCAAATGAAACACCGTATTGGTTTTCGATCAATGTGGCGGCTTTTTCGAAAGTAACAAGTGTATCGATATAAACCGGATTGATCCAGTTACCAACCATCATTTCATTTGTTTTCTTAAGAGGGGTTTCATCCTTCTGGCAGGAAATTATGAGGAATGAAACTAACAGGGTCAGAAAAATTGTTCTCATATCAGGCAGTGGGGCTTTAAATTTCTTTTTTACTTACCTCCGATTGGTATTTTACTAAGCTGCTGAATATTCAGTGGATCGGCATACGAATATTGATAAATACCATCTTCGGCAATCATAATCAGGATATTTCCAAAAGGTATTACATCAAATGCTTTAAGATCATTATATTGCTTTAACATATGCTGGTCAATCTGCAGTGGGTCAGTGGCGTCATAGATCTTTAATCCTGCAGATCCATCGCAAACAAAAAGAGTTTTATTGTCAATTCCTAATCCGTACGGTTCAATCATGGGATAGCTTTTCAGCAACACGGGAGTAGTTATAGATTTCAAATCAATCACATCCATAACATTTTGCCAGTTGCCGCACATAGTTCCCGCCCTCATTGTTACATACGCAATCTTATCTTTCACAATTACAGGGTCACAACTTTGAAAATGGTTGTATTCTGATTTGAATACCGGTGTTGCCGGTTCGGCAATATCATAAATAAGCATCCCGGTTTGGGTGCCTATAAAAAGGTATGAACTGTCAATAAACACAGTCTCCACATTTCGCGACATTTCTATTTTTGCGCCGGCAACCGGTCTGAAAGGCTGAGTAATATTCACTACCTGCATATTAGTTTGGTTGAGTCCGTAAAACTGATCACCGTTGATAATAAACCTGGCCATCGACCCACCAACCCCAATGCTTTGGGTAGAAGCCGAACCTCCAATACTATTGGTCTCTGTTCTGAAGAAAATTCCTGTGCCTTTATCAAAATAGTAATATGGCATTATTTGATTATTATTTACTTCTTCAGTTATTTCCTGTACCTGCCAGCCAACGATGACCCCTTGTTTCTGGTCGATGTTGGCGATAGGATATGCTTCGGTAGCTTCAGGGATAGTGTATGGAAATATGTCTTTCAAACGGGCAACTTCAATAGGTGAAGTGATGTTTGAAATATCCAAAACTATCAGATCCACAAAGTTGTCAGCATACAGGTAATTCCCTCTCACTGCAAGGTCAACATTTCCGGGGATATCGATAAATGTAAGATTTACAGGTGCCGACGGGTTGGTATTATCGAACACATGTATCCCTTTAAATTTCTCATTTACAAACAGATAATTGTCTTTAATATAAATTTTCCCTGAATTCTGAATGGCATTGGCTGCAGTTGATTTTGAAGGTTTGCGCATATCGTCGTACGACATATATTGCGGAACATTAGCCATGTATTTACGATACTCCACCGAGCTGTCCTTACACGAAACTATGCCCAGTAATATCAATATCATTAACGGAGCGTTGAGAAACAATTGCCTGGTTTTCATGATGTTTGAAGTTTTATGGTTTTTCAGGAATGAAATCCTGTATTATTTTTTTCAGTTAGTTAAAAAGAAATCCGAAAGAGAAAGTGAGCCGGTTATATTCATCGAATCGGGTGGTTTCGTATTGCGGATACGACGACATCCATGGATACGAATTCGAAACGGTTTTAGTTTTCTGATAGCGGTATCCAAGGCTAAAAATGAATGCATTGCGTTTCGAAAAGTTGAACCTCAATCCGCCTCCGACACCTGCAAGCACGCCCCCATAATAATCGGACCAGTCGCCGTCAACTTTTTTCGAAAGTGGAATTGCATATCCTCCCTGCAAGTACATATAAGGAGACCAAGCACCTTTAATCAGATAATATTTTGTGTCAACAAAAACGGGAATCTGCTGGTGTTCAAACCATTCAATCCCCATTCCAAAACCTGTTGACAAACGGAAAGGGAAAAGATAGGATGGAATAAATGTAAACCCTCCTGAATTATTTGGTCCCCCATAGAATCCCGCATTAGCAGCCATTTCAAATGGTGAAGCTTTGCTTTCCCGGTCTTTGGCCGGAATATTCTGATCCATAAGCATCATTTTAATGGCCGAATCCGGAACAACAATTGTGTTACGCCCAAGCATCTCAATAGCGGTCTGAACTCCTTTTATGTTTCCGGTTATCTGGCCACGCAAAATACTGCCATTGTTAAGATACAAAACATCTTCTTTAGATTGTGCATAAAGAGCATCTGCATAAATAAAAGCAGCAATGACTGATAAAATTAAAATTGCTTTTTTCATAATTTGTGAGCCAACTTTTTAAAGGGTGAAAAATGACCGGTTTGGTTGTATGAAATGCAACAATAATTATACCAACAGATTCAATAAAATTTATCAGGAAATGTTTGGGAAGCATAGGAATCACCCGAAATTAATTTCGGAATTCTGTGTCTTCAGTATACACGAAGTAAAAGAAAAAAGCCTCCTCAGGTTATGAGGAGGCTTCACGATATGAGGCAATTATTTTCCGCACCAGGTGCTTACTTCTTCGAGGCGAAGCGATGGAATATCGAGTTTCAGTTTTTTACGCAAACCACTTAATTCGTGCAGCAATTTATTTGGATTTGCTTCCTTAAGATCGGCTGGAAGCTTTATACCTGCTTTGCGTAAAATGGGTACCCATTCGGCCGGAATTCCCAAAGCGGTAAATTCCTCATCGGTTGCACCAAGTACAGCTGTTGCTTTTTCGGGGCGCATTTGCGGGAAAAACAATACATCCTGTATGGATGGCTGGTTGGTCATGATCATAGTCAGACGGTCGATTCCAATCCCCAGTCCGGCTGTTGGAGGCATTCCATATTCGAGCGAGCGCAGAAAATCTTCATCCAGTACCATGGATTCGTCGTCACCTCTTTTACCGAGTTCGAGCTGTTCTTCGAATCTTGCCCTCTGGTCGATAGGATCGTTTAGCTCGCTGAAAGCATTACAAAGTTCTTTACCGTTACAAATGGCTTCGAACCGCTCAACCAGGCCGGGCTTGCTCCGGTGTTTTTTTGCCAGTGGCGACATTTCGACCGGGTAATCGGTAATGAATGTAGGCTGAATAAGGTTGGGCTCGGCTGTTTCACCGAAAAGTTCATCAATCAGTTTGCCTTTGCCCATGCTTTCGTTGGTTTCGACGTTCAGCTTTTTGCAAGTGGCACGCAATTCATCTTCGGGCATCTCCGAAATATCAATTCCGGTAAAATGTTGTATTGCTTCGTACATGGTGAATCGTTTCCAAGGACGTTTGAAATCAATTTCCTTATTACCTACCTGTACCTTGGTGGTTCCGTGCAGGTCGAGTGCAATACGTTCGACCATTTCTTCAACGGCATCCATCATCCATTCGTAGTCTTTGTAGGCTACATACAGCTCCATTTGGGTAAACTCAGGATTGTGGAAACGATCCATTCCTTCGTTACGAAAATCTTTCGAAAACTCAAATACGCCATCGTAGCCGCCTACTATCAGTCTTTTAAGATACAATTCATTGGCAATCCGCATATACAGCGTCATGTCGAGGCTGTTGTGATGCGTTTTAAAAGGACGGGCTGCTGCACCTCCATACAAAGGCTGAAGAATGGGTGTTTCAACTTCGAGGTATCCTTTGCTGCTTAAAAAGTTACGCATGGTATTTACAAGTCGTGTCCTTTTTACAAATACCTCCCGTACTTCGGGATTTACAATCAGGTCGACATAACGTTGCCTGTAACGAACCTCAGGGTCGCTGAATGCATCAAATACCTGTTCGTCCTTTTCTTTCACAACAGGCAGAACACGCAACGATTTGCTGAGCAATTTCAGTGATTTAACATGAATGGAGATTTCACCCATCTGGGTTATAAAAACATAGCCGCCTACACCGATAATGTCGCCAATGTCCATCAGCCTTTTGAATGCGGTATTATACAGGGTTTTGTCATCGCCTTCGCAAATATCGTCGCGTTTAATATACAACTGTATGCGTCCGGTGCTGTCCTGAAGATCCACAAAAGATGCAGCACCCATGATGCGTCGTGTCATAATACGGCCTGCTATAGATACCTGTTGAAACGCATGGTTGTTGCTGTCGAAATCTGATAGTATTTCCTGAGCTGTAACATTAACCTGAAAACTTTCGGCCGGGTATGGGTTTATACCCAAAGCATTGAGTTCGGCTAAAGAATTACGCCTGATTTGTTCCTGTTCGCTTAATTCGAGGTGCATTTTAAATTTTTTTGCAAAGATATGAAATTGAACTGAGATGAGAATTGATAGCTCAGAGCATATAATGGGAGGCTCACAAGTTTATAAAAACCATTTTGGTTCAATGGCTACAAGCAATAGGGGAATAGATGAGAATTATATGATACTATTTCAGCAATAGACCAGGTAGGACAGAAGGCCCGTTTTACCGAAAACAGAAGGTTTTACTTGTATTTTTAGCATCACCATAGTTAAAATCAGTTACCTGAATCTAACTTCATCTTAATCCTTGATGCTAAAATTTCGATTGCTACTTTATTCTCACCACCCTGAGGAACAATGATATCAGCATTCCGTTTGGTAGGTTCGATAAACTGCAGGTGCATGGGTTTAACCCAACGCGTGTAATGTTCGAGAACCTGCATAGGATCACGGCCACGTTCAACTGTATCGCGTCTGATGATACGCATGAGCCTGTCGTCACTTTCAGCATCAACAAATACTTTGATGTCCATACGTTTAATTAATTCAGGATCACTGTAAATCAGTATTCCCTCAACAATAATAACTTTTCTTGGCTCCACCCTTACAGTTTCGGCAAGCCGTGCACATGAAACATACGAATATACAGGCATTTCAATACTTTCACCTCTGCGGAGTGCATCAATATGTTTCACCAGCAAGGTCCATTCAATTGAATTTGGATGGTCGAAATTGATAGCTAGTTTTTCATCCGGTGAAAGGTGCCCTTTATCCCAATAATAGGCATCCTGGGGAATTACAGCCACCGAATTTTTAGGCAGCCGCTTGATTATCTCGTGAACAACGGTTGTTTTACCACAACCGGAGCCACCAGCAATTCCTATAATAAGCATACAATGACCAGATTAAGAATTTTAATGCCAGAGGGTGAATAATTTGTAAAAATAAAAAAAGCCCCGGATAATCGGAGCTTTCTTTGCGATATAATAGATCAAATTTCAGGAAAGGGTGAATAATACAGTTTTGTAAGGATGATAATTTCGTTTGTGCAGTGTTCCGGGGAAATTCTGATTGGCGGATCACTGATAATCATACCTTAAAACAAGAAACTAAGCAGTACCCCTGCGGCTACAGCACTGCCGATAACTCCGGCTACATTCGGACCCATGGCATGCATCAGCAGATGGTTGGATTTATCGTAGCCCAGGCCAATTACCTGAGAGACCCTTGCACTTGCTGGTACAGCCGATACACCGGCATTTCCGATCAGAGGATTGATTTTATTGCCTTCTTTCAGAAAGAGGTTGAAGATTTTGACAAACATAACTCCTCCGAACGTTGCGATAACAAAGGAACAGGCTCCCAACCCGAAAATCCCAATGGATTTTGCAGTTAAAAAAGTGGTGGCCTGAGTTGAAGCACCTACTGTTATCCCGATTAAAATGGTTACAATGTCAATCATAGGTCCTTTAGCCGTATCAGCAAGGCGCTTGGTAACTGTACTCTCCTTTAATAAATTGCCGAAAAATAACATCCCAAGTAAGGGTATGGCTGCCGGAACAATAAAACAAGTGAAAAGCATTCCTATGATTGGGAAAAGGATTTTTTCAAGTTTCGAAACAGTACGTGGTGGTTTCATGCGGATCAGACGTTCCTTTTTGGTGGTGAGTAACCGCATAACAGGTGGTTGAATAACGGGCACCAGTGCCATATAGGAATATGCTGAAACTGCAATTGCTCCAACTAATTCAGGCGCAAGTTTTGATGCAACAAAAATGGCAGTAGGTCCATCGGCACCACCTATGATACCGATTGCTCCGGCTTCGGATGGCGAAAATCCCAATGCAAGTGCTGCAGCATAAGCACCAAATATCCCTAATTGTGCAGCAGCACCAACCAGCATCAGTTTTGGATTGGAGATTAATGCGGAGAAATCAGTCATCGCACCAATGCCCAGAAATATTAAGGGAGGATAAATGCCATACCTCACACCAAAATAAAGGTAGTTCATTACACTCCCGCTCTGGTAAATACCTATTTGCAGGTTTTCAGGATCGTCGGAGAGTATGTGTTCAGCTCCGGCAAACGGGATATTCCCTATCAGAATACCAAACCCAATAGGTATCAGTAGCATGGGCTCAAATCCTTTGGCAATTGCCAGAAAAATGAGAACCAGACCGATAAGGATCATAACGACATGCCCCATCGTAAAATTCATGAAAGCTGTTTCTCCCAGGAATGCGAAAAGATGATCGGACAAGAAAGCCAAGAAATTGCCTGATGTATCCATACTGTTATTCTCCGATTACAATAAGAATATCACCTTCCATAACACTGTCGCCTTTGCTGATTTTAATCGAAGATACGCGTCCTTCTTTATCAGCATTTATATTGTTTTCCATTTTCATGGCTTCGAGCATCAGCAATTTCTGACCGATTTTTACATTATCGCCTTCACGAACGTAGATATCTAAAATAACGCCAGGTAAAGGAGATTTTATATTTCCTGTTCCTTTAGGAGCTGAAGGGTTAGCTGTTTTAGAAACCGAAGGGTGCGAATCAGTGGAAGGTACAGCCAAAGTCCGGATTAAGGTTGGAGTTTTAATTGTCTTCAGTTTCCTGTCAATTTCAACAGTATACGTAACCCCGTTAACTGCTACTTCAGCAGTACTTTCTTCGATACTGACTATTTCGGCATCGTATTCATTGCCATTTATAGTGAATTTAAAGTTTTTCATTTCTTATTGATTAGGGGTTCTGCGTAATCCATAAATTTTTGAACTCCAAGGAGAATAGTTCTTTGCGGCATTTTTAAAAGTTATTACAGCATCTTCCAGTCCCTGCAATTGCTTATTATACAAATGCAGCGCAAGTGAAATTGCTGCGAGTGTTTCGCCTGAAATCTCCTCATGCACTGCTGTGTCTTCAGTATCTGGCCGGTTTTTTCTGAATCGTTTTTTCAAATCAATATTGTACAGTTTTGCTATGTACTTGAATATGAAATACAGAAAAATCAAAGCAAAGAACACAATTGTCATGGCAATAATTGACATAGCAACTCCTGTTGGATCCATTTTGCCAAACTCTTCGGCGGATTTACCAGCCACCCGTTCACCTGCTGCAGCAAGCATTAACGTTGATAGTGTCATAATGGTAAGTTTGAATGTTTTTTAGGAGGATTGGTGTCTTTTTTGGTAGATAAGGCCTGGAAAGCACGGATTACCCTGAAACGGGTGTTACGGGGTACAATGATATCGTCGATAAAACCATATTTTGCAGCATCGTATGGATTGGCAAACTTGGATTTATACTCAGCTTCATATTTATGGAATTCCACTTCCCGCTCCGAAGGATCTTCAATTTCGGCAAGTTTTTTATGGTATAATACTTCGATGGCACCTTTCGGACCCATAACTGCAATTTCGGCAGAAGGCCATGCATAGTTAATATCACCTCTCAGATGCTTCGAACTCATTACGTCATATGCTCCGCCATAAGCTTTTCGAAGGATCACAGTAACTTTTGGCACGGTTGCTTCGCCGTAGGCAAAAAGGAGTTTTGCACCATGAATGATAATCCCGCCGTATTCCTGTGCAGTTCCCGGAAGGAATCCCGGAACATCAACCAGTGTTAGAATCGGGATGTTGAATGCATCGCAAAAACGAACAAAGCGTGCGGCTTTTCGTGAAGCATTGATATCGAGAACACCGGCCAGATAATTAGGCTGATTTGCCACAATACCAACTGACATTCCGTTAAAACGGGCATATCCTGTTACAATATTGGGTGCGAAATGCCTAGCCACTTCCAGAAATTCGTTATTGTCGGCAATAAGGTGGATTACATCCTTTACATCGTATGGTTTATTGGGATTCTCGGGAACAATTTCATTCAAAGCTTCTTCCAGGCGGTCGATTGGATCCAGACATGGAATAATAGGGGGATCTTCGAGGTTGTTTTGTGGAAGGTAGCTGAGTAATTTTCGAAGTAGCAGGATTCCCTCCTGTTCATCTTCGGCCACGAAGTGCGAAACCCCTGATTTGGAACCGTGAACCATTGCGCCCCCCAGTTCATCATCCGTTACAACTTCTCCGGTAACGGTTTTTACTACTTTCGGACCAGTTACAAACATATAGCTGTTTGTTTTGGACATGATAATGAAATCGGTGAGTGCAGGGCTGTAAACAGCACCCCCGGCACAGGGGCCGAATATTGCTGAAAGCTGTGGAATAACGCCTGAAGCCAGGATGTTGCGTTGAAAAATCTCAGCGTACCCTGCCAGACTTTGAACGCCTTCCTGAATACGGGCACCTCCTGAATCGTTGATGCCGATAACGGGAGCACCGACTTTCATGGCCTGATCCATAACCTTGCATATCTTTTTTGCGAACATTTCGCTGAGCGAACCTCCGAAAACAGTAAAGTCCTGTGAAAAAACATAGACCAGCCTTCCGTCGATAGTGCCATATCCGGTCACCACCCCATCGGAGAGGTACTTTTCGTTTTCGATACCAAAATCGGTGCAGCGGTGCGAAACGAACATATCGAATTCTTCGAAGCTGCCTTCGTCGAGCAAAAGATCGATGCGTTCGCGGGCGGTGAGTTTGCCTTTTTTGTGTTGTGAGTCGATACGTTTCTGGCCGCCACCCAGTTTTGCAAGTTCTCTTTTATCAAGCAGTTGCTTGATTTTATCCTCGATTGCCATTGTTTATAGTACTAGGGTTCAATACAGTAAAAAACTCCCGGTTCCGGAACTATTTATTTTTATTTTCACAGAGTTCGGTCAAAACACCAAAAGTTGACTTGGGATGAAGAAATCCAATACTCATTCCCTCGGCGCCTTTGCGCGATTGTTTGTCGATAAGTTGTATGCCGTTAGCCTCTGTTTCAGCCAGAGCATCGTCAATATCTTTAACTGCAAAAGCAATATGGTGTATGCCTTCACCTTTTTTCTCGATGAATTTTCCAATAGGTCCTTCAGGGTCGGTGCTCTCGAGTAATTCGATTTTGGTTTGCCCTACCATAAAGAATGCCGTCTTTACACGTTGATCAGTAACTTCTTCGACTGCATAACAGGTAAGACCGAATATTTTTTTCCAGTAAGGAATGCTGTATTCCAGGCTCTTAACAGCAATTCCGATGTGTTCGATATGTGATAAATTCATGGCTCATAAATTTTTACAAAATTAATTTCTTTTTGTTAATGAAATAACAATAGATGCAAAATATATTGCAAATAGTTTAATATGGAACTGTTCTAGATAGGTAATATAAATTTTGGGCTGATGCAATATTGAGAGACTGGAACAATTTAACTATTTGTAACTACTCACTACAATACTAAATTGCTTTTGAGGGGAGGAGTTCGGGTTTTGGGGATTTGAAAATTTGAAAATTTGAAAATTCGGGGATTTGGGGATTTTGGGATTTTGGGGATTGGGCGATGGGGTGTTTTTATTCGCTTAGCTCATGAGAGTGCTTCGCTAAGTTGAAAATTTTTGACAATCTTAAATATGGTCCCTTTATTTCAGTGCATGGAGCTGAGTGCTCCGTGTTCAGTAGGGATCTGTGTATGGTTATTGTGTCTTAACTAAAGTGATTTAGGCACTTAAAACTTCGGGACTGATTAGTTACATAATTTATGCATCAGGTTTTATAAAGTCACTCAAGATTAGTATAAGTGTGAATGATATAACTTATTCTGATAATTGTATAACCCGTCCTGTAAACAATGGACTGACCTTTGCCAGGCGAATATTTTCTCACACTGTTCCGCCAGAAGCGGAAATCATAAATCTAGAATAAAATGGCTAAGACAAGAAAAATTATGATCCTGATAACGATGCTCACATCGGTAATCTTGATGACGGTAAGCGGATGCAAAAAAGATGATGCCCCTGCCCAAAAGACTGAATATTCTCTGAAAGCAAAGGACGTACTTGGTGTTAGCGGTACTGTAACTTTCACTGAGACCAGCAGTACTAAAACTACAATTGATATAGTACTGACCAATGCTACTTCGGGAACTCACCCGGCAAACCTGTATATGTATTCCGAAGTTGAAGATGGTGGAGTTGCTGTTTCGCTGAATCCGGTTGACGCAAATGGCAAAAGTTCAACATTGGTTTCAACTCTGACTTATTCACAATTGATTGCTTACGATGGATATGTTAAAGTGTTTAAAAGCAGTGAGGAACCTAATATTATTCTTGCGCAAGGCGATATAGGAGGCAATGTAATAACTACAACCCAAAAGACATATACCTTGGCTACAATAGGTGTATATGGTGTTTCCGGCAATGCATTATTCGAAAAAAGAGTGAATGGAAATACACTTGTAACAGTAACTCTTTCGGGAACTATCTCAGGCGAAGAATACCCGGCAACAATTAATCTGGGTTCAATCTTATCAGTAGGTGGCGGACCTTCGGTAGTGCTACTGAACGATGTTGATGGAACTACAGGTAAAGGTTTTACTAACATCCGGAAACTTGATAGCGGAACTGTTATCACTTACGACAACTGGCTGGTTTACGATGGTTACATAAATGTTTACCAGTCACCGATAATTATTGACAATATTATTTCTCATGGGAATATCGGTTCGAATTAAATTGTAGTTCCTGCCATACAAATTGAAAACATAATCGCCCGCTCGTTTTTTCGGAAACTTGTGGGTGATTTTTGTATGTAAGTGCAATTTTTAGCGGTTAGTACTTTAATACTCCGGTAATCTTTCTTTTACCGCAAAGGTGCAAAGTATTAAAGCACAGAATATCAATACTTTAAGACGCAAAGAATGATTTTTTGTATCGTGCTGATAATTAAGCATATGAAAATTATTAACGGACTATTGTCCTTTGCACCTTTCATTTTTTTGCATCCAGGATGAATTGCATTTCTTCTGAATTACAGGAGGATATAACCAATGTGATTTTAATAACCTTAAATTCGGGTTGCCGATTTTCAGGGTTACCAAAACTGTGCAATTATACTCCTGACTGCAAGTTCAACATTGCCCTTGCTCCGAATGAGTTCTTAAAAACTTAAATTTCACACTATCTTAACATAGGCGTTTACTTGAAATAGTAATATTGCGGCAAAGTAAAGGACATCTCAAATGAATGTATTTCGATTTTTTGCTATACAGCTATTCTTTATTGTTGCTGTATCCCATGGTTTTGCTCAGGTTAATACTGAAATATTAACCGTTCCTGCGGGTCAGCAGTTTGCTGAAATCAATATTTCAGGTACTACGGTTTTGCCTAGTGGCAGATTTTTAACACCAGCTGGTGAGTTACTCCGTATAACGCACGATCCGTTTGGCTTGGTTGTTTCGCCTGATGGTAAAAAAGCTGTTTCATTACATAATGGGGTTTTTACAGTAATCGACTTGTTGTCGATGGCAGCCACGCGTGTTCCGAATTATGAAAAAACTATTCCTTCTCCCTTAACATCAGGATCTTATCTTGGTGTAGCATTTTCCACTGATTCGAAGCATGTTTATTTAAGTGGTGGGGATAATGGGTATGTAATTGTTTATGATATTGAAAAGTTCAGTAAGATAGACTCAATTTCATTAAATGGCAATGTGAATGGAATTGAGTACAAGGATAGCTTTACATCGGATCTGTTGCTTAACAGCGCGAGTAATGAACTGCTGGTACTTGACAGAGGTAATTTCCGGTTGGTTCGGATTAATCTGACAAATAAAACAATAACAGCTTCAATAAAAGTAGGGCGGCAGCCATTCGGTCTGGCAATGAGCCCGGATCAAAAGACAGCCTTTATAGCAAATGCAGGGATGTACGAATACCCGTTAATCGAAGGAATAACCCCCGAAAACTTTAACTCACTTCTGATTTCCAGGCATCCGTATGGTGATAATACTGATGAGTCTACCAACGGAACAACGGTGGAAGGTCGCAGAATTCCGGGAGTTGGAAGTCCCCTGCATCCTGACGCCATGAGTGTTTTTATTGTTGATTTGTTAAGGAATGAGATAAGTGGAAAATTCAAGACCGGAAACCAGATCGGTCAAATGATTGATGGGGCTGAAGTAGTTGGAGGTGCCAGTCCCAATTCAATTGCAGTGGGCAAAAATTTCGCTTTCGTAACAAATGCAACCAACGATAATATTTCGATTATTGATTACAGGAACAACAAAATTGTCGGGCATATACCTGTATTGGTTGATAAAAGGATTGACAAATACCGTGGGTTATTGCCTTTTGGTATAACGCTGAGCAAGGATGAAAAAACACTCTATGTAGCATTGCTTGGATTTAATGCAATAGCCGTAATTGATGTTGACACACATACAACAAAGGGTCTTATTCCAACCGGCTGGGGGCCAACACGAGTTAAATTGTCAGCCAGTGAAGAGGAGATTTATGCAATTACATGCCGTGGTTTAGGAGCTGGCCCAAATGGAGGAAAGGGTTTTGTTGCTCCCCCTCAGGGTACTTATGTTGGGGATATTCAGCTTGGGAGTTTTCAAAAAATTCAAGTGCCCGGCCCGGTTCAACTCGAAGAATATACACGAAAGTGCATTGCTAATACCTTTGTAAGTGCACCTCTAATGGTTGATTCGCTCAATCCATTGCCGGAATTGCCTGGATTGCGGAATTCACCCATAAAATATATAGTATACATCACCAAGGAGAACAGGAGTTACGACGAAGTATTCGGGCAGCGTAAGCAAGCTGCAGGCGACAGCTCATTAGCCCGGTATGGAGTGCAAAATGAATATACACTTCCTGATTCACTCAGGAGTAGTTTCAAAAACCTGCGCATCAGTCCGAATCATCAAAAAATTGCCGGACAATTCGCATTCTCTGACAATTTTTATTGTGACAGTGATGCTTCCATACATGGCCATCACTGGATGATGGGTGTAATCCCGAATGAATGGGTTGAAGTAAATTCGAGTGTGGATAAAAATGCCAGGTACTTTTCAAATGCCCCCGGTCAGAGATACCCAGGATCAACCGGTAGCATGGACCCGGAGGATTATGCTGAAATAGGCGGACTGTGGGAAGCCCTGGAAAGAGAAAATATTGAATTCTATAATTTTGGAGAAGCGAACGAAACAGCTCATGTGCGCGAGGAGTGGTACGACACGCTTACAGGTGCGGGTCATGGTGTAATGGTGCCTATGCAGAAGGCTCTTTTTCCCCGGACAAGCCATGCTTATGCAGGCTTCAATACCAATATTCCTGACCAGTATCGTGTTGAGCAGTTCGAAAAGGAATTTACTGAAAAATGGCTGACAGGTAGTCAGGAACTTCCGCCACTTATCACAATACAGCTTCCGAATGATCATGGAGCCTCAATAAGACCGGAGGATGGTTATTTATATCCTCAGTCATTTATGGTTGATAATGATCTGGCAGCAGGGCGAATGTTGCATTTTTTGTCGCACACCAAATACTGGAAAAACATGCTGGTAATTATTACTGAGGATGATCCGCAGGGAGGCGTTGACCATATAGATGCTCACCGTTCCATATTGATGATGGCAGGTCCTTTTGTGAAAAAAGGACATGTTTCGCACACACATGCAAACTTTGGTTCGATCCTGAAAACAATTTATAATATCCTGGGTGTGCCTTATGTAAATCAGTTTGATGTTACTGCTTCTTTACTTCAGGACTTTTTTACGCCTATACCCGATTATACCCCCTATACTGTTGAATTGCATGATGCCAGAGTGTTTGACGCGGACAAAGCCATGAAAAAATACAACCGAAATGTCAACTGGCGTGAAATTGAAAAGAGTATAGAAATGGATAACGAAAACATTGAACGCTCAAGGCATTATGGTAAATAGGGTGTAAAAGATGGATTGTTAAAAACCTGGTTTATAGATCAAAACAACTTTACAGCACAGCAGATAACTTTAGGTTTCCTTCCTGACTTCTGACGCTTCACAAATTTAGTGCGGTTACGATTTTCAAGTAACTGAATATGAATATTTTAAAATTTACAATTTTGGCATTTACCGCACTAACGCCT
>Ga0208789_1000152_pt1 | contig 91146 bp, 72 predicted proteins | sample Methanotroph_Enr_FD_187368 | JGI IMG/M metagenome (GOLD analysis project Ga0208789, IMG submission 187368) | Enriched soil microbial communities from Old Woman Creek wetland in Ohio, USA - Methanotroph_Enrichment_5 (SPAdes) (version 2) | ecosystem: Environmental > Terrestrial > Soil > Wetlands... | reverse complement strand
CCCTATACCGCTAGGTGCGCTCAGCAGTAAGAATCGAGCTTTATCTCTTTTTGAAGCGATATCACCTCTAAGAAACTGGATGTCATTAGTTCGATTTATAAACATCATTCATAATTCCTAGTTATCATTCGTTATAGTTTCGATTACCCTGCTGTTCAGGCAGGGTAATCGCTTTCAATACTTAATGCCCAGCCATCCCCACATCCCTCTTCTTAAACTGAATCACCTGCATCATCCCCATATCCTCATGGGACAACAAATGGCAATGCAGCACGGTCTTACCGTCGAAATCCTCATAACGGGTCAGGATGGTTTGCGGTTGACCGTATTTGACCAACAGACTGTCGCGCCACAGGGTTTCCGTGTTGCCGAGCGGGTCGGTGCGGGTGGTTTGGAAGTCGTTGGTATGGATATGGAAAACATGGTTCCGGGTCGGATCGATGGAGCTGATGATCCAACTGTCGGTGCCGGTTTGCGGACCGTTTTCGTCTTCCTTATTTTTCGCCAATTCTTCGGCGCTGGGACGCAGCTCCAACATGCGCGGCTGGCTAGCGTCGAACACATGACCGTTGACCTGGAAGCCTATCGGATAACATGGGGTTTTATCCCTGTCCGGGTTGCAAGCAATGCCACCGTCGTTGCCGCCTTTGGGTTGGTCGCGGTTGAACGTGGCAAGCTGGTTGTATTTGACATTGTTGTTATTGATGTCGACATACGGATATAGATTAGCCATTTCCGTATTAGTCGGCAGGCCGGTGTCGGCAACCGGTTTTTCATTCGCGACGTCTACCCAGGCCACGATATAGTTGGTATAGCTGGCTATGGACGGATCCAAGCGGCCGGTGATGTAGGTGTCGGCGGTCAATGCGTAACGCCCCGGCGTTTTGCTTGCCTGCACCAGCACGTCGCTACGGCTGCCGGGTATTAATTCGACGGCCTGCCGTTTCAGCTTGAAGGTTTTTTCCTGGTCCCATTTGCCGGTGCAGCAGTAGTCTTTTTGCTCCCAATTGTTGACCCAGGTGTCCACTTGGCTCAGGTAATTGCCGTCCACGGCGATTTCGTGCAGGTCGTGCTTTTCCAGGGTGAGTTGGGCGGTGCGGTTAAATGAGCTGTCGATAAAACGCCAGCGCTGGATTTCGCCGGGATGCATTTTGATGGTCGGGGCGATCTGGCCGTTGACCAGCAGGTAACGGTTGCGAACGAACGCGCGGTCGTCGCCCAAGGCCAGGAAGTCGTTGACCTTGCCGGTATCATCGTAAGGGATGGTTTGCAGCATGAAGATCTTCTCATTGGCATTGGCCTTGAGAATCGATTGAGGCGTTTTGGCCGGATCGTCCTCGACGATGATCGTGCCTTCCATGCCGCTACCGACCTGTACGCCGGTCGAACCATGTACATGCGGGTGATACCAATAGGTGCCGGGAGCATGATCTTTCGGGATTTCGATTTTGATTTGCCTGGGGTTGGCGCTCAGGTTGCTGTTTTCGTCCGCGGGACCGTCGTATTTAAAAGGCGGCACCACGACCAGGATATTGTCGGCGCTGCCCTTGGGCGAAACATGCATGCCGTGGGTGTGCAGGTTGGTGCAGTTGAATTTGTCGGGCAGCGGCGAGCCGCCGAACATGTCGTGCGGGTTGTTGCAGGTTTTTTCCGGGTCGCTGCCGTTCGGGTCCAGTTGGTTGTTTAGAGTGACGTTCAGCGTGTCGCCGGGCTTGACGCGCAAGGTCGGGCCGACCAGTTTGCCGTTGTAGGAACGTAGGCTTACGCCGCATCCGGCGATTTTAGTTTTGGCCGGATCGGTAAACGCGACATTCAAATCGACGTTGAGTTGGCCGTTGACCGACTTGACCTCTTCGGGAGCCGCATAAGGCTGGCCGCCGTAGGTTTTAAGATCGGTTTCCTTGTAGACGCAGGCCGGATCGGGCGGCACGTCGTAGGTTTCGGCAAGTGTAGGCATTGAGCATAAGCCGGCGGTCAGCGCCAGCAGGGTAGTGCGATAGAACATGGTTATCTCCTGGATCAGTGTGGCTTGACGGGGGGCGGGCAATTAAGCTCGGCGGCGGTAGTGTCGGCGACGGTCTCTTTGGTCCGTTCACTGTGGCAGGAGGAGCAGCCGGGAGCGGCGCATTTAACGCATTGCTCCGGTACGCCCTGATTGTCAACGAGCTTGCCGGTAGGGCAGGCATGGATGACATCGTGGGGTTTTGCCGGTGCGGTTGGCGCCGGATCGGCCATGCAGGCGCCGACCAGCAGCGCAAATATAGCCGTTAGCGCGGCGGTTTTGATATTGGACATGCTTCTTCCTAATTTTTATTGTTATTACGGCAATGTGAAATGCCGGTTTTATTGGGCTACCGTGTCGATTGGATTCGTGCCGCTCGGGATGTCCAAAGTCTCTGGGCTTCGGGTGAAAGCAGGCAAACGGTAGTGCTTTGCAAGGCGTGACAGCCTTGGCAAAGCTGCGGCATTCTAACGGAAAATGTACTTATAACAAACGTTTAATGTTAGCTGTTTGGTAAAATCTTAGTTCTGCCGCTCGCTGCACTAAGTGCGGTTGAATGATTTCATTTACCATAGTAGCGCCTAAACAAAATCGATTTCAGGATGGCTTAACGATTCGATCTGAGCGGCAGTGAGGATTTTTTCGGCATTCCCACATCCCGGCTGCCAGCAGCGGGAAAAACGATGCACGGGTATGCCCATCAGTTTGCCCAATAGCTGATAGGCGGCATTGCTGTTGATAGGGACGAAACTGAGAATGCCGAAAGGCGTATAAGCCACGTCAAGATTATTCAGATAAGGGAGGGCTTTTACCGCATTGTCCCATCGCGCCAAAACATCTTCCGGGTTTTCCGAGAACACCGGCTTCGACTGTTGACCGGTCTTAATGTAGTTCAAGTTACGAGCCGGATTTAAGCCGAGCAAAATCGCGCGGGAGCCGAAATGGTAGAATTTCAGCTTATCGCCAAGCGTGCCGATCGGTTTGATGACGTTGCCGGGACTCGTCGCCAGTCCATGCAATTGGCCCAAAACTTGGCCTTTGTCGTCCCGTAACACCCAAAAATCATGAGCTGCAATGCCGACAATATCGTAGGCTCGAGCTTCGATTGTATATTTTATTTCCGGCATTTATGGCGATGAGGTTGATGTTGAGCGCTGATTTTAAACCAATGCGAAGGCAATGAGGTGTTAGTGAAGTGCTTATGCTAAGGATTTTTAAAGGTCTTTTTAAAGCCAGTCAGGGAATATTGCTCCGGGCTATTAACCTAAACGCGATATTCAAAGGTAGTTCTTTTTCTGCCCGGAGGGTGTAAATAAATTCGTGTAACCGCTTATGCTAAACTTCGCGCGCTTCTTAGATTAACTACGAGCGGCATTGGGGTTCCTATACCACCCAATGTCTTTTGGCAAAATCACAAAAAAAGGGCAAAAGCGCCAACTTTTGCCCTTTATTATTCAACTCCGTTTTTCAAACAGTTCTCTTACACTGCCTCCCGTAATCAAACGGCTCAGTAGCCGCCAATTATTGGTTTGATAACGAACACGGCCTGCGACGATAGCCGGATGAATTCTCAACTCGTCTGCCAACCTAATTGCATCGTCTTGAGCGTGCGTTATTCTCACACCGGATTGCATCCATATTTCTTGAGGAATCAGCGCGTTTCGCGCACCTTCGTCGGCCTGCTGCTCTTCTACACTTGTCCGTGTTTTATCGTCCAGATTATCTAAGATGAATGCGTAATCCTGCGTCAAATGCTTACGCACGTGCACCAGCTCATGAATCAAGGCAAACCAAAAATTATCGATACGATCGTGCCGCAAGGTCAGTGCTACTACCGGCGTCTCGCCCATTAGCATTGCCGCACCATCCAAGTAGGTTTTCTTGAAGTGGTATTCAATGACTAGGACAATGCCTTTATCGGCCAGATATTCCTGCGCTAACAACGGACCGGTTTCGAAGCGTGACAATTTGGCAAGATCGATCAGCCATTCATCGGTAATGACGCCAGACGTGTACTTCGTCCGTAGCTCGACAGCTTGCGCTTTTTTAACAACGCAGGCCCGCCAAGCGATCAAAGCATAGTCATCCATTTCGCGCGCTCCGCTCTGATGCATAGGCGCTCTTAATAGCGCACGGTTATGGTGGTCGGAAATACCTCCCATGAACCCTGAAATTAATTCCTCGGCAAAATCTTTAAGCTTATTGGCAGATTCAACGAAATTGGGAAAACAGCCTCTTTCCTGCATTTCTTTGAGTGGAAACTTAAGGCAGTCATACACGGGTTCTGCGCTAATATCGATGTCGCCGTGACTGGAGGTATTGATGAGCACTTCTGCCGGAATGCCTAGACCTTTATGAATCGCCCGAATCATTGCCAAGCTTAAATCGCGTTTTCTGGATAAAACCTCGGAAACCTTAGAGATAGAGCCGACCATCGGCACCAAATCGCGTGGCTTTAAGCCTTGTTGGTCCATTCTGAATAGAATGGCATCAATCGGATCGGGAATAACAGGCGCGACTTTGATGCGTTCATACGCTTCAATAACTAGTGCCAAAAGCTCCAATTCGCCTTCCTCGACCGATCCGCTTTCAATATTCATATCCATTAACGCAGACAGACGAGCCATAGCAGTTTCATAGTCATGCTGCGTTTTGATTACTCGTACTGGTTGGTTCATGGTAATGTCCTCGGTTAAAGTTGTAGTTATGTGAATCTTTTTTTGTCGTATTCCGCGTGAGTTCCAATCCATTCAATTTTCACAATACCGTATTGATACCTCACTTTTATGACCAATCGGTATTTATTGCCTTTGATGTTAAAAATAACCATGTTGTCGGCTAAGAAGCTGGCGGATGGATAACGGCTTTTGATGTCATGAGGCCCATCCCAATGGGCTTTCTCAACGTCATACCGCCAAGTGTCCAATGCGCCGCGTGAATCGGCGTGATCTTGCTTGAACGCTTCTAATGTTAAAAGTCCCAGTAACTTCATTAGCCAGCTCTTTATTCCTGAATTGGGAAATATAATATATTCCCTTTTTGGGAAGTGTCAAATTGTTTCGATGGTTTACTGAATAACGTAGGACTGTAAGCTAATCGGGTCGGGGTGACGGGATTGTGCCCGTCACCTCTCCCACACCACCGGACATGCGGTTTTCCGCATCCGGCGGTTGAACCCGGCGACTTAATTCGTCGCAAAATCCGAAGGTAACCATAAACCCCAGCGCCGCAACCGGACATTATTCAACACCGAGGGTGTCCCGAATTTTGTGTAAACGTATTTTTTCAATTATCGGATAGGCATCCGATCCTCGAACATAATACTAAACCGGTTGAGAGCGACTTTGGCAGGATGTCGGCCTAGCCGAATTGGAGCAGAGCTTTGCCGAACTGGAACGACAAGCTCGCGCGGCTTTGCAAGAGCAAGGCTTGCCGGAGCAGGCCGTGAGCTGCCAGCGTCGGCTGGCGTTGCGTTATCCAGGCACCGATACCGCGTTGACGGTCGATTTTGAAAGGCCAGACGAAATCCTCAACCGCTTCGAAAGCAAATACCGCCAACAGTTCGGTTTTTGCTACCGAAACCGGCCGTTGTTGATCGCATCATTACAAGTCGAAGACATCGCCGGCGAACCGCAACCGGACGACGTTTTCGCCAACGATACCAACAACCGCAGCGGCCAAGCGCACGGCATGACCCGCGTGTTCAGCCGGGACGCCTGGCACGATGCGCCGGTGTATCGCCGCGAGCAGCTCAAATTCGGGCAGACTGTTACCGGTCCAGCGGTTGTGCTCGAACCCATTTCAACGATCGTCATCGAACCCGGCTGGCAAGGCACGTTGCAAGCCGGCGGCGATTTGCTGCTGACCCGGTATATCGACGTTGACGCGCAAACGTTCGGCACCCAAGTCGATCCGGTGCTGTTGGAAATTTTCAACAAGCGTTTCATGTCGGTCGCAGTATTATGAAACCATCTGCGGCGGCGTCGGCGCGGGCGACGGTTTTGACGGCGCCAGCGGCATTCACACGCATATGACCAATTCGCGGATGACCGATCCGGAAGTTTTGGAGCAGCGCTTTCCGGTGCTGTTGCGGAAGTTCAAGTTGAATTCGGCGATGCAATCCTCATCGAAACGCCGGGCTACGGCCGATTAGACCTTCCAGTTTTTTAAAACCTGGAAGGTCTGCCTATCCGCCTTTCTCTCTCCCAGTGGCCAGTCGGCATAACATCCCGAACAACCCGCCGGCCACTTCCGTAAACGGCGCATCCTGACACCCACACGGATTGCGAGTTAGCGACACAATGAATAAAAATGCCGGCATCGGCTTAGACTATGATTTTGATAAGGCCCGTCGGAATCATCACAATGTATAATGGCATTTTTATGCACAGCCAAAGCTATTCGCACGTGAGATAGTGGACAAATCGATGACATGGCGGTTCAACGACTGCGCCAAAAACAGCCTGAATTTCAATAACACAACAGCGGATACGCTGCGGGGATTGGCTTTTCTCCGATTTCGCATGGCATTGCCGGCGCCGATCTCCACTCCACTTATTGCCTAAAACATGAAGCCCACAAATCCGATTGGTGTGTTCGATTCTGGCGTTGGCGGTTTGTCCGTGCTGCACGAGATTCGCCGGGCGCTGCCGGGCGAAGATTTGCTGTATGTGGCCGATTCGGGCCATGCGCCGTATGGCGATAAGTCCCAGCCGTTTATCGAGGCCCGGTCGATTGCGATTACTGAGTTTTTAGTGAGCCAACAGGCGAAAGCGATTGTCGTTGCCTGCAACACGGCCACCGGCGCGGCGGTAGCGACGTTGCGTTCAAAGTTCCACATGCCGATTATCGCGATGGAACCGGCGGTCAAACCGGCGGCGGAGAATACTAAATCCGGCGTTGTCGGCGTCATGGCGACCAGCCGGACATTGGTTAGCGATAATTTTGTGAAGTTGTTTGCGCGTTACGGCGAAGAGGCCCGGATATTGGGCCAAGCCTGTCCCGGTTTGGTTGAGAAGGTCGAAGCGGGCGATTTGTCCGGAGACAAAACCCGCTTATTGTTGGAAGGTTATGTGCTGCCGTTGCTGGAGCAGGGCGCCGATACGATTGTGCTGGGTTGTACGCATTATCCTTTCTTGGCGCCATTGATACAGAAGATAGCCGGGCCTGAGGTGGCGGTTATCGATTCCGCCGCAGCGGTTGCGCGACAGTTGCGCAGGCGGCTGGAAGTTGCCGATTTGTTGGCCGATGCTGGGAGGATAGGGACGGAATGCTTTTGGACCAGCGGTGTATTGGATAAAGCCAAGCCGCTAGTGTCGCAGTTATGGAAAGCGAATGTTGAGGTACGCGCTTTGCCCGCTGGTGCCGGTTATAAGCCGGAATAAGGGGACACCAAAGCCGGACGGTGCTGGGGCTGCTGTTCCGTCCGAAATGTCGCGCCTGTTGAGAGCGTTGCGAGTTAGACCTTCCAGGTTTTAAAAACCTGGAAGGTCTGCGCGACATCGGCTTTCAGGAGGGGCGGGGCTGCAAGCTCACTGCACCCTACGTTTGACGCCGGTGCATTCTACAAATATCTATAGCTCAACCGCCCACATCGATCCGGTCAAAATTGCCGACCTGCCGGTGTTCCGCCTGCGGATCGATTGCACCGTCCCGGACCAGCCAGATGGTTTCGAAGCCAGCGGCTTTCGCGGCGTCCAATTCTTCCTTGATGTCCGATAAAAACAGCAATTCGCCGGCCGGCAATCCCAGTTCGGCGGCGATACGGTCATACGATTGTTGCTCTTTTTTGCCGCCGATATGGGTATCGAAATAGCCGGAAAATAGCGGCGTTAAGTCGCCGTATTCGGTATGGCCGAACAGCAGTTTTTGCGCGTACACCGAGCCGGAAGAATAGACGTATAAATCCAGCCCTTCATCTTTCCAGGCTTTGAGCTTTGCCGCCGCATCGGCATATAAATGCCCCTTGAAATCGCCCTGCCGGTAACCGGCTTCCCAGATCAGGCCTTGCAAGGACTTTAACGGCGTGGCTTTTTTGTCTTCGTCTATCCACTGGATTAATTGCTCGATGATTTGTTCGATAGACAGTTCCAAACCGGCTTCTTTGCAGACGTCGTCCAGCAACGCTTTAACTTGCGGGTCGCCTGAATGTTGACGGACATAGCCGGCCAGATTGGCGCGGGCATATGGAAACAGCACATCCTTAACAAACAGGATCGATGAGGTCGTGCCTTCAATGTCGGTGACGATGGCTTTAATCATAATGCAGCAACGTATTGGTCAAGCGTAGGGAAGGATTTGGCGATGTCGCTGCCGGTAAAATCGGCGACCCAGCCCTCCGGCGTGGTGAACAGGCGGATGCATTTGAACTTGGGATTTTCGCCCATGTCGAACCAGTGCGTGGTGTCGGCCGGCACGCTGATCAAATCGCCTTGCTCGCACAGCACCGCGTACACGTTACCGTCGACGTGCAGGTAAAACAGGCCGCGGCCTTCGACGAAAAAGCGCACTTCAAAATCGGCATGGGTATGTTCGGCCAGGAATTTTTGCCGGAACGCGGCTTTGTCGGGATGATCCGGGTTCAAGCCGATCACGTCGGCCGATTGAAAGCCGTATTGCTGTTTCAGGCGCTCGACCGAGTCGTGGTACGCGGCCAGTACTTGGTCCTGGCCGGCGTCGGCGGCCAATTCGCAATTGGCGGTCCAGCGTTCAAACTGCACGCCTATCGCATCCAGCCGGGATTGGATCGCGGAAAAGTCGATGGTTGTATCGCCTGATGCGGGTTGATTATCGGGGTAAACGGTTAATGCGCTCATGCTCTTTTGACTCCATGCAGTCGTAATTCACAATCAAATAAATATTCCAACGCCTCAAGATGACGCAAGGTTTCCTGAACCGAACCGCCCCAGGTATAAATTCCGTGGCTGGCGATGATGTAGGCGTAAATCGCGCCGTGGTTGTCCATATATTGTTCCACTTGCCCGGCCAAGCGCGGGATATTCTGGTCGTTGGCGAAAATCGGTATCGTCACCCGGCTTTCGTGGGTGTCAATGCCGGCCAGGGCTTTTAACAGTTCATAATCTTCGAGCACGATTTCGGAGTCAAACAGCCGCGAGGTCAGCGTCGCATTGATCGAATGCGGATGCAATACCGATTGAATTTCCGGGAAGCGTTTGTATAACGAAGTATGCAGCAGCGTTTCCGCCGACGGTTTTTTGCCGTCCAGGGAGTTCGCATCGGCATCGATCAGCATAATATCGTCGAGTTGCAAACGGCCTTTGTGCTTGCCGGAAACGGTGATCGCTATATTACCGTCGGGCAGCCGCGCGGAAAAATTGCCGCTGGTTGCAGGCACCCAGCCTTTGCTGTCGATAAATCGACCGGCTTCAATCAGCTGATTGGCCAAGTTGAAAAAGTCTTCGGTGTAGGTCATGTAGTCAATGATTGTGGTAGTTAAAATTTAAAAGATTATAACCACGAAGACACGAAGAGCACGAAGAACATGGAAGAAAAAACTTCGTGCTCTTCGTGTCTTCGTGGTGAATAAAAATCTTCCCAATACGAAAGCTTAATCGAAAGCCGGTTCGGATTGGCCGGTCTTCCATTCCTGCGGCGCCTGCCATTGTTGCACCCAAGCGGCAAGATCGGCAGCAGGCATCGGTTTAGCAATACCGTAGCCTTGCCCATGATGGCAACCCATTTGCAACAGCGCGATGCCGTGTTCAATCGATTCCACGCCCTCGGCGATGACTTGCCGCCGGAAAGATTCGGCTAAACCGATTACACCTTGCACGATAGCCAAATCATCTTCGTCTTCGAGCATATTGCGTATAAAAGTCTGGTCGATTTTAAGCGTTTCTACCGATAAATGCTTCAAGTAGCTGAGCGAGGAATAACCGGTGCCGAAATCATCCAATGCAAACTGTACGCCCAAGGCCTGGCATTCTTTAATAACTTGGGAGGTTAGCGTTAAGTCGGATAAGGCCTGGGTTTCCAGTATCTCCAATTCGAAATAAGCCGGTTTGGCCGTGGCATAGCGTTCGAAGGCATAATAAAGTTGCAGTACAAAATCGTCGGTTTGCAGCGATTTGGCGGTAATGTTGACGCTGATCCGGAGTTGCAGTCCCTGTTTTTGCCAATTGCCGATGTGTTGCAAGGCTTTGTCGATAACCCAGGCATCAAGGCGGGTTGCAAGGTCATGATTTTCAAGCAACGGCAGAAAATCAACCGGCATAACCAGTCCGCGTTCAGGATGGCGCCAGCGTATCAACGCTTCCGCACCGAATACCGCGCCTTCCCGCATATTGACTTTAGGCTGGAAAAAAAGTTCGAATTCTTCGTTTTCAAGCGCCTGTTCAATGCGGTTTAGCGCCTCGCGATGGGCATGGAGCTGACGATCCAGTTCCAGGTTATAAATATGAAAGCAGTTTTTGCCCTCTTGTTTGGCCCGATACATGGCTTGGTCGGCATGGCGCAACAGTGTATCCGGGTCGGTATTATCCTCGTCAATTGCTCCCTGCATTGCTCTCGATTGCTGTTCCCGACGCAATTCTACCTCCCCCATCCATGGGGTCGTATCTTTTGCATCCTTGCAGTCATCGGGGAAAATGCTGATGCCGATACTGGCGGATACCGAGACAATCTGGTTTCTCAACGCAACAGGCTGGCTGATGACTTCCAGCAGGCGGTGCAATGTGGTTTCGCAATCTTCGACTTTTTCCAGGCCCAGTAACAAAAATACAAACTCATCGCCGCCTAAACGGGCAATGGTGTCGCCTTCGTGCAGGGCATTTTTAATACGCAGGGCAATCTCAATCAGTAATTGGTCTCCCGCTTCATGGCCCAGTTTGTCGTTAACCGGTTTAAAGCCGTCCAGGTCAAGATAACCCACCGCCATTAAACAGTTGTCGCGAAGGGTTTGGGCGAATGCCAAATGCATGCGGTCCGCCAATAGAATCCGGTTGGGCACGCCGGTGAGCGGGTCGTAGTGAGCGATGAGTTCCAGCTTTCGTTCTTGTTCTTTCAGCTGGGTAATGTCCGAGGATGTGCCGATATAATGCGTTACTTTTCCCTGTTTGTCGGCCACCGCGGAAATGGTCAGCCATTCGGCGAATATTTGCCCTTCTTTCTTGCGGTTCCAGATCTCGCCGCGCCAGTAGCCTTGCCGGTCGATAGCTTGCCACATAGCTTCATAGAAAGCGCTATCGTGCAGTCCTGATTTGAGCAGGCTTGGGTCTTTACCCAATACTTCGTCTCGCGAATAGCCGGTTATATGGTTAAACGCCGGATTCATGTCAATGATGCGGCGTTGCGCATCGGCAATCAGGATGCCTTCCTGAGTGCTGGCAAAAACACTGGCGGCCATGCGCTGTTCTTCTTCAACCTGTCTCCGTTTACTGATTTCGCGGCGTAAACGCATATTCCAGCTGACGATCAAAGCAAGCAATAACAGCGCCGCGGAGGCATAGAGCAGAACGGTTTCAGTTTTTATGCCGGCTTCATATTTCAAGCTCATCCATCGATTCTGGATGGCTTCCTTCTCGGACTGGGGAATGTCGGCCAGGACTTTGTCAAGCAAGCTTGCCAGTTCCGGATTAGCCTTGGTAACGGCCATGCGATGCCAGCTCTTGTAATGCGTATCTCCGGAAAAACTGAGATTCAGCATGCCTTCCCTTTTAATCGCATAGTTTGCCGAAGCCGCATCGCCAATATAGGCATCGGCTTTGCTGCCAACCAAGCTCAACGCTTCATGGGCATTTTGTGCCGGAACCTGTTGTATTTCAGGATGATCCTGCCTTAACAGTTCTTGCATGAAGTAGCCTTTTTCCAAAGTGACCCGCTTGCCGGCAAGGCGGTCCAGCGTCCCGATAAAGCCGTTATTATTGTCGCTGATAATAATGGCCGGGGTATTTAGGTAGGCTTCGGTAAAAATTAAATAATGCTCGCGTTCGGGCGTTTTATTGGCGTTGGACAGCATCTCCAGCTCACTGCGTTGAGCCATTTCTAAAATTTCAGCCCAGGATTTGTTCTTTACGATTTCAAATTTCACGCCCAGCCGTTGCTCGATCAAGGCGATATAGTCAGCGCTCAGGCCGACATAATTGCCGTTGGCATCGATCCATTCGTAGGGTGCAAAATCCCGGTCAATGCCCACGCGGATAACCGGATGGGCGTCTAACCATGCCTGTTCTTGGCCGGTAAAATTAAGCTTGCCCGATCCTGCTTGTCCGTAGATAAAGCCGTTTAAACGCTCCAGTGAACCGATCAAGCCCAGTTGCCGGTAAGTGTCGGCGATACGCTGGAAGCGTTTGACGTCGGTGTGGCCGATTGGAACAGCCTCCGGCAAAATCATTTTTACTGTTTTTTGCGCCTCGAAACGCAAGTGCTCGGCAGAAATCCGGTCGCCTGGGTTGTATTTGTCGAGAATGATCCGGATCAGTTCATCCTGGTGCTTGAGCGCATAATCCCAGCCTTTAAGCGAAGCGCGCAGGAAACGCCGAACCCTGTCCGGATGCAGGTTTATTTCCTGTTCCGTGGTGAACAGGTTATCGCTCAAAAAATCCACGCCGTAGTTGCGCGGATCGATGACGTTGATTTCGATGCCTTTCTTTTTGAAGTAATCGACCTGGTCGGTCAGATAGCTGACCATCGCGTCGGTTTTGCCGTTGATCAGGTCGTCGGGATTGAAGGAGTTGGTCAAATGGGTAAAATCGTTACTGGAAATGCCCACTTCATAAAGCATCGCAAGCAACGGCGCATTATCGTAATAGTCCTCCATCACCCGTTTGCCCTTAAGCTCATAGGGACTTACTATGCCGGAAGATTTTAAAGTAAGGTAAACCAGCGGGTTATGCTGGAAAATGGAAGCCAAAACCACCACCGGTTTGCCGGTTAGCCGCTGTTCCAGCAGGCCGGTATCGGCTACGCCGTATTGGGACTCGCCTTTTAGAACTTGTTCAATGTTATTAATGCCGGGAAGACGAGGCAGAATGTTGACATCCAAATTTTCTTCGGCATAAAAGCCTTTTTCCTTGGCTGCGTAATAGCCGGCAAATTGAAAGGAATGCAACCACTTGAGTTGTAAAGAGACCTTTTCCAGGGGTTCCGCCAATAAAAGCGATGACCAGAACGACAGGCACAATAAAGTAGCCAGCCGGAAGCAAGGCTTAAGGCCATTACCATGAAAGAACATACCCGAATTACGCATTATTTTCTCACCACGAAGACACGAAGAGCACGAAGAAAAAACAGAAACTTCGTGTCCTTCGTGTCTTCGTGGTGAATAAAAAATAAATTATACGAGGTATATTCTTTACCAGACATCGCCTAAGCATCAGGGTGTGAAAATTATTAGTAATAGGGTACGCCTGTAATCCGGCGCTTACGATTTATTTCCGTTACAAGAAGAATCTATGCAATTTCGAAAAGTATAGCGTCGTTCGGACTTTTATAAATGTTGATTTTAAATTAAATGCACTTATAGTTGCTCGATCAAAAACACTAATTCTTAACTTTTTCAAAGAGTACTACATGCAACATTTTCGTCTTTCTTTTATCGTTACCGCAGTTTGTTTAGCGGCAGCATTCTATTGGGCCGGTGCAATAGGTGTTTTTATTGCGACCATTCTGGGAATTCTCGAAGTCAGTTTGTCATTCGATAACGCGGTTGTTAACGCATCGATTTTAAAGCGCATGAATGAGCGTTGGCAGAAGTACTTTTTAACCTGGGGGATTCTGATTGCCGTATTCGGTATGCGTCTGCTGTTTCCGATCGTGATTGTTTCGGTTGCCACCGGCATCGACTTTATGGGGGTTACCGAGATGGCGTTAAAAGATACCGCCACTTATGCCAAACACCTGGAAGCATCGCATGTACAAATTGCGGCATTCGGCGGCATGTTCCTGCTGATGGTGTTTTATTCGTTCATTTTTAATGAAGAAAAGGAACTGCATTGGCTGGGCTGGATAGAAAGGAAAATGTCGTCGTTCGGCAAGCTTGAAGCGATTGAAATTATCATGGCCTTAGGGCCTCTGTTGATTATTCAACACTACCTGCCCCGGGAAATCCGTATGGATGCCCTGGTTGCCGGGGTCACCGGGGTTATCTTGTTCGTTATCGTCGATAGCCTTGCGGCCTTGTTCGAGCATGAGGAAGAAGGCGAAGAGGTAGTCGCGACGCTTAAAAAAAGCGGCATTATGAGTTTTATTTATCTTGAAGTGCTGGATGCATCGTTTTCATTCGACGGCGTGATCGGCGCGTTTGCGATTACCCAGGATGTGGTCATTATCATGCTGGGTTTGGCTATCGGCGCAATGTTCGTGCGAAGCTTGACGGTTTATCTGGTGCGCAAAGGCATGCTGGATGAATATGTGTTTCTGGAGCATGGCGCGCATTACGCGATCGGGGTGCTGGCGGCCATTATGCTGGTTAGCATGACCCATCATATTCATGAAGTGATCACCGGCTTGACCGGGGCTATATTGATTGCGTTGTCGGTGTTTTCATCGATCCGTTATAAAAAGAAACATGCGGACTGATTTCTGGATAGGCCGGAATAAGGCCATCCAATCTTGCCCTGAGCTTGTCGAAGGGCGCATAGTGCGAGGTGGCGTTGCCTACATGGATGTAGGTAAGGAGCGTGAGCACGACTGCATGGATGCAGGAGGTAGAGCAACGCAGGAGCAGTTGCCGAGGAGCGGAAGCTTTTCCGGCGGATTTAGGTTGTGTTTGCCGGAAACGCCAGTTCTCGCTAAAGCTCGAACCGGCTTATTCCGGCCTACCGTCGTGGTAAAAACTCAATCGGCAAATAACAGATTAATCTTCCAACTGCTGAATGCCATCCAGGTACCATTTGGGCTGGATGCTGATTTTCGGTTTAATGAAATGCCAGACTTCCCGGACCTGCTCGGCTTGAGCATTGACGTCTTCGCGCATGATCGAATCGAACAGCACTACCGCTTCCAGTTCCGAACCGACTTCCCTGACTTCCAACAGTTCCGCTTCCAGTTTTAGAATTTCGGTGCGGTTTTCAGCAGCGGATGCTTTAAGTTGGTCCTGAATCTCAGCAAACACTTTGTCCGTTGTTAAACTCCTGATTTCGGCAAGATCGCGATCATCCCAGGCTTTTTGCAGATGAGCAAAGGCGGTCTTGGCGCCGTTAAGGAAAGCTTGACGATCAAAATCCTTGGGTATAGCCGCTTTGGCAAATCCGCCGTCCTGTTGAGCATAAGGCTCGGACGACGCGGTATTGTTTTTATCTTTTTTGAACAGGATATCGGTATCGAAACCGGCCGGGTTAGCCTGAGGCTCCTGATAGCTTGAAGCGGCATCCCGATAGTGATGGTCCGCGCTCCGGTGATAAGCAGGCTGTTGCGCGGAACCGGCTTTTCTAGCGGCAAACAATTTATACAGTAAAAAGGCAATTGCGCCGAAAACAAGGATGTCTAAAAAGTTGATGCCGTGAAAAGCGCCGCCCAGCATCGAACCCAATAATCCGCCCAAGGCCAAGCCGCCTAACATGCCCATTAAACCGGGACGGCCGGCCGAGCCCGGATTTGCCGCCTGGTTTGGCGTAGCCGCTGGCTGCTGGTTTTGGTTGGCGGGACGCGACGGCGGCGTTACCGAGCGTTGATACGGCGCGCTGTAAGACGGCCTGCTGCCGAAAGAACTGCCGCCGCCGAAACGTTTGGCATTAGCGTCGGACATGCCGCCTAAGGATAAGGAAAGACCGATTAATAAAGTGGCAATAATTCCGGTATATTTGTTCATACACTCATCAAATAAATAAGTTAAGGTTCATACATTATTGGGGCGAATACTTGAACAGCAAGTTAATTCGTCGTTAATAGCATAGCATGGGGCGCATGTTTTCAGCGCCCGGCAATTCTATTTTGGCTTCGAATAATCGGTAAAGAACCGGTATTAATAAGTACCTGAACATGAATTTCCAGCTAAGGTTCAAAATCGGAGTGCAGGCTCCGCCTGCCTTGCAAGCAGAGCTTGCACTCCAAAATACCGAAGAACTAAATAACCATCACAGCCGCGCTAAACAAGCTGAAAAATAGTTTGAGTCCGCTTTACTTTATTAAACGATGAAAAACATGAAAGCCTCAATCTTTCATGTTCTTCATGTTAATGGCTTAAATGAATCTTGCACTGGCTGTAACGCCGATGATTAACGGGCTTCGTGAGAAGCTGTTATTTTTTTGATAAATAGATGAGCATAAAAAACAGCCGCGCAGAAAATACTTACCAGCATAATATCTAATATCATAATGACGTTTCTCCAAAAAATGTAAGTTAAATGGTTCATCCGGCACAATCGGATGCATGGCAGCCTTTGATAAAAGACTTAAGCGCTATATAAACAAGCCATTTCCATGCCACAAATTGCCACGTCAAAAAACCTGAGTAAAATCAAGTATCATTGCTGAATAAGCAATAAATTTAGGGAGGGACAGAAAGGCATCAAAGGTTGAAATCAACCTTTTCCTTTGAGTTTTCAACCACACTAAAAACTCATGGATAAATCCTAAGAGTTCCGAAAGAGGACTTAAACCGAAGCCTTATCATCTTGGGGCTTGGCTTGAAATATCGGCGATTGATTTGGAATATCAACGTTATTTCGTCAAGGGATGATGTAAAATGTTGCGTATCGATTTGCAAGATAGGGCTGCGATACATCAAGCCGTTATGTCAAAAGTGAAATCGACGGCTCAATAAACCTGTCATGCCTTTTTTTAATTCAAACAATAACATATTGAAAGCCAATATCTTTTTAATCGTGTAATATTGTCCCCATGTTTACGACACTCCGCAAATATACCGTTGTTTTTCTGGCGATATTGCAATTAATTGCACCGCTGGTGCATGCGCATGTCGGGGAAAAAACCGCTATATTGCTCAACGCCAGTGTCGGAGCAGCGCTGCATGTACCCGGTCTGGAAAGGTACAGTGTCGATCATGATACGTCGGCGTTCCGGATAGAAGCTTTGTGTTGCAAAATTTTTACCCATGATTTCGATAGCGACGGCATGCTGATCGGTATCGATACAGGTATTAAAGATAGACAAACCGATTCAGGGCCGGATTTAGGCAACAGTTACTATCTGCATCAACAGATTCCGGCATTTAGCGCGGCAATATCTCCTTTCGATATTAACTTTTCTCCGCAATCGCAGCTGTTTGTCCGCCGTTCGCTTATTCCATCGTTATCTCCCCGCGCGCCCCCTGCCCAATAATTTCCACCGATATTTAGTTCCTAGGCGACTGCAAGCAGCATGAGCTGCATAGCAATGTGCCTGGAACTGTGTTGATTTTACTTATAAAGCGGTTTAAATCCGCATTGAGCTTGATCTATGTTCTCCTTAAACCTTTTCAGCAGGTGTTTGTCTGTTTATGTACTGACAACGGCGCTGAGTTTTGCCGATCCGGCCTATATTGTCGGGCACCATGACCCGATTGAAAGCGATGCGACTTTGAGCTTAGCCAAAGTCATCGATTTAACCTTGCAGAAATACCCCGATGTAACTTGGCTGACGGCATTGGAAGAAGAAGCCAAGGCGATAGAACAGCGCGGCCAAAGCTGGACAGCCGGCGCGTCGCAAGCGGGCCTTCGTTACCAGGAAGCGACCAGCGGCACCTTGCATTATATCGACGGCGATGTACGGGTACCGCTGTGGAATTTAGGCCAGCGCGATGCCGAACAAAAACTGGCAAAGCTGGCGGAAAGCAACGCCATATCGCAATCGGACGCGGTTAAATTACGTGTGTCCGGATTAGTCAGGGCCGCATTATGGAATATTGCCTTGGCCGGCTTAATGTACGAGCAGGCAAAAGTCGAGCTTGAGATTACCGATCAGTTAGTGGCTAAAGTCCAGCGGCGCGTCGAATTAGGCGATTTGCCCAGGGCCGATTTATTGCTGGCGCAATCGGAGTCGCTGCAAAAACGTTCGGTAGTCACGCAAGCCGAAGCGGAATTAATGCACGCCCGCAAACGTTACGCCACCGTTACCCAAATCACTAAAACGCCCGCCGATTACCAGGAAAAGTTGGCGGATATAGCGAAAATCCAGCTCAATCATCCAGTGCTGGTGGCGATTAACGGCCAGATCGAGCGCAAGCAGGCCGAACTTAATGCGGTTAAATTGGTAGGTTCCGGCCAAAGCAGTGTCGCAGTCGGCGTCAACAGCGACCAGTTCACCAATGATGAGCGCAGTAATCATACGGCGAGTTTCAATATCGGCGTAACCGTTCCGTTCGGCGGCAGCGCGCATTTGGCGCCGCAGGTTGCCGCGGTTAATGTCGAATTAAACCGGCTGGTTGCCGAACGCGAGCAATTGTTCCGCGACTTGGATCAAGCGCATCACGAAGCCGAACATAACCTGGAAGTCAACCGGGTCGAACTGGGCATTGCCAATGAACTCAAGCAAGTTGCCGAAGAGCATCTAAAAATGACCCAGGCCAGCTTTGCGGTCGGGGAAATCAACCTGATGGATTTGTTAAGAATCCAATCCAGGACCCAACAAGCGGTATTAAACGCTAAACAACGGGCAGTCATGTTACAGCGCGATATTGCAATTTATAACCAAGCCGTAGGAGTTACGCCATGAGACTGTTTTTTGCCCGTCCTGCAATCGTATTGTTATTGAGCCTGGCCGGTTTCGCCAGCCACGCGGCTGAAAATGCCATTCAGATTTCCCAGGAAAATATCGATAAGCTCGGCATCAAACTGGGCAAACCCGAGCCGGTTAAACAATTTCCGGTGCTATCCGCTCCGGCTAAAGTGGTGGTGCCGCCGGCGCAGGAGTTTATTATCAGCACATCGCAGGCCGGCGTCATTCAAAAACTGAATGCCGGGATAGGCGATAAAGTCGCCAAAGGACAAGTTTTAGCGCAACTGAACAGCCCGGACTTGCTGACCTTGCAGCGCGAGTACCTTAAAGCGGACAGCGCGATGCAATTGGCTTCCGCTATTTACCAGCGGGATAAAAAGTTGTTGCAGGAAGGCGTGATTTCCGACCGGCGCTGGCAGGAAACCAGCAGCGAATACCGGTCCGCCGTGTCCGAGGCCGATGAACAAAGGCAATTGCTGGAAATTGCCGGGATGACGCCCGGCGAAGTTGCCCAGTTCGCTAAAACGCACCGCTTAAGCCGCGAGCTGAATATCCGTTCGCCGATTGCCGGCGTGGTTCTGGAGCGCTTGGCCGTGGTCGGGACGCATGTCGACCTGATGGCGCCGCTGTATCGCGTCGCCAACCTGGACGAGTTGTGGCTGGAAATCGCCATTCCGCAGGAACGCGTAGGCAGCATTAAAATCGGCGACCAAGTGACGATTGAAAATTCCGAAGCCAGTGCAAAGATCGCCTTGTTGGGGCAAAACGTTAACCCGGAAAACCAGACTATTTTAGCGAGGGCGATAGTTCAAGGGCGTGATGCGGCATCGTTATTACGCGCGGGGCAACGGCTCAATACCCGTATTATCCAGGCCAGCGACAAGGCCGCGTTTAAAATTCCCAATACCGCGATTGCGCAAAACGAGGGTAAAGCGTTTATTTTTATCCGCACGCCGCAGGGATTTTCGGTGACCCCGGTGACCGTCATCGGCAAACAAGACGCCGAGTCGATCATCAGCGGCGACTTTAGCGGCAACGAAGACATCGCCGTTGCCGGCGCGGTGGCGCTGAAAGCAAACTGGCTGGGACTGGGGAGCGATGAATAATGTCTAATCTGATTCGCTTTGCGCTAAGCCAACGGCTGATGACCCTGTTGTTGGTCGCGTTGCTGGCAGGCGGCGGCTATTACGCGTTTAAAAATATCCCGATTGACGCCTTCCCTGAAGTCTCGCCGACGCAGGTCAAGGTCATCGTCAAAGCGCCCGGCATGACCCCGGAAGAAGTCGAGGCCAGGATCACCGCGCCGATCGAAGTCGAGCTGCTGGGCATTCCGCATCAAACCATGCTGCGCTCCATCGCCAAATACGCGCTGACCGACATTACCGTCGATTTTAAAGAAGGCACCGATATTTACTGGGCGCGGCAGCAGATTGCCGAACGCTTGAATACGATGTGGAACAGCCTGCCTGCCGGCGTCGAAGGCGGCATCGCGCCGATGACCACGCCTTTAGGCGAAATGTTCATGTTTACCATCGAAGGCGGCGGTTTAAGCCTGATGGAACGGCGCAGTTTATTGGACTGGGTCATCCGTCCCGCACTGCGTACCGTATCCGGCGTTGCCGACGTCAACTCTTTGGGCGGGATGGTCAGGAGCTTTGAAGTCATACCCGATAATGTACGGATGTCGGCCAGGGGCATCGGCATCGACCAACTGACGGCCGCATTGCAAAGCAATAACCGCAACGACGGCGCCGGCCGGATCAGCGATGGCGAAGAGGCGCTGATTGTTCGCGCCGAAGGCCGCATCAAAAACTTGGACGATGTCAGTGTTATCGTAGTCGATAACAAAAACGGCACCCCGATTACCGTCGGCGATGTCGCCACCGTCAGAATCGGCGCGCTGACCCGTTACGGCGCTGTCACTAAAAACGGCGAGAGCGAATCCGTCACCGGGCTGGTGCTGAGCTTGCGCGGCGCCAATGCCAGACAAACCATTATCGGCATCGAGAAAAAACTGGCCGAAATCAGCCCCGGTTTTCCAAAAGGAGTGGAGGCCAAGGTTTTTTACAACCGGGGCAAGTTGGTGGACAAAGCCGTGGACACGGTCTTGCATGCGCTGCTGGAGGCCATCGCGCTGGTTATCGTGCTGCTGATTTTATTTCTCGGCAACCTGCGCGCCGCGTTGGTGGTCGCGCTGGCCTTGCCGCTGGCGGCTTTATTCACGTTTATCCTGATGAACTACATGGGCATGTCGGCCAACCTGATGAGTCTTGGCGGCCTCGCAATTGCGATAGGCATGCTGGTCGATGCGGCCGTGGTCGTGGTCGAAAACCTGATCACGCATCTGGCGCATGTCGAAAAAGCCCAGCGCCTGCCGCGCTTGCATGTGATTTACCGGGCCACCCGCGAAGTCGCCGGCCCAGTGGTGTCCGGCATCCTGATTATCATCATCGTATTTTTGCCGTTGCTGACCTTGCAAGGCCTGGAAGGTAAGCTGTTTACCCCGGTGGCCTTAACGATTGTATTCGCGCTCAGCGGCTCGCTGGTATTGTCGCTGACGGCGATTCCGGTGATCGCCTCTTATTTATTGAAAGAGGTATCGCACGAAGAACCCTGGCTGCCAAGGCAATTACAAAAGCGCTATCAACCTGCGTTAGCCTGGTGTCTTGCCAACGGCAAAAAGGTATTCATTGGCGCGGGTTCCTTATTAGTTCTGACCGTACTGGTCTTCACCCGGATCGGCAGCACGTTCATGCCGACGATGGACGAAGGCGACATCATTTTGCAGTTGGAGAAATTGCCGTCGATTACCTTGGCCCAGTCCGTCGCATTGGATCTTCAGGTGCAAAAAAACCTGCGCGAGAACATTCCCGAAATCACCGAAATCGTCGCCCGCGTCGGCTCCGACGAGCTGGGGCTTGACCCGATGAGCTTGAACGATACCGATACCTTTTTGATCCTCAAGCCGAAAAAAGAATGGCGCATGGACAGCAAGGAACAATTGCAGGAGGAGATTCGGAAAGTCATGGCGCAAACGCCGGGCATTGCGTTCCAGTTTACCCAGCCGATCGAGATGCGCGTCTCGGAAATGCTGACCGGCACGCGCGGCGACGTCGCGGTTAAACTGTTCGGTACCGACCTGGCCGTGCTAAACGAAAAAGCCCAGCAAATCGCCGAGCTGTTGAAATCGATCAACGGCGCCAGCGACGTGTTCGTCAGGCAAAATGCCGGGATGCAGTTCTTGCAACTGACTATCGACAAATCGGCGGCCGGGCGTTTAGGTTTGGATAGCGATACCGTCGAAACATTGTTGCGGGCGCAGATTGAAGGCTTGAAGCTGGGCATCGTCCAGGAAGGCATTAAGCGCACGCCGTTGATTTTGCGCGGCGCCAGCAATGTCGCGGACTTCGACAACTTGCAAATCGCCTTGAAGGACGGCGGCCATGTGCCGGTCACCGCAATCGCCAAAATAGAAAAAGTGGAAGGTGTGGTGTCGGTCGGGCGGGAACGCGGCCAGCGTTTTGTGGTCATCACCAGCAACGTGCTGAACCGGGACTTGGTCAGTTTCGTCGATGAAGCGCGTAAAACCGTGGCCGAGAAAATCGAATTGCCGACCGGTTACACGGTCGCATTCGGCGGCCAGTTCGAGAACCAGCAACGCGCCGCGGCGACGTTGTCGGTGGTCGTTCCGGTATCGCTGGGCCTGATTTTCATGCTGCTGTTCACGACTTTCGGTTCGATCCGCCAGGCCGTGCTGGTGTTGTCGAACATTCCGCTGGCGATGATCGGCGGCGTGTTCGCGCTGTGGCTGTCCGGCGAATATTTGTCGGTGCCGGCGTCGGTCGGCTTTATCGCATTGCTGGGTATCGCGGTGTTGAACGGCGTGGTGATGGTCAGTTATTTCAACCAGCTGATCGCGACCGGCATGGATTTGGTCAAAGTCGTGCAGGTCGGTTCCGCGCGGCGGTTGCGTCCGGTATTGATGACCGCCAGCATCGCGGCGTTCGGCTTGATTCCGTTGCTGTTCGCAACCGGGCCGGGCTCTGAAATCCAGCGGCCTTTGGCGATTGTGGTGATCGGCGGTTTGGTGTCGTCGACGTCGCTGACCTTATTCCTGTTGCCGATTTTGTTTAAATTGTACGGGCTGCCCAAGGAGGCGAAGCTATGAATGTAGAGGAATACCTGGTTACGCTGAACGTGCCTTCGGCGCTTGAGGAGGAAATCGTCGATTGCTTGCTGACGCTGGAATCGGAGCACGGTTTCAGCAGCTTTCCGGTTTATTCGCACGACCATCGGAATATCGGTTTATCGCTGGCCGAGCAAGTGACCGGCCGGCAGAAAAAAGTCCGCTTCCAGATGTACGTGCCGGAGCAACGGCTGACCGCGTTGTTGGATCAATTGAACAGCGAGTTTGCCGGATCGGGGATTAGGTATTGGGTAATGCCGGTGGTGGATAGTGGGGTGATTTGAAAAAATTTTTTCACCACGAAGGCACGAAGAACACGAAGCCCTAGTCGGACGTGGCATTGTTTCCACGCTCCGACGCTCGTCGCTATACACAAGTCTTTTCAAGACCGTCATTTGGAATGAATGACGGAATGGCTCGGATGTAGGCCGGAATAAGCCCGCCCGGCGCCAGCAAGGGTGGGTGTTTCCGGCATCGGAGTGCCGGAAACACCAGTTCTCGCTACCGCTCGAACTGGCTTATTCCGGCCTACGTCAAGATGTATGTAACCACGAGCACCGAAACGTGGAAACGATGTAAAGATATATGGTTAACTCTTCGACAAAATGCTGAGTTTGTTGATTAGTGTTTGGTAATTAGGGATGATATACAGAAACTTTTAATTACTTGTTAGGCGTTACCAGTATGAAAGTTATTTGGCCCAATGATAAAAAAGAGGAAAAGTCCATTTCTTTAATTGGGCGAAGTGTTCTGGTTTTAGTGGGCCTATGTATTGGAACTCCATTTGTTTTTGGAGGTGCGTTATTTACTGCTTTTGCAGGAACAATTCATAGTGCGCCGATTTGGTACTTGTTATATCTTGGCATCACTCAAGTAATTCCCCTTGTTGCCGCCACTGTATCTTGGATCGCTATACTGATTACTATCATACCAATATGTACAAAAGTGAATGGTCTGTTGCCATTCTTTGGTCATTATTGATTTATGGGGCTAGTTTTATTGAGTTGGCTAGTGGCATTGTCCTTCAAAAATAAAATCAGCAAGTTCTTACCCCTCTTGCCTCTCAATGCGCTCATTTCAACTAATTAATATTTGTATAAATTATATGAGTGCCTTTAAAAGCACCTTCCGGCTTCAGGTGGTTACCTCGCTAACATCCAGCTGTTTTGATAAGGTTAAGATATGGCTAAGGTATGGTTGACGTATGGCATTTAGCCATATACAGTTATTATCCATCAATCACCCTTTCACCAAAGGAGCGCATCATGGCTATGAAAAAAATCACCGTAAATCTCCCGGAAGATCAAGTAGAGTTTCTTCAGAAGATTGCAGCAGCAGAGAATGTAACATTTACTGACGTTCTTCGTAGATCAATCAATTCCGAAAAGTTCTTCGTCGATCAAGAAACAAACAACCGTAAAGTACTCGTAGAAGACGCTGACCATCGTATTCGCGAAGTTATGCGTAAATAATGCAATAGTTACCGGGGGCAAAATGGGCGAAGAAAAAGCTGAGGGAACTCAAACAGCAGAAGAAACTCTCGCAGGTGGAAAGCCTGCCTCAAGCGACGAAGATACTACGAGCAGCAATAGCCTGGATTTCACAGGAGACAGCACGACTACCGACCAAGCTCCAGCTCCACAGGTTGGAGACAGATACGATCCTAGACCACAAGAAGATGGTGCACGGCGAACGATTGCCTATCTGCTGATCGGGTTGCTTTGGCTTATCGTGAGTGGAATATTAATCCTGCTAGGCTTTAGCACTATCAGTGTTGATAACATCAAAGAGTTTGGAGTTATCCTAAGTCCAATAATTGCCTTGGTTTCAGCAGCGACTGGCTTTTATTACGGAACTAAATCTAATTCCACGAATGGGAAGTAAACTCAAGGTCTAATCTTCCATTCAACTCGGACTGGCGCGATAAAGCCCGCCAGCCGGTTAATTCCACGTTAGGGCCATAGGATGCGCTTCGTACTTCAGCATATCCTATGCGATTTTCACGTTGACTCCCAAGCTCCGGAACCCCGTTCCACAAGCCCTGCTTCCCGACGATATTCAACCAATCCCGAATCGCCTCAATCAACGCCATGAGCGGCGCTTCGAATTTGATTCTCGCCCGGATTATTCCAGCCGGGGATTCCTATCCTATCGATAACATCTAGCCATTTCGCTCAACGGAATAGCTTTAATTTTACCGGCATGCCCGGCACAACCAAAGGCTTCGTAACGCGCCTGACACAGCGCTTGCATCGCGTCCCTGGCGGCTTGGTAGATTTTGCGTGCGTCCAAATCCGATGCATTTTCAGGTTGGCTTACATAGCGGCGGATAGCGCCGGTAGAAGCCATGCGCAAGTCGGTATCGATATTGACTTTACGGACGCCGTATTTAATCCCTTCGACAATTTCAGCCACCGGAACGCCATAGGTTTCAGGAATATCGCCGCCGTATTCGTTGATGATTTTCAGCCATTCTTGCGGCACGGAACTGGAGCCGTGCATGACAAAATGCGTATTCGGCAAGCGTTGCTGCAAGGTTTTCAAGCGGCTGATGACCAATACTTCGCCGGTGGGCGGTTTGCTGAATTTATAAGCGCCGTGACTGGTGCCGATGGCGACCGCCAAGGCATCGATTTGGGTTTGCTTGACGAATTCAACCGCTTCATCGGGATCGGTCAATAAGCGGCTGTGGTCGTCTTGTTTATCTTCCAACGAACCCAGGCAACCGATTTCACCTTCAACCGAGACGCCGCAGGCATGCGCCATTTTGACCACGGTGCGGGTAACCTCGACGTTATAGTCAAAACCGGCAGGCGTTTTCATGTCTTCCAGCAACGAGCCGTCCATCATCACGGAACTGAAGCCGGATTGAATCGCTTGCGCGCAAATGCCGGGTGTCGGCGCATGATCCCGGTGCATGACGACCGGAATATGCGGATATTGTTCAACGGCGGCTTGAATCAAATGCCGTAAAAACACTTCGCCCGCATAGCGATTCGCGCCGGCCGAGCCTTGCATAATCACCGGGCTGTCGCAGGCATCCGCCGCTTGCATGATGGCTTGAACTTGCTCCATGTTGCTGACGTTGAATGCGGGTACGGCAAAGCCATGCTCCGCGGCATAATCCAAAACTTGTCGCAATGACACTAAAGCCATGATTGGCGCTCCTTAATTCGGTTTTGTTTTGTAACTACTCGGAAATGGAACACGGATGACACGGATTTAAAAACTTGGCTTGGGCTAAAGATCCGTGTAAATCCGTCCCATCCGTGGCATCCGTGTTCTATTGAGAATACGCTGAGTTTTTAGTTTTACGCTCACCGCTGAGGTTTGCGTTACGCCAACAGCGATGCCAATAAAGCTTCCAGCTTATGCGCTTGGCGTTGCCGGGTCAGCCTGTTCGCGATGATGATGCTTTTTAATTCAGTCAGCGCCTGTTCAAACGCATCGTTGACTACCAGGTAATCGAATTCGCCGTAGTGGCTCATTTCGGTCACCGCATCGCGCATGCGGCGGGCGATGATTTCTTCGCCGTCCTGGCCGCGGTTCCGTAAGCGCTGCAACAACACATCGGTGGACGGCGGCAGGATAAAAATCGACAGGCTTTCCGGCAGCAGTTTTTTGATTTGCTCTGCGCCTTGCCAGTCGATTTCAAGAATCACATCCACGCCCTTGTTCAAGTTATCTTCGACGGTTTGCTGCGCGGTGCCGTAGAAATTGTCGAACACCTGGGCATGCTCAAGAAACGCCTGTTTTTCCTGCATGGCCTGGAAGTCGGCGACGCTGACAAAGTAGTAATCCTGTCCGTGCACTTCGCCGGGCCGCATCTGCCGGGTGGTATGGGAAATCGATACAGTCAGGCTGTCCAAATCGGCAACCAGTTGTTTAACCAGACTGGTTTTACCGGCGCCGGACGGGGCGGAAATAATATAAAGTTTGCCGATGTTCATAAAGTTTAAGATCAAAAGGTCAAGATCGAAGCGGGGTAGATAGTTTTTTTGATAGGTACGGACAATTCAAAAGTCCGCATGATACAGGATGCTACTGCTTGGGCAAAATAGCCGTTAGCGCTACGGGCTATTCCGGTTTCGTTATGCATTGTCCACGAAAGGCACGGAAAAAACATCCGCTGTAGGTTTGCGTCATATCCAGCATTCATGCCCAGACTCCCCAAAATCGCCACTACCCTGCGATAACTTCCGCTACAACCCTATCACCCTCGCTTCCGCTCGACACTATAAGCCCCGACCAGACCGGCCACCATAACAGCCAGATAAAACTGCCCCGTCACCGCCTCCAGGTAAGCCAGCGTTCTAGGCAATGCGCCGACCGGCGAAATATCGCCATATCCGAGACTCGCCAGCGTCACAAAACTGAAATAGACCAGGTCGGGAAAAGCCTCATGCTCCTGCGCATCGTTAATGCCTGAGAAAGTCCCCCAATCGAGAATAAACGACGCGCAATAAAACAGCGCCCACATCAGCCCCAATAACAAATAAACGCAAAAAGCGCCGACCAGGGAATTGAGGTCGACCCTATGCATAATAAATACATTGAACGCCGCGATATAACAGCTAAGACTGCAAAATATCATCATCAGCAACAAACTCAAGATGTCCAGCGTCCGGCTAAAACCGAGGAAAACATCGATTCCGACAATGCTGAAAATGCACAACACCAGCAAAACACCCGATTGAAAAATCCGCCGGGAAGCGGCCAAACTCCAAACAGCCAGCAGCATGAACAGACTGAAAAACAGCGTCATCGAATGCAGTCCCATGCCTGGCACTTTAGAGCCGAACGGCAAGCCCAACAACGTTATCAACAACCCGGCAAGTAAATAATAAAAGTTGCCGCCGACGCCGTACCGGCTTTGACTATGGCGTATTTGCCCCACGTTATTGCCCATCCATTTCCTCCGGCTACCCCATCAATGCAATACTTGGCATTAAGTACCTGAATATAAGTTTTCAGCTCTTGTTTAAAGCCGGCGTACAGGCTTTGCAAGCAAAGCTTGCACTCCAAAATACCCGGAAACTTTAGCTCGGTTACTTATGGAAACACCGCCGCCTGCTCAGGTTCCGGCATCCGCATCTTTTGTTCCGCCGCCGTAATCCAGCCGCCGCCCATCGCTCTGTACAACTGAATCAGCGCCGTCAATGTATCGCTTCGCGCCTGAACCAACTCGATTTGCCCTTCGTAATACTGGCGCAGCGCATCCAACACCTCCAGATAAGACGTAATCCCTTCGTCATAGCGTTTCCGCGACAGCCGCACATAGTCCTGCAAGGACTCCACTCTGCGAACCTGGGATTTTTGCCGCTCACTCGATTTAGCGCTCGCGACCAAGCCATCGTCAAACTCCCGGAACGCCGATAAGATCGCTTTCCGATAGCCGGCCAATGCGGCCCGCTGCGACGCTTCCGCCGTCTGCACTTGTCCCGCCACTCTGCCGGCGGTAAAAATAGGCCCCAGCATCGTACTGCCGACACTCCAAAAATTCGCACCGGGAACAAACAATTTTCCCAACTCAAGACTTGCCTGGCCGATATTGCCGGTGAGACTGATCTTCGGGAAATATTCGCCCCTCGCAACGCCAATACGCGCATTAGCGGCAATTAAACTCTGTTCGGCTTGTTGAATATCCGGCCTGCGCGCCAATTGCTCGGAAGGCAGACCGCCCGGCACCGCCGGAGGCGATAAGTCTTCCAAACTCCGCCCGCGCTCAATCGCCGCGGGCGGCTTGCCCAACAACAAGCTTAAAGCGTGCTCGGTTTGCGCAATCTGTTGCTCGTAATAAGGAACAAAAGCAAGACGCCGCTCCAGCTCCGATTTCGACTGAATCACATCGATTTCCGACGCATACCCCGTGTCGAACCGAACCTTGGCAATACGGTATTCCTCGGAAAGCGCCGCCACCGTCTGCCGGGTAATGTCCAGGCTCCGGTCTTGCGCGCGCAGCACCATATAAGTCTGGGCTACAGAGCTGACCAAGGTCAGCACCACCGCATCCCGCGCCGCTTTCTGCGCTTCCAGGTCCGCGCCAGCGGCTTCCTTGGCGCGGCGCAATTGCCCCCAAACATCCAACTCCCAAGACATCGCCGCGCCCAGCTGCGCGGCGTTGCCATCGGGCAACTTTCCACCTAAGCCGGTCGCCAAAGCGCTGGTTTGCTGCCGTTCATAACTACCTTGACCGAAAATCTGCGGAAACAAACTGGCCCGGGTGGAACCGTAAGCCCCCATGAACATTTCGACGTTGGCTATCGCAACCTTAAGATCAAGATTATTAAGCAGCGCCTGCTCCACTAGCCTGTTCAACACCGGATCGTGCAACTGTTCCCACCACGGCAGATTAGCCGTATCGCGGGCGTCCTTGTCGGCGAAACGCCACTGCTTGGGCGCATCGACCTGCGGTTTCTGATAATCCGGACCGACCATCAAGCAACCGGACAAACCGGCGGCAAACGCAAAAATCACCCACTTATTCATTGCCTTCGTCCTCAGCTTGATCGGAATGCGCTGCCGGCTTAGCTTTTCTTGCCAGTCCTTCCACGACATAAAACAATACCGGAATTAAAAAGATAGCAATCAGCGTGGCGGCGGTCATACCGCCGATCACCGCATAGCCCATCACCTGGCGCGACAACGCGCCGGCGCCGCTGGCCATAGCCAACGGCACGCAGCCTAAAATAAACGCCAACGCCGTCATCACAATCGGCCGCAAACGCAGGCGGGCGGCATCCAGCGCCGCGTCGTACAGGCTTTTACCCTGCTCAACCCCCGCTTTGGCAAACTCGACAATCAAAATCGCATTCTTTGCGGCCAAGCCGATCAGCATTACCAAACCGATTTGCGCATAAAGATTATTTTCGTAATGCCCGACCGCCAAAGCCGCGAAAGCGCCGAACACCGCAATCGGCGTGCCCAGCAAAACGCTGAACGGCAGGCTCCAGCTTTCATAGAGCGCCGCCAGAATCAAAAACACGCAAAAAATCGCGAACGCGAACACGACAGCCGGCGAGATCCCTTTCTGAGCCTGCTTCTCCTGGAAACTCATGCCGATATAATCGTAGCCCATCGTCGACGGCATCGTCTCCGCGAACACTTCCTCCAACGCCTTCATCACCTGCAACGAACTATAGCCGGGGTTGGCCGTCACGCTGAGTTGCTGGCTGCGGAACAGGTTATAGCGCATGGTAAATTCCGGCCCCTCGATTTTGCGCACGCTGGTCAGCGCCGACAGCGGCACGCTATCGCCGAAACTGTTGCGCACATAAAACTGCCCGAGCGCGTCGGTATCCCGCCGGTATTCGCCTTCCGCCTGCACATAGATCTGCCATTGCCGGCCGAAGCGGTTGAAATAATTAATAAAGCCGCTGCCCATGTAAGCTTGCAGCGTTTTATAGACATCCGATAGCTGCACCCCTTGCTTCAGCGCCTTATCCCTATCGACATCGATAAATATCTGCGGAACCGAGGGCAGCGCCGTCGTAAACAAACCGGCAATTTCCGGCCGCTGTTCGGCGGCACGGATAAACTTATCGGTATTCTCCGCCAGGAAAGCGTTATCCTTGCCGGCCCGGTCCTCCAGCACCATAGAGACGCCGCCCGACGTCCCGACGCCGGGAATGGCCGGCGGCGGGAAAGAAAAACCGATCGCTTCAGGCAAAGCCCCTAACTCTTTATTAAGGTGCGCCTGGATAGCCGCGTATTGCTCTTCCGGCTTGGTGCGCTCGGACCATTTTTTCAGCGAGATAAAAAAGAACGTGTTGTACGTCGTAGTGGCTTGGCTGAGCATGTTGTAACCGACGACCGAAGAGTAATAGGCCACGCCCGGCGTATTTTTCAAAATGTCCTCAACCTTGCGCGTCACCTCGTCGGTGCGCTGCAACGAAGCCACCGTCGGCAACTGAATGCCGGCAAACAAATAGCCCTGGTCCTCGTCAGGCAAAAAGCCCATCGGCAACACCTTGCCCAGCCCGCCGGCGGACAACGTGATGGCCCCGAGTAAAATCATGCTGATCAAGCCCTTGCGGATCAGCACCGAGCAAAAACCGACATAAGCATCATTGGTGCGGCCGAAGCGGCTATTAAATCCGTCATAAAACTTCTGGATCGGCCCGTTACCGCGCTTTTTGGGTTTTAGCAGCAACGCAGCCAACGCCGGACTCAGCGACAGCGAATTAAACGTGGAAATAATCACCGAAACGCCGACCGTCACCGCAAACTGCTGATAAAGCCGGCCGGTAATGCCGGGAATGAACACCGTCGGCAAGAACACCGCCACCAACGCCAGCGAAGTGCCGATAATCGGTCCGGTAACTTCCTGCATCGTTTTCAGCGTCGCCTCTTTCGGACTCAAGCCCTTTTCAATGTGATGCTCGACCGCCTCGACCACCACGATAGGGTCGTCGACCACCAAGCCGATCGCCAGCACCAGGCCGAACAGCGACAAGGTATTGATTGAAAACCCCAACACCGGGAACAACATAAACGTGCCGAGCAACGATACCGGCACCGCCAACAGCGGAATCAGCGTCGGCCGCCAGCCCTGCAAAAACACGAACACCACCAGGATGACCAGAACCAAGGCCTCGAACAGCGTATGCATGATCTCGTTAATGCCTTCGGTCACCGCCTGCGTCGTGTCCAACGCCACCACATAATCCAGGTCTTCCGGAAAGCGCGACTTCAGCTCCTCCATCGTGCGTTTGGCGCCCTCGGCCGCCTCGAGCGCATTGGAACCGGGCAATTGATACAACGCGATCAACGCGGCCGGCTTACCGTTTAAACGCCCGACGGTATCATAGGTCTGGGCGCCGAGCTCAATGCGGCCGACATCCTTGATCCGCACAATAGAACCGTCAGGTTCGGCGCGCAGCACGATATTGCCGAACTGCTCCTCCGATTCCAAACGGCCTTGCGCGCGCACCGCATAAGTAAATTCCTGCCCGGCCGGCACCGGTTCGCCGCCGACTTTGCCGGCCGGATTCACGTTATTCTGCGCCTGCACCGCCTCGACAATTTCGGGGATAGTGATATTGAGTTTGGCCAACTGGTCCGGCTTGACCCAGATACGCATCGCATATTGCCCGGCGCCGAACACGGAAACGCTGGCGATGCCCTTAACCCGCGTCATTTGATCGTTGATATTGATAAACGCGTAGTTAGTCAAAAAGATATCGTCGTAACTGCCTTTGGGCGAATACAACGCAAACATAATCAACGGCGACGCCGTCGATTTCTGCACGGTGACGCCAAAATTGCGCACGTCCTGGGGCAATTGCGACTCGGCCTGGGCTTTGCGCATCTGCGCCAGAATCTGGTCCGTATTAGGATCGGTCGCCACATCGAAACTGACGCGCAACGACATCGAGCCGTTATTGGCGTTGATGGAATACATATAATCCATGTTATCCACGCCCGACATCTGCTGCTCAATCGGCGTCGCGACCGCTTGTTCCACCGTCATCGCATCGGCGCCGGTATAAGTCGTCGTCACCTGAACTTCCGGCGGCGCAATACTGGGAAACTGGGCAACCGGCAATCCCGACATCGACACCAAACCGATCATCACCATCAATATGGCGATAACAATCGCCACAATCGGACGATTTATAAAAAATTTAGCCATGCCGGACTACCTTCCCGCAGTCGCGGGCGTTTCCGCATACGGCACAGGCTCGACTATGCCGCCCGGCCCCACTTTCTGGATACCTTCGACAATAACCCGCTCGCCGGGCTGGAGTCCCTCCTCGATCACCCATTGCGTGCCGATCGTTTCGGCGACCTGCACCGGCCTCAGTTCCACGCTGTTATCGGGTTTAACCACCGCTACCAGCCGCCTGCCCTGCATATCCCCGACCGCGCGTTGCGGCACCAGCAACGCATTGTTCCTATGCCTGACCACGGCGCGTATCTTCGCATACTGGCCGGGGCGTAGCAGATTGCCGGGATTGGGAAACAAAATAGCCACCTGAATCGTGCCCGTCTTCGGATTAACCTGGCGGTCGGCAAAATAAAACTTGCCGGGATGCGGATACACGCTGCCGTCGGACAGGATCAGCTCCAAATGCCGGTCGTCGTCATCCGTCTTCTCGCTTTGCGCATTGCGCGCGAACTGCAAATATTGCTGCTCGCTGAGTGGGATGTAAGCCTTGATCGGATCGACTTGGGAAATTGTCGTCAATTCAGCAGTCGCGCCAGGGCCGACCAGATTGCCGAGCTGGGCCTTGGAGATGCCCGCGATACCGCTGATAGGCGAGGTAATCTTAGTGAAGCCGAGTTGCAGCTTGGCGCTTTCGACGGAAGCTTTCGCCACCACCACCTCAGCCTGGGCGGACGCATAACGGCCTTCCGCATTATCGCGGTCGCGGACGCTGACCGCCTTCTCCGGCAATAAACGCGCCACCCGGTCCAAGTCCAGTGTATCCGTTTTTAAAATCGCTTCCTGGCGGGCTAGATTGCCGAGCGCGCCTTCCACCGTCGCCTGGAAAGTCTTCGGATCGATTTCATAAAGCAATTGGCCTTTTTGCACCCATTGCCCCTCCTGATAATGTTGCTTGATCAAGTAGCCGGATACCTGGGCCAGAATCTGCGCATTCACCATGCCGTCCAACGTCCCAATCCACTCCTGCCGAATCGGAACGTCTTTGGGTTTCACCTCGACAACTTCCACCGTCTGCGGCTTTAGCGCCGGAGCTTGTTCGGTTTCCCCGCAAGCGCTCGCCAATAAACTTGCCGCTAAAGCCAATAAACCGATACCGGAAAAAAAAGGGCGATGGCCGGCCTGCCGGTCTGCATCGTAGAGAGTTATAGCCATCATAGTTGGTTCATTTGTTTAAAATTTTAGAAAAAATATCGGGCGGAAAAATCGGCCAATCGTTTTGATTTCAACATTCCCAAGACGCTAAGCAACAAAACGTCTAGTTATGAGCAGGCATTTAGGTTTGGATGCGGCAAGTAAACTTGTAAATATCCTGTAGGCTCTCAGGGTATTGTATCGGAATACGCAAATTTCAAATATTCTTTGTTAGGTGGGCTGTCGCGTTGCCGTTGCTTGCAATCTATTGATAACTAAATGCTGCAACGGAAATGAGCTTATCAGCAGCCTGCCGGATTTTCTAAACGGTATAACCAGCCCTTAGGCATGATGAACGGGCTGGGGGAAACATTTATTGCCGGCTGGGGCATTGACCTCTCCATTATGCACTCAGAGAGACTTCAGGCAGCGCTTGATACCGTTCGATAGCCATCATCGCATTGAAAATCATGCGCTCACGGCCAAGCCGGTCGGCGAAACCGGCGCGGCGCACTACTTCCAATACACTCGGATTGAGACCGGCCAGCCATAGCGTGGCGCCGTGCTCGGTGACGCGCTTTTCACGCTCAATCAACATCTGCAATGCCGAATATTCGATATCCGGAACCCGGCTCATGTCTAAAACAAGGACTCGGGGTTTATGCTGCTTGACCAGCGTCCTGATCTGGCCGGCGATGTGCTGGGCATTGATAAAATAGATGCTTCCTTCCGGACGCACGATCAACAGGCCGTCGAAAGTCTCGTCGTCCGGATATTCGGGCGATACCGGCCGCATTACATCGGTGTTCCGTTTGCGGCCAATGACGTAAACAGGCGGATGGGCGGTTTGGCTCGATAAGCCGAGCAAGGACACAACGATGGCAACCACAATGCCTTCCAGGGTGCCGAACAGCAATACTCCCAGGCAAGCCACGATAGCCCACAGAAATTCCATGTTGCGGACTTTGCGGATAGCGAAAAACTCCGACGGCTGGATAAGCCCGATCGAATAGATAATAACGACAGCCGCGAGCGTCGCTTGCGGCAGCAAACCCAGCATAGGCGCGAGCACCAGCATGGTTGCCCCGGCGGCGCTTGCCGTCACTAGCGCGGCTTTCTGCGAACGCGCCCCGGCGGCACGGACTACCGCCGTTTGCGAAGTGCCTCCGCCGATAGGCATCGCGCCGCATAGAGAACCGCCGAGATTAGCGGCTCCCAAAGCCATCAGCTCTTGGCCGGCCTCGATCGATGGTTCCGCATGGCCGAGAAAAGCCCGCCCCGCCGCGATAGACTCGGTGAAACTCATCAGCGCGATACCGAACGCACCCGGCAGCAATTGTTCGACCAGGGCAAGGTCCGGCAGCGTCAGCCCTGGAAATCCTTCCGGAATGAGTCCAACCGTTGCAACGCCTTGCGCATTCAAACCTAAAAACCAAGAGCCGGCTATGCAACCGCCAACTGCAACCAGGGGCGCCGGTGAATGCGACCACAGCCGATTCATGCCGACGAGGACTATCAGCGTGGCGGCGGATACCGCCAATGTCATCATGGACGTCTCGGAGATATGATCCACGACACTAAACAGATCCCGGATAAAGTCGTGTTTAGTAATGTGGATGCCCAGCAGTTTCGGCACTTGGTCCAGCACGATAACGAGACCGATACCCGCTTTGAATCCGGTCAGAATGGGCGTGGAAATGAAGTTGGCAAGAAATCCTAAACGGAATATTGACGCCAACATCAACAATACGCCTACCAGACAAGTCAGCGTGGCGACAGCGGCGATCAGCTTACCCGGATCTCCATCCGGTACCGCCAAGCCAAGTTCGGTGCCGGTCAATATCCCCAATGTTGTGGTTGTACTGACGCTAAGCACTTTTGACGACCCAAGCAGCGCATAGATCAGCATCGGCACAAAGGCGGAATAGAGTCCTACCGCAACGGGCAATCCGGCTACAGTCGCGTATGCCATTGCCTTGGGCAGAACCACCGCCGCCGCGGTGAGGCCGGCAATCACGTCGCAGCGAAAAGCAGCCTGGGGTTCAATGCCCTCATCGGTTGTTGAATTTAGATTCATGTGGTTTTCTCGACGCTAGCTCAGGGCAACCACAAGGGATTGCCCCTACCATCAGTTACGGCTTAAACGCATCGCTATCGATATAAATATCGATAGGATTTTCAGGTGTAATACTCGCAACCGGCAAATCCGCGCCTGAACGCCACAGATTGACAGCGTCCTGCTTATTCGCGCCGGTAATCAAAAAGATCAATTCGTGTGTATTGCTTAATGCTTTTGCGCTGATCGAAACGCGCTCCGGCGGCGGTTTGGGCGAGTTGTAAACGGCATGCACCAGCTCGTTTTGCTGATGTTGATGGCCGGGGAACAAGCTGGCGGTATGGCCGTCCTCGCCCATGCCCAGCAGCACCATGTCGAATGTACCGGCCTTGCCGACGGCCAGTTTATAATGATCGGCCGCAACTTCCGGACCCAGTTCGGCAGGCATGGTAAATATCTGGCCTGCCGGAATCGCGACTTTATCCAGCAAAACCCGGCTTGCCATCAGGCTGTTCCGGTCTTGATGATCTACCGGCAAGCAACGTTCGTCGCCGTAATAAATAGTCCAGTTAGCCCAATCGGCATCGGACTCGGCCAACAGCCGGTAGACTTTTTCCGGAGTGCTGCCTCCGGCTAACACCAGTTTGAATTTGCCTCGCTCGGAAATAGCCGATTCGGCGGCGTCGAGAATTTGCCGGCAGGCGGCTTTCGCGACGTCTTCCGCGGTTTCCAGATAATGCCAGCGGCAGTTTGTTTGCATTTATTTACACTCCGGGATTAGTGAGCTACGCCAGGATTGGCTTTCTTTGTCGAATAAGCGCCGGCTGTCTTCGGGACCCCACGAACCGGCCGGGTAAGTGGCAATATAATCACGTTCAATCGCCCAGGTTTGCAGGATAGGGTCGACAATGCGCCATGCATATTCTACTTCATCAAAGCGCAGAAATAATGAGCGGTCGCCTTTTAATACATCCAGTAGCAAGTCTTCATAAGCATCGATGGGTTTTTCATTCTGCTGGAGGAAGCTGGCATCCAGGCCGCTGGTGCGGGTGCGCATCTCCAGGCCGGGTTCTTTGACCGTCATTTCAATGCGGATGAACTCTTCCGGCTGTATGCCCAAAAGTACCCAGTTAGGATTCATGCACTGCACCTCGGTGCCGCGAAAAAACTGTAACGGCGGGTGGCGAAAACAAATCGAAATCACCGATTGCGCTTTCGCCATGCGCTTGCCGGTACGCAGGTAAAAAGGCACGCCGCGCCAGCGCCAGTTGTCGATATACAGCTTTATCGCGGCATAGGTCTCGGTGATGCTGTTGTCGGGTATGCCCTCTTCCTGCAAATAGCCGTTGACCTGCTCGCCGCCGATACGGCCTTTGCTGTATTGGGCGCGGTAAGCATGACCGTGCACCGCTTCCCTGGGAATAGGCCGGATGGATTTTAATACTTTGACTTTTTCATCGCGCAGGGATTCGGCGTCCATCGAAACCGGCGGCTCCATCGTGACCAAAGTCAGCAATTGCAGCAGGTGGCTTTGCAGCATGTCGCGCATCGCTCCGGCCTTGTCGTAATATTCGGCGCGGCTGCCGATGCCGATGTCCTCGGAGTGGGTGATCTGGATATGGTCGATATAATTGCGGTTCCATAACGGTTCCAGCATCACGTTGGCGAAACGGAACACCAGCACATTTTGCACCATGCCTTTGCCCAAATAATGATCGATCCGGTAAATCTGCTGTTCGGCCAAATAACGGCTGATGCGGTTTTGCAAAGCCTGGGCGCTGTCCAGGTCATAGCCGATCGGTTTTTCCAAAATTACCCGCCGCCAGCCGTGTTGTTCGTCGAACAGATTGTTAGTGTTCAGCTGTTCGGCGACCGGGCCGAAGTCGGCTGGGCTGATCGCCAGGTAAAAGGCCATGTTTCTCGGGAATTGCTCGTTCCGGTTCAGCGTGTCGGCGAGTCCGGCATAACATTGCGGCTGTGTGATGTCGCCCTGGTGGTAATGCAGCCGGGCGCTGAAACGCTGGAACACGGTTTCATCGAAATCATTGGGAATTTTGGTTTCGAGCATCCGCCTGACTTCCGCCTGCCATTTTTCCCGATCCCACGGCCTGCGTCCAATTGCCAGGATACACGTGCCTTCCGGCAAGCGATTGGCGGCATCCAGACGGTACAGAGCCGGCATTAATTTAATCCGGGACAAATTCCCGGTGGCGCCAAAAATAACGTATGTACAGGGTTCGGCTTTCATTGGTAGTACCTCGCTGTTGGTAGGGGAGATCAAACCATTGTTGGCAATATTTAAGGAGGGTACCGGGAATTTGGAAACCGGCGCAAGCAATTATATTGTCCAGTCTTCAAGCTCTAATTCAGCATTAACAGAAATAATGTCTTGGTAAATTTTGTCCGCGCTGACTAAAACGGTTTTATGATTTAACGCGCTGGCGGCAATCATTAAATCGATAGTATGTTTTTTCAAATTTTCCGGGTTTATTTTTCGTCGTTCTTTAAACAGCTTTTTTAAATCGCCGAAAATTTCAGCCGCCGTAGGCGAAAGAGGTAAAACGATGAGGTCTTGTTGGATTTGTTGAATAGTGGCTTTTATTTCGGCTTTTTTATGCGCTGGGGAATTCGTAAAGCGTTAATATGGAAATAAAAATATCGTCGCTTTCTTCCAGTGCCAGTAATTTTTTAATAACACAATTATGGTTACCGGATGAGGGATTATAAATATCGGAAACCGTATTGGAGTCGAGTAGATATTTCATTCCGGCTTGTCTTTAAAATTAAAAGATTCCCTGAACTCTTGCCTGTCCCGATTGAAAGTGTCGGTATGATCTTCCAGATCAAAAGCCTTTGATTCAATGCGTTGGACCATTTTCTCCCATTTGGAAGCGGCTTTTTGCGGCTGCTGCGCCTCTTGTATTAATCGTTCTTCAAGCTCCTTGATGCGCTGCTGAACAAGGGCTTTGGGTAAAGTATCGGGAACGTTGATTAGCATTTGCATGGTGTTTTAACCGCTGGGTAGGTGGTTATTGGTTGGGGCAGGGTTGAATTCACTGCCGCGTAATTTTATCCAATCTTCCTCGTCTTTCATTAGGTTATCCAAGAAAGCGATGAATTCTTGGTATTTTTGTTTGATTTGGTCTTTGGTTGTTTTTTCATCTGCGCGTTTTTTATAAACAAAATCGACTAATTTATTTAAATCACCGACTGTGATTTTTTCACTAATTTTTGCTAGTGGAAATAACATGGGCGGACTAATTCCATCCAGTTTAAACGCTGATTTTTGTTTATAATTTTCAAATTTTAAAGCCAATATTTCGTAATCAGATAAACATGGAACCGTTTCTCTTTTTCTCCATGAAAAATGAAAGGCGTCTATTTTTATAAAATTATGTCTGCAATACCAATAGATGCTATCACTTGAAATAGATCGTTTTTCTTTTTTACTTAATAGCGCTATTTCTAGCCTTTCTGATTCATAAATAAAATATTGACAGGAAAATCCACTGGTTGATAACTTCTTAGTTATCAGCGGAAAGGTAACTCTTATTTTATCTGTTTTTATTTTGTATTTTTCATGGGTATTTATTGAGTTAGATAAATTATTCAATATTTCTCTTATAGACTCATCCTGTAATTGATTATCAGAATATATAGGTTCATAAGAATATAATAGTATATCTTCGACATCTGCAAGCCGTTTTATTTCCATGCTACTTTTTTTATCATCCATTGGAATTCTCAACAAAAACTGTTCCCAATTGACATTAAAATAATCAGGAACGTCCCAGCCCATAAGTTCATATTCCGCAGCTATTGTCGCCTTATCATTATCAGCTAGATTTGTATAATATAATTTTCCTTTAGGCGCCTTAAAAAAGTTCTGAACTGCATTGCTAATGCGCTTAAATAATATTGTCTGAGAATCTTTTTTAAATTTATTTCTATTAATTGTAATAATATCATCTGCTTTTTCATCAAATAAATTAACGGTAGTCCTTAAAAAGTTAAATGACAAATTAGAATGTTCATCTAAGTATTGTCCTCTGTAATAATAATTTAGAGAACTATCGTATGAAAAATTTAGTTTTATTAATTCCAGCTTATCTTCAATTGAGTAATAGACATCTTGAGCTTGCTCAGTTAACTTAGTAACAAATCCCTCATTTATATAGTATTCCGAGAAATCAAGAATTCCACTTAAAAGGCTAATGTCAAAAAATTCCTTTATTTCTTCACAGATATTTAGAATATTAAGATCTTGTTCTATGCCTGTTAACTCATCGTAATCTTTTAAAGCTCTACTTGTATATCCATCTGTCCATCTCACGTAACCAGTGTTTTTATCAGTTTTATAAATAAATTCTAGCTTGGAGCCATAATCATTAAAATTCCATGCCTTGCTTGTTCTAAAATAAATATTTCCTTTCTCCTTACCCGTTGGATTTGTGAGCTTTATTTCTATACTTTCTCCTGTATCAATGCTTCGGGTATTAATAACAACTTCATCCGTTAATAAAAAAGCACTTTGCAGCCCTATGCCAAATATTCCAGATGGACGCATCCAAACAGGCATTTCTTCAATAATTTCTCTTCTTGAAATATTTTTTACCGAACCACCAATTTGAGATATATAAAATAAATCCTCTCTTGAAATACCTGTGCCTTTATCAATGATAGTAATACGCCAATAATTGAACTCGCCCTCACAACGATCGTTTTCTATTACTACCTTAATCGGGAAGTTTTTAAAAATATTTTGTATATTATCAGACAGTGGTTCATCAATTTCTTTTATAGAAATAGAATCTTGTTTATAAGCTTCGTTATATTCTTTCCAGATTCTCACTAATGTTGCATCTACAGCATTCTGCAACAGTTCGCGTATAGCTTGTTCTTTTCTTTCGTATAATCCGGCTCCTTGTAATAACCTAATAACTTTTTCTCGATCAAGCTCAAAATGCGGACGCTGATTTTCGCTGAATACTTGCCAATCTCTTAAATGCGCTTTTAGATCGCCCACCGACGGCAGTAAACCGAAACTACGCTCCGGCACAATATCAAACCAGCAGCTCATTTGATTTTTTACCTCGTCGCGCAGCCAACCGAACCATTTCGTAGTTTCGATATAGCTTTCGTAATCAGGGCATTCGGCTTCAATTTCGATACGGTCAGGGTCGGCGCGGAAATGGCGAATCGCTAAATGCTTTTGACGGTGCGCTTCGCTTAATTCCGGCAATTTGCCGGCCACTTTCATCATGACCGGGCAGAAACGGTTATCGTCTAAATCCAATAAATCGCCTAAGCGTAGTAAACATGCGATAAAACGGGGATGGCAATCGTCCGTGCCAATGCCGACTTGCTGTTTAGGCAATTCCATAACCTTATCGAAGCTGTCGCCGTGATAAGCGCAGATTTTGCCTAATAAACTAAAGAAACGGGCCGGCAATAATTCGTTGCGCGGCGAGTTCAAGCCGATTTCGTCAAAAGGGTTCGGAATGATTCTATTGGCCCGGTCCGGGTGTTGAGCGCGGTAAAAATCGGCAATGATTTCGCGCAACAGTTTAATGGCTTGGAAAGGCGAAATATCGACGCTTGCAAAAATTGAACTGGCGGTTTTTTCTTTGCTGGCAAGCAACGCGTTCATCACGGTTAATACATCGCCGGTTGCGGAATATCTGGCTTTTTCAACGTGTTTTTTAATAGCGTCATAATCTTCCTTAAGCTGTTCGTCGGAAATAATCATGCCTATATCGTGCAAATAAGCCGCTTCCAATAACAGCCAAGTATCGGTCGGGCTTAATTTTGCTATATTGTCCGGGCCTAGTAAGCGTTCAATGTGGACGAGTATTTGCCGCGAATGCGATTCATCATGGCGGCTGTAATGCGGGAAATAAACGCCGACGTTTTGCAAAGCTTTTGCAATTAACCTCTCATCGAATGTCCATTGAGATTCCAACGGTTTATAAATCGCATCATTTCTAGCACAGTCTTCTAAGTGTTTTATTAATTGAGTCGCCATGATAAATATAATTTTAGGATTGGTTAAAAACTGAAAGAAAACTGTATAAATGGGTCAGTTCAGAAGCGCTAATCCAAGGGATTGCTTATGCGTAGACTCAAATATTGGTATCGACGAAAACCTTATCGGTCATGCAATTCATCTCTGCTGAAATCGGCCAGGTTTTCTACTTTTTTGCTTTGTTTTAAAAACCGGTCAAAAGCAAGCTCATCTTTGTTATCGTCGATTTCATCGACCATAACGATGATTTTAGCTTTATGGCTGTTTTGTAATTCTTTATAGCGGGCAGGGATATGAACGATGCCGTTGTCGATATGGGCTTCAAATTCTACTGCATACATGGCTTTCACCGTAGGGATTGGAGTTGGCTGGATTCTAACACCGAATATTGTAGCGGCGTAGATACGCTGTAAAAATCAAACTATTGCGCTGTTTTTTTATTAATTGAGGTAAGTTTTATCGTAACTATTCAGCGTATCTTGCGCTGGTTCCCAAGCTCCGGCTTGGGAACCCAGTTAGCGAAGCTCCAGCTTCGCGAGCCGGGAAGCTGGAGCTTCCAAGACTGCATTCCCAAGCCGGAGCTTGGGAACGAGCGAAACCAGCGAATCCGTGTTCTATTGGGCATACGCTGAATAGTTACTCGATATGAATGTTGTAAATACACGTGTTTGAGCCTATTGCCTAAAAGTGTAAATGGTATTATTTGCGGGTTAAGGCTGCCATCAGCCAAATCAAATACAGCCAATACCAACAGAGGATACTTTATGTCCACAACCGATACCCTTCTAAACGCCGTCCGGGAAATCGAGCCGATTATCCGGCAGCATGCGCCTGAGGCCGAGCGGGAGCGGAAGTTGGCTGCGCCGGTGGCCAAGGCGATGCACCAGGCGGGGCTTTACCGGTTGTGGCGGCCGAAGGTATTCGGCGGCTTTGAGCTCGATCCGGTATCGGGCTTCCGTATCATCGAAGAAGTTTCACGCATCGACAGCGCCGCAGGCTGGAATCTGCAAATCGCGGTCGCACACGATATGTTCGCGCCCTGGTTCGGCGATCAGGCTGCGCGGGAGATTTTCAATGTTGACGCGATTCCGGTCGGTGCATTCAACCCCGCGCGCAAGGCCGTTCCGGTCGAGGGCGGCTATCGCATTTCAGGGCGCACGTCGTTCGTCAGCGGCGCGCACCATGCCACGGCTTTTATCGGCTTTGCTCATATTTACGATGGCGACAAGTTGCGCACTGACGCCAACGGCATGCCCGAGACACGGTTGATCGCCGTGCCCGCGTCCGGGGCCGAGATCGTCGACAACTGGAACACGATGGGCATGCGCGGCAGCGGCAGTCATGATGTCGAGATGCGGGATGCTGTCATCCCCGAGCACTGGGCCGCGCCGTGGGGACCGTTGGAGAAGCCGGGCAGCGCTTATGAAGGGCCGCTTTACCGGCTGACGATCTGGCCGGCGATCGCGGCCCTGGTAGCGCCGGCGCTCGGCATCACGCGCTCGGCCATCGATGGCGCGGTGGAGCTGATCGTCAACAAGACGCCGGCCTACGGCGCGAAAACGCTGAAGGATAATGCTGTTGTGCAATCGCAGCTCGCGCAGGCCGAAGCCAAGCTCGGCGCTAGCCGTGCGTTTTTCTTTGATGTGTTTGACGAAGCCTGGCAGGACGCCGTCGCCGGCAGGCCCATCACTGTCGCCTTGAAAGGAAGGATGCAATTGGCGATGACGCATGCGACGCTCGAATGCGCCAAGGCGGTGAGCCTGATCCACGAGATTGCCGGTGCTTCGGGCATTCGCGAGGAATATGAATTTGAGCGGCATTTTCGCGATATTCACGTGATCACGCAGCATGGCTTTTTGAACGCGAGCAAGCTGGAGTCGGTCGGGCAAATTTTGCTTGGGCTTGATCCGGAATGGCCGTTTTTTCGGTTCTAGGGTTTTAGGTAGGAGCCGTGTATGCTGAAATCAATCAGGATGCACGGGTCAGTACTCATCATTCGCGATTGATGCGCTAAGCTGCTTCCGGGGTGATGCTTTATTTAAGCATTATAGGAAGTCGATGCCGTCTTGCCGCCGCGTCCGGTCCAATCGGTATGGAAAAATTGGCCTCTGGGCTGGTCTATCCGTTCATAAGTATGCGCGCCGAAATAGTCCCTTTGCGCTTGCAACAAGTTAGCCGGTAATCTTTCAGACCGATAGCCGTCGTAATAAGCCAAGGCGGAAGAGAAGGCCGGGGTCGGGATGCCCAGCTCAATGCCGGAGATAACGGCTTTGCGCCAGCCTTGATCGGCTTGTTTGATCGCATCGTCAAAAAAATCGGCTAACATCAGGTTTTCCAAATCGGGGTCGGCATCGTAGGCTTGTTTGATGTCGTTTAAAAAACGGCTGCGAATAATGCAGCCGCCGCGCCACATCAGCGCAATATCGCCATAGTTGAGCGACAGCTTATATTCTTTAGACGCTTCGCGCATTAACCGAAAACCTTGGGCGTAAGAAATAATCTTGGCTGCGTATAAGGCATCGCCAATAGCGTTAACCATAATTTTTTTGTTGCCGGACAATTTCCGGGTGGGTTTAGGCAACACCGATGCGGCTCTAACCCGCTCCTCTTTTTGCGCGGACAAGCAGCGGGCAAAGACCGATTCGCCGATCAAGGTTAACGGAATGCCCAGGTCCATCGCGTCAATGACGGTCCATTTGCCTGTGCCTTTTTGTCCGGCGGCGTCGAGGATTTTTTCCAGCAACGGCTGGCCGTTTTCATCTTTATAAGCCAGGATGGCGGCGGTAATTTCAATCAGGTAAGAGCTTAAGAGTCCTCGGTTCCATTCGGCAAATATCGCCTGCATGTCATCGGCGCTTAAGCCCAAGCCTTCGGACATCAGTTGATACGCTTCGCAGATCAACTGCATATCGCCGTACTCAATACCGTTATGCACCATCTTGACGTAATGCCCGGCGCCGTTGTCGCCAACCCACTGGCAGCAAGGCTCGCCATCGACTTGCGCGCTGATGGCCCGGAGAATGGTTTTGACGATAGGCCATGCGGCTTTATTACCGCCTGGCATGATAGACGGCCCGTGTCTTGCGCCTTCTTCGCCGCCGGAAACGCCCGCGCCTACGTAAAGAATATTTTTTTCTTGTAGGGCAAGGGTGCGGCGCTTGGTGTCGGTGAACAGCGAATTGCCGCCGTCGACAATAACATCGCCGGCCGATAACAACGGCGCTAGCTTATCGATAGTTTGATCGACAGCCTCGCCCGCTTTAATCATCAACATGACGATGCGCGGCGATTCCAGCTTATCGACCAGCTCTTCCAGCGAGTGCGTGCCGATAACCTGCGTGTTTTTGGCGGGACCGTTCAGGAATTCATCGACTGTAATGGTGGTGCGGTTATAAACCGCGACTTTAAAACCATGGTCGTTCATGTTAAGAACTAGGTTTTGTCCCATGACTGCCAAGCCGATTAAGCCGATGTTTGCATTCATATTTATTTCTCTAGTGTCGGGCAGTTAGAAACAGTAACTTAGAGCAAACGGATTGTGTAAACAATCAGTAGACTTACTTAGGCCATTTCCATGAAAGAACATACCCGAATTACGCATTATTTTCTCACCACGAAGACACGAAGAGCACGAAGAAAAAACAGAAACTTCGTACCCTTCGTGTCTTCGTGGTGAATAAAAAAAGGTATATTCTTTACCAGACATCGCCTTAACTGATGCGATGCATTGTCCGCGAAGGCCGCAAAAAGAAGGCATGCCCTACGCCGAATATTCCAAGATAGCAGGTAACAATATCTTTTTCGCGAATGATAAAAATCCTTACTTTTTATCAAAACTTGGCGGTAGCATAGGGGCGTCATCAAGTTCATGCGAGTTTTCAATGCCTATAACAAACGATATACAGCAGCTACATGCACAAATGCGCCAGTGGCGGCAGCATTTGCACCAATTTCCTGAAACCGCTTTTGAGGAAACGAACACCGCTAAATTTATCGCCGATAAGTTGGCGGGTTTCGGCCTGGAAGTTCATCAGGGATTAGGCAAAACCGGAGTTGTGGCTACGCTTTCTGCCGGGGACAGCGACAAGAAAATCGCCTTGCGCGCCGATATGGATGCGCTGTTCATTCAAGAGCAAAACAGCTTTGCCCACAAATCCTGCCACGACGGCAAAATGCATGCCTGCGGCCATGACGGCCATTCTGCGATGCTGCTGGGGGCGGCCTGTTATCTGGCCGAACATCGCAACTTTAACGGCACGGTCTATTTTATTTTCCAGCCGGCCGAAGAAGGCCGCGCCGGAGCCAGGCGGATGATCGATGACGGGCTGTTTGAACAATTTCCGGCCGACTGCGTTTTTGGCCTGCATAATTTTCCCGATATTCCGCCGGGGCATTTTGCGATTAAATCCGGCGCAATGATGGCCTCATTCGATTGTTTTGAAATTATTATCGCCGGCCAGGCAACTCATGCCGCGATGCCGCATTTGGGCAATGATGCGATAGTCGCGTCCGCCCAGCTGGTTAGCGCGTTGCAGACCATTGTCAGCCGGAATGTTAATCCGATTGATCCGGCGGTGGTCAGTATTACCCAAATTCATGCCGGCAATACCTGGAACGCGCTACCGGAATCGGTTTTGTTAAGAGGCACGTTCCGTTGCTTTAGCAGTGAAGCGCAAAAAAACATTGCCGATAAAATCACCCGGCTGGTGAATGCTGTCTGCGAAGGTTTTGAAGTCAGTGCGGAAATCAAATTCAACCCGGAAAATCCGGGCTATCCGGTGACCGTTAATGCGGAAGCTGAAACGGAATTGGCGCTGCAAGCCGCAATGGCCGTAGCCGGCGATGGCTGTATCGATCAACGGCCGGCCCCTTGCATGGGTTCGGAAGACTTTGCGTTTATGTTGCAGGAAAAGCCCGGCTGCTATGTCTGGATAGGCAACGGCTCTTCCGAAAACGGCTGCCTGCTGCATAATCCGCATTATGATTTTAACGATGAGATATTGCCGGTGGGGGCGGCTTACTGGGTGAAACTGGTCGAAACGGTGTTAAGGTAATCAAAGCACCCAGACCTTCCAGGTTTTGAAAAACCTGGAAGGTCTGATTTAGCTCTTTTTCGATTCAAACAGCATGTGCGCCATTTTTTTCGCTTTGGTTTTCAGATACCCGACATTATCTTCATGAGCCACGGCCTCAACCGGAATGCGGCCTGCTACATTAATGCCGAGCTTCTTCAACTCTTCTATTTTCTTGGGGTTGTTGGTGATTAACTCGATGGATTTTATGTTCAGGTTTTCCAGCATTAACGCGGCAATATTGTATTCCCTTTCGTCGGCGAGATGGCCTAAATGAATATTGGCGTCAACCGTGTCCATGCCCTGATCCTGTAAATTATAGGCTTGCAGTTTTTTCAACAGGCCGATGCCGCGCCCTTCCTGGCGCAGATAAATCAATACGCCGAAACCGGCTTTATCGATCATTTGCAGCGCCATATCCAGCTGTTCGCCGCAATCGCAACGTCTTGAACCTAGTACGTCGCCGGTAAAACATTCGGAATGGATACGCACCGGCACGTTTTCCTTACCGGCAACATCGCCTTTGACCAGCGCGACATGCTCTTTGTCGTCAATGCTATTGCTGTAGTAATGCAGGATAAACTCGCCGTGTTTGGTCGGGATTCGCGTCTGCACCAGATTTTCTAATTGTGGCTTCACTTAAATAAACTAATCCAAAAATTGATTATATTTTACCTAATTCAACGGCTATCCAGTTAAAAAGTTTCGTGCCGTTTTTGGAAACCAGGATTGCGGAGGCTCATTACCCACTGGCTTTTATTCACCACGAAGACACGAAGGACACGAAGTTTTCTTTCTTAGTGTCCTTCGCGTCTTCGTGGTAATTTCTTAACCGATTGAAATAACTAGTTTTTATTTTCTGGCTTCAATCAGCTTGATAAGATGACTGCTGAGGTCATCGACATGCACCGAAGTAAAAGCGCAGGCCTTGACGTTTTTAACGGTGTTTCTGTTGATATTGGCCCCGACCAGCGCGACAACGATGGGGTTAAGCAGATTCATGACGGCGGCAAGCACGGGGTTTGAACTGACCACATGCTCCAGCAACAACACCTGCCCGCCCGGTTTGCAGACCCGGTAAACCTCCTTTAAGCCCTTTACCGCCGACGGTACCGAGCAAAAAACGAAGGAACAAATAACCGTGTCGAAACTGTTATCGGCAAAGCATAACGCCTGGACATCCATCAGCTCCAACTCAACACTGACATTTTTCCTGTCCCGTTTCCGTGCCGCTTGTTTCAGCATTTGTTCGCTAAAATCAATCGCGGTTATTCTGGCGCCCTTGGGATAATAATCAAAATTCTTGCCCGTACCCACGCCGATTTCAAGAATATGATGGCCCTCAACTTTGGCCCATAGCCTTTTGCGCCAGTTCCTAAAAAACAATCCTTCCATGACCGCTTCCATGCCCTCGAAATACGGGGCGATGCGGTCGTATTTTTTTCTAATGGCGGCGCTATCCGGCTTCATAATGGCTTCTGGCAGTTAATCGGGAGCTGCATAGTACTGCGCAAGCTTAGCTGTTATCAACCTTAACTTAAAGCAGTGGTGTTTGCCGGAAACACCGGTTCTCGCTGTCGCTCGAACCGGCTTATTCCGGCCTACGGAGCTGCGCAAGCTTGGCTGTCATCAACAGTATAAATTGATTAATTCACCACGAAGACACGAAGGACACCAATTACTTTGCTTTTTCTTTTCTTCGTGAACTTCGTGTCTTCGTGGTGCAAAATAGAACTTCGTTAAAGCAATATCTTAAGGATATTGCACCGGCACAGGCTCCAATTTCCAGATGTCCCTGTTATAGTCGTTGATGGTCCTGTCCGTGGAAAACTTGCCGCTGTTCGCGCAATTCAATATGCTCATCCGGGTCCAGTGATCTTTATCCTGATAGGCTGTCTCCACCCGTTTTTGCGCGTCGATATAGCTCCTGAAATCCGCGATAGTCATCCACGGGTCATACTTGCTTTTAATAGAAGCGATAAGGTCGTCGAAAATCCCCGGCTCAAACTGATTAAACTGCCCGCTTTCCAGAAGATCCATAACCCGTTGCAAATCTTCATCCTGGTCAATGATGGCGGCAGGGTCGTAATGCTCCCGCCTGGCTTCGATCTGCTCTTCGGTCAGGCCGAACAGGAAAAAATTTTCATCGCCGACTTCTTCCCTGATTTCAATATTAGCGCCGTCCAACGTGCCGATAGTCAACGCCCCGTTCATCATCAGCTTCATATTGCCGGTGCCGGACGCCTCTTTTCCTGCGGTAGAAATCTGCTCGGATAGATCGGCTGCCGGGCAGATCATTTCCATGCCTGAAACCCGGTAATCGGGCAGGAAAAACAGGGTCAGCTTATCTTCGACATCGGGGTCCGAGTTAATAACCTGGGCGACATTATTAATCAATTTAATGGTTTTTTTTGCCATCGCGTAACCGGGCGCAGCCTTGCCGCCGATCAATACGCAACGCGCAACCCAGTTTGTTGTCTCGCCGCGTTTAATGCGGTCGTAAAGATGAATCACATGCAGCACGTTCAAAATTTGCCGCTTGTATTCATGGATGCGTTTAACCTGTATATCGAACAGCGCATCGGGATTTAAGCAGATACCTTCCTGGTGCTGTTGTTTGTACGCAATCAGACGCTGTTTGGCGCGTTGTTTTATGCCGCGCCAGCGATTCCTGAATTCGGCATCTTCGGCAAAAGGCTCCAGTTTTTTTAACTCGGCCAAATCGGTTATCCAACCATCGCCGATGCTCTCGGTTATTAGCGCGGCTAACTCCGGATTACAAGAAGCCAACCAGCGGCGCGGGGTTACTCCGTTGGTTTTGTTGTTAAACTTGTGCGGCCATAATTGATAAAAATCGCGAAATAGGCCCTGTTGTAATAATTGGGAATGCAGTTGGGCAACGCCATTAACCGAAAAACTGCCGACGATGGCCAGATAAGCCATGCGCACTTGCTGCTCGGATCCTTCCTCTATAATCGACATTCCAGTCAATCTGGCCTTGTCGCCGGGCCAATGCGCGGCAACTTCCGACATAAAATGGGCATTTATTTCAAAGATAATCTCCATCAGTCTCGGCAATAACTTTTGCATCAGCTTGACCGGCCATTTTTCCAACGCTTCCGGCAGCAAGGTGTGATTGGTGTAAGCCATGGTTTGCCGGGTAATGTCCCAGGCGGCGGCCCATGACAGGCCATGCATATCCATTAACAGACGCATCAGTTCGGCGATGGCGATGCTTGGATGGGTGTCGTTTAATTGAAAACAGTTTTTTTCGGCAAAATCGCTAAAATTATGTCCATGCTGCCTGATCCAGTGGGAGATAACGTCCTGCAAGCTGGCCGATGCCAGGAAATACTGTTGGCGCAGCCTTAATTCCTTGCCGTTTTCATTGGCGTCATTAGGATAGAGCACCATAGTGATATGCTCGGCAATGACTTTCGCGGCCACCGACTCGGCATAATCGCCCGCATTAAATTCATCGAGGTTAAATTCCTCGGTCGCCACCGCTTTCCACAAGCGCAAGGTATTGACGGTGTTGTTCTTAAATCCCGGTATCGGCGTGTCGAACGGAACCGCTAATACGTCGTTAGTGCTGATCCAGCAGACTCGCCGATTGCCTCGTTCATCGGCTTGTATTTCGGTATGGCCGCCAAACTTAATGCGTAGCGAATATTCCAGCCGTTCAATTTCCCAGACATTACCGTAGCGCAACCAGTGGTCCGGCTTTTCAACCTGTTCGCCATTAACGATGGTTTGAGTGAACATGCCGTATTCATAACGCAAACCGTAACCTACCACCGGTAATTGCAATGTCGCGCAACTGTCGATAAAACAGGCCGCCAGACGCCCCAGGCCGCCATTGCCAAGACCTGCATCAAGCTCCCTGTCGATCAGCTCTTCGATTTCAATGCCCAAGTCGTGCATGGCCCGCGTGGCTTCATCGGTTACGCCGAGGTTAAGCATCGCATTGCTCAAGGTCCTGCCCATCAGGAACTCCATGGACAGATAAAACACCCGTCTACTATCCATTTTGTTATAGGTTTTATAAGTGCATTTCCAGCGTTCCATCAAGCGGTCGCGGATAGGCAACGATAAGGCCTCACAGGCATAAAAAGGCGAAGAACGGAAATTTTCATCCCGCCCCAGCACATGAACGTAATACCATTTAAAGTCACCAATAAAATCTTCTTTCGATACTCCCAACTTGGCGACATCAGTGATTGACGGTTTAGGCTTGCTGGTAACAAATCGTTTATTCGGCATGATTTACTCCAAGAAGTTGATGCGGATGACGCAACGCGACGGATGTAAACGGATGAAAGGCACAAGACGAAAGGCGAAAAAACACCTGTACTCTTTGCCTTTCGCCTTATACCTATACGAAAAAGCTGGATTTATCAGCGTTTAGTAACGCCGGCCAGAATTTCCTGCCACAAGGCATCATAAGCAATGGTAGATTGGCTCTTTTTGACATAACCTCCCAGCGGCATCCGCTCCAAGCCCATGCGTTCAATATCGCTGGCGTAAGGGATGGCGGTAGTTAAAATCTCAGGGTGTTGTTCACTCAAGTTGTCCATGATGTCCCGGTGCATTTTTTTACGCCGGTCCGCCATCGAGAAAAACGGGATAAGCGCCAGATTATTCAAATCGTTATCTTCGATGAATTTTTTCAGTTGCTCAAGCGTCCTTAAAGACAATGTGGTAGGAATTATCGGCGACAGCAAAACATCGGCAGCCTCAAAAACGGCTTCGGACAATAACGAAATATTAGGAGGACAATCCAAAAAAATAAAATCGTATTCTTCGGCCAAAGGCTTCAGAAGTTTTTTTAGCTGTTGGGTTGGTTTTTTCTTGGCGTCCAAAACCAAGTCCAGATTCCTGAAAGAAAAATCGGCCGGCAATAAATCCAGGTTTTCAAAGTCAGTGCCTTTAATCAGGCCGTCCAGTTCACGCTTTCCGGCGATTAAGTCTTTGCTGCCGCCTTTGATTTTAGGCTTGATGCGAAAATAATAACTACTCGCCCCCTGCGGATCAAGATCCCAGACCAGGGTGCGGTAGCCGTTGCGGGCAGCCGCGTAGGCCAGATTGACCGCGCTGGAGGTTTTGCCCACGCCGCCTTTGATGCTGTAAACAGCGAATACATTCATTGTAGGGTCTCGTGTTTTATATCGGTAACGTCAAGCACGATAACACAACTATCGCCATTAGCTGCCAACTTAAACCGAAGCAAGCGATAAATCCAATTGCGGCATGACGCTCATGTTTACTATTTGGGCGATGAAGCCAGTTGTATGCCGTTGCGTCTACCCTGTTTGACCCGATATAACGCATCGTCCGCGCATTTTATCAATTCTTTCCAGCCCGGTCTGGCTCCTACAGAGCCGGCCACGCCGATACTGACGGTAACTTTATGCCGCAATACCAGTCCCTGAGGCTGGTTTTCCTCGATAGATTTACGGATGCGCTCAGCCAGCAATAAGGCAGTGTTGCCGTCGGTGTTCGGCGCAATGACCAGGAATTCTTCACCGCCCAAACGGCAAACAATATCGTTGCTGCGTGCGGTCGACCGCATCAGGTTGGCTGCATGAATCAACACTTGGTCGCCGACATCGTGGCCCAAGGTGTCATTGACCGATTTAAAATGGTCCAAATCCAGCATCAAAACGCTCAGGGACTGTTTGAAGCGTAGCGCGGCCGCGGACTCCTGTTCCAGGCGGTTCAGTGCATAACGCCGGTTGGGTAAGCCAGTCAGAATGTCCGTATTCGCCATCAGTTTAAGGCGACGGTTAGCGGCCGCCAGCTCGGCAGTATAGCGCTGGATGTCCCGGCTCTCTTTTTCCAGCTCATGTTGCAGCATGATGATGCGTTGACCTGCCCGGATGCGCGCCAGCAGCACCCGCAGGCTGATCGGTTTGGTCACATAGTCGTCGATACCGGCATCGAACGCTTCCACCAACGCGTCCTCATCTTCTGTCGAGGTCAGCATCACAAGATAGATATTCTTGCCGAAAGTCGACGCGCGTAGTGCCTTGCACAGCGCCAAGCCATCCATCGGCTTCATGCGCCAATCGGTAATCACCAATTGCGGCCTGTGTTCAATGACATACTTTAGCGCGGATTCGCCGTTGCGGCATACCGCAACCTGATTCCCCGCAGCGGCAAGCTGCTTGGAAAGCCGCGCCAGCATCATCGGGTCGTCATCGACCAGCAATAAGTTCAAGCCCAGCAAATCCGGTTTCAAGGTGTCGGCAGTTTTCAACATCGGCTGGCGCACATCCGTTTTTACGTCGATTAATTTTCCCCACTCATGCCAAAGCTCAATCGTCTCGTCGATAAAGGCAAGCAGGGCCGGTTCGTCCATAGCGTGAAGATCGGCTTCCGCTGTTAAATACGGCAACAGCACGGCTCGATGTTCATCGTCGGCTATGCAGTAATTTCCGATCAGCCGGGCTAAAATCAGTTGTCTGGCAAATTGGGAAGTCCGGTCAAGCCCGCCTACTTTCACATTAAAGCTCAACTTCAAGGCATCCAGAAATACCGTCGGCAAGCCCCAATCGGCCAGCAACATCAGGCTCAAGGCGTTATGGTCGATGGCAAAACGCTCGCGCTCCAGGGCCAAAAGCTGATTGCCTGTCGCCACGCTCAGACATTCACCGTAGATTTCCGACCAGGCGGTCGCCAGAGCGAGACTGCCGATGTCGCTAAGCAAGCCCACGGTAAACGATTCCTCGGGCACTACAGTGAGTTCCCGTGCGGTAAGCGCCGCAATAGAAACCGACATCGCCAAGGACCGCGACCAGTAGGCTTCGTAATCAAAGCCCGGACAATGCCCCTTACTGTTATTGCCAATCAAGGAAAGACTCAGCGCGAAATTGCGCACGGCCTGCATGCCCATCATCATGACCGCGGACTGGATATCGGCGATCGGCCGCCTGGCGCCGAAAGCGGCTGAATTGGCGAAGCGCAGGATGCGTCCGCTGAGGGCGGGGTCAACTTTAACCAGTTGCGTCACCTGCTGTATCGTGGCATCGTTTTGCTGCACGAGCTGCATGATAGCCAATGCGGTTCCCGAAGGAGAAGGCAGGCGGTCGGCGGCTTTTAATTCATTAAGATTGAATTCGGTATTCATTGATTTTGTTGTTTTCTTTGTAGCAGAATCTCGATTAAATCCGCGGTGGACAGGGTTAAGTCATTGACCATCAACTGAAAATCGCTATCTTCGGCGTTACGCGCGGCATGTTCCAGTTTTACCGCGATGCCGATCGTTTTTCCAGCGCAGAAATGTCCGGCCATGCCTTTAATAGCGTGGGCTGCGTCGGCCAATGCCAGAAGATTGGATTGAGACAGTGCTGTAACCAACTCGTTCAATTGTACAGGTGCCTCTTCGAGAAATAAATCAATCATCTCAATCAATAGATCATGATCGTCATCCAATCGTTTGAGCGCCGCTGCTTCGTCCCAACAAGCTGTTGAAATCGTTTCTTCCTTTGCCGAAGCGGGACTGAGGATAACTTCCGGTTCAACGCTATTATCCGGCGCTACCGGTGCGGTTGCAGGCGCGGATGGAGTTCCCAGCCAGCGCGCCAGGATCACCGCCAGGTCGCCCCGGCTGGCGGGTTTGCTAAGATAATCGTCCATGCCCGCGGACAAGCATTTTTCGCGCTCTCCTGCCGATGCATGCGCGGTGAGAGCGGTGACCGGCGTTCGCGCTTTGCCGCTAGCCGAGGCTATTTCCCGCTCACGCAAAATGCGGGCAGCTTCGTAACCGTCCATGATCGGCATTTGGCAGTCCATAAACACCAGATCGTAAGCATTATGCTCCAGTTGATCGAGAGCCGCTTGCCCGTTATCGGCCAGGTCGGGCTTAAGCCGGAACTTGGCGAGCTGGGAAAGGATCACTTTCTGGTTGACCTTATTGTCTTCCACCACCAGCACCCGCTTATCGCTGTAATCGAGCAAGGCTTCTTTTTCCCTGGCGACCGGCGCTGTTTTCCGCTCGGCAAGCTGTAACGCGTCGATAAGCGCATCAAAAAGCTGCGATTGCCGCACCGGTTTTGACAGGCTTTGCTTGAAGCCGAACGAACGTCTTTCCGCTTTCGAACCGATAGTGCCGGAAGATAAAAGAATTCGCGGCGTATCGGCAATGGCCGGCTTTTCGAGGATGGCCTGGGCCAGCTCGAAGCCGTCCATGTCAGGCATGTGCATATCCGACAATAATAAATCGTAGGCTTCATTACGCACGACCGCGGCTTCAAGCTCAATGATCGCCGCAGGCCCGCTGTCTACTTCGTTTAAAGTAAAGCCCCAGTTGCTTAAATAATGGCTCAGGATCATGCGATTGGTCGCGTTATCATCGACTATCAAGGCGCGCTTGCCGATAAAGTTAGCCTGCGGAACCGGAGCGGCGGCATCTACCGGCGTTAACGGCAAGGTAAACCAAAAATTTGCGCCTCGTCCCAAGGCGCTTTCAACGCCGATACCGCCATTCATTAACCCAACCAGGTCTTTACTGATCGATAAGCCAAGCCCGGTACCGCCGTAGCGCCGGGAAGTGGAACTGTCCGCCTGGGAGAAAGCCTGGAACAGGCGCGCTTGCGCTTCAGCGGTAATGCCGATGCCGGTATCCACGACTTCAAAACGTATGCCGGTATCGTCTAGTTTCGACAGACTCACTTTTACCGAGACTTCACCTTTTTCGGTGAATTTAACGGCGTTGCCAATCAGGTTGGTCAGCACCTGACGGATGCGCGTCGGATCGCCATACCAGCGTTGCGGTAGATGAGTCGGCAGGAAGCAGTTTAATTCCAGCCCCTTGCTGTGGGCACGGCTGGACAGCAAGGTACAAACCTCTTCGACTAGCTCCGGCAGGTTAAACTCGATCTTTTCGAGTTCGATTTTGCCGGCCTCCAGTTTGGAAAAATCCAGAATATCGTTAATGATGGTTAACAGCGATTCCGCCGAGCTGGCCGCGATTTCTATCAGGTCCCACTGCTCGCGAGACAGCTGGGTATCCTGCAACAGATCCAGCATACCCAAGACGCCATTCATCGGGGTGCGAATTTCATGACTCATATTAGCCAGGAACTCGGTTTTGGTCTGGGCAACCTGCAAGGCCGCATCCCTCGCCGCTTCCAGCGAGGCATGAGCCTGATTCTGGAGTAGCGCGAGCGCGATCATTTCACCGACTTCCTTAAGCATGGCGATACGCGATTCGCTTTGCACCGGGTTAGCGTCGGTGAAAGCAAACAAAACGCCGAGAATTTCCTCGCCGGAAGCGATGGGCATGATGTAGTGGCCGTGTGACGGCCTGTTATCGCAATGGCAGTCATCGGCAACGACCAGCTTTTTTACCGCCGCGACTTGTCCGCACGGACCGTCGCCGAAAGCGATATGCTCCATGCAACCGCAGCCGCCGCGGGTTACAAATCTTTCCAGATAATCGTCGTCCTGTCCGTGCAAAAATACGCAGCCTTGACGTTGCCGGTCGAATGACTTGAGATCGAACAGAATATCCAGAACTTGCTCGAAACGTTGTGTCAATGGCAGCGCCTGATGCAGCGCTTCGGAGATCGCCAGGCGCGCGGCGGTATCGTCGGTTTCGATTTGCAAGGCGGCTTCTTCCTCGACCTGCTTGCTGACATCGTGTTGAATCTGGACATAGCCGGATAATGCGCCGTTTGCGCTCAGAATCGGTGTAATGTTGGTTTTGGCCCAGTATTCCAATGCATCCGGATCGGTAGGGCCGGGGTTTTCATGATCCGTGGCGCAACGGCGGCCGCGCAACCGGCCTGACCAGGGTTCACTGCAACGGAGTCTGTCTTGCATTTCGGACAAAGTTTGTCGATCGGCGTTAGGACTGTCGAACACGTAGGGCTTTTGTCCTATTAACGCGTCCTTCGGCCAACCGGTGAACAGGCACAGCGCCGGATTGGCGTATTGGATCAGTCCTTTCGCATCGGTGATGAGTATCATCTCGCTGCTGGCGTCCAGCGCGCGTTTGAGCGCAATCAGCTTTAGTTCGTTCGCTTTTTGCGTAGTAATATCCCGGCGTATCGAAATATATTGCTTGGGCTTGCCGTTTTTATCCAGCAACGGGGCGATAGTGCTGTCGACCCAGTATAATTCCCTGTGTTTGTTGCGATTGCAGAATTCCCCGCGCCATACTTGGCCTCCGGCGATGGCGCGCCACATGTTGCGGATATAATCCTGATCGTGATAGCCGGAATTGACGATACGATGATCCTGTCCGATCAATTCGTTCTGTGTATAACCGGAGACTTTACAGAACATGTCGTTAGCGTAAACGATGCGTCCCTGGACATCCGCAATGCTAACCAAAACATGGCTTTCCAATGCTTCCAGCAATTCTTTATTGGACGCCATCTGTTCTTCAACTTGCATTTGCTTTTGCATGATCTGCAAGCTTAACGGACGCAAGGCCAGAAACCACAATAAAGGCGCGCTCAAAACGGTCAGCAAAATAGCGTTCAGAGCGCTATTTAGTATCGGCGATAAATCTATGTCCTGCTGGTGGAGCGTATGAAGCAGCAGCATGACCAGTATTTCGGAAACACCAATGACGGCGATGATAATGCCTAATGAAGAGAGAAAATGACGTTTCAGGTATTGCAGCGATAATGGAATTGGCATAAATCTGTTTTAGTCTTATCGTTTATCATTATATGTAGGTTGGAAATAATAGCCCGATTATCAATGAAGCGGTTAATTTCTACCTAGTAACTGTTCAGCGTATTCCCAATAGAACACGGATTAAACGGATAATCACTGATTTTAAAAGCGTCATCGAACTTGGCTTGGGCTAAAAATCCGTGTAAATCCGCCCTATCCGTGTCATCCGTGTTCCGTTTCTTTATGTGCTGAATAGTTACTCTACCTATTAGTAGGTTACCGATCAGGCATAAAACGGGCCGCATATCATCCCGGCAATAGTCGGATAACGGCCGGACTTTGATATTTTTTCCGGTAATCCCTATTGGAGCGTAGTTTTAAAATCTTTATTTTTCAAGGCTATTGCCCAATAAGAAATGATAAACTTTCAATCATCGCAAAGTTATCCTATCCTTTGCGCCTTAAATTTAACCTGCCCTCGCCCGCTCCCGGCAGGATGACGGCATTCCCACCCTTGTTGGCAATAAAAAAACCATGACAGAAGCTACCGCGTTATTTTCCGAGGCAAAACTTGTAATTCCAGGCGGCGTGAATTCGCCGGTACGATCATTTAGCGGCGTGGGCGGAACTCCGGTCTTTATCGATCATGCCCAAGGCGCTTATATCTACGACAGCTTCGGCACTAGGTATATCGATTATGTCGGCTCCTGGGGTCCGATGATTTTGGGCCACGCCCACCTGGAAGTTATTGCAGCGGTCAAGCAAACCGCCGAAAAAGGCTTGAGTTTCGGCGCGCCGACTGAAATTGAAACGCTGATGGCGAAAAAAGTCTGCGAGCTGATGCCGTCCATCGATATGATCAGGATGGTCAGTTCCGGCACCGAAGCCACGATGAGCGCGATCCGCTTGGCCCGAGGTTATACCGGCCGGGATAAAATCGTTAAATTCGAAGGCTGTTACCACGGCCACTCCGATTCTTTACTGGTCAAAGCCGGTTCCGGCGCGTTGACCTTTGGCGTGCCCAGTTCTCCGGGCGTACCGGCCTCTGTCGCTGAAAACACCATCACCCTGACTTACAACGATAGCGACTCGGTCAAAGCGCTGTTTGCCGAACTGGGCGAACAAATCGCCTGCATTATCGTCGAGCCGGTCGCCGGCAACATGAACTGCATCCCGCCCGAGTCCGGTTTCCTGGAATGCTTGCGCCAAGTTTGCGACCAATATAATAGCGTGTTGATTTTCGATGAAGTGATGACCGGTTTCAGGGTGGGCTTAACCGGCGCGCAAGGACACTATAATATCAAGCCCGATTTAACGACATTGGGCAAAATCATCGGCGGCGGCATGCCGGTCGGCGCTTTCGGCGGTGCGCGTAAAATTATGGAACATCTTGCGCCGCTTGGCCCAGTGTATCAGGCCGGAACATTGTCCGGTAATCCTGTCGCGATGGCCGCCGGTTTAAAAACGCTGGACTTGATCGCCCGGCCGGGCTTTTACGAAGCATTAAGCGCAAAAACCGAAAAACTGACGTCAGGCCTGAAACAGCGCGCCGCTCAAGCCGGTATCGCTATGACCACCAACAGCGTCGGCGGTATGTTCGGACTGTTTTTCACTGCCGAACAACAGGTCAGCCGTTTCGCCCAAGTCATGAACTGCGACCAAAACCTGTTCAAACGCTTTTTCCATGCAATGCTGGAGCAAGGCGTTTATTTGGCGCCGTCTGCGTTTGAAGCCGGTTTTGTTTCGGCTGCGCATAGCGATGAAGATTTGGAAAAAACGCTGGATATTGCGTCAACCGTATTCAAGAGTTTGTAGTCACAAGCCGGAATAAGCCGGTTCGAGCGACAGCGAGAACGGGTGTTTCCGGCAAACATCATCTAAACTCGCCGGAAACGCCACCTCGCGCTATGCGCTTGGATGGTCTTATTCCGGCCTACATGGCTATAAAATTCAGGTACATTAAGATTTAACCTAGGTGAGAAATGATTTGATGGACACACTTTCGCCGAAAGAGCGAAGTGAGCGAATGTCGCTTATCCGGGGCGCCGGGTCAGTTCCAGAGATGAAACTTCGCCGTCTTGTGCATCGAATGGGGTTTCGTTATCGCCTGCATGTTAAAGAGTTGCCGGGAAAACCTGATTTAGTATTCCCGGCAAGAAATGCCGTTATATTCATGCATGGTTGCTTTTGGCATCGCCACGAGGGATGTAGGCTTGCCAGACTACCAAAATCGAAACTAGAGTTTTGGAAGCCGAAGCTAGAAGCAAATAAAGAACGGGATTTGCGCAATCAGTATCAATTGGAATCTTTGGGGTGGCGTGTATTGGTTATATGGGAATGTGAAATGGCTGATGTCGAACATGTGTCAGTAATTATTAGAGAGTTTTTGCAAAAACAAAAAGGTGGAAAATGAAATCGGTTGAGCTTTTCGCAGGCGCGGGTGGCCTTGCCATGGGAGTATCCCTTGCGGGCTTTAAATCCTTGGCCGTTGTGGAATGGGATAGATGGGCTTGCGACACGATCAGGGAGAATAAAAAACGTGGATACCCTCTAGTCTTGGATTGGCCTCTTTGGGAGGGCGATGTGCGGGAGTTTGACTGGTCGTCATTACCCGAAGGAATTGATCTGCTTGCTGGAGGGCCGCCATGTCAACCATTTTCGATGGGCGGGAAACATAAGGCTTATGGCGACGCGCGCGATATGTTTCCATCCACAGTGGAAATCGTGCGTAAACTAAAGCCAAAGTCATTCATTATTGAGAATGTAAAAGGATTGACCCGCTCAAGCTTCGTGAATTATTACCAATACATCTTACTTCAACTGGAGTTTCCCGAGGTCACTAGAAGGGGGCGAGAAAACTGGAGTGACCATTTGCGCAGGCTACAAGAAGAAAAAACTTCCGGTATGCGTCATTGTGGAGGCCTTAAATATAATGTTGTTCCAACCCTTGTGAATGCGGCTGATTACGGGATACCACAGAAGCGCGAACGAGTCTTTATTGTTGGGTTTCGCTCTGATCTCGATGTTGAATGGTCTTTCCCTCGTCCTACGCACACACTTGATGCTCTTCTGTATTCCCAGTGGGTATCTGGAGAATATTGGGATAGGCATAAAATACCACAATCGAAACGGCCGGATGTGTCAGTTAAATTGAATTCTAGAATTAGGAATCTGGGTTCATCATCACTATTTTCGTATGGGAATGCTTGGCGTACTGTTCGGGATGCCTTAGTAGATATTCCTGATCCCCGGAAAAAATCGGCAAAAGAATTCTACAATCATAATTTTCAGGATGGCGCAAGAACCTATAAAGGGCATACGGGGAGTCCGTTGGATCTACCTGCAAAAACACTTAAGGCCGGAGGTCATGGAGTACCTGGTGGTGAAAATATGATGGTTATGAGCGATGGAAGCGTACGATATTTCAGTGCACGCGAATCCGCCCGGCTTCAAACGTTTCCAGATGGTTTTGTTTTTCATGGTTCATGGACAGAGACCATGAGGCAACTTGGCAATGCCGTTCCCGTAGCCTTGGCTCGGAGAGTAGCCGCATCCGTGGCGGAATGCTTGGCGGAATCTGAAATACGCAAAATGAAGTGCGTCAGGGTAAGGAATATTGCATGACAAATAGCAATGTAGTTCTTTTTAATCCTCTTGATAAACGTCATCTAGGGGAAAGTGTAGGGCAAGCTATGCTACGGCAGCCAGTTGTCCCTTTGGGAAATTTGGATGCCTTTAGCGGAGCGGGAATCTATGCCATTTATTACACAGGGAATTTTGCAGGCTACGAGTCAATATCCGAGCGTAATTGTAATAAACAGTTCAGAGCGCCAATTTATGTTGGCAAAGCTGTACCAAAGGGGGCCAGAAAAGGTGGAGACCTACACGCGTCTCCGGGTAAAGTGCTTTATGACAGGCTTAAGCAGCATGCCAAGAGTATTGAAGAGGCATCCAACTTAGATATTGCGGATTTTCAATGTCGCTATTTAATCGTGGATGATATCTGGATTCCTCTTGGCGAGTCATTGCTTATTGCGAAATTTGATCCGTTATGGAACAAACTCATTGATGGATTTGGTAACCATGACCCTGGAAAAGGGCGTCATGCGGGCTTGCGCCCACGCTGGGATGTTCTCCATCCCGGTCGATCATGGGCTGATAGGTGCCAAGTGCGTAATGAGTCAGCGGAACAGATTACTAGGGAAGCGCGAGATTATTTACGAAATAATCCACCACCTGAAGACAACACTATGATAACGGTATAAATCAATACTATTAGCAGCCTGTATTAATTGTTGTTGCACTTATAACTTTAGATAGAAAACCATGACCGATGACATTCGCTGGCAGCAACGCTTTAGTAATTACGAAAAAGCCTTCTTGTTACTGGAGCGCGCCCTATCCATAACGACACCTTCCGAAGTCGAGCGCGGCGGCATCATCCAGTTTTATGAAATGGCTTTTGAACTGGCCTGGAAGCTGATGAAAGATTATCTGGAACATCAGGGTTATACGGTCAACTCGCCCAGAGACGCTATAAAGCAGGCTTTCCAGGCCAACATTCTGGATGACGGCCAGCTGTGGATAGATGCATTAAGCGACAGGAATTTAACGACTCATACTTACGACGAAAACAAAGCCATCGAAGTGGTCGCCAAAATCAGGTCCTATTTTCTAGGTTTACAGCAATTGTATCGTCGCTTGATGTCCGAGCTGGATTAATGGATACGGGATTAACCGAAACCGATATAAATCTTATCGCAACCGCGATAGCGCAATTTCCTGAAATTGAAGATGCGCTCATTTTCGGTTCCCGCACCAAAGGAACATTCAAAAAAGCATCCGATGTCGACTTAGCGATAAAGGGCCGCGCCGTCAGCAACGAAACGATTAAACGGTTGAATTTTGTACTCAATGAAGAATTGCCGTTACCGTATTTTTTCGATGTTGTGCATTATGAATCGCTCGAAAACCAACTGCTTGTTGAGCATATTGATAGAGTGGGAAAATCGATTATATTATTATGAATTTTATCAATAGCATGCCTCCCCTGGCCTGGGCCTTTATCGGTTTCCTGGTCGGCGCATTGGCAATACGCTTGCTAAACGGCAAAGATAAAACCTTAATCCGCCGGCTTTCGACCGATCTGGCTGTCTTGGAAGAAAAACTAAAGCAGTTTCAAAACCGCGAAGCCGAATTCAAGCAATTGCAGCAGCTTTTTATCGAGACCAAAACCGAGAATGCGCAATTGCAAACCCGCATGGATGAGCAGGCGAAAAATACCGCGGAAAAGTTGAAGTTGTTGCTGGATGCGGAAGTGCGCCTGAATACCCAGTTTGAAAACCTGGCCGGCAAGATTTTCGACGACCGCAGCAAACAATTCACCGAACACCATAAAACCAGCCTCGATCATATCGTCACGCCGTTACGGGAACAGCTCGGCGAGTTCAAGCAACGCATAGAAACCGTTTACGACAACGAGAACAAAGACCGCATTTCCCTGCGCGAAGAAATCGTCTCGTTGCGGCGAGATACCGCGCAAATGAACCAGGAAGCGCTGAACCTGACCCGCGCGCTAAAAGGCGACAAAAAAGCCCAAGGCAATTGGGGCGAGATGATCCTGGAAAAAGTGCTGGAAAAATCGGGGTTGCGTAAAGGCATCGAATACGAAACGCAAGGCGCATTCCGGGATGAGGATAACCGGCTGTTCAAGCCGGATGTGATTGTCCGATTGCCGGAAAACAAGGATGTGGTTATCGATTCCAAAGTGTCCCTGCTGGCTTACGAGCGTTATTGCTCGACCGAAGACGACCAGGAACGGGTACTGTCGTTAAAGCAACATACCGACGCGGTCCGGGACCATATCAAGGGACTCAGCAACAAAAGCTACTCGGACTTAAAAGGTTTAAGGTCGCTGGATTTCGTGCTGTTATTCATGCCGATTGAAGCGGCTTTTATCGCCGCGTTCCAAGCCGATGAGCGCTTATTTACCGATGCCTTTGAACATAAAATCATCGTGGTTACTCCAACCACTTTGCTGGCGACGTTACGCACCATCGAAAATATCTGGCGTTACGAACGCCAGAATGAAAATGCCCGTGCTATCGCCGATAAAGCGGGGCTGGTTTACGACAAAATCCGCGGCTTTGTCGACGACCTGGACAAACTGGGCAAGCAGTTAAGCACCGTCAACAGCACCTACGACGGCGTGATGAATAAACTGACCCAAGGCAACGGCAACCTGATCCGCCAAGCCGGCAGCTTTGTCGAACTGGGCGTTAAAGTCAAAAAGGCCTTTCCCAAAAGCATCACCGAACAAGCGGGGATTGATCATGCCGAGGATGAAGCGCCGCGGTAATGCTCAGGCTGAGGCCGGCCTGATCCTGCCAGCTTGGAGCGCTGTTCATCTTTACCAAGATTGAACGGCCGGGCTAAATTTAAGCCGTCGCGGATGACGCTGTCGGCAGGCTGATTTTGCAGCAGAACAAACAGCGGCGCAAAGAAAGACCTGCCCCCTTATTCTTACTACGTGATTTGCCGCAGTAAAGCCCGGCATATCCCCTGATTTTTGTTCTTGTTTGTCCGCCGTCCTCGTTACATCCTTGATTGTGAAGCATATAAATCTATGGCGCAAATATTGCTGAAAGCATGGCTTTAGCATTTCTCATCGCTTCCGGAGGATAGTCAGTGTCGGGAATTAAAATCGATCACGATCAAGTTGCCGTGTTGTTTCAAGATCATCGAGAAGCAATCATCGGCTTTTTGATGCACAGAGTCAGTTGTCCCGATGTTGCCCAAGACCTTAGCCAGGAAACCTATTTGCGCCTGATGCGAAAGCCTGCGTTGCCTCATGCCGATAATTTGGTAGGTTACCTGTACCGCACGGCGGAGCGTTTGGCGATAGATTTTTTGCGTTACGACAAGCGCATGTCGGTAAACCGGGTCCCGCTCGACGAATATCTGGAATGCCGCCGCCCTGAACCGGAAGCGGCGATAATATTGCGGCAGCAATGCGAACGCTTGCTGGATGCGATTGCCAGTTTGCCGGACCAATGCCGTCACGTCTTGCTGTTGCGCAAGATCGACGAACTGAGTTATGCCGAGATCGCGGGGCGATTGGGCATTTCCGAAAAAACGGTGCAAAGGCATTTGGTTAAAGCGATGTTGCATTGCCAACGCAGATTGAACAACGAGTGGATTTGATGACCGAAGCCTATAGCCGGCGTGCTTTCGAACAAGCCGTTGCCTGGTTCGTCGCGTTGCAGGACGAAACCTGCGACGATAAAAAACGCGCCGGATTCCAAAAATGGCTGACTCGCAACGAGTCGCACGCCTTGGCTTACGCCGAAGCGGAAAAGCTGTGGGGTACGCTCGACGGCATGAAAACGGCCGAAGTTCCGGGCATGAAAGCCGCGCGCAACGCCCGTGCGCGGACCCGGCCGTCTGCCGGCTTAGGCCTAACATTAACGATACTGTTTTTGCTATTAGGGGCTTGGCGGCTGGATTATTCGGCGCCGACGGTGCTTTACAGTACGGGTGTCGGCCAGCGCCTCAGCATCGCGCTCGAAGATGGCACGAACATCCAGATGAATACCAAAACGCAATTGCAGGTTCGCTTGTCCTGGTTCAGGCGCGACATCGCATTGCTGGAGGGGGAAGCCGTATTCAGCGTTGCACACGAACCTTTCAGAGCCTTCACCGTGACGGCAGGCGATTTGCAAATCCGCGATATCGGCACCCGTTTCGATGTTTATCGAAAAGCACAGGATATCCGAGTCGCCGTGTTGGAAGGCGAGGTTGCGCTGAAGCCCAAGGATTCTTGGCTGGATAGCGAATTACAGGCCGGTTTCAGCCGTAGATTTTCGAACGGCCGCTTGCAGTCGGTCGAAGCGATAGACCGGAACAAGGAATCGGTGTGGCTGGACGGGCGCTTGGTGTTCGAACATACGCCGCTATCTGAAGTCATCGAGGAATTGGCGCGTTACCACGAGGTCGGCTTCGTGTTTGCCGATCCAAGTCTGGCTAAATTAACGCTGAGCGGCACCTTCGATACAGGCGATTTGAATCCCTTCCTTAACGCTTTGGAACAGATGTTTCCGCTTCGGGTAAAGCGGCAGCCGGATAAAATCACGCTATCGCGGCGGTGATTTGTTTAACCTGTCCGCTTGGGTCTGCAATCGAATTTTTATTGAAAAATCAATATATTGTGCAATTCAATCCGGCGCACTTCAGATCGTGCTTAAAAAATTCGAAAATAAATGTCCAGTTGAACAGGGTTTCTTCGTTTAGTTGGGTATGGCAAGGAAATGTCCTTGCCTCACTCACGAAAACAAGGAGACTCAACATGAATTTTAAAGATAAATGGGCTGGGCAGGCGTTGAATTTGCGCGTTGCGCCGCTATTCGCCGCATTGCTTACGGTATCCGGTAACGCAATGGCCGGCGATGCGAGCGTTGCGCTGGATTTACCAACCCAGTCTTTATCTTCGACGCTGGACAGTTTGGCCAAGACCGCCAACACCAAATTGATCTACGCCGACGATTTGGTGCGCGGCATGCGGGCGAACGCCGTCAAAGGCCGATTTACCGTGAAACAGGCCTTGGAAAAGGTATTGGCTAAAAACGGCTTGCAGTTCGAAACTACCGGCGACGGCGTGATCGTCGTCAAGGCCGCGCCAAAGAAAGTCAGCGCAGCGCAGGATAATTCGGTATTCGAGCTGGGCGTGCTCACGGTGAGCGGCAATCAAGAAAATGCCAAATTAACCAGCCGCGACATTGCGACCTCCGTCGACGTGATGCATGCGGATAAAATTGCCGATCAGAACGTCTTGACGGCCTACGACTTGTTCCACCGCATGCCCGGCGTCCAGGTGACTCAATTCGGCCAAGGCATCACGACCGGCAAAATGTCGTTTCGCGGCTTCAACGGCGAAGGCCGGGTCAACGCAGTTAAACTGTTGATAGACGGCATCCCCAGCAATACCAACAGCGGCGACACTTATTTCGTCGATTCCTTGTTTCCATTGGACATCGAATCGATCGAAGTGGTGCGCGGCACCAACGATCCGCGTTACGGCTTGCACGCCTTCGCCGGGTCTATCGGCATGAATACTTCGACCGGCGGCAATTACGCCAAGGGCAGGGTCAGCTACGGCAGCTTCAACACCCACGACGTACAAACCGGCCTGGGTTACGAAAAAAACGGACTTTCGCAAAACTATGCCATTTCCTACCGTGCCAGCGACGGCTATCGCGACCACTCCTCTTCCGACAAGGACAGCTTTTCGGGTAAATGGTTTTACAGCCCCGGCGACAACAAATACAAAGTCGGCTTGAGCGTGCGCTGGAGCGATGCCAATGCCGAGGAAGCCGGCTATCTGACCTATCCGGAACTGCTGTCCAGCCGTACCCGGTCGATGGCGCGCAACGCCACCGATGGCGGCACGCGAACGCTGGGGCAAGTCAGCACTCATTTCGACCTCAACCTCAGTAAAACACTGTTTTGGTCGTCGAAAGCCTACAGCAATTTGTTCGAAGACCAACGCTTCGTCACTTACGACCCCGGATCGGCACAGCAAGAACGCGACCGCAACGAAGTGCAATATGGCGCGCTCACTTCGTTGACTTACCGTCCGGCCGTCAGTTGGTTGGATGATTTTTCGCTGGAAACCGGCTTCGATTTTCAACAACAGGAGAACAAATACCGGCGGTATTTAACCGACAATCGGGTGCGCCGAGCGACCGGACTGCGTAACGACGAACAGTGGAATTTTTTGAACTACGGCGGCTATATTCAGGCGGTGATCAAGCCTTTCAAGTGGTTAAAAATCACGCCGGGCTACCGCGCCGACATTATCGACGGCGACTTTTTCAGTTACCGCCCGGCAACCTATGGCGCGTATGCATTGAACAATTACGGCACCATTTCCCAACCTAAAATCGGTGCGGTGATTACGCCCATCGAAGGCTACAGCCTCTACGGCAACTGGGGGCGAACCTTTCAGGTGGGACTAGGGCAAGCGACCTTCCTTGGCGCCAATCAAGCGAACATGGCGCCATCGCTGAACGACGGTTGGGAAGTAGGCATCAAGCTGAAACCGGTCGATTGGGCCGAAGGCCGGGTGGCTTATTGGTCGCAAAAAGCCAGCAATGAAATCAGCCGCAATCTGGCCAGTGTCGATTCGACCATGATAGGCCCGAGTCTGCGCCAAGGCGTTGATGTGGAACTCAAAGTTTATCCGACCGATAAATTGAGTATCTGGACAGCCTATTCCTTGCAGGAAGCCAAGGCTACCCATCCGCCGGCCGTTACCTTGGGCAGCATGGAATACGTTGCCGGAAATCAAATCGTCAATACGCCAAACTATTTGTTTTCGGCCGGTATCGATTACCAAATCACTCGCCAGTTACGCTCCTCCCTGTGGACCAGCGGCCAAGGAGATTACTACGTCGATCAAGCCAATCAACGGGGAAAATATGGCGATTATGCCCTGCTAAACCTTGACTTGGGTTATCAGGTGACCAAGCAAGTGGAATTGCAATTCCAGGCAAAAAACCTGACCAATGCCCACCGCGAATACGTTTGGTATGACGAAACGTTCGGGGCGTCGGCGCAGCCACTCTTTTCGCCGGGCGACGGCATAGCATTCCACGGCGCCGTCAACGTCAAGTTCGACTATTAAACGCGTATGACAGCATCCATCAAGCGTAAGCGGAATCTAAGGCAGCGCTGGCTGGCCGTTCATCTGTACTTGGGCTTGGCATTGGGATTGGTGATGGCCGTAACCGGCCTCACCGGTTCTTTGCTGGTGTTTTATCCGGACTTGGACGAAGCCTTGAATCCGGATTTGCTTGCCGCAGACACTGGGCGGCAAACATTGAGTTACGAGGCGATTTACTCGGCCTTGCGCCGCTCCGAACCCGATAGAGCCAACGGTTGGCGTCTCGAAATACCGGAAGATCCCGGCCGCATGATCACCGCGCGTTATTACAAGCCTAAGGAAACGGAGCTGGCGCATTTTGCCCCGCTGTTGGTTACGGTCGATCCCTACAGCGGCGAAATCGTTAAAAAACGCTTCTGGGGCCGGTTTGCGCTGACTTGGATTTACGATTTGCATTACACCCTGTTATTGGATAAGACCGGCAAAGTATTAATGGCCGGGGTTGGCGCCGTTTTGTCGATTTCGTTGTTCAGCGGGCTTTATCTATGGTGGCCGCCCCGGCATAAATGGCGAACGGCCTTGACCATTAAGACGGGCGCCAGCCGGGAGCGCCTGATTTACGATTTGCATAAGGCCGGCGGCGTTTACGGTTTCGTCGTCGTGCTGGTGTTGGCGTTGACCGGCGTTGCGTTGGAAGTGCCGGATTACGTCAATCCGCTGATCGATGCGGTTTCGCCGTTGAAGGCGATGCCCCGGCCGCATTCAGCGCCGGCCGGGGAAGGCGCGGGCCGCATAACGCTGGATCGGGCCGTGGCTGTAGCGCGGCAACGCTTTCCCGTTACCCGGCTGTGTTGGATAGAAACGCCGCACGATGCGCTCGGCAGTTATCGAATCAATTTGCGGCAGGATTTCGAACCCAATAGACGCTTCCCGAAAACCAACGTCTGGATAGACCAATACTCCGGCCGCATCCTCGCGGTTAACGATCCGGCAGAATTCGGCGGCGGCGATACCTTGCTGAGCTGGCTGCATGCCTTGCACAGCGGCGAAGCTTTCGATTTGCCGGGCCGCTGGTTGATATTCGCCGCCGGATTGACTTGCCCCTTGTTGTTCGTCACCGGGGTGTTGCGTTGGTTGCAAAAAGCCGGAGCGAAACGGCAACGCCGCGATTGAAGCGTTAATTCAAGGGTAGCCGGCTCCTTGCTTACCGGCATCACTGTCACCCCAATCCGTTCCTCCGTTACCGCGCCTTCACTGTCGCCGACGCCCCAAGTTCCGGGAAGTTATTGCCGGCCATATCCCCGCTAAGCGGCATCACGGACGCATTCATCCCGGCAGGGATTGCCGGGTTTCAGATGTCATGGACGGCAATGCCGAAGCAAACAATAAGTCTTGCAAAATAAGAGTTGGTCAGATAAATCAAGCATTCACATCCCTGTGACCTGGATTCCGGCAACCCCTGCCGGGATGACGAATCCTAAAATACTTGTGTATAAAGATGAACATAGCGGCATTTATGCGATACTACGCGGCTTTGATTTTTGATATAGAAACGTAGGCCGGAATAAGGCTTTCCCAAGCGTAGCGCCGGGAAAGCGTTTCCGGCTCGCGCTGCAATAGGCCGGATAAGTCTGCTTTCGCTCCCGCTCAAACAGACTTATTCCGGCCTACATGCAAAAATTTATAATTACCTGCTTAATTAGGAGTAACACATGACCGCATTGGTTGGCATCATCATGGGCTCGACGTCCGACTGGGAAACCATGCGCTTTGCCGCGGAAACCCTGGAGCGGCTCGGCATCCCCCACGAAGTTGAAGTCGTTTCGGCGCACCGCACCCCGGATAAACTGTTCGATTATGCCGAATCTGCCGAAACTAAAGGCCTGGAAGTGATTATTGCCGGCGCGGGCGGCGCAGCGCATTTACCCGGCATGACCGCCGCTAAAACCGCCGTGCCTGTATTGGGCGTGCCGGTGCAGTCCAAAGCGCTGAACGGCATGGACTCCTTGTTATCCATCGTACAAATGCCGGCCGGAATCCCGGTCGGCACCTTGGCGATAGGCAAAGCCGGCGCGATCAACGCGGCCTTGCTGGCGGCGGCGATCATCAGTAACAAACATGCCCAGTATAAGGGCGCGTTAAACAATTTTAGACAAGAACAAACCGAATCGGTGCTAGCGCATTCCGATCCAAGACCGGGGGACGAACTATGAAAGTGGGTGTATTAGGCGCGGGCCAGCTGGCCAGAATGATCGCATTAGCCGGTGTGCCTTTGGGACTGGAGTTTATTTTTCTCGATCCCTCCGCCGATGCCTGCGCCAACAGACTGGGCGAAGCCTTGATCGGCGACTACAACGATCCGAAATTGCTGGCTCAACTAGCGGAACGCGCCGATATAGTCACTTACGAATTCGAGAATGTTCCGGCTGAAGTCGCGGAGTTCTTGGCTTCGCACACTCAAGTGCATCCTTCGCCGAAAGCCCTGGCCGTTGCCCAGGACCGGCTGGTCGAAAAAACTTTCTTCCACGACATCGACATTCCTACGCCGGATTATGCGGCGGTGGACAGCCTTGAAAGCCTGGAACAAGCCATGACCACTTTAGGCTATCCGGCTATTTTAAAAAGCCGCACCCAAGGCTACGACGGCAAAGGCCAGTCCGTGCTCAAATCGGTGGACGATTTAAAAGCCGCCTGGGAACAATTGCAAGGCGCACCGGCTGTCGTCGAAGCGTTCGTGCCGTTTACCCGCGAAGTCTCCATCATAGCCGTGCGCAGTGTTTCAGGAGAGATTGTTTTTTATCCATTATCGGAAAACCTGCACCGCAGCGGCATCCTGCGCATTTCCGAATGCCGTGCCGATGACGCAATGCAAAAACAGGCCGAGTCTTACGTATCGCACTTGCTCGAAGCGTTGGATTATGTCGGCGTATTGGCTTTGGAATTATTTGAAGTAGACGGAAAGCTGGTCGCCAACGAGTTTGCGCCTCGAGTGCACAACTCCGGTCACTGGACGATTGAAGGCGCGGAAACCAGCCAGTTTGAAAATCATTTGCGGGCGATCCTGGATTTGCCGTTAGGCTCGACAGCGCCGGTAGGCAATGCGGCGATGGTGAATTTCATCGGCGGACTGCCGAAGACTGAAGAGTTATTGGCAATTCATCACACGCATTTGCATCTGTACGATAAAGCCCCGCGTAAAGGGCGGAAAGTGGCCCATGCGACGATACGCGCACAAAACCAAGAGCAATTATCGGAGTTAGTTAAGAAGCTAACCGAGCTGGCCGATCAGGTTGACGATTCGTAGGCGTTTGCAAGACTGAAGCGTGCGACGCGCTTCACTTCGCCCGCCTCGTCCGGAAAAAATGCGCAATGTAAAAACGCGGCCTGCTACCGCAGTATGGCCTTTGATCATGGTGGCTAGCAGACATTGTCACTACTTTAACAAATGATTTAAACTAGCCAGCATGAATAAATATCACTTGAAGCTTTATATCACCGGACAAACGCCGCGCTCGGAAAGCGCCATCCAGAACCTCCGTAAAATTTGCGAAGAAAATCTCGCTGCAAAATACGAAATCGAGATTATCGATATTCTTGAGCGTCCGCAATTAGCGGAAGATGAACGGATCCTGGCGACGCCGACATTGATTAAATCACTGCCCCCGCCATTACGGCGCCTGATCGGCGACTTATCGGAAACGGAAAAAGTTCTGGTGGGTTTGGATATCCGCCCGCCTAAATCGTCTGTAAATCCCAACTAAAAACCTGAATATCTTTTTATGAATAAGAAGGCTGTTGATTGTTCCGTCGAGAAATTGAGCACCGGAATTCCCGGTTTCGACCTGATTGCGGTAGGCGGTTTGCCGATTCACCGCACCACGCTGATGGCAGGCACAGCCGGCAGCGGTAAAAGCGTATTCGCGGCCCAATATCTGGCGGAAGGCATCAAACAATGGGATCAAGCCGGTGTATTCGTAACCTTCGAGGAATCGCCGGACGATATTCGCCGCAACATGATGTCGCTTGGCTGGGACATCCCAACTTGGGAAGCGGAAGGGAAATGGGTATTCGTCGATGCTTCGCCTTATTACGATGACGACACGCTGATAACCGGCAGTTACGATCTCGGCGCCTTATTGGTGCGTTTAAAACATGCCATCGGCAAGATAAACGCCTCAAGAGTCGCGATTGACTCGCTGGGTGCGATTTTTTCGCAGTTCCAGGAAACCCGCATGATCCGGCTGGAGTTGCTGCGTATCGCCAAAGCCATGAACGCGATGCAAGTCACGACGATAATGACCACCGAACGCGAACAGGAATACGGCAACATTGCCCGCTTCGGCGTAGAAGAATTCGTTGCCGACAACGTGATCATTTTACGCAACAGCCTGGACGACCAGATACGCCATCGCACCATCGAAATCCTCAAGTTCCGAGGCACCTACCACCATAAAGGCGAATATCCTTTTACCGTGGTGCCCGATGAAGGCTTGGTCGTCGTCCCTCTTTCCGCTATCAAACTGAATCAGCAATCCTCCGACCTGCGCGTCAGCTCCGGCAACCCCATGCTCGACCAGATGTGCGGCGGCGGCATTTTCCGCGATTCGATCATTTTGGTATCGGGCGCCACCGGCACCGGCAAAACCCTGATGGTCACTGAATTCATTGCCGGCGGCGTCGCCAACGGCGAACGTTGCTTGTTGCTCGCCTTTGAAGAAAGCCGGGAACAGCTGTACCGTAATGCCAAAGGCTGGGGCGTTGACTTCGAAAAGATGGAAGCATCCGGCGCGCTTAATATCATTTCGGCTTATCCCGAAAACGCCACGCTGGAAGATCATTTGGCGACGATCAAAAACCAGATAGAGCGCTTCAAGCCGGACCGTCTGGCCCTGGACAGTATCTCCGCGTTAGAACGCATCACATCGGCTAAAGGTTTTCGTGAATTCGTGATCGGCATTGCCTCGTTTGTCAAAGCCCATCAACTGGCGGCTCTATTCACCGCCACCACGCCCGACCTGATCGGCGGCACGTCGGTGACCGACGCCCATATTTCCACATTGACCGACTCCATCGTCCTGCTGCGCTATGTCGAAATCGAAGACCAAATTCGTCGCGCCATTACCGTCCTGAAAATGCGGGGTTCGATGCATGAAAAACTGATCCGCGAATACACCATCGACGGTCATGGCATGCATATCGGCCAGCCCTTCTTCGGCTATCATGCTAACTTGCTCGGCGGCGGCATTGGTTCCGCCTTTAAAAATAGCGACCCTTGCTTGAATTGGCAGCCTAAGCCGGCGAATAATGAGTAGCTACCACCATGATTGATATTCAAGCTGCGCTGCAAAAATCCCAGCACCATCTCCGGGTCGCTGAATCGCGTTTCCATAATATCGTCAACAATAGCCTGGACGGCATCCTGATCATTAGCGACAAAGGCGACATCCTGTTTTCCAACCCGGCGGCCGCATCGCTTTTCGGCAGGTTACCGGAAGATTTGTGCGGAGCACCTTTCGGTTTCCCTGTCATAGGAGCGGATCGTGCCGAACTGGATATTCCGCTGCCTGCCGGTCAATCAGTGGTCGTGGAAATGCGGGTCGCCGAAACGGAATGGGACGGCAATCAGGCTTTCGTGACCCAATTGCGCGACATCACCCAGCGCAAACAAATGGAAGAGAGCTTGCGGCTGGCTGCGAAGGTTTTTGAAAACAGCTCCGAAGCCATCATCATTCTCGATCCTCATATGCACTTGCTTTCCAGCAACAGGGCATTTGCCGAAGCGACGGGTTACTCGCCGCAAGAAGTCATGACGAAAGACGCCTCAAGTTTATGGTCCGACCAGAATAATACGGCGTCTTTCCAACAAGTATTCCGAAACGCGCTGAACCAGCGAGGCAGCTGGCAAGGCGAAGTCAACTGCCATGGCAAGGATGGCCGATGCTTTCCCGGCTGGCTGTCGGCTGTTGTTGTGCGCGATAGCGGCGGTATCGTTACCCATTATGTCGCGATTTTTTCCGACATCAGCGAACGTAAAGCCAATGAAAATGCCCTGCGCCTTGCCGCCGTGGTGTTCGAGCAAAGCGTTGAGGCAGTCATCGTTCTTGATGAACGGGAACGTTTTGTCAGCGTTAATCAATCGTTTACCCGAATGACCGGGTATACCGCCGATGAAGTCATCGGCCGCACTCCGCGCATTCTTAAATCCGGACGCCAGGGCAAAGCATTTTACGCCGACATGTGGCAGCAAATTAACGAACAGGGATTTTGGCAGGGCGAAGTCTGGAATCGCCGTAAATTAGGCGAGATTTATCCGGAGTGGCTATCGATATCCGCTGTGCGCGACGAGCATGGCGAGGTGATTAACTACATCGGTATTTTTTCCGACATCACCGAGCGCAAAAAACATGAAGCCAGTATTCACCGGCTGGCTTTTTTCGACCCGCTAACGCACTTGCCGAATCGCGCCTTATTGAACGATCGCATGAAACTTGCACTTGCCAACGCCGAGCGGAACGCTCAAGGCGTGGGCGTGATTTTCATCGACCTCAACCGCTTCAAGGAAATCAACGATATTCATGGTCATGACGTAGGCGACGAGGTTTTGATCGAAAGCGCGCAACGTTTCCAGTCTTCGCTACGTCAAGGGGAAACGCTAGCCCGTCTGGGTGGGGATGAGTTCGTCGTAATCGTCGAATCCGATAACCTTGACATATTGACCCTCATCGCCGAGCGCTTGCAGCAATCGTTGATTGAGCAGCCTATCACCATCAAAGGCTATTCTTTTTCGGTGGGCTTGAGTGCCGGCATTGCGCTCTATCCGCTGGACGGCCTGACTGGCGAGGAACTGCTCAAGTGCGCCGATATTGCGATGTACCGCGCCAAGAATAGAGGCGGCGGTTATTGTTTTTACAGCAACGAGATGAGCGACGGACTGGCCGAGCGCGTTCTGTTGGCCCAGCGTCTGAGTCTTGCTTTAACCCATGATACGTTGCAACTTTATTACCAACCCCAGGTCGACCTCGCCAACGGCGAACTGGTAGGCGCCGAGGCATTATTGCGTTGGCACGATGAAATTTTAGGTTGGGTCAGTCCGGCCTACTTCATTCCGATTGCCGAGGAACGCGGCATGATGCTGGAACTGGGAGCTTGGGTTTTGAAAACCGCCCTAACGCAATTGCGGCTTTGGCGCGAAGCCGGATTGAACCTGCCGGGACGTTTGGCAATCAACATTTCCGCTCAGGAAATCGAAACGGCGGATTACTCCGAGCGTTTGCACGATGCGTTGGTTGAAGCGCCTTTGCTTGAGCTGGAATTGACCGAAGGCAGCTTGGTCAATAATATCGCCGGCACGCTCGAAACATTGCATGTCTTGCGCGGGCAACAATTTTCATTGGCTATCGACGATTTCGGCACCGGCTATTCATCGCTGAGCTACCTCACCCGTTTTCCGATACAGAAAATCAAGATCGACGCCGGATTCGTGCGTAACATGTTAAGCGATGAACATAACCAGGTCATCGTACAGACCATCATTGCGATGGCTAAATCGCTGGACATGCAAGTGATTGCCGAAGGCGTGGAAGAGGACTGGCAGGCGGGAATGCTACTGGCAATGGGGTGCGATCAGGCGCAAGGTTATTTCTATGGTCATGCTGAGCCGGCGGGGGTGTTTGCGGCGCGGTTGAGGGCGGTATAGATCATCAAAAGCTCGTAGGATGGGGTTCAAAATCCAACCAAACGACATCCCTTCTATCGGGAATATAAGACTGCTCTTTAGTCATATTCGGCTTCTAAAAGGTTGGTAACCGCCAACTCGGCATGATCCGGGTTCAAGCCCTTAATGATTTCATCTTCGCTAAAGGGCAATAAATCTTCAGAACTAAGCACTCAGTCTACTTAAGCCGCCTCACGCGGCAAAACCTCACGCTCAATGACAGCCGAAATTTGTTGTTTCGCCACGCGCAAATCATAAGCGATTTGCAAGTTCATCCAAAAATCCGCTGTCGTACTAAAATAACGCGCCAAGCGTAGCGCCGTATCGGGAGTAATGGCGCGTCTTTCGCGCACAATGTCGTTGATGCGGGGCGCGGGGACTTTAAGCGCCAACGCCAGCGCATGCGCGGTCATAGCCAAAGGAATCAAAAACTCCTCTCGCAGAATTTCACCAGGATGAATAGGCCGTAAAACCTCGCCGGTCGTCACGTCGGAAAAATCCATATTATCCAGGTCTTCAATACGAATAGTCATGATAGTACCCTCTCAGTGGTAATCGATAATTTCAACGTCATAGGCGCAGCCATTTTCAAAGCGGAAACAAATGCGCCATTGGTTATTAATGCGGACGCTCCATTGCCCGGCCCGGTCGCCCGACAGTTTTTCCAACCGATTGCCCGGTGGACTACGCAAGTTCTCAATGGTGTGCGCGGCATTCAACATTTCCAGCTTTCGCAATGCCAATAACTGGAATTCAATCGCCCACTTACGGGATTCTCTACCCGAAAAAAGAGCGGCGGTGTGTTTGCAACGGAATGTTTGAATCATGGCGGCAATAATATAATGCGTAACGTTAAACATCAAGCGATATGACCAGCCTGTTTGGCACGCTTTGCAGCCGGACGGTGGCATGTTGCCCCGGCCGAAATGTAAGGCGTTGGTTAAATGTAGCTGCTTAGCTCGGACATCGTAGAAACGTTAGGTGCGTAGGATGGGTAGAGCAACGCGAAACCCATCATGATTTGCGCTCTGTTCGATGGGTTTCGCGTTGCTCTACCCATCCTACGGGCTGTCGTCTCTGACTATCGGCTTAATGCACTCAGTTTTTTCCCACCGCTTTCAAAATTTGACGACAGCCCTCAAGATAGAGTCCTGTAGGTCAGGCATGCTTTTTATACCTGACCTTTCCAAGCTCCAATAGCGCTATGACTTCCAAACGTATCATTTCGATCCATCACCGAATACCAAAATGTCGGATAACAGAAAGCTATTGTCTGGACTTGGTTGATCTTATCATCTCCATAAATCGGTAAATCAAGCAATCTATCCGCTATTTGTATTTACAAAGCCAATACATTATATTGGTCTTGTTCATATGGATATTCACTACGAGAAAAACGGCGTCAGCTTTGTTTGGAATGCCCGCAAAGCCGTGTCGAACGCAATCAAACATGACGGATTACTTTCAACCAAGCTGCCGAAGCTTTCTTCGACCCGTTTTTAAAACTGGTTGACGCGAGCCGCAATCGTGAATCGCGCGATGCGGTTATCGGCTACGATGAAAAAGGCCGGTTGCTGTTTGTTGTGCATATCGAGGTTGAAGGTGAGTTTATCCGGCTTATTTCGGCCCGCAAGGCCACGTTAACGGAGCGCAACGATTATGATTTCTGACACAGTTAAAAAACGCTTAACTAAAGACCGCCCCATGACTTCGATCACTTTACGCATTCCGGTCGATGTGGTGGAGTCCATGAAGGTTATAGCGCCTTGCAAAGGCTTTTCCGGCTATCAGCCATTATTAAAGTCGTACATTAGCGAATGCTTGCGCCGCGACGAAGCGCAGTTTGCGTTGAGCAAAGAGGCCAAACTGATTGCGGCATTAAAAAAGCTAGGCGTACCCGATAGCGTTATTGAAGAAGCTGCGCGTGAGGTGGCGTAACCACGAACGTGAATGAAGTATTAAGTCTTGCATTTCCTTTCTTGGATCAGCCCATCCAAACCGACGGAGATTATTCTTGAAGCCCGGCAAACTTGACAAGGTCTAGGGCATAGGTCGGCGTTTCGATTGGAAGACGGGTAAAACCGTAATGCAAATAGAAGGCTTCCGCTTCCGGAGAAATGGCATGTGCAATCAAAACACGGGCGGATACTTGTTTAGCTGCACGGGCTGATCTTTGCACTGCATCTTGAAGCAAGGCTTTACCTAATCCTTGATCTTGCCATTTTTTATCGATAGCCAATCGTCCAAGAATTACCGCTGGAATCTGGCGGGGCATATTCCGGCGCATGGAGCCAACAGTCTCTTGGTTAAGAATCTGTCCCATGCAGAGAGCATAATATCCAATAACCTTAGGCGAACCTGACGGACAGATAAACATAGGTTCTACTTGCCGATGCTTACATGTTGGCGAATGCTCGTTCACGCAACCAAGTATCCAGCGTTTCCTCGCCCGAGTGGAAGTCCTCTATATCATGCTCTACGGTTAAATGGACAGGCGAACAAAATCCTTTATTTTTACTCATCCGGCCAAGGCGGTTCTATGGCGCGCAATCGATCCATCCCGTCAATCTGCTCTTGCGTTGCCGGTGCGTCCAGCAAATCCAATATTTTTTGGAATGCCTAGTTGTCTACATGATAAGACGTTTGCTCTGTTCTCATGGACTTTAATGCCAATTAAATAATGCCATGTTAAAAGTATCTGTCAGATGTGTTACAAATGCCAACACATCTGACAGATACATAACATATTTCAATTTTGCCCTGCATCACTTGCCACCACCGGCTGATCCATTAACCGGCTCAACCAAGCTTCCGCCGTTGCCCGATTGGTTTTCAGCACGCTATTCGGGAAAAAACCAAAACCCAATATCAACAATGCCGATATACACAACAGCACCAGTTCGCGGGAGCGCAAATCCTGTAGCTGTTTAACGCTGTCCTGGGTAATCGGGCCGAAAAACGCGCGGCGGGTAAACGACAGCATATAAGCGGCACTGAGTATCGCGCCAATCAGGGCGGCGATGCTGATGCCGGGGTGCGCCAGCATGGTGCTGATTATCAACAATAATTCGGCCGGAAATCCGCTGGTTCCGGGAATCCCTATGCTGGCCAGTGCAAATAAAAAATAAAAACAGGTCAAACGCGGCATTACTTTAGCTAAGCCGCCCAGATGGATCGCTTCGGTACTGCCCAAGCGATGCTGGATGAATCCGGCGACCAGCATCAATGAGCCGGCAATCATCGTGAAATTCAACAATTGGAAAATCGCCCCCTGAATGCCCTGCATGTTCAACGATGTAATTCCGACGATCACCAAGCCGACATGGCTGACGCTGGCATAAGCCAGCAAACGGCGCAGATTGGTTTGCTGTAATGCAATCAAGGCACTGTAAACCAGCGTAATCGCGCCGACGATGCCCACGGCCCAGCTATATTGGACTGCGGCGGAAGGCGCCAACGGCATCGCAAAACGGATAATGCCGAATGCGCCGAGTTTTAAGCCGGTCAACAAGGCCGCCATTTGCGTCGGGCCTTCCATCGCGACCGTGGGTAGCCAGGTATGAAACGGCGCCAACGGCGCTTTAACCGCAAAACCGAGCAGCAATAATAAAAATACCAGCGCCTGCAAATTATCCGGCAACGGGGTTTCCAATAACACCGGAAGGCTGAAAGCCAAGTCCTGCGGGACACTGCCGCCCACGGTTGTGGCGTGATTGACGGCCAGTACGACAATCGCAAACAATAACGGCACGCCGCCGAACAGCATGAACAGCGTGTATTTTATAGCCGCGCTACGCCGTTCCGAACCGATGCCCCATAGGCCGATTAAAAAGAAAATCGGCGGCAAGGTCAGTTCCCAGAACAAAAAGAACAACGCCATATCCAGCGCCAGAAACACGCCGATAGTGATGCCTTCCAATGCCAGTAACAGCGCAAAATGAAAGCGGGTCAGATGTTGCACCGAGTTCCATGACGCAATGACCACCATCAATGTCAACAGCGCGGACATCGGTAAAAACAATACTGAAATGCCGTCCACGCCGATCAGGTATTCGATATTCAGGTTGGCTATCCAGGCATGGCGTTCGACCAGTTGGAAATTATTGCCAAGCTCGGCATTAAACAACTGCACTACGACCAGCGTTGCGATCAGCTCCAGCGCCGCTACCGAAAGAGCAATATTCTTAGATAATCGGATATTGCGGATAAGCGCTACCGCCAGTGCGCCGAATAACGGCAGCAAAATCAGCAGGCTTAAAACAGGGAAACCGGCATTATTCATGTTGGCCGTCCTTGGTGTTGTCAGTGGGTTGTGCGCCATGCATCGGAAATTGCTTGCCGATAGCGGCCGCATCCTGGTCTATAAAGTTCAACCACGGCGTCGTATAAAAACCGGTACCGATCAGCAACAGGCAAATCACCACGGTGATAAAACGCTCTATCCAAACCGGGTGATGTGCGCAATTATAAGGCTGTTTGGCACGCATGGGACTCGCCATGAAAGCCCGTTGGAAAGCCCATAACAAGAACGCGGCGGACATCACGTTGCCGACTAAAATGGCAATCGCAAGCAGCCAGCCGTCTTCCTCAATAATCCCTTCCACCAGCAAATGCGCGGCATCGAAGCCAGGCGTACCGGGCATGACCATCGTGCTTAAGGCGGAAATCATGAACAGCAATGCCAAGGTGCCGTTAGTATCGAACAGTCCGCCCAGGCGCGGCAGGTAAGCGGTTCGGCAACGCTCATAAATCAGGCCGACGCTAAACAGCATGCCCGCTGTCGCCAAGCCGTAGGCCACCGACAGCAACAGGCTGCCTTCCAAGCCGTTCTCGTTAAAACAGAAAGTGCCGATAACCAGCATGCCGGTTTGGCTGATTACCGCAAAAGCCAGCAAGCGGCGAATATTGATTTGCATCAGCGCCAGCAACGCACCGTAAAAGATGCTGATCAGTCCCAGCGTTACCACGAAGCCGGACCATTGTTCGGCAACGCCGGGCACCATCGGCAAAATGAAACGAATGACCGCATAAATGCCCAGTTTCAAGCCGACCAGGAAAATGACCGCGCTGGCGACCGTGCCTTGTTCCGCCAATACCGGCAACCAGCCATGAAACGGAAATAAAGGCATACGGATTGAAAAGCCGAAAAACAGCAGCACGAAAATCAATACCTCATCATGCAGATAGGCATTATTTTGTTTAAGCGTCAGCCAGTCGAAAGTCAACGGATGCGCCGCGTCGATTAAGCCGAAAGCCAGCAACAAAAATCCGGCCAAGGTCATCAACAGACCGCTGACCCAGTATTGCAGCAATTGCACGACGATCCAGCGCCGGTTTTGTCCGGTTCCGGCATGAATGGTCAACAGCGCCACAGGAATCAGTTCCAGCACCGACCATAGCCAGAATTGCATCACGTTCAACGCGGCAAAAGCGCCGATCAATACGGTTTCATAGCCCAACAGGCAGCCGATAAACAGCCGGTCGGTCACATGCCGGGTAATCAGGGTATAAATTAACGCCAGGAACGTTAAAACCGCGGTCAGCGGGATGAACAGGATATTGCTGCCGTCAACGCCGACGCTGTAACTGAGACCGGCGAAATGCGCCTGTTCAACCAGATGAATGCCGGGGCTGGCGGAATCGAAAACAATCAGCAGATAAAGGCTAAGCAATACCGTCAACGACGCTCCGGCAAAGCCGAAACGCAATGCCGCTTTCGACGACCGCGAAAACAGGATAGCGATCACGGCCGCGAACGGAACCAGCGTCAATGTAGTTAGCAGGGGAAAGGCCGCCGATGCCGGCCAGGGAGTAACAATAATATCCATCAGGAATGAGTTCGGTTATAAAAACTTAAAAAAATTGTTCAGCCACGGATCGGCACGGATTAAACGAATAAGGCGAAAGACGAAAACACATCTCGCTGGTTCCCAAGCTCCAGCTTGGGAATACAGTCTTGGAAGCTCCAGCTTCCCGACTCGCGAAGCTGGAGCTTCGCTAACTGGGTTCCCAAGCCGGAGCTTGGGAACCAGCGCAAAAAAGTGATTAATGGAACGCGGATGCCACGGATAGGACGGATTTACACGGATTTTTTAAAATATTCTGTGCATTTAATCCGTGATTATCCGTTTAATCCGTGTCATCCGTGTTCCATCTCTTTTTTCGCTGAATAGTTACAAAAACTCTTAATCGCCCGCTGTGGGTAATGAGTAGTTATCATTAGAGCCTCAAAATGCCACCAGCAAGGTTATAAGTACAAACAACACCAGATAGCGAGGCCTGAGCACGGATTGTTCAAACTTGTTGGCGATATGCCCCAACCCCCGGCCGTAATCGATCGAATTTTTGCCGATGCCGCGCAAGACAAAATGGTCTTCAAACCAGTGCAGCATCGCCGCCGTCCACTCGGTCAATTTTCCGGCCAGGCCGCTGCCTTGGGCAAACCGGTCGGAGTCATTATCCAGATGAGCGCCAATCATCTGTTCTTCCAATTGCGCCAATGACGATATGGTCCGGATTGCGGGATCGGGAGCGCCCATCATGCGATCAACGATATGATCGTCGAAATAACTCAGGTCGTGCGCCAAGCCGCGTACCGGTTTGACTAGCGCCCAATCGGTAATCTGGTCCAACCAGAAACGCTGTAAAGAGGCCATATAAATCCAGGCAGGAATGCGCCGTTGGGAAGCTTCGGCGGATATGTCCCGCACATTGTGCATCAACGACGGCGCGGTCAGGAATTGATAGCCGCGAACCGCTGCATGGGCGCAAAGATGCCAAGCGGCCAACTGCCAAAAACCCAAGCCGCATTCCAGGAACATCAGGCCCAATTGTCCGGAGGTCGCAAAAATCAGCGAGCTTTTCACATCGGTCTGGGTCAGCCCGACCACAAAAGCATAAACGGCCGTCATCAAGCCTACGATGGCGACCAGCGCCATAGCCAATGGCGCGTATTCAAAAACCGGCCTTAGCAAAATAAGCAGGTACACGCCGGCATGCACCATCACCGCGCCGTAAAACACCGCGCTCGACGGAGTCGGCCCTTCCATGGCCCGTGCCAGCCAGGGCGTGAAAGGCAGCTGCGCCGATTTGGCGAAAGCGGCTACCGCAAAACACAGCGCAATCGAGGTAGCTTCGCCGGGAGTCAGCTGGACTAATGCCGTATTGATAGTGCTCCAGTTGACGCTGTCGACCCAGGCGTAGCTTAAGCCCGCGCCGAGCACAAACGCGGCGTCGCCGATGCGGTTGGTAACGAAGACGCGCGTCGCATTAGCGGCGGCAACCGGGCGATCGTAAGCGTAGGCTATCAAAAAATAGGAACATAAGCCTGCGACTTCCCAGCCAATAAAAGTGCCGACTGCATTACCCGATAACACCAGTAACAGTATTGCCGAAGCAAACAGGCTCAGGATAAAAAAGAACCGGTGGTAACCGGCTTCCCGGTGCATATAGTTAATTGAAAAATGGGTGACGATGGCTAGCAGCAGTGAGAACAGCGCCGCCAAACGGACATTAAAACCGGTGCTGATAAAGTTTATTTGTATGTCCAGCGTATCGCTGCTCAGCCAATGGCCGGCGTTGTAGAAGCCGGTATTTTTACCCAACAAATCGGCGGCCAATAACGTCAAGGCCAACAGGCTGGACATGATTATCATCCAGCTTGCAATATCTGCCGTTACGGTTTCATCGGCTTCACCGCTGATGGCGCCGAATAGATGGCCGATGCCGATTGCCGATGCCGAGGCTAATGGAAGTAAGGGAATTAAAATGACTAATGCATCCATTATTTAAACTCCAAACCGTTCAGGCTGTTTGATTAACACCGGCGCTACCGGCAAGGATTGATCCCGATAACAATCCGGTGAACTATCGCGAACCGGCAACTCTTTTGCCTCGGCTTGCCAACGCACAAAACCGGCGCCTGTTTGGAATAAGAAAATCTCGCCGCTGTCCGGGTCTTTAGTGCTCAACTGTATCCAGCCGCCCGCGACCAGCTCGCGGATACTTTCCTGCCGATGGTAAATTTGCTCCAACACCGATGTTTTGGCCTCAACCAGCAGCAAAAGGCGCATCGGTTCGTGGATTTCAACCATTTGCCGCGGCAAGCCGGTGCGTAAATCGCTGCTCGCCCCTTCCATAACGCCGAAAAAACCGGTCACGTTATGCGGCGCTTTAGAGCCGCAACCAAAGCGTTCGTTATTAACGGTGGAAAAATAATATTCCAGGTTAATGCCCGCACCGACAGGGCCCACCGCCAGCAAAATACCTTCCAGCACTTTGCCGTCAGGATCTTGTGTCGGATCGTAGGAAATCAGGAATACCCTGCGGTCAAAAAACGCGCCTTGACTTAACGAACGGCGGCCGACCACCGCAGCGGCGTTGGTGGCATGGCCCAGTTCAGGACGCACCTGGGAGAAATCGGCGGAACGCTGTTCCATATGCGCCAAAGCCTGCTCGGGTGTCGGATTGCGCGGAGCCGAGGCCAATCTGCGGCAACGTTCGTGCGCCGACATTTGCTGGGCGTGGCGCAATTCCTGCTGCAATTTGTCCAATCCGGCCAGACGCTCGGCCGGAACTTGGTCGAGGTCGTACCAGCCGATGGCTTCATTGCAGGTGTTGTGCTCGGCGCCGATAAACCAGGTATCGGCCGGGATATTAATGCCGCGTTCCGCTAACAAACCGCGTATTTCCGGGCGATTAGCCATTGCCGCGAACACCCTGGCATTCGGTCCGCCGTGACGGCCGCTGCAAGCGCCGCAATCGTAAGCGGCTAAATGCGGGTTGTTCTGGCTGACCGAACCGTGCCCCATCAGCACAACCAGTTCCGAGAAGCCGTAAGTCAGGCCGGTATTGCGCAAGAAACCGGCAACACGGTCGGCCTGTTCGTTATCGGTAAAGCCCAGTTTGGGACGCTCCGGGGAAGCAAGCGTTGACGTATCCGCGGAGCTGAACAGCAGCTGTGTTTTAACCTCGGGCGAGACCCGCTTTGCTATACCGGAAACCAGGTTATGCTGGGATTTCGGCAACAGCGCTTTAGCCAGTAATCCGGCGAAAGCGACTGGCGCAATCGCATCGATAACAGGATGCGACAGCAGCAAGTTACGGCGCAAACGCCGATGCACCAAATTGCTAAACCATTGGTTCAGTTTACGGCCGCGGTTATGTTTAAGCAGCGCTCGTTCGCTGCCGGGAGCGGCGATTTCCCGGACTTCATGCGCCGGCGTGACCACCACCGGACACAGCGGCGACACCTTACTATCATCCAGGCCCTTGTAGTTCATCGCAATGCCGAAAAAGCCGGCCGCGCCCAGTGTTTCAATGGCCGGATTGAGTTCTTCAAGATGGCGGCGAATGCCTTCTTCGCGATCGTCCATGCAGAAAATGATTTGCGCATCCGGACGTTGCCCGCGTTCGGCCCAGCGGCCGCGGTCATGATTGGCGCGTACCGCCTGGAAAAAATTCTCCCGGTAATGGCGCTCGTAAGCCGGCAGCCAGATTTTGCTGCGCTTGGCCGGGGTGAATTCATCCAGCACGGCCAACATGGCTTGCAAATCGTCTGTATTCAGTTGTTGCAGGTCGTCCGCGCCAAGCCCCAGATGCTGGCATAAACGAAACAGACGCCAGCCGCTGTTATGCGGCGAGTGGGCGATGCTCTTATCCGCCATCGGGCTGCATTGCCAAGTCCGGATCAGGTCGGCAAGTTGTTGCCAATCGCTGCGGTCATAGCGTTCGGAACCGGCATGTAAAGTCAGTGCTTCCGCCCGGTGAACCAAATATTCCGGCAAGCCGTCCCGGTACAGGCAGCTGCGCACCATGAATTCCGACAAATTCTTACGAAAATAGCCGTTGATTGAACTGAGTTTGGCTTCGATTTTCCAGGTGTCGCGGCAAATCTGGTTCAGCCACAGCCGGTCCAGCGTCAGGCGGATAGCCAGATAGTCGGCCAGCGTCGGCGCGGCGTCTGCCGCGCCTGCTCCCGGCAGGCCAGCGGCATACACACCATCCCTGGCGATATTGGCGGTTTGATAGTTGGGGTGATGCTGGCGCCAGTTGATCAATCCCGACCAGCCGGGTATTTCCAGCGCCAATCGGCGCAGATAGCCGCCCCATTGCGCTTGCGGTATTTCCAAATGGCTGAGCTGAAGGATGATGGTATCGACCGCATCCTCGGGCAATTCGGCGACAATCTGTTGCCAGTCGCGCAATTCATGCAAAAAAGGATTGGCGTCATATTGCGCGGTGGCCCGCCAAGCGGCATAAAGACCCAGCCGGCTGCGTTCAGGCAGCTGCCATGCCGCTACGCCTTCGTCCAGCCCCGATGCGCAAAAGCGTATCAGCTGCGAGCGTATCGCATCGAGTATGTCGGTGCCGGTCAAGGCCAGGATGAATCCACGCAAACTGATGTTGCCGCCGACTTCGCCCAACAATTCATCCAGCGCCTCGCCGGCCTGCTGGCGCATTTGCTGATGCGTTGTGGGAGCGGCTTCAGTCGCGACTGAAGCCGCTCCCACATTACTATTTTCCTGAACTTGCGCCAGCCATTCCTCGGCTTGTTCCAGCGACAAATCCAGCATGTTTTCCGGATGCAATGCCGCCTGCTCCAGGCCAAGCTTGGTTAAAATACTTTCCCATAAATGCCGGACAACGTTGCTGTCGGCGGCAAGCAGGCGCTGACGCACAAGCTCGGGCACATCGGCTTGCACTGCATCCAACGCGGCCAATTCCTCTATCTGCCAGTTCAATTGGCTAACGCTGAGCGCTTGCAAGTCGAATAACAGCGCAATGCGATAAATAGCCTGCCGGGTAATGGATCGGTCTTTCAATACGCAAACAACCTGCTCCGTTTGTAAGTCAGGATATTGCGCAAATGCAGCGGACAAGTCGCTGTCATCAATCCGTCCCTGCCGGTAAAACTCCCGGTTTCGCGCTTCGGGAAGATAACAGTTAATGCCGGTCAAAGCTTCGAACTCGGCCAAAGCCCGGTCGAACGGCAAATGCTGAAAGCCGTGCAAAGTATTGTGATGCACGAAATCGAGGATCGGCGCCTGCCCCGGCAGAACGTGATCCAAATGGTTTAGCGCCGACGTGATTTGCTCGCGTAATTTTGAAGACTCTTGCATGACTAATCCTACAAAATCCGTTGACTGATCGCGCCGTTCATCCGGCTGATGGTGGCTGCGGATAAATCGAGCAACGGTCCGGGCGACAGGCCGAACAAGACAATGCCGCTAACCAGTATTCCGGCGGCCAATAACTCCGGCGCTCTCAAGTCTTCAATCTGTCGCATTTGCGCTTTGACCGGCCCGGTAAATAACAGGTTGATCGTGCGTATTGCGTAGGCGGCTCCGATTAAGATGCCGATGCTAAAAAGTATCATCAAGCTCATGCCCGGACCGGCGTTTGGAAATAGGCTAAAGCTGCCGATCAGGGCATGCAGCTCAGCGATAAAGCCGACCGAACCCGGCAGGCCCATAGACGCCAATAAGGCTAAGGTCATGAATACGGCAAAACGCGGCATCACTTGGATCAACGAGCTGTAATCCCGGATGTTGCGGGTATGAGTACGCTCATACAGCAGGCCGACCAGCAAAAACAGAGCGCCGGCAACCAGGCCGTGAGCGGTCATTTGCAACACCGCGCCGGTCATACCGGCTTGATTCAATGTCGCGATACCCAATACAACAACGCCCATATGGCTGATTGAGGAATAGGCGACCATTGCTTTAAGGTCGCTTTGCCGCCAGGCTAACAGGCCGCCATACAACATGCCGAACAGTCCTAAAAAAACCAGCAAGGGTTGTAACAGTAAGGCCGCCTCCGGCAGCATCACTACCGCCCTGATCAAACCGTAAGCGCCCATTTTCAGCAAAATACCGGACAGCAAAATACTGACCGGGCTGGGCGCTTCGACATGCGCCAGCGGCAGCCAGCCGTGCAGCGGAAAAACCGGCATTTTAACGCCGAAGCCGATCACGAAACCGAGCAGCACCAAGACCTGTTCAATCCTCGGCATGTCTTGCGCGGCCTGATGCATCGACTTCATTAACAAACCGCCGTGTTCAAGATCGTACCGACTGACCGCCAGCAGGCTGATCAGCATAAAAATCGAGCCGCCCATCGTGTACAAGACAAAGTTAAGGCTGGCCGTGTGCCGCCGCTTGCCGCCCCAGCGGCCGATCAAAAAGAATAGCGGGATTAAGGTCACTTCCCAGAAGATATAGAACAAGGCCCAATCCTGGGCCAGAAATACGCCCAACATGCCGAATTCAAGCAACAGTATGCAAATATGATAGCCCTTGACACTATGAGACACAGTGAATGAAGCCAGCAATGCTATTGATGTGAGCAAGGTCGCCATCGCCAACATCGGCATCGATAAACCGTCGACGCCCAATGCATAAGCGCTGCCCAATTTAGGGTTCAGCGGAAAATATTCACTGAACTGCAACGCCGCATCGTGCGCGTTATAAAGGCTAAGCAACCGGCAAACCAGTAACAAGGCAATAACGGCAAACAGATTCGCGATATAACGGATTAGCTGAATGTGCCGGCTTGGCGTTAAAGCCAACAGTAAAGCGCCGGCGGCCGGAGTCCAGAGCAATATGCTGAGTATCCCCATGGTTTTAGTATTCCTTATGCTCTGTGGTCTGGTGATTGCAAAGGTTAAATTGTACGTTAAGGCTGAGCCAGCGCAAGACTTAACCTTGTAAAACGCAATTTTTAGCAACCTTTCACAACACGCTTCACGCGTTAACCGTAGTTGAAAAAACGCCTGAACGTTAATGCGCTTGGCGACGATTGAATAATTCAGCATAAAATGTGAATTATCCATTACAGCCTATTAAGCGCAATTTACGTATAAACTAATAACAACCGACACCGTAGCTCATCCCTCCTTTTATCTTTTGCAAACGACATGGCCATTTTAAATTGGAATAATCAACTGGTGCTAGGCATAGAGTCCGTTGACGCGCAGCATAAACATCTTATCGATTTAACTAACCAGCTGGACGAAGCGGTCGCGGTTGGCGCCGACCGCGACACTATCGTTAATATCGTAAACGGCCTGATCGATTACACGGTGTACCACTTTCAGCACGAAGAAGGACTGATGTCGGCTGCAAAGTTCAATCCAACCATACAAGCCATACATGAAGCCGAGCATAAAGAATTCGTGGCAAAAATGATAAAGGTCCAGCGCGAAGTCCAGGCCGATATAGGCGCGCTTTCGGACGACTTGATAGACTATTTGGTCAATTGGCTTTGCCATCATATCCTCAGTACCGATAAACAAATGGCGCTCAGCCTCATCAACGGCATTGATGCGGCACAGATCCATATCGATAAACATGAGCATAACGAAATCGTGCAGAATAACCTGTACTCGGCCTTGCGCGAGAGCGAAAGCCGCTTCAAGGAACTGGCCGAGAATATTTCCGCATTGATCTGGATCACCAACGCTAACCATATGCCGATCTTTTGCAACCACTTTTGGTTCGCCACTTTTCGTTTACAGCCCGATACCCTGACTCGCGAGCAATGGCTGAACGGCATACATCCCAAAGACCGGGATAAAGTGACCCAAACCTATAGCCGCGCGGCTGAAGAGCGCAGTAAGTTCAAAATTCAATACCGCTTGCTGGCCGCCGACGGCAAAGTCACCTGGATCTATGAAACGGCGGTACCGAGAATACGGAAAAACGGCAGCTTTGCCGGCTTGATGGGTTGCGGCATGGATATTACCGCGCAAAAACAAGCCGAAGCCGTGCTTGCCCGCAGCAATGCGCAACTGGAAGAACAAGTTGAAAAACGCACCCAGCAACTGATCGAGATTAATCGAACCCTGGAATTTGAAAAAAACCAACAGTTGCTGCTGAACGATCAATTAAAACAAGTGCAGGCGCATTTGGTGCAATCGGAGAAAATGGCGTCTATCGGCCAACTGGCGGCGGGCGTGGCTCATGAAATCAACAACCCGTTAGGCTATATCAATTCCAACCTGTGCAGCTTAAAACAATACACGCGGGGCATTATCGACCTGATCGACGTCGCCGAACGGCTCAGCCGGCAACTGCCAGCCGACAATCCCGATGTACAGCGATTCAGCCAATTACAAAAAGAAACCGATCTTGCCTTCATGAAAACCGACCTGCAGGATTTGGTCGCCGAGTCCATTGAAGGCGCGACACGGGCCAAGAAAATCGTCCAGGACTTGCGCGACTTTTCGCGTATCGACAAACAGGATATTGATTTGTTCGATGTGGAAGCGGGCCTTGACGCCACGCTTAACATCGTCCGTAACGAACTCAAATATAAAGCGGACGTTATTAAAGACTATGCCGGGCTACAGCCGCTTGCATGCGTAGGCGCGCAGCTTAACCAGGTTTTTTTAAACCTGCTGGTCAATGCGGCCCAGGCGATAGAGGAGTTCGGCAAAATTTATGTGCGCACCGGTTATGCGGATGCCGACTGGTTTTGGGTTGAAGTCGAAGACACCGGCGGCGGCATTCCGGAAGAAGTCCAGTCCAAAATTTTCGATCCGTTTTTTACCACCAAACCCGTTGGCGCCGGAACCGGGCTTGGCCTGTCGCTGTCGTATCAAATCATCCAAAATCACCATGGCCGAATCGAACTCGATTCGTCTCCGGGCCGCGGCTCTCGGTTTCGCATTTACCTGCCGCTTCATCCGCAAAATGCTGCCGGCTAATGTTTTTTCGTGGACAGCGCATAAGATCGGGATTTAACCAAAACAAAAGTGCAGGTTTTTCAAACCCTCTACGCCGTTTTGCTGATACAGCTGAAAGTAATCGCGTAACGTGCGCTCATAAACGCCCACCAATGAAGCAATCTTGTAATTAGGCAAGCCGCGGCTTTTCAGCCACAGCGCTTCCAGACGCCGCCGCACTAACGGAACGGGGTGGGAATGTCTTTCCTTTTTCAAAATTCTTAATGTTTCTGAAGTAAATTCGATAGGCATTGTCATAGTAATTCAGTACCAAAGGGTTTAGTTCGTGGAAGAATCAATTAAATTAAAAGACAAAAAGAGGGGGGAAGTTGCTTTGTTCCCCTTAAATAAGTAACCAAGCGAAAATTATTTGGTATTTTGGCGTGCAAGCTTCGCCTAATGCGCCTACTGTGGGTGCTTGCAAAGCAGGCGAAGCCTGCACTCCAGCTTTGAACCTTAACTGAAAATTTATACCCCAGTGCTTATCATTCAGTGGAGAACGGAATAGCTTAAACACTAATTTAGGTTTTTTGGATATACTTTAAACGGTCAGATTTTCGGTTTTTTCAGAAAACAATTGGAACTTCATAGTCATTAAAGTTTGCATATTCGCTTTGAACCGGGTGCCCAGTTCGGCGATGCAAGTATCGATGCTATTTCTA
>Ga0208789_1000151_pt1 | contig 92144 bp, 65 predicted proteins | sample Methanotroph_Enr_FD_187368 | JGI IMG/M metagenome (GOLD analysis project Ga0208789, IMG submission 187368) | Enriched soil microbial communities from Old Woman Creek wetland in Ohio, USA - Methanotroph_Enrichment_5 (SPAdes) (version 2) | ecosystem: Environmental > Terrestrial > Soil > Wetlands... | reverse complement strand
AAGCGGCTCGACTTTTTTTTAACGTGCTAATGACTGTGTTTTTGTTGATCTTGAGAACTCGCGCTGTATCACGGATGCCACTACCGTTAATGGCCATCTCCACCACTTGCTCCTTGATGCCCGGCTCACAGGCCTTATAGCGGTAAGCCAGCATGAAGGTTTTAGTGGTGCAATCCGGATTTTGACAGCGATAACGCTGTGTACCCTCTGCACTACGGCCAGACTTCATAATTTGGTTGCTGCCACAAGCCGGGCAGGTAATTTCTTGATAACAGGTCATAGAGGGAATTATACGTGCAAATTACATATTTAACCCATTACCCGTGATCGTTATCAAGTCAGCCGCTGATCAGGCAGGTGCTTGATACGCGCAGGACTTTCTCCACATAGCCATCAAAGTCGGCGCTCACCGTTTTCAACAGCGGCTGTTCTTCGACAAAGCACTCGTCGATGGTGCGGGCCGTTTGTTGAGGATGGCGACGTCCGGCTAATCCACGACAGCGCATCGCCAGCCAAGCATTGAACTCGGTAAAACCCTGAAACTTCGAGGTCGGGGTAAAGAGCCATTCCCGGATATTGCCCACCTGGCCTTTTTCCCAGCCGGACTCGGACGTGCAGGCCACCGGCTCAAACGGATAATGGTTGGCCAGAGCCAAAAAACGGCGATTAAAACGACGCTCCTTGCCGGCAAAAATGGCATCGACCACGGTCTTTAGGTTGTCGTACGCCATACGCTTGGGGGTACCGCCAAAAAAGTAAAAGCCCGAATGTAGGCATCCAACACCATTTCCTGGGTTTCTTGGGGATAGGCGACCACGAACATCTGCCGGCTATAGGCCATTCGAAAATGGGAGACCTTGATGATTTGCGAAACGCCCCAAGAACAACAACTTCATGGCTCCAATCAAACTGGCAGGTCTCTCCGGCAAGAAAAACCAAGGGGACAAACGCTTGCAGTGAGGCCGGGCGGTAGCCCGCTTGCTGTTTCCAGTTCGGCACAAACCGTTGCACGGTGCCATACGAACCTTGATAGCCTTCGGTCTATAGGCATTCATACAGCCGTTGTGCCGTCCGCCGTTGGCGTTTTGGCAGCTTGGCATCCAGCTCCATCCAGTCGCTGAGTTGATCTTTAAACTCGCCTAATTTAGGTGTGGGTTGATGCAGACGTTGATAAGCAGGTTCGGCTTCAGCTTTCAAGGCTTTGTGAACGGTAGGACGGGAAAGTTTAAGACTACGCGCTAGCGAGCTGATGCTTTCGCCGCTCACCAAATGACGTCACCTGATTTCGGCTATAAATTCCATCGATAACACCCAGGGTGGCTCCGGCAAAAAGACCGGATGATTGCACACTATCGGGGCGGTAATTTTTCAATGTTGATTTCCCGATTCCTTGGTAAGTTTTGCATGGTGATTAACATGTAACAGACACCATAGAAATATTGTCGCTGTCCCTTGGCCTTGTTGAGTAAAGACATGGATTACCTGCCGGTGGGCGAACCTGTTTGAGAGAGACGGCAAGCATTCTCTCTCAAACAGGTTGAGAAAATGGAACTTGTTCAGTCACGCTTATGAAGCAATAACTACTGATGGCAAGCAGCTCGAACCGGCATTTGTAAAACCTGATGAACTCGCTGTGCTCGAGTGCACGCTATCCCGATAAGGAGCAAACGCGCGAATAGCCCATTATGGCCAGAGCTAATAAGCTCATTAACAGGGCGGCTATGCGTGTGCAGTCGTACCCAAAAACCAAAGGCGATTTTTGTTTGCAAAACGGGAGGTATCCATATACTAACTCAGGTTAGTACTAAGATGAAAAACGGCGCACTTTGACTATTATAATAACCCAAGTATTGCAGCTTTTATTGCTGCCGAAGTTTTGTTATTGGTATTCAGCTTAGTCATGGAGTTTTTGATATGGAAGTTAACTGTTCGCTCTGCAATATTAAGAATGCATGATATTTCACTCGATGTTTTGCCATCGGCAGTCAAGCGAAGCACAGCTATCTCGCGGTTTGATAGATTTACGCCGGCTTCCGGCATTAATCTTGGTATCAGGCATTGCGACATACTCAAGTGTGCTGTTTGGGCTAACCAAACCATTTTAAATATCTTTATTTCGAGTTCCGTTTCGGTAATAGGTTCGTTTGAGCGAGCTAGCGTTAGCATGCCTACTGTTCCGTTAACATCACGGAAGGATTGCGCCCAACCATAATGTAAGCCGAACGAGCGTGCTTCCTCCCATGGTTCGGGTACGGTACTGAATAAATGATCTGTCCAAAGAAAGGGAATGGGCGAACTCATAGCACGGTATACGGTAGGATCAATCGCCAGATAATTTTTGGCTTGATATTGCGCTTGCCACGCTATTGGATAATTATTAAATGTTAACGTCTTCGGTTTTGTCAAAGGCAGTGGTGTGCGCAGGCCATAGGCGCAGTGATCAAAGCCTAGCTCTCGGCTGAGCGAGAGAATAGTTTGAAAAAGTTGCTGATCGCATTGAATAGATTGTAATGCTTGAAGTTGATTTTCTTGCCAAGCCTTCATGGTTTCCTTCTTTTGCGGATATTAGATGTTGCTAGTGCGCATCCTATGTCGCCTGCATCAGAAAGATGCTCTCTGAAAAACGCAAACTGTCAGATTTAACACTATCGGGAAATATTAGTTTTCTGTAGTGTATTATATTTATTTCGATAAACAAAACCTCACCACCTATCACATTATTTAAGCTACGCGAGGCCATCGATTTTTTGCCGTTCTAAATTGATGAGTGCAGTAAACCAGTTAACCGAAGAAGTAAGACAAGGGCCGAATCAGGCCTTGCCGAATAAATGACAAAACCTTACCAAGCTTTTCCGCCGTGTTTATAAACTGATAGGTGGTGAGAAACAAAACATAGCCTTGTCCAATGACACATGAGCCTGAACGAGGCGCTGTATTTCCAGTGTGAAGTGCGCCTGAATGCGCAAAAGTTGGGATTATGGAGGCAGTGACTATACAGACTCAAGGGCTAAAAACGCTGGCACAAGTACAAGCCGTTGTTTCCAGCAACCAAGCCATCTCGTTTACGCTGAGGGGTCGGGGGCTGCATACAATTGGATGACCGATACGCTCAAGCAGTTTCATTATGGCCGCTGTACACGCGCTTCAGCAATACACCATTGCCGCGCTATTGAAGATCGGCGACGAGTACCTGTCGTGCCGTTCGCGAGGCGCTACACAACGGACGACATTCTCTTGCTGGCCGAAACGGATGCCCTGCATGGCACGGTCTCCGGCACCACTACGCGCAAACTGTGCGAGCGGGCCGTTCGCGGTACATGGGAATGCCCGCTATGAGCGGTTGGCAGGGATTTCCAATGAACATCTATACAGCCTTCGTCAGCACAAGACTTATCAGGCTAAACGGAACTCCTTCGACAAAATCCGCCCGACCAAGGCCAACATCGGCGATCGCCGCAAACCCTCATCGGACGGTAGCCCCGGCTACCTGCGCGTGGATAGTGTGCATTAGGGCGATCTGGACAGCATCAAAGGCGTGTAATCTCATCAATGCCGTGGACGAGGTCAGCCAATTTTCACCCAATTTCAGGCGGTCTTTGCCGTGGAGCGTATCAGTGAAGCCTTTTTACTGCCGATACTGGAAGCCATGATGGATGCATTCCCGTTTGTGATTCGCAGCTTCCATTCGGATAACGGCTCGGAATACATCAATCATCTCAATGAGGCCAGGGCAGAGTTCTTTCAATCAATCAACAAACCCCAACAAAGCGCCGCCTAAGCCATTTTCACAAACATCTCCTTGGTGAATTAAACGGTCTAAATAAGTACGCTCTTCTTCCGTTAAGCGGACTTGATATTTCTTTGCCAATTGCGGGCGCCTCAAGCTAAAATCCATTCCATGGGGACTACAACCTGACATTACAAGCATGACTGAGTGCTAGAGCCTGCATTTTCACTCCGCTACGCTCCGTTTCCACGATTTTCAGCGAAGGTCGTGGCGTTAGTACTATCAAGTCGGAGTTTGGGCAAGGTTTTGGTCATAATGAGAGTTGCTGTTTGAATAGGATTAGAGCGTTTAATTGATTTGCTCCCACCGACATAAGAAACTCAAGGTCGTGAGTTGCAAACAATATAACAGCTTGCTGTTTTCTGCGAAGAATTTCATCATGGAGAAAATTAACAGATTTTTCATCTAGAGCATTTGTTGGTTCATCAAGTACGAGCACTGTGCTTTTACCAATCAACGCTGAGGTTAATGCGAATTTATGTCGCATACCTTCTGACATCTCACCAAATGGGACATGAAGATGCTGTTTGAGGGAAAATGCATCAATAATGGATGTTACCTGACTTTCGTCATTTATTGATTTAATTGCACATACTAATGCTATCAATTCATTTCCCGTCATAAAAGGATAAAGCACTTTAACATCTGGTGCATAGCCAAGCATCGCTTTAGCTTGTAAATTTTCAGATTGAATACTTGCCCCATTAATTAATACATCGCCTGAATCGGGTTTCAATATTCCTGCAATAATAGACAAAAAAGTTGACTTACCAATACCGTTAGGACCGATTAAACCATATGCTCCAGAGTGAAACTCGTATGAGCAGTTTTCTATGACAGCTTTGTTGCGAAAAGATTTACAAAGGTTGGTGATTTGAATCATAGGCTTACAGTTTGAGAAATAAGAGGTGTTCATTATTTAATGTTTACTTTGGAAAATTCTACCTAATATGGATATCCATCAAACTGTATAGTGATCAGAAACCAAATAATTACAATAGCGAAGGTCCAGCCAATTACTCCATGCTTATCTCTTGCGCAAAACATTGATAGCATAAAAACTAGAAAGGCTTGATTAAGAATTAATATTGCAGTGAATGAAGATGCTAAGTTATGCAGTAACCATAAAAAGAAGAGGTATGGTAAGCGCCTAGCAAAAAGTTAACGTGTATTTAGAGCCGAACCCTTGGCCGATTTCATCAATAGCCTGTTCCAGTTCGTCCGGGCTAAAGATTTTAAAAGAAAGCCATTCATATTTGATCTTGTGCCACAGTAATTCAATGCGGTTCAGCTCAGGGCTGTAAGGCGGCAGAAAATAAAATCGCATGCCTTTTTCTTCCAACAAATCCCAGTACGGCTTCAACTTCTTGGCAGTGTGAATGGACGCATTATTCAAAATGACCGCCAACGGCTTGCTGACGCGTTCGAGCAAAGCCATCAGAAAGCCAAAGAAGCAAAGGCCATTCATGCTTTGCCACAGTTTAGTCAGCATGAATCGGCCCGATGATAGCAATGCGCCGATGACATTCAGCCGTTGCCCGCGTTTAGCCGTCACCGTATGGACTTCACCACTTTTCGCCCAAGCCGATCGATTCGGCGGTTGTGGCGCAAATCCGGCTTCGTCCACATAGGCCAATTCAATTTCACCGGCTTGTGCTTGCTGAATCAGTCCCGCGATGTCTTGCCGGGCCTGCTCGAAGCGTTCTGGATCGATCCATGCTTTGAGGCGATGGCGATGCGTATCGCTCAGTTTGCTCGGCGCGCCACAGCGCGGTTGGTCCGGCAAACTCGCTATCCCTTTTTTCAACCACCTTCGACGCCGCTCTCGAATCGCTTCCGGCTTTACATTCTATTGCTCAGCCACCGTCAACACGGTCTGGCCTTCGGATAATATCAAAATTGTTTGAACTCGTTCGCGTTCTCGCCAGTCTACAATGGTCCGAAGGTGTTCTTGTTCGAGTTCGCTCAATTCTATCGGTTTTACACTCATCCCATCGCATTCTTGGTATTTAACATCTCGCTATTTTAATACATGGCGATTTGTTGCTAAGCGCTTATAAATGGCAAATAAAAAAATAACAGAAAATATTGATATTCTGAAACGTCAGATATTATTAAATCGGCTTAAAAAAGAAGCGACTCCACGATTGAAACAAGAAAATTATGTTCCGATCGAACGAGCTGACCGCAGCCAGGCTTTGCCGCTATCTTGGTCCCAGCAACGGCTGTGGTTTCTCGACCAGTTTGAAGGCGCCGGCGCGGCCTACCACATCCCGGTCGCCCTGAGGTTGACGGGTCCGCTGGACCGGAATGCCCTGCAGGCAAGCCTGGACCGCATTGTGGCCCGTCACGAAAGCCTGCGCACCCTCTTCCTCAGCCGTGACGGTAACCCCGTGCAGGTCATTAAGCCGGAAGCCCTGTTCGCCTTGGAGACGCTTGATTTGCGCGCGTTGCCACCGGATGAAATGGCCGCTGAAGTCGATAGCCAGACCGTTGCCGCCGTGCAAACCCCGTTCGACCTCAGCACGGGGCCGCTGATCCGTGGCCGGCTCCTACAGCGGGCCGATGACGACCATATCCTGTTCCTCACCATGCATCACATCGTCTCCGACGGCTGGTCCATGGGGGTGCTGGTCCGGGAAGTGGCCGCCTTATACCGTGCCTATCGGCAGGGTCAGGCCGACCCGCTACCGCCGTTAGCTATCCAATATGCCGATTATGCCCAATGGCAGCGGCAGTGGCTGGCAGGCGACACCCTCCAAGCCCAACTGGACTATTGGATGCGGCAGTTGACCGGCGCCCCGGCGTTGCTCGAACTGCCGACGGACAGGCCGCGCCCGCCCGTGCAGAGCTATGTGGGCGCCAGCGTGAACCTCACCCTGGATGCCGACTTGAGTTCAGGTCTCAAAGCCCTGGCCAAGGAACACAACGCGACGCTGTACATGTTGTTGTACACAGGCTGGGCCATTTTACTGGCGAAGCTAAGCGGACAGCACGACATCGTCGTTGGCGCTCCGGTTGCCAACCGCCAGCGTACCGAAGTCGAGGGGCTGATTGGCTTCTTCGTCAACACCCTGGCGCTACGCGCCGACCTGAGCGCCAATCCCAGCGTGCACGCGCTGATCGAGCAGGTCAGGGGCATGACGCTCGCCGCTTATAGCCATCAGGACGTGCCGTTCGAACAGGTGGTTGAGGCCGTCAATCCGCCGCGCAGCATGAGCCATAGCCCTATCTTCCAGACCATGTTGGTGCTGCAGAATACCCCGCTGGGCGAACTGCGCCTGCCGGAGCTGACGCTTACGCCGCAGGAAATACCGCATGTCACCGCGCAATTCGATCTGATGCTGTCGTTGGCGGAAGCCGGCGATGTCATGGTCGGCGGGCTGGAATATGCCAGCGACTTGTTCGACCGCGGGACGATCGAGCGCTGGATCGGGTACTTCAAGACTATTCTGGCCGGCATGGTACAGGATGCCGGCCAATCGCTCGGCCAGCTGCCCTGGCTGAGCGCTAAAGAACGTCGCCAGGTGCTGGTCGAGTTCAACGCCACCGAAACAGCCTACCCGGAGGGCCAACTGATCCATCGGCTGTTCGAAGCGCAAGCCGCACAGCAGCCCGATGCCGTGGCGTTGGTGTTCGAAGATCGGCAGCTGAGCTATGGCGAACTGAACGGCCGGGCCAATCGGCTGGCGCACTACCTGCGCGAGCAGGGCGTCGGCCCCGATACCCTGGTGGCGATTTGCGTCGAGCGTAGCCTGGAGATGGTGGTGGGCCTGCTGGGCATCCTGAAGGCGGGCGGAGCGTATGTCCCGCTGGATCCGGCCTATCCGTCCGAACGCCTGGCCTACATGCTGGCCGACGCGGCGGCGCCGGTGGTCCTGACCCAGGCCCGGCTCAGGGACGGCTTGCCGGCCACGGACGCGTCCGTGATCATGCTGGACCGCGACTGGGACCGGGTCGCCGAGCGCCCGGCCGCCAATCCGGTTCAGCTGGGATTGACGGCGCAACACCTGGCCTACGTGATCTACACTTCCGGCTCCACCGGACAGCCCAAGGGCGTTATGGTCGAGCATCGGGGACTGTGCAATCTTGCGATGGCACAAATTGAGGCTTTTGCCGTGCAACCCCACAGCCGGGTCTTGCAGTTTGCTTCGTTCAGTTTTGATGCCTGTGTATCAGAAATTGTTATGGCTTTATGTGCGGGTGCGCGCCTGTATCTGTCCTCACGCGAGCGCCTGATGCCAGGGATGCCTTTGCTCGACACGTTGAGCAATCAAGGAATTACCCATGTCACATTACCGCCGATTGCGCTCAGCGCCTTACCGTCCGGTAGGGTAGTAGGCGATGCATTAACGACATTGATAGTGGCTGGCGATACTTGTTCGGCTTCCCTGGCACGGCAGTGGGCACCTGGCCGGCATTTCATCAATGCTTATGGTCCGACCGAAGCCACCGTGTGCGTCAGCCTATACCGGTATGATCCGCAAGACGAGCGAGTACCGATTGGCCGCCCGCTCGCCAATACCCAGATTTATATTCTGGACGGCCAACGGCAACCGGTACCGATCGGCGTGTGCGGTGAGCTCTACATCGGCGGCCGTGGTGTCGCCCGGGGCTACCTGAACCGGCCCGAGCTGACCGCCGAGCGCTTCATCGCCGATCCGTTCAGCAGCGATCCCCAGGCCCGCCTGTACCGGACTGGGGACCTGGGGCGCTGGCGGCCGGACGGTATGGTCGAGTTTCTCGGCCGCAACGATCACCAAGTCAAGATCCGCGGTTTTCGCATTGAACTGGGCGAGATCGAGGCGCAGTTGGCGGCCTGCGCCGGCGTGCGCGAGGCCGTGGTCATCGCGCGCGAAGACGGCCCCGGCGACAAACGCCTGGTGGCGTACCTGACGGTATCGGTCGATGCCGAGCTGGACAGCGACACCCTGCGCATGCAACTGAAGGCGATCCTGCCCGACTACATGGTGCCGAGCGCTTTCGTGATCCTCGACGCACTGCCCTTGACCCCGAACGGCAAGCTGGACCGCAAGGCATTGCCGGCACCCGATGCCGGGGCGTTGCGGACGCAGCCGTATGAAGCGCCGCAAGGCGAGTTGGAAGAGACCTTGGCCGGCATCTGGCAGGATATCCTGCAGGTCGAGCGCGTGGGCCGCCATGACAGCTTCTTCGACTTGGGCGGTCATTCTCTACTGGCCACGCAGATGGCTTTACGTGTACAACATGAGCTTGGAATCAGAATTCCGCTAATTACAGCATTTCAAGCATCAACTATTGCCGCATTAGCTAAAATTATTTTTACAGAGCAATTGACCCAGTACAAAACAACTGATATTGAACGCCTTGTTGCCGAAATTGATCTTTTGAGCGAAGAAGAATTATTGGAGTTGCTAAAATTAGAAGAAAAGGGAGAATTTCATGAGATATGACTATTTTTATATATGACTTAAAAAGTATGCCACGTATCTTGCTAGTAAATAAGTAATCAATCTAGGTGAACCCCCGGCGCTGCCGGGGGATCTCAGCGGTTTTGACCTATAAGGCGGTCAATTGGATTCTCGGAAACTTGATCAATAGTTTGGAGAATCCGAAATGAGAGAGTATTCAGAGTCTGAATCACACGAGATGAAATTGCAAATATCATGTTGTGTTTATCCCGAAGCGGAGACGTAAAGTGATGTTCGGGTACAGCTAGGGCAATCGCGCTATGTGTAGAACGGAGGTTTTTGTTTCCTCTCCCTGAGGGAGAGGGTTAAGGTGAGGGGATCTAAATGGCTTTTTTTTACATCATCTTATTACCTTCGCGAGCTTGTTAAAGATGAATACATTGCTCGTTTTCCACAACAAGAATACACGAGCATGGCAGCGCAGTTTCTGCTAGTTCTGACGTTGTGATTCTCAGCCGCTTAAATGGCAGTAATCTTTTTTTCTGCGAAGCTAGAGCATTTCTTCGTCAGTTAAAGAGTCGCTAACGCGACAGTTATTTGAATCGGGTTCTAGCACCCGAAGGCGAGATACTTTCTTTTGCTCCGCCAAAAGAAAGCATCCAAAGAAAAGGCGGCCCGGTTGCCGCTTGCGTCCTGTGCTCCTCGCTGTCACCGGGGGTTGCCAGAAGGGCCTTCCTTGGCCCTCTGGCAACGCCCGGCTTCCTGCCGCGCCCCTGCGGGCAATTCCCCGGCGAAAGCTCCGGTGCTCGGCGCGGCAAACGGGATTTAATCCGTGCCACCATAAGTTTCTACTGCTCAACAGAGAGGGCTTAGCAGCAGGTTGATTTTAATTAATCGAGAATTGCTCTAGCATCACCCAATGATTATTCTCTTCAAGCGCGTCAAAAAAATTAACCAGACCATGCTCGGTGACTGCCTCGTCAAAACGCTCATCAAGCAGTCGAGTTAATAACATACCGTTCCGTTTAAAAAAACTTAGTATCGACCCCATCGCTCCGTAAGCAAATGCACCGGTCTCCCACGAGCGCATCCTCCCATTCCACTTCACCAACGACGACACCCTGCCAAGTTTGCACATGGTGTAGAACGACTCTTATATTTTCCGAGGACTCTCGCTGAGCTTTGACGCGTTGTTGGTGAAATTCGTCCAAGGCCTCCCAACTTAACGAAGTAAGAGCGGATTTCAGCTCCCTTCGGTGCACGACAATCGCCGAACGAGTGTAGTTACGCAACAGACGCATTTCCTTGTTGGGCGTGATAAAGACTGCGTGAAGTCCAAATTCGGGGCACACCTTTGCAGGCATTATAAATTCGGCTTTAGACATGCCCGGTTTAAGCAGGCCATTTCATTAAACACTGTTTCAAAATAAGAAACTGCCTATTTCTATTTTCGTTATTTACTATAATACATAACGTACTAAAATGAACCTGCTCCATCTTAAATGAAAGCGACTGAATCCTACTCTATAAACATCAATGTTGGAGCGCTGTACGCGATTATAGGTTATTGATCATGTGCAAACCGACTCGCATTGGATAAGCGGCCGGCAGGTAAAATCATGCGTACCCCTGTTTTAGTATTAACAATGACGGCTTTGTCCCAAGTAGCACTGGCGGGCGAAGACGTTTTTCAATTAGGCGTTATCGAAGTCAACGGTAAAGCCGATCAAGAAAAACTTTCCGGCAAGGAAACGATCACATCGGAAGATATAACGCGCAATAACCGTAACGATGTCGCTTCGGCCTTAAACTTGCTGCCCGGCGTATCGGTGCAGAATTTAGGCGCGCGCAATGAACGGCTGATTTATATCCGCGGTTTCAATTCCCGCCAAGTGCCTTTATTCATGGACGGCATCCCGGTCTATGTGCCTTACGACGGCAATGTCGATTTAAACCGGTTTACTACTTTCGATATTGGCCAAATCGATGTCAGCAAAGGCAACGCCTCGGTGCTGTACGGCCCGAATACCTTGGGCGGCAGCGTCAATTTGGTCAGCCGGCGTCCGACCCGGAAGCTGGAAGCCAACCTGACCACCGGCATGGGCATGGATTCGCAATTCGACGCCAACTATTACCAAACCGCATTGAATTTCGGTTCCAATCAAGGCTTATGGTATATCCAGGGCGGCGCTTCATTTTTGGACAAGCAATTCTGGCGTTTGCCGGACTCTTTTAAAGCGACCGCGAGCGAAAACGGCGGCATCCGCGAAAACTCCGGGAACACCGATTACAAAGGCAACATCAAGCTCGGCTTGACGCCCAATGACACCGACGAGTACGCGATCACCTACAGCAATCAAAACGGCCGCAAGGATACGCCGCCTTATGCCGGAACCGACGCAACCGTCGTGCCTCGCTATTGGCGTTGGCCTTACTGGGATAAGGAAAGCATTTATTTCCTGTCCAAAACCCGGTTCGCCAACAGCCACACCGTTAAACTGCGCGCTTACCACGATAGCTTCCGGAACAGCCTGCAATCATTCGACAATGCCAACTATAACAGCATGTTAAGGCCGTATGCGTTCGACAGCCATTATGACGATTACACTTTCGGCGGCGGCATCGAATACGGCAATACCTGGTTTGACAAGAACGAACTGAAACTGGCGTTCAGTTATAAGCAGGACGTACATCGCGAAGTCGGCAACACCGGTCAGCCGCAGCAACGTTTTGCCGACGAGCTGTTCTCCTACGCGCTTGAAAACAGTTACAGCCCTAGCGATGCGCTCAAGCTTGTCGTCGGGACCAGCTATGAGCAGCAAAAACAGATTCAAGCGCAAAATTTGCTTAACAACACGCTGGTCTCGTTTCCGCTCAGCGGCACTAAAGATGCTTACAACATACAGGGCAGCGCGTATTACCAATTGCTCGACGACTTGCAACTCCATGCCGGCATCGCCCGTAAAACCCGCTTTCCAACGATCAAGGACAGATTCTCTTACCGCTTGGGCAGCGCTTTGCCGAATCCCGGCCTGCAACCGGAAAAGACCCTGAATTACGAGTTGGGGCTGAGCGGCAAAGCCCTTGATGTCGTCGATTACGGGACCAACCTGTTTTTCAGCCAGATCGACAACACAATCGACAGCGTCACGCTGGCTAACAACAGTTGCAGCCTTCCTCCGTGTTTTCAATTGCAGAATATCGGCAAGCAGGAAAATCTCGGCATCGAAGCCTTTTTAACGGCGCAAATCAACGACCAATGGCGCGCCCATTTCAATTACACCTGGTTGGATCGCCACAACATCGGCAATCCGCAATTCCTGCCGCTGGATACGCCCAAGCATAAAGTCTTCACGTACCTGGAATACCAGCCGATCCAGTATTTGCGTTTACTCGCCAGCGCCGAATACAACGCCAAACGCTACAGCAATACCACCGGTACGCGGGTAGCGAAAGATTTTGTCATCGGCAATCTCAAAGCCACCTTCATCGTGCATAAAAACCTGAATGCCGAATTCGGCGTCAATAACGTGGCCGATCAGTTGTATGCCTATGAAGAAGGCTTCCCTGAACCCGGCCGAAACTACTTCGCCAATATCAACCTTAGCTATTAAGCACCAGGAGACTCCGATGACCCATTTATTACGCATATTGGCGTGGCTGATCGCCGGATTATGCGCCACCCCGGCAATCGCAAAAGAAAAACTGACGGTGTTGACGGCTTATCCCGAAGACGTCGTATCCCGCTACGAAACCGCATTCGAACGCGTTTACCCGGACATCGATCTGTCGGTGATATGGAAAATGCCGCATGATGCGCTGCCGTATTTAACGCAGCCGCAACAAGGCGGCGTCGATGTTTACTGGTCCGCCAGCCTGCACAACTTCATCGCGCTTAAGCAGCAAGGCGCTTGGCAAAAACTCGGCATAGACCGTAACGGACTGCCCGACACCCTGGGCGCAATGCCGCTTTCCGATTCGGACGGCTATTTTTGCGCGACCGAAATGGCCGGTTACGGTTTTGCGATAAATCCGGATTACCTGAAAAAACACGGCTTAACGATACCGGCAACTTGGCAGGATTTGGCCGATGCGCGTTATCAAGGCCATCTGGCCTTGCCGGTTCCGTCCCGCGTCGGTTTTGCGCCGATGATGATAGACAGCGTATTGCAGCAATACGGCTGGGAGCAAGGCTGGGCTTTGCTGTCGAACATCGTTGCCAATGCCCGTCTGGCCGAATCCGGCGCAACCTTCATCACCGACATCGTCGGTTCCGGCGAACGCGGCATCGCTCCGTCCATCGATTTTTTCACCGCCTCGGCCATAGCCAACGGCGCGGCGCTTCGTTTTATTTATCCGGCCCCGGCCGCTTATTCTCCGGCGCATATCGCGATTACCGCCGGCAGCCGACATGCCGATGCGGCAAGACGCTTTGCGAGTTTTGTTTTATCGGAAACCGGCCAAAAAATCCTGTTCCATCCCGACATCCGCAAATTGCCGGTACGGGCCGCGGTTTACTCGGAAAAACCCGAACACTATTACGATCCTTTCGCAGCCTCCGCCCTGCATCCGGTGGTTTACGATCCCAACCGCGCATTGCCGCGCCTGGCTTTGAACAATGCGCTATTCGACCGGCTGTTTAGCGATCACCATCAGCGCTTGCAAAATCTTTGGCAACAACTGCGCGCTGATGAAAAACGCGCAAAACCCGCTCAAACCGAACGGCTGGCAAAGATTCGGCAATTGCTGACGGCGGCGCCGATTACGGCGGAACAGGCTAAAGATAGCAAACTGCAACAAATGTTTACCGAACGATCAAACGATGCAAAAGCCTTGGAACAAACATGGCGCAAGGAAATCGACAATCGTTATGCCGAAGCCGAACGCTTATTGCGCGAGTTGGAACAATGAGGCCGTATTTACCGATCATCATGCTGGGCTTGATCTGCGCCTCGGCCAACATACAGGCAACGCAAGCCGCAACCGGCTTTGAAGTTGCCGACGCCAGCCGTGAGGCTTACTCAAGGATCAACCCGAACGTATCGCGCAAACAATTGGATGAAGCCTTTCGCGGGCGCGGCCTGTTTCGGCAGAGCTGGGTGATCGCGCCCGCCGAAGACCTGGAAACCGCCGGTCTCGGTCCGCTTTACAACCAACTGTCCTGTCTATCCTGCCATGCCAAAAACGGGCGCGGCCAACCGCCGGAAACGCCGCGGCAGGCCATGCGCTCGATGCTGGTGCGCTTAAGCCTGCCGGGACAAGAGCCGCACGGCGGACCGCTGCCGCATCCCGTTTACGGCAGCCAGTTGAACGAGCAAGGCATTCCCGGCGTACCCGGCGAAGGCCAGGTCAATGTCGATTACCGCGAAGATAAAGTCGTGCTGGCGGATGGCGAAACCGTCGGCCTGAGGACGCCGGTATATCGATTCGCCGACCTGCAATACGGGGCCGTGCCTGGCGGCATACAATTCTCCCCGCGTGTCGGGCCGCCGGTATTCGGCTTGGGTTTGCTGGAAGCCGTCGACGAGCAAACCATCCTGCAACTGGCCGAAACCGGCAAACAGCGCGGCGTCCACGGCCATCCCAATAGGGTTTGGGATGACGAACGGCAACGCACCGTGATAGGCCGCTTCGGACTCAAGGCCAATGTCGCGACGTTAAAACAACAAATTGCCGGGGCATTTATCGGGGATATGGGCATTACCTCGTCATTGCATCCGGAGGAGAATTGCACCTTCGCCCAAAGCGCTTGCAAGCAGACAGCGTCTGCCCGGCAACCGGAATTGAGCGATGCCCAACTCAATGCCGTGCTGCTTTACCTGCGTTTGCTGCAAGTCCCGGCTCAACGCAATAGCGGCGAGCCAACGGTGCGGCAAGGCGAACGGCTGTTTAACGCTGTCGGTTGCACCGCCTGCCATACGCCGATGCTGACGACCGGCGAGTTTCCCGAACTGCCGCAGTTATCCCGGCAAACCCTGCATCCCTATACCGATTTGCTGGTGCACGACATGGGCGAAGGCTTGGCGGACGGCCGTCCCGATTTTCAAGCCGACGGACGTGAATGGCGCACGCCGCCGCTATGGGGAATAGGCTTGATCGAAGCCATCAACGAGCACAGCTATTTTTTACACGACGGCCGCGCCCGCAATTTAACCGAAGCCGTGTTATGGCACGGCGGCGAAGCTTTATCAAGCAGGCAGGGTTTTGCGCGTTTGCCTGCCGGGGAACGGCTGGCGCTTATCCGGTTCTTGGAATCGTTATAGCGCGTGCCGCTATAGGAATAAAACTTTGCACCGGCGTTAAGACAAACGTGCTTCATTAAATCAACGTTGTAACTAATGCTACATAACGTAACGAAATGTTTGAAACGCTACGCTTTTATCTTCTACGAAAATAACAATTATTAATATAATTCAATAAGATATATAAATACATCTTATTGGTATGCCATTTGCTTAAATAACATCATTAACAGCGCTATGTATTTTTATATATAACGAGTTAAACTAATATTCAGTCAATTTGGTTTTGATGGGTGCAATAAAAACCTACGAGGTTTTTCTTATCTCGCAGTCTTGCAATGAACTAAAAACGTTATTCGACAAGACAAAAACGACTGGCTATTAGCGCCGTACTTATTTTAGCTTTTCCGGATAAGTCTCTGTGTATATCGACAAATCGGCATGCTTCTGCCGGATGCGGAAGCAATTGCTGAGTTGTAAACAATATAACTACAATTATAGGTCATTGATAATGCGAAAAAAGCCCTCTGCCAGCATTGCTGTTAACCACACCCTCAACTTAATTGTCGCCGGCGGCCTTTGCTTTGGATACAGCCTTGACGATGTTCAGGCAGCTGAACCTCAGCAAAGCTATAGCCGGGCGCCGATGGCCGCATACAACTTTATGATGCAAGACCCCCTGTTAGGTAATAGCTACGAGAAACCGGTGTGGAATCTGCACGATACGCTCGGCCTGCCTGAATGGTTATCGGTGGGGCTTGAGCAAAGAACCCGATATGAATCCGTGGCAAATACTTTCAAGCCATCGCTTCCCGCTCCCGCCCCCAATGCGGCCGGAGGAGACCAGCAAATTTCGTTTCAATCCGACCTTTGGCTACAAGCCAGACTGGGTAAATTCCGTTTTGCAACAGAATTTCTGGATGCCAGAACTACCCTTTCAGATTCGGGTACAAATAACATACCTAACCCCCCAAATAACACGACGACGGATACATTCGATTTCGCTCAAGGCTATGTATCCTGGGCCGATCAAAATGCATTTTTTAGCGGAAAAGGGGTTGAGGTCAAGGCTGGGCGACAAACCATGGATTTAGGTAGCAGAAGACTGGTGGCAAGACCTATCGTTCGGAATACCGTCAACAATTTTACCGGCGTCCGGCTGAGAGTCATTGATTATAACCGCTGGCAATTCAACGCTTTTGTGACCATGCCGGTCCTTCGATACCCTACCTATAATTCGGTTACGCCCGATGCAAATATGATGAACCACCAGAAATGGGATGAAGAAGATACCCATACCTGGTTTTCCGGGGGAATTTTACAAGGCGATAAGCTTTATAAAGACATTAATGCCTAAGTGTATCTTTACCATCTCGATGAAGGGGATAACCCTCGTAACCCTACTCGAAATCGCCGTTACTTCACTCCAGGCATTCGCTTCTTCCAGAAACCCGGCAAAGGCAAGTTTGACTTTACCGCTGAAGGCATGGGGCAATTCGGTACAGTCAACTATGCAGCAACCAGCACTTATGCAACTACTCAACAGCGACATGAAGCGTGGTCTTCCCATGCCGAAGTAGGTTACAGCTTTGACCTGCCATGGTCGCCAAGATTTTATTTGGAACACGACTACGCGAGCGGAAATAAAAACTGGAAGGATCGCTCCGCCGGTGCAGTAGATTCGCGATTTGATGGTCTCTACGGCGCTACGGACTTTGATTTTGGAGCTGGCGGTATCTATGGCGCTTTTCAACGCAGCAACATCAATTCGCCCGGTTATAAACTGGATTTTGCGCCACGCAACGACCTGTCATTCAGATTTCAACAGCGCTTAGTCTGGCTGGCGGAAGGGGGAGATTGCTGGGGTGGGGCTAACTGTACAGCCGCTACTACTCCCGGTCTTGCCGGAGGTAATGGTTCTTATGTTGGAGATCAAGTAGGCTTTACCGGGCGTTACAACTTAAACAGCAGCTTGAATTTCGATGCCGGCTGGTATCATTTATTTAAAGGGGATTTTGCTAAAACAGCAAAACCAACCAATGCCACAGGCGCTACCCAAACGCTGCCGGTCACGCCAGGGGCGGACACCGATTATTTCTTTGTCCAAAGCCAATTGCGGTTTTAAATGGTCGATTTAATTTTTAAAAGTCTCGGAGGTATTTAGGGCATTCGGTGTTTCGAATGCTCTAAATACCCCGGAAGTTCTCGCCCTCATGAGTAATTTTCTTCTACATACCGGAGTTCACATGTTAAAAAATATTTCTTTCCGTTCCGTGGCCTTGATAGGCCTGCTGCTGATTAGCTCTGCCAGTCCGGCCGCAACAACCCTGGTTGCCGTTGCCGCCAACTTCACCAAACCGATGACCGAAATCGCCGCCGAATTCGAAAAGGCCACCGGTCACACTGCCAAACTGTCGTTCGGGTCTTCCGGAAAATTCGTTTCGCAAATGCAAAACGGCGCGCCGTTTGAAATATTTTTATCGGCCGATGAAAGCGCTCCGCTAAAACTGGAACAAAGCGGTTTTGCCGTGCCGGGCAGCCGTTTTATCTACGCCTTAGGCAAATTGGTGCTGTGGTCGGCAACGCCGGGCTTGGTCGACGATCAAGGCAAAGTGCTTGGCAGCGGCCGTTTTAAACATCTGGCATTGGCCGATCCTAAACTGGCGCCTTACGGTGTTGCGGCAATGGAGGTATTGAAAAATCTGGGCTTAGCCGAAAAACTACAGCCGTTAATAGTTCTGGGTGAAAACATCGCCCAAACCCAACAATTCGTCAGCACCGGCAATGCCGAATTGGGCTTTATCGCCTTGTCGCAAGTCATAGAAAACGGCAAGATTGCCGGCGGTTCCGCTTGGATTGTGCCGGCCGATCGCTATGCCCCCATCAAGCAAAGCGCGGTGTTATTGACATTGGGCGCTGAAAATCCAGCCGCCAAAGCCTTGCTCGACTATCTGAAGTCCGCGCCCGCTTTGGCGATTATCGAAAAATACGGCTACGGCCTGGCCAAGTAAGCGGAGCTCGCCCGATGATTACATGCGCCGATCTCGACACCCTGTTGCTCACGGGCAAAATCGCGGGGATCGCAACTTCGTTAATGTTACTGATCGGCACACCGTTAGCCTGGTGGCTGGCTCGCACATCCTGTGCATTGAAAGGCGTCGTCAATACCCTGGTCGCATTGCCGTTGGTGTTGCCGCCCTCGGTGCTTGGCTTTTATTTACTGGTTTTGATGGGACCTGCCGGGCCGGTCGGCAAACTGACGGCTTGGCTGGGCTTAGGCACTCTGCCGTTTACGTTTGCCGGATTGGTCGTGGCTTCGGTGTTGTATTCGCTGCCGTTTGTCGTGCAACCGTTGCAAGCCTCGTTTTCCAGTATAAGCGAGCAAGCCCTGGAGGCGGCGGCTACCTTGCGCGCCGGCCCGCTGGATACGTTTTTTAGCGTGGTAATACCGCTGGCGAAACCCGGTTTCCTCAGTGCCGGCATTCTAGGCTTTGCCCACACCGTCGGCGAATTCGGCGTGGTGCTGATGGTCGGCGGCAATATCCCGGACAAGACCCGCGTGGTGTCGGTGCAAATCTACAACCATGTCGAAGCGCTGGAATACGGCGAAGCGCACTGGCTGGCAGGCGGCTTGCTGCTGTTCTCGTTTAGCGTACTGCTAGTGTTGTATACCGTGCTGAAAACGCATCCCGTCGCCCATCCGCTTAAATAATCGGACTTTTTGGCTTAGGAAAATGGAACACGGATTAGACGGATTGGGCGGATTTAAACGGATTTTTCATCCGTGATTATCAGTAATATCCGTGTCATCCGTGTTCCATTATTTACAAAATTAATATCATGACAACGATACTAGCCCGCTTCCGGCTCGACTACGGCGACTTTAAACTGGACGTCGATTTAAAACTGCCCGGCACCGGCATTACCGTGCTGTTCGGCCATTCCGGCTCCGGCAAAACCACTTTGCTGCGTTGCATCGCCGGATTGCAACGCGCGCCGCAAGGTAAGCTGGAAATCAACGGCCATGTCTGGCAGGACAGCGAAAACGCCCTGTTCCTGCCTACGCATAAGCGGCCGCTGGGCTATGTGTTTCAGGAAGCCAACCTGTTTCCGCATTTAACGGTGCGCGATAACCTGCACTACGGTTTAAAACGGATTAAACAAAATCCAGGCGCGGTCAAACTGGAGCAAGCCGTGGAATTACTGGGCATCTTGCATTTATTGGAGCGCATGCCGGAACGCCTGTCCGGCGGTGAACGGCAGCGGGTCGCGATTGCCCGCGCGTTGGCGCTGAATCCTGAAATCCTGTTGATGGACGAACCGCTGGCGTCGTTGGATTTCAAACGCAAACAGGAAATCCTGCCTTTCTTAAGCCGTCTGCATCAGCAATTGGATATTCCGGTGCTGTACGTCACCCATTCCCAGCAAGAGGTCGCGCAATTGGCCGATCATCTGGTCATTATGGACGAAGGCCGCGCGCTGGCTTCGGGGCCGCTGTCGGAAACGCAAAGCCGCCTCGACGTACCGCTGGCGCAAGACCGGGAAGCCGCCACCGTTTGGCAGGCGGCCGTCGCCGAACATGAAGCCGATTATCACCTGACCCATGTCGCCTTTGCCGGAGGCTCGCTCAGTCTGCCGGCGGTCGATGCAGAGATCGGCACACCGTTACGGGTACAGATTTACGCCCGTGATGTCAGCATCGCTCTTGAAGCGCCGACCGCCACCAGTATTCTGAATGTGCTGCCCGCGGCCGTCACCGGCATCGCCGATGGCCGCGACGGCCAGACTGTGGTGCGGTTGCAGATCGGCGATCAGGCGCTGCTGGCGCACATCACCCGCAAATCGGCGCTAATGCTGGGTTTGCAGATCGGCATGGCGGTTTATGTGCAGATCAAGGGAACATCGATATTGAATTAAGAGATCTTTCGACAGGCTCAGAATGAACGGTTCAGGTTGATTCCGTTCACGTTGAACTTATCGAATCATAAACGGAATCGACTTATTCAGTGATTCCTTAATTAACCCCAGGAGATTCATCATGAAAGCAAGTGCACGCAATCAATTTACCGGTACCGTCAGTCAAGTGCTGATCGGCGCAGTCAATGCCGAGGTTCTTATTAGCTTGAAAGGCGGCGAAACCATTGTCGCCTCAATTACCAAGGAATCCGTCGAAACGCTGGCAATCAAGACCGGCATAACCGTCATTGCCTTGGTCAAAGCGCCGCAAATCATCATCGTCACCGATTTCGGCGGCTACCGGCTGTCGGCGCGCAACCAGTTGCAAGGCACGGTAACCCTGGTTAAACCCGGCGCGGTCAATGCCGAAGTCGATATCGAATTAAAAGGCGGCGAGCTGGTTGCCGCCACCGTGACCAACGACAGCGTCGAGGCTTTGGGCTTGAGCGAAGGCAAGCCCGCCACTGCGGTATTCAAGGCCGGTGCGGTGATTCTGGCTGTCGCCGGTTGATGTTCCGTGCAACCCGGCTTTCGATTACGGTCGGGTTGTTAAGCGCTAGTTCCCAAGCTCCAGCTTGGGAATTCAGTGTAGGAAGCTCCAGCTTCCCGTCTCGCAAAGCTGAGCTTTGCTCACTGGGTTCCCAAGCAGGAGCTTGGGAACCAGCGTATTTCTTAACTTAATGGCAGTGATGCGTTGAGCGGGAAACTGGTCGCTAGCAGACCTTCCAGGTTTTGAAAACCTGGAAGGTCTAACTGGCCGTAACTATTCAGCGTATGGTAAAAATGATTAATGGAACACGGATGCCACGGATAGAACGGATTTACACGGATTTTTTAGAATATTCTGTGCGTTTAATCCGTGATTATCCGTTTAATCCGTTTAATCCGTTTAATCCGTGTTCCATCTCTTTTTTCGCTGAATAGTTACAACTGGCCTTTAATTAACGGAGGTAGCCATGCTGCTGGAAATGAATGTAAAACTGCGTCGCGGGCATTTCGACCTGAGCACGCGCCTTTCGATCAACGATTCAAACGCTGGCCTGTACGGCAAGTCCGGCGCCGGTAAAAGCACGGTGCTCGGCTTGATCGCCGGCACCATTCAGCCGCAAAGCGGACAGATCGTGCTGGACGGAAAAATCCTGTTCGACAGCCGCAAAGGCATCATGATGCCGCGCGAACAGCGTCCGGTAGGCGCTGTATTGCAGATCGATTGCGCCGATTCGACTGAAACCGTTCGCGACAACCTGACCGGCTTCTATAACCGCACGCTGAAACAGCGCCGCATTTTCAAGCTGGACTTTTTAATCGAGCTGTTAGAACTGGGACCCATCCTTAATCATGTCATCGAATTGCTTTCCGCCGGTGAACGCCAACGGGTAGCGCTGGCGCGCGCACTGTTGAAATCGCCGCGATTGCTGTTATTGGACGAAACTTTTGCCGCGATCGGCAACGGTTATCGCATACAGTTGCTGCCGATTTTTAGCCGTTTACAGAATGAACTGGACTTACCGGTGCTGTATGCCAGCCAGTCCTTGGGCGAGATTCTGGCCTTGACCGACCGTCTGATCGTGCTGGAGCAAGGTAAAGTGCTGCACAACGGATCGCTGCTTGAGGCCACCAAACAACGAGGCATGCTGCGTTATCTGGGCATCCGCCAGATCGATAATATCTTGTCGGTGACCGTCAGCCGTCACGACTATGTGTCCGGTTGCAGCTTGGCCCACAGTTTCGGCCTGCCGTTGACCTTGCCGCTACGGCCGCATTTGGCGGTCGGCGGCCAAGCCCGGGTATCGGTACGCGCCAACGACATAGCCTTGTCGCGTAATTATATCGACGGCATATCGATACAAAATCAAGTTAAAGGCCGAATTTGCGCATTGATTGTTAGCGGTGAAAGCCTGATCGTCCAAGTCGATTGCGGTGTTACCTTGCTGGCTGAAATTACACCGGGCGCTTGCCGGGACATGGCCTTGCAGGAAGGGGAGTTTATCTATTGCCTGATCAAAACCCATTCCATCGCTTATCTTTGCGAGCTTGACGCCCCGTCCTGTCAACGGGTCATCAGCCATGGCGACGGCCATTATTATCTCGATACGGACGGGTCGGTTCGCGGCCGGTTATTATCCGAATAATCCGTCCCGCCGATTATTTCTTGTCTCTTCCCGGCAAGGGCCGATTGAGTTTGTTTTTAAAAATTGCAATCCTGGGAAGGGCTTATTCCTTCATTATCGAAAGACAATACGGCTTTACCGTCTTGGTAAGTAATGACCCAGATGCTGTCGAAATCATCGCGATTCCAAGCAGGCGGATTTTTGACGCCTAACTGCTGGGCAATAGGTTGAATTGCTTTATGTTCCCAAACCATCAAAACCGTGCCGGTTTTCTTCAGTACATTTTCGGCGATTTCCGAATAATCGTCTTTATCGAATTTACTGTCGACCGTCAGGTTGTATTTAACCGCGAATGGGGTAACTGTCTGGAACATTCTGGCATGTTTCGTTGCTTTGCCTAGTCCCAGTGTAGGGATGTAGGTATATTCCGGCTTGTTGAATTTTTGGTATAGCACCGACGGCAATTGCAGGGCGCGCTGTTCTCCCTGGCAGGACAGGTTATCGCCGGTTTCGGGTTTTTCCCCGTGCCGGATAATGACCACCTTCAAGCTGCTGTCGGGCGCGGTTTTAGCGACGCTTGAAAATGAAACGGCGGATACCGCGATGCAGGCCAGAATGGGTAACAGGCTAATTTTTCTCACTGAATTTCTCCTCATTGTTATAAAACAAACGGCAGGTTTTGCTATGGCCGATCCGAATGTAAGGTTGCAAAAACATTGCAATCCGAGCGTTCCAATAACTGCTCGAATTCCGCCAGCGGCACCGGCTTGCTGAACAGGTAACCCTGGCAGACCGGGCAGCCGTACTGTTCCAGAAAGGCGCGTTGCGCTTCCGTTTCCACGCCCTCGGCGATAACCTCCATATCTAAATTGTTGGCCATGCCGATGATGGTTTGCACAATCATCGAGTCCGAGGGTTTCATGCCGATATTGCGCACGAACGATTGGTCGATCTTGAGTTGATCGAGCGGCAGTTGGGTCAAGTAGGCCAGCGATGAATAGCCGGTGCCGAAGTCATCCATGGAAAAGCACACGCCGATTTCCCGGAGTGCGTTCATTTTAAAGATGGTATCGTCGATGTCGTCGAGCACCAGGCTTTCGGTCAGTTCCAGTTTGAGGCTGTCGGGCTTGATCGCGCTACGGCTCAGCACTTGGCGCACCTGTTCGACAAAGTCGGCCTGATGGAATTGCCGCGCGCTGACGTTGACGGCCAGTTGCAAATGCCGGGTGTGCTCACTGCCTTCCCAGATTTTGAGCTGGGCGCACGCTGTCTCCAAGACCCATTGTCCAATAGGCAGTATCAAATTAGTTTCCTCGGCTAGCGGGATAAAATCTGTCGGCGGCACCAAGCCATGTTGCGGATGCCGCCAGCGGATCAATACTTCAGCGCCTATGACTTGGCGGTTGTGGTAAACCTGCGCTTGGTAATAGAGCATGAATTGGTTTTCCGCAACCGCCAAACGCAAGTCCGTTTCCAATGCCGCGCGGGCAGTGATGGACTTTTGCATCTGCGGATCGAAGAAGCGCAGGGCGTTCCGGCCTGAGGTCTTGGCTTGGTACATCGCAATGTCGGCCTGCTTTAATAACTCGTCTGTGGCGTGTTCGTGACTGTTGAACAGGGCGGCGCCGATACTGGGTGTGCTGTAGTATTCGTGTTTGGCAAGCTGGTAAGGTTGGTTCAGGATAGCGAGAATGTTCTCGCCGACAGTTTCAGTTTGGGCTGCGGCTTCAACGGCTTGATCGCTCAAATCTTCGAGCATCACCACGAATTCATCGCCGCCCAAACGGGCAACGGTATCGCTTTCGCGCACGCTTGAACTCAAGCGTTCGGCAACCTGTTCCAGCAGTAAATCGCCCATGTCATGGCCGAGGGTATCGTTGAGCGTCTTGAAATTGTCCAGGTCGATAAACAGCAATGCGCCTAAGCGGCCGCTACGATGACTTGAGGCCAAGGCCAGGTCTAATCGATCCAGCAACAGGCGCCGGTTAGGAAGGCCGGTCAGGGGATCGTAGAACGCCAGGCGCTGTATTTCATTTTCAGCGGCCTTGTTAAGGGTGATGTCGACAAGCGTTGCGACATAATTGGTAACAATGCCGCCCTCGTTTTTTACCGCGGTGATGATCAGGTACTCCGGATAAACTTCGCCGTTTTTGCGCTGGTTCCAGATTTCGCCTTCCCAGTTGCCGGTGTTCTTGAGGATTTTACTCATAGCCTGATAAAACGCCTCGTCCTGGAGGCCTGATTGGAACAAGCGTGGACTCTTGCCGATGACTTCCTCTGCGCTATAGCCGGTGATACGGGTAAAGGCGCGGTTCACCCGAAGGATAATCTTGTCGGCATCGGTGACCAGTATGCCTTCCTGCGATTCAAAGGCGGTGGCGGCAATGCGCAGTTCCGTTTCCGCCTGCTTGCGTTCGGTAATGTCGCGGACCGTTGCCTGGAGCACCGGATTGCCGTTCAATTTCATCGCGCTAAGCAGCACCTCGGCAGGAAAATTCTCGCCGATGTCGGCGCGCTTGTGTAACCATTCGAAACGGAGGCTGCCTTTTTTTATCGCGGTAGCGATCCGCTGCTCGGCCAGTATCGATGAACTGGTGCCGCAAGGCTGGGTTGGCGGGGATAGGTCGGTAGGATGCTTGGAGCAGAACTCCTCCAATGTCGCGCAGCCGAAAAGCGTTAGTGTTGCCTGGTTGCAATCGAAAAAACCGTTTTCGTCCAGCAGCATTACCGCATCGCTGGTCGAATCGTAGAGCGTGCGGAACTTCGATTCGGAGCGCTGTAAAGACTCTTCCGAATGTTTGCGATTGCTGATGTCGGTGTGGGTGCCGATTATCCGCGACGGTTGTCCATTCGCATCGCGGCTGACCAACTTGCTGCGGGCCAATATCCATTTCCAGGAGCCGTCCTTGCAACGGATGCGGTATTCGGCGACGAAGAACGGTTGGTCGTCGGCGAAATAGGCCCGGATAGCGGATAACGCGCGTTTCTTATCATTGGGATGGATATGTTCTAACCATGCCGTTCCGGTATCCGGAAATTCATCTTCGCTATAGCCGAGCATTTCTTTCCAGCGTTTGGAGAATAAAGCCTCATCGGTCTGGGGACTCCAATCCCATACGCCGTCTCCCGAGCCTTCCAGCGCGAATTTCCAGCGTTCTTCGCTATCGCGAAGTTGCTTTGTTATTTCCCGGTTATGTGAAATAGCGGCCAGGGCTAATGCCGCCAAAGCCAGGAAGACCGTAGTAAGGGCAATGAAAAGGACAAGGCTGTCGGTGGTAAAACCGGTAGCGGGCAATTTGGCTGCGTCGCCGCGCACGAAATAGGCGGCGGACATGGCGGTGTAATGCGTGCCGGATACCGCGCCGCCCATGATCACGGCGACCAAGGCATTACAGCGTTGGTTCAGGCAGATTACATCGCTTTTTACCCGTAATGCGAGATAGGACAGCGCGACGGCTACGATAATCGATAGTGCGAACAAGGCGGGGTCGTAACGCACGATCCCCTCCAGTTGCATGGCGGCCATGCCGGTATAGTGCATGAGTCCGATGCCGGAACCGAGCAAGACGCTGCCGGCCCGCAGCGACAGGCGTTTTGTGCCGCGATGGCGGATCACGTCCAGCGCAACGCCGCCGGCCAAGATGCTCGGAAGCATTGACAGCAGCGTAATGAGCGGATTGTAGTGAATGCCGCAAGGCAAGCCCAACGCCAACATACCGATAAAATGCATCGACCAGATGCCGACGCCCAACGTGAACGCGCTGATCATCGCCCAAATCAGTTTATCTACGGCGTCATGCAGATGTTCGATACGCATCGAAGCGTTTAGTGCCGCATAAGAGGCAAGAATGGCGAGAAGAACGGAGACAATGACCCATGCCGGGTTATAGGAACCGGGGTAAATGAGGTTCGCATCAGGCGGCGCCGGCAGGAAGTGGAGGGTGTTAATCATGGATTGGCGATTGCCGGCGATAGCTGATCGGCGGTCATATTAAAGGTAAACGTAATGCCCTGCCTGATTACAGGCGAAGCGGATGCGCAGGGCATGAAATCATTGAACGGACCGCTGGGATTTTTTCGCAATTCATTGAGGTAAAAGGCTTTTTTTTCAATTACCATCGGCAATAGTTTATTGGGACGCGGACATATCATGAAGTGGATGATTCAGTTGAAGTAGGCGTGTAAATAAGTTTATCGGTCAATTCCGTATGACTTGGAAGCTTGTAGTTTACTTCCTCGTGTGAATGTAAAAGCTAACCCGGATACTAACTCAACAATGCAAATGCAACAAGGCAAAGATGTATTGCTTGAATTGCAAAAACGCTATGGCGGCGTCAGTCAGGTAAAATGAAGGCGGTAAAGTTCTTTCTTGTCGATTAAAGCAATAGATCAATCATTAAGCGGCATTGGCTTAAATCCGAGGAAAGAGTAAAGATTGGCTTGAATAAGGTTGCCGGATGATAGAGACGAAACTTCGCGAATATGAAAATTTTCACATTGTGTTATGGCTTTTAAAAGATACCTGTTGGTTGATGGAATGGCGGCTTGAAGGTGTTTTCATGATCATGCCGACGGTTGCGGCGGCATTTCATATTACTTGGTTGGGGCGAAAGAACATCTCAAACCTGTTTCATAATTTGGCCGTCAGCAGCTGGATATGCGGTAATGCGGTTTGGATGATCGGGGAGTTCTTTTTCAATGACAGCTTTAGGCCGTTTGCCAAGGTATTTTTCTGTGTCGGCGTTGTGTTTCTTGCGGTGTATTATTTTGGCGTGTTGCCGAAAGAGAAGCGCGCACGATGATGAAAAACGACGTTTTATCGTTCCTATGCCGGAGCGTCACTGCCATTAAGTTAAGGGGGGACGGGCGTAGGCCGGAATAAGCCAGTCCGCGCGTTAAGCGCAGGACTGGTGTTTCCGGCGCTCCGATTGCCGGAAACATCCGCCCTTGCTGGCGCCGGGCGGACTTATTCCGGCCTACATTCTGGAGCGTCCCGAACTGTAACGATAAACTCTACGAGCGATGCACCCAATCCGCTCCCAGCGTTCCTTGCAGCTGTTCCAGATAAGCCGGATCGTTGATCTCGGCCAGCATGCGTTCCGTCTCTTCGAGTTTTTGGTTCAATTCGGCGCGGCCGGCCGAATCGTTGTGCAATTGCTGCCGGATATAAGCTTTATGTTGCCGCCAAAGCTCACTGTCGCGCTGCTGTTTGATTTCAAGGCGCTGTTGATACCAGTCGCTTTGCAACAAATAGTCGCGGGTGAACATGCCGCGAATAGCCGGGTCACTCACGGTTTTACCTTCATAGCGGCCGTCGGCCATGATGTATAGCAGCGCTTTCAGCGGTGGACAGGCGTCATCGATGGAACCGTCCTGAATATACAGTTGCGCTACCCGTTGTTGCGCTTCATAGACATTGTCGATGCCGTCGACATAGCTGGACATATCCTGGGTTTCCGGTTTCAACATAGCGTCGTCGAATACCGCGGTCGGGTAATCGAACATTTTGCCGAAATTGGTATGCACAAAGCGTTCGGTAATGCGGTAGCCCAAGCGGCTTTGGAATACGGTACGGCCTTGGTATTCGAAATCCTCCAGTTTTTCCAGTTGTCCTTTTGCAATCAAATACTGCGGATCGCGCTCGGCGACCGGCAAGCGCGACCAGATTTCAGGGATCAGCAAGCTGATGTCATGATCGATGCGGCGTTGGGAGCCTATGTAACCCGCGGCCGTGGAATAACCGTCGTAGCCGCACAGGATGAACGAAACCAACGCGGTATTCAGGTCGGCGGTGGCCGATACCGCATTGAACGGGCCTTTGGTCAGCGCGCCTTCGGAACCTGCGCCGGTAGTGGACGGCGATTTCCCGGTTAGGCTGCAAATAAAATCCATGAATAGCTCAGGCAGTTCCTGGTAATGGATCGGATTGTAGATAGCCAGTGGCCGGATGCCGGATTCCAAGTCGGCAGGGTTGTTGCGGCGTCCGGTCAATACTTCGTTAACCGGGAAATAAACGGTCTGGTCGGCATTAAGGCCGCGCGCCAAACGGGTGGACAGCTCGGCAATATAGCGCATTTTTGGGTTGGCTATATCGGGGCGAAGTTGCAGGTAACGGACGTTCTGGCTGGGTTTGCCGTCGACCAGCCTGGGATGCGCCGACGATACGAAGTACTCGCCGTCTTTGCCTTGAGTTGCCTGGCGGATCACGTTTTGCATAGGCTCGCTGAACTCGTCGAAGTGGATCACGTCTTCGAGAAACTCGCGGGCGTCTTGCGCGGTCAGCGGCTGGAAGTTGGAGATAAAATTGTCGGTGCGCGAGAAATCCAGTTCGGTTTGTAAATCGGTGCCGCGGTGAATCGCGTCGTCCGGCCGTTGGAAGAAGCTTTTTTCGCAGTTCTCGACCAGTTTGACGCTGGGATTTTTATAATCGGGATTCAGCCCGGTCAGGTAACGCACCGGCACGACGGTGGACGCGGAAATATCGTCTTCCAGCTGGACTTTGGCCGAGGCGATAAAATCCTGGCGCAGTTTGAATACCCGCCAGGCGCCTTTTTCATCAAAACCCACACGTAGATAGCTGGCGATCAGCTTGCGGCCCTGGAATTTCAGTTCGTTGCCGGGGTGGCTGTTGACCATGTCGACGGAGAAATGCTTTCTCCAGTCCGAGCCCCATTCTTCTTTATAAAAACGTTTGATCATCAGTGCTACGGCCAAGATATGCCGGGGAATAGTTGCCAGCCATTGGTTATGGGCATCCGAATATTGGGTTGCGGACGGAGTCAATAGTTTGATGACAGAACCCAGGGTGCGTTCATTGCTGAGCAGGGGCCGTTGGTCGACGTTATGCAGGGCCGGGTCGCGGAAGCGGGTGGAGTAATCGCGCTCGAATATTTCGGTGACTATATCCATGTCTTTATCGAAATTGTCGACAAAAACGGGGCCGGAAATGATCGCGCCGGCAATCGATTTGGAAATCTCCGATTTGCCGCCGCCGGATACGGTGCTCGGTTTATGGCAGAAGGTGCCTTCCTGGTGGGTGCCTATCAGGCGCCAGCTGGGCGCGGTAGGGTGGCGCTCCATGTGGATTTTAAAACCGTTGGGATAGATATAAGTGTTGCCGAACAGTAGTTTTTGCGTGTAAGTCTGCCGGTTATGCGTCCAGCTGACTTGTTGCTGCTGGATGTTGAATTTTGCCGAATTAGGGATGTAAACGATGTCCGGGTAGTTTTTGTCGACAGCGTAACCTTCGTCTTTAGGTTCTATGACCGGTGCCAGTTGCCGGCAGACTTGATCGAAAGAATAATGCTCGCCGATATAAGAAGCGTGCGGCAAAAAGATCTCGCCCAGGATGACTCTCGGGAAGGCCAGCGCACCGCCCGAATGCTCTTCTTCAGCGCCGCCGTACAAGTTGGCTGAATAGCTGATCTGGGATTTGATTTCTTTTTTGCTGTAGCCGAAATAGTTGTCGGCAATAATCGTGACAATGACGCCTTTCATGTTGCGGCATACCAATTTAAAGGGTTGGCCGTTGTTGTACAGTTCATCTTCATTTTGCCAGCACATGCCGTCTTTGCGTTGACGCTCGGTCGCATTGTCGAAATGGGGCAGGCCGAGATCTTTTTTCCGGCAATGAACCAGGTGCGAAGCGAGAATGATGCAGCCGGTATGGCCGGTCCAATGTTCAATATCCAGCGCGGCATCGTTTTCGGGCAGGAACGGGTCGCCTGCGTTGTCGAAAATCGATTCGATAAAATCCAGGTTGGCGACCAGTCCGCCGGGTGAGAAAAACCGGACTTCCATGGTTTTGACCGGCATCGAGGCGGAAATTTCCGGGCATACGATAGGCCTGTGCAGTGACGATACCCACAGTTTTGCGCCGTTTTGTTGGGCGCTGGTAAAAGGCAGGCTCAACAGGTCGTCGGGCGGCGTCAGCGCGGCCTGGAGCAAGGCCGCGTAAGCGATGACCGGCACTTCGCTTTTATCGGCCGGAACCGGAAGGCCGCCGGCGGCAATGTGGAACACGCCTTTGGTGGTGCGCCGGTCGTTTTTCGGGTTGTGCAATACGCCTTGTTGTATCCGGTACGAATCGACATAGGCCGAATGAAATTCGTTATGTTGGAAGGGCAGGGATAATTCTCTCGCCAGTCCTTTTTGTTCCAGGATGAACGTTTCCCCCGGCAAACTGACTGTTTCGTCTATGCCGTTTTCAGTCAAGTAACTGTTCAGGAAATCCTGGATGCGCTGATCGGCCGGGCAACGGTATTTGGCCAACGCCAGCAGGCGGCGTTGTTGGGAGTAGTTTTTTAATAAGCCGCCGGCAATTTTGAGGTATTGCGGATCGTTTTCCACTTCGCAAGTCGGCTGGCCGAGCGCCGCCAGTTGCAGGTTGATGTGTTGCAGTTCTTCAAGCCGGTTTGGTTTGGCGGGGTGTTGGGATTGATTGATAAATGAGTTCATGCGTGCTGATTCCGGCGGTCTTGGCGGCTAGGGTTTATTGTTATTATTAATCTCTCTGTGCAACAGAGAGGGCCAGATAAGTTTTTATTGTATCAGCTAGTCAGGAATAAAATTCCTCAAACTTTTCGATGAAAATAGCCAGTTGATCGCCGGGTAAATGATTGATGCCTGCCGCGGCTTTGCGTCCGCCGCCGCTTGGAAAGGCTGAACATAGTTCGTCTGCGCCGGTTTTATTGGTTAGCGGCGCCCTGACGCTCACTTGGTAATCGTTGTCTTTGTTAAGGGTGATGACCGCATGGGCTCTGTTTGGATGACGGTTGGCGAGAAAATTCCCGAATACGCCGCTCACGCGTCTGGCCCAGCCGGTATCGGGCAGGATGAATACGGCGGCTGCATCGCTTTGGTATTCCGGGTTAAGGTGCCGGGCATTGGCCATGTCTTCCTCATAGCCCTGTTTCAGCTGCATAAAAATGTCAGGGTTGCCGTTGATGAAGTCGAAAGGCGACGGGAAGCCCGCCATTTCCCGATACAGTTTATCCGGGGCGAAATGCAGGTCGGTAATGCAGCTGCCGTAGCCGTTATAGTTGATGTAGATGCCCAGGTTTTTTAGGGTTTCGAGTTCCGAGGGGCTTAGCTTGAGAGGGTCGGCCAGTTGTTCGGCGCTATGATTCAGGTTGTCGCCAAAGGCCGCTGTAACTGCCCATAACGGGTATTTGCCATGCAGGTATTGATTGACCAGCAGGCTGGTGCAGGTCGAGCTGTCGGTATTGATCAGCGTTTTTAGGTGGGGATGTTGCGGAATATCGCCGGGCTGGTGATGATCGACATAAAAAATATGGACTCCAAGGTTTAAAAACTCATCAACTTTGGCGCTGTTTTTTTGCAGGGAAATATCCAGCACGGTGACGTGGTCGCCTGGGCTTACGGTCAATTTATCCAGTAATTGTATGTCGCGCTTGATGCCGGTAATGAGCTGCGATGCCAGCGGCCGGTCCAGGCGCAATTGGATTAGTGCGCAAATGCCGTCGGCATCGCCATTGAAGACGTCGAAATGCATGATTTATTCCCGCTTATGTACATTAGATAAAAGATGGAACACGGATGATACGGATTTTTTCGGATAAGCACTGATAAAGCTTAAGCCTTTGATAGTGCATGACATCAATTATTAACCGATGTTATGCATTATCCACGAAAGGTGGTGTGTAGGGCGTGCCGTGCGCGCCTTGAGATCGATAGGCGCGCACGGCACGCCCTACAGCCGGAACCGCCTACTTTTGGCATTATTCTCGTATCGGCAAAATGTTTCGATCGAGCAATAGAGATATGACCAGTTGCACGCTTTGTTCGAGCGTAAGCCGGCTGGTGTCGATTTTTAAGTCCGGGTTTTCCGGTTCTTCGTAAGGCGATGAGATGCCGGTAAAGTTTTTTATTTCGCCTAGCCGTGCTTTTTTATACAGCCCTTTGACATCCCTCTGTTCGCAAACATTTAACGGGCAAAAACAGTGAATTTCAATAAAGTCGCCGTGCGGCATCAGGCTTCTTGCCGTGGCGCGCTCCGCTTTAAACGGCGAGATAAAAGCGGTCAATGTGATAACGCCCGCCTCGAGCAACAGATTGGCGGTTTCGCCGATCCGGCGGATGTTTTCCTTGCGGTCTCGATCGCTAAAGCCAAGGTCGCTGCACAAGCCGTGACGCATGTTATCGCCGTCCAACACAAAAGTATTCAAGCCGCGCCGATGCAAGTGTTCTTCTACCGCGTGGGCCAGTGTCGATTTGCCGGAACCGGATAGCCCGGTAAACCAGAGAACTACCGATTTATGGGCGTTTTTTTGTTCGCGGCGTTGCCGGGTGACGGTAGCGTGGTGCCATACGGTGTTCGGGCTTTTGTCGGGCTGCTTGTTCACGGCTAATTTCAAGGGCTATTACATGCCGGTTTGTTTGGTAATGGTTGGCAAAGGAAATGGCAGCGATTTGTCGCATTTGTCCTCGGTATACCGGGTTATAAACTCGGAAGTAGGCATGCAGGCTAGGGTTGGCGATGCTGTCGAGCATTTTAACTGGAGTTTTTTAGATTCGGTTGCCGGATCGAGAAGGTCGATAGTCGCCCAACCGTCACCGCTTGGGCAGTCTTTCGAGATGAATGAGTCGCCGCGGGATTTAATTTTCAGCGTTGGCGCATAGGCATCCCGATAGGTTTCTGCGTTGAGTTTACTGTTAGCGATTGCCGTGGCGCGTTGCGCTTCCAGTTTTTCGAATGAGACTTCTCCAATGCTAATATCGCAAGCGGATACCAGCAGCGCCAGACACGGAATAATTAGAATTAATGTGTTTTTCATGTTTTTTTTGCGTTATAAAAAACCGGCAAACCACCGGCGAGTTCCTATGACTTAGTGTTTATGGCGTCCTGTTAACATTCGGCTACGGCTTGGTCTGTAAAAAAAGCTCCAGTTCCTGCAAGCGCTCCGGTGTGCCGATATCCATCCAGAAGCCATCCATTTTTTGCCCTGAAACCCGGCCGCTTGCAATAGCTTGGCGTAATAAAGGACCTAGCTTACTTGGCCCGGCAGGTATATTTTTAAATAATTCAGGACGATACAGTCCAATACCGCTGAAGGTGAATTGCTCTGCGACGTTGGCAACGACCAATCCGGTCTTATCCAGGCCGAAGTCGCCCTCCGGATGATGGGCTGGGTTATCGACCAGAATCAGGTGGGCTAAATCGACGGGCCGGTCTTTGAGCGTGGCAAAAGGAAAGTCTGTGGCTATATCGCCATTGACCACCAAAAACGCCTCGTCGCCTAATAAATGCAGCGCGTTGATAATGCCGCCCGCGGTTTCCAGCGCTTGTTCGCCTTCGGAGGAATAGCTGATGTTCGCACCCAGCCGATTGCCGTTGCCGAGCCGGTCTTCTATTTGCGCGCCCAGATGGGCATGGTTGATGACTATGTCATTAAAACCGGCCGCGACCAGCTGTTCGATGGTATGCTGGATCAGCGGTTTGCCTGCGGCCAAAAGCAAGGGCTTGGGGGTGCGGTCCGTTAGCGGGCGCATTCTTTCGCCGCGGCCTGCGGCTAAAATCATTGCTTTCATTTTTTGACTACGCTCAGGACAGGCAGCACTTGTTCATGTAGAAAGTTACTGAATTCGGCAAGTTCAGGGTAAGCCGCGCAAACGGTGGTGACATAGTTCAGCGTGCGCGGGATGTCGTCAAGGTAATTGGATTTGCCGTCTCTCAAGTGCAGGCGGGAAAAAATGCCGATGGCTTTAAGGTGGCGTTGCAGTCCCATCAGGTCGAACCAGCGTTTAAACTGGACCGGGCTGCAATCAATGAGGCCTGCCTGTTGGAGCCGCTCAAAATAATTAAGTGTCCATTGTTCAACCTGATGTTCGGGCCAGGCGATATAGCAATCGCGCAATAATGACACCAGGTCGTAGGTAACCGGACCGATGACGGCGTCCTGGAAATCGATAACTCCGGGTGAATCGCAGTCCAAAACCATCAAGTTGCGGGAATGATAATCCCGGTGCACGCAGACGCGAGGCTGCTCCAGGGCCGATGCGGTAAGAAGGGTGCGGACTGTTTCCCAGACGGTTCCGGGAATTGAAATGTCCAGTAATTGGCCTAAAAACCATTCGTCGAAAATAGCCAGTTCCCTGTGCAGCAGGGCTTCGTCATAGCTGGGCAGGCCGGAGTTTTGCACAGGAGTTTGGGTTTGCAGTTTGAATAAGCTGTCGAAAGCGCTTTGGTATAAATCGGCGGCCGTGGCTTCATTAAGCCGGTCAAGAAAACACTGGCTGCCGAAGTCTTCCAGCAATAAAAATCCGTCCGTCAGGTTCTGTTGGAAAATAGTCGGGACGTTGATTTGGGATTGTGCCAGCAGCTTGGCGACTCTAATAAAAGGTTCGATGTTTTCTTTGGCCGGCGGAGCATCCATGACAATAAACTGCTGTCCTGATGTCTTGACTCTAAAGTAACGGCGAAAACTGGCGTCGCTGGAAGCGGGTTCGCAATGGGTGACGATAAGCAGCAGATCATGCTCAAGCCAGTCGAACATGGATATTGTTCTGAAATCTTCGGGCATCATGATGTTTAGGATAGATTAGTATAATGCTGTCGTAGTGGGGTAAAATAAGCGTCCGGCATTCTATTCGATTTCTGATCTATCACGCCACTAAACTTATACCATCTATGCGCCGCCGTTTATTTCTGTTTTTCTTGCCCTATATTTATGCGCCTATTAGCGTCGCCAATGAAGCCCTTTGGAATTGTTCACAAAATAAAGACAGTGGAGAGTGGGTTTGCGTAGGTGAAAAGAAAACGGTAGATAAAGCCGATACGGCAAAGCCGCCGGCGAGTACCGAGGCGGTTAGGGATGTGCAGCCCGCGCCTGCCAAGGCCATTGAAAATACCCAGCCGGCAACGGCAGAGTCAAGGACTGCAAATACGGCAAAAATTCCTGCCGGTGCCGAAACCGTCAATAAAGACATGCAGCCATCGCCCGCCGAGGCTGTAGAAAAAACGGTAGCGGAGCCTGAACGCGTCGAACCCCGGATAAGCCCGGCTAAGAATGCTGAATCGGAATCCGCTGCGTCCCTGCCGCCAGTCAATGCTAAGTCCGATAAAGACAAGCCGCAAGTTACCGTAGAGTCTAAGCCGGCCGATTCCGGCGTCAAAAAAACACCGCAAACTGAAGCCAATCGGCCAGGCTGGAGCTGTGACGCCAAGGGGGCGGATAACAACTGGAATTGTAAGTTGGTCGGCGCCGACCCGAAAGGGCAGGCGCGGACTATTGAAACCTATGAACCCGGCCTAAGTTTACTCAGTCCTGCGTTTGACCATGATGAAGAGCAAACCTTCAGCAATCTTAGGGCGCAATTGAAATATGATCCCTGGCAGAGCTGTACAGCTCCCAGAGGCAAAAGGCCCAGCTTTGTATCTGAAAAAGATTTAAGGGAGGCATCGCCGCTGGATATTAATTCCGACTATGCGGAAATATTCGATAATGAAATGTACAGTTACGAGGGCGATGTTGAAATGACTCGAGCGGACCAGCATTCCGTTTCTCGTAAGGCGGCTTACGATACTGTTTCGGGAACGCTGGATTTACAGGGAAGTGTCTATTACAACGACGATGAATTGGCATTGCACAGTGAGTCGGCGTCCCTTAACTTAACTTCCGATCAAGCCAGATTGAGGGATGCCCTGTTTATTTCTCCGGCCACGCCGCTTAGAGGCCGGGCGAAGACAATTTACCGGGAAAGCAGTTCTTTCTCTCGCTATAAAACGGTTGCTTATACCAGTTGCCGTCCGGGCAACCAGGATTGGGTCGTGCATGCGAGCGAGTTGAAGATGAACAAGGTTAGCGGTCAAGGCGCGGCTAAAAATGCCTGGGTTGAGTTTAAAGGAACGCCGGTGTTTTATTCGCCTTATCTTTCTTTTCCTATAGACGACAGGCGGCTTTCCGGTTTTCTCTCGCCTTCTTTGGGTCACACGCAACGGGCCGGGATTACCTTCTCGATGCCTTATTATTGGAATATAGCGCCTAATTACGATGCAACCATATCGCCGCGTTATCTTTCAAGCAGGGGCGTCATATTAGGGGGCGATTTCCGCTACTTGACGGAAATGTCGAAAGGAAGGGCTGATATGGAGTTTATGCCTAACGACAGCCTGCTCAAGCAATCCCGTTATTTGATCGGGTTTAAGGATAACACTCAATTTACGCCTCATATCAGTTCAAGCCTGGATTTGAACAAGGTGTCGGATAAAACTTATTTTGCCGATCTGGGTAACGCATTAAGTACGTCCGTATACAGCAGTTATCTTATAAGTAAAGGCAGTCTAAATTATGTGAACCAAGGCATTTCGCTAATAGGCGCCGCGACAAGTTATGAATCGATCGACCAGGCAATAACCAATGCGGGATTACCGTACCGGACGCTGCCGAGGGTTAATTTGAATTTGAACCATGCTTTCAATTCCATGCCGTTGAATGCGGCGCTGGATTCGGAATACGTGTATTTTCAACATAGTACATTGGTGAATGGGCAACGCGTCAATGTTAAGCCGTCAGTCAGTTTTCCCTTGCAAAATAGTAGCGCTTTCATAACACCCAAGTTTTCCGTGCAGAACACGCAGTATGCGTTAAGTGCCCCGCAACCCGGCGTTTTATCGGGTTCAAACAGCCTATCGAGAACGGTGCCGATTTTTTCTACCGATACCGGGCTTTATCTGGAAAAGGACGTTAATTTCGGCAATAGAACTTATCTGCATACGCTTGAGCCCAAATTGTTTTATCTCTACATTCCGAGGATAAACCAGGACGCTATACCCGTTTTCGATAGCGGGGTAACCGATTTTTCATTTAACAGTATGTTTTTGGAAAACCGTTTTAGCAGCGTGGATAGGGTACAAGATGCTAACCAGTTAACAGCGGCCTTAACAACGCGTTTGGTCGACAATAAATCAGGCGTGGAAAAATTAAAGTTTAGCGTCGGCCAGATTGCCTATTTTCAAGATAGAAAGGTTAATTTGCCAAATTATCAAGAAACTTTGCCGGGCTATTTTCCGGATACCGATAGGTTTTCAAATTTAGTTACCGAACTTAATACGAAGTTGACAGACCATATGTCGTTAACCGGCGGGACTCAATGGAACCCTCATCTGAATAGGCTTGTCCGGCATAATGCCGGACTGCATTACCAGAGTGGCCCTGGCGAGATCGTTAATCTCGGTTATCGTTATAGAAAAAATATAATTTACCCGGATCTTTCGGGATTAAGGCCTTATGACATTATTAATACGGACGTTTCCTTCCATTGGCCTGTTTATAATGACTGGTCGGCAGTTGGACGATGGAGTTATTCGCTGCTGAACAACAACACCCAGGAAAGCTTTTTGGGCGTGGAAAAAGAAAATTGTTGCTGGCGTTTCCGTGTTATTGCACGACGCTGGATTAGTGGCATTGGCGTTAATCTGGATCCAAATAATCCGAATGCGCCTGTTGCACTCAATGTCACAACGTTACCCCAGACGGGGGTGTTTTTTCAGGTTGAACTTAAAGGCTTGACCAATATCGGGACAAAACTGGAGCAGTTTTTTGAGAAGCAAATTTACGGTTATCAGGCGCCAAAAGATGAGTAAGCAAGAAAACATCAAAAAAATCATTGTAGCCTTGCTATGGTGTAATTTATTGTTCAGTAGCTTTTTAGTGCGTGCTGAGGTTCTTGATACCATTATCGCTGTCGTTGAAGATGACGTTATCCTTGAGCGGGAGTTACAAAGAGAAGTGGCTGCCATTGAGCAAAGAATGCAGCAAAGCAACGCCTCGCTTCCGCCTACTTATGTGTTACGTAAACAAGTGCTGGAAAAGATGATTATCGATAAACTCCAGCGCCAGTTAGCGGAAAAAGCCGGGATTACTGTCAGCGAAGAGCAGCTTAACAGTTCGGCCGCGGATATAGCCCGAAGAAATAATATGGATGTTGAGCAATTCAGGGAAGAACTGGAAAGACAGGGCATTAGTTATCAGAGCTTCCTGGATAATATGCGTAATGAAATTATCGTTAATCAATTACGCGGCAGGGAAATAGGCGGGCGTATTAAGGTAACCGACCGGGAAGTTGAGCACTACATGGAAACCCAGGATAAAATCGGCGAAGAGTCCACGCAGTATCATTTAGGTCATATTTTAATTGCAGTTAAAGAAGGCGCATCGTCGACGGAAATACAAAAAGCGATGAGCAAAGCCGAGAATATCGTCAGGAATCTACGCGGAGGACAAGATTTCAGCCAAACGGCAATAAGCGATTCGGATGATGCAAACGCCCTGAAAGGCGGCGATCTAGGCTGGCGCACCCTAAGTGAAGTGCCGACCTTGTTTGTTAATGAGATCAATCGGATGAGGCAAGGCGAGGTATCCGACCCGATACGCAGCCCGAGCGGTTTTCATATCATTAAAATGCTGGAATTGAAAGGCGTGGATAATCATATGATTATAAAAACCAAGGTTCGGCATATTTTAATTAAAACCAATGAGTTGGTTGACGATGCCGAGGCCAATAAACGCCTGCTGGCATTAAAAACCCGTATTGCCGATGGCGATGACTTTGCCGCCTTGGCTAGAGCTCACTCTGACGATAAGGGCTCCGCATTGAAAGGCGGCTCGCTTGACTGGGTAAGCCCCGGCGATTTGGTTAAGCCGTTTGAAGAAGCGATGACAAAACTCGGTATCAACGAAATAAGCGATCCCGTTCAGACCCAGTTCGGTTGGCACATCATTCAGGTCTTAGGCCGGGAAAACAAGGACGATAGCAGCGAGTTTAAAAAGAACCTGGTCAGGGACGCTATCCGTAAGCGGAAAATTGAAGAAGAAACAGAGCTTTGGGTGCGCAGATTGCGCGACGAGGCTTTTGTGGAAATTTATCAGAACAGACTCTGAAGCCATAACGCGGCTAAGCCATCAAGATCGGGAACGGGATGAACGATAGTCATAGACGCGACTGCCGGAGCGCGGGGCCGGCCGAAGCAGCTGTAGTTCAGCCGGGCATTAAAATGGTCCGCTATCGCCTGGATGTGGGCTGCAAGCATCAGGTTACTTCGGAAGAGCTTAAAAAGGTATTGATCGAAGAGTCCGGCGTCGACAAAAACAATATCAACAATATTAATATCCAAGGCGATTACACGCTTGTTGAGTTGCCCGATGAAATGCCGCAGGACATCTTCCAGCATTTAAAATCGATAGAAATCAAGCAACGTAAACTGGACATAAAACGGGTAAAAGCGCGTAATAAAAAACGCGGCAATAATTATCGCCGGCGTGGCAAGAAGCGTACTGCCGCGCCGGGTAATGGCGGTTCCGGTCAAGTTAGTAAAGATTAAACCCCAACGAAAGGATTGCTACGCATTTCTTCGCCAAAAGTGGACATCGGACCGTGGCCCGGAATAAAAGCGAATTGCCCGCCTAGAGTCCATAGATTATTTTTAATTGAATTAATCAAGGTATTGAAGTTGCCTTTCGGCAAATCGGTTCGGCCGATTGAGCCTTTAAACAGTACATCGCCGACTATGGCTAGTTTTGAGTCGCGGTGGACAAAAACCACGTGCCCCGGTGTATGACCGGGGCAGTGAAAAACATCCACTATTTCTTCGCCAACCTTAATGATATCGCCCTGATTCAGCCAGCGTGACGGGGTAAATGAAGCGCTGGCTGGAAAGCCGAAAGCTTGGCATTGTTCAGGAATCGCATCAAGCAAGAATTGGTCGTCTTGGTGGGGGCCTATAATCGGTATGGAAAGCCGGGACGCCAATTCGGCAGCGCCGCCGATGTGGTCAAGATGCCCGTGAGTGAGCAGGATGAATTCGGGCGACACCTTTTCCCTGTCGATGGTTTTCAGAATTTTGTCAATATCGCCGCCGGGATCGACAATGGCTGCTTTATGGGATTGTTCGCAAATCAGCAAGGAACAGTTCTGCTGGTAAGAAGTAACGGGAATAATACAAAATCGCATAGGTAAGTGAAGACAAAAAAACAAATTTTATCATTAAAAAACCGTAACGATTCGGTAGATAGAAAAATGGAACACGGATGGCACAGATAGTACGGATTTACACGGATTTTTTAGTCCGTTTTGAGCTGGTTCCCAAGCTGGAGCTTCACTGCCTTAAGTTAAGAAAAAAGCTCCCTCTCCTGCTGGAGAGGGTTGGGGTGAGGAGAATAAAAATAAGGAAAAAAACCTTATTAGATCCCCTCATCCTAACCTAATCATGCCGGACTGTCCTGTCCGGCACCCTGCGGGCGAGTGCAAATCCGCTCCCGGCGGATTTGTCCCGGAGGGAGAAGGGACTGTCCATCCTTAACTTAATGGCAGTGAAGCTGGAGCTTGGGAACTGGCGCAAACACGGATGGCACGGATAGGACGGATTTACGTTCGTTTGCGCTTTTAAATCCGTGTTTCTCCGTTTAATCCGTGTCGCCTAGAGGCGCCTACTTTTGGCATCCGTGTTCTATTGAGCATACGCTGAGTAGTTACCAAAAATAGCCGTAAAGCATATAGACTTTCGGCGTGTTAACGACTGATCATTTAACTGTAATGACAAATATTCAATATATAAATACCCCTGACCAGCTGGCTAAGCTGTGTGAACAGATAAAAAAAGAATCTTGGCTGGCTCTTGATACCGAGTTTTTAAGGGAAAAAACCTATTATCCCAAGTTTTGCCTGCTGCAAATTGCGACACCTGAATGGGTGGCTTGTGTCGACCCGATAGCATTACCGTCGTTGGACACTCTTTTTGAAGTGATATACAGCCCATCCATCGTAAAAGTATTTCATTCTTGTAGGCAGGATTTGGAGATTTTTTATCAATTAACCGGAAAAATACCGGCGCCGCTTTTCGATACTCAAATTGCCGCGCCACTGTTAGGTTTTCAAGAGAATCCGGGCTATGCGATGCTGGTTTCCAGTCTGTTAAATGTCAATTTAAACAAGGCGCATACCCGGGCGGATTGGAGCAAGCGGCCGTTGATTGACGCAGAGATCCAATATGCCGCCGATGACGTGATTTATTTATGCAAGATTTATCAAACGATGTTGCAAAAATTAGCCGAACTGGGGCGAGCCGAGTGGTTGGAACGTGACTTTGCCGAGCTGAGCAATCCTGATATGTATCAAGTAAAGCCTGAAAAAGCCTGGCTAAAGATCAAAGGCAAAAACAAACTGACCGGCAGGCAGTTATCGATTGTTCAAACTTTGGCCGAATGGCGGGAAAAAACCGCGCAAACAGAAGACCGGCCGAAGAGCTGGCTGCTGCGTGATGAATTAATTTTCGATATAGCCAAACTGCAACCGGAAACAACGCTTGAGTTAGCTAATGTGCGGGCGATTAATGAGCGCGTGGTTAATCGCTATGGCGCCGAATTATGCCAATTAATTACCGCCGCTAAAAACCGGGCGCCGATACCCTTGCATGAAAAAGGCCGGCCCGCTAAAAAAACTCAGCAACAAGAAGCGATACTGGACATTTTAACGGCGCTAGTCAGAATTCGCGCCGAGGAAAACTCATTAAACCCGGTTATTCTTGCTACCCGCAAAGACTTGGAAGTGTTGTTGTTCGATGACGATGATGAGTGTCCGCTGTTGCACGGCTGGCGTTTCGAAATGGCCGGCAGGGAATTGGTAGGTCTGTTAAAAGGCGAGCTGTTACTTGGAATTGAATCCGACCGGCTGGCTATTATTGAAAAATAAATTCTTGGCCGTATTAGTCGCCTCGCTCGCGGCTTGTAGTGCGACACCACAAAAAGATGTTGCCAGCCTGAGTTCCGGCATCGATACTGCGAATGCAGGCCATTACCGCCAAGCGATCATGCATGAGGAGCAAGCCGAGAAAAAGCTGGAAGAGGCCAATAAAGCTGGCAAATTGGAAAAAAGATCGTTACTGGAACATTAATGACCAGCAAAAAGCCAAAGACGCAGCTCAGGCGGCCGACCATCGGCTGGCGTCGGAAAAAGAAATGTGCCAATGGTTAACACAGGTCCACAGTCAAAACTATCGTTTGGATGAAGCGTCCTCGGCTCAACATACCGCCGTATTTTTCGCCGACGGTAGCGCAACGCCTTATAAATCCGAGGAGCATGAACTTGCTATCTTAGGTAGCTATTTGGCCGATCATCCTGATGTTAATGTTGATGTCACCGCCTCTACCGATACGGTCGGCGGCTCAGCAAGCAATCAAAGCCTATCTGACAGAAGAGCGTCCTATGTCAGAAATATGCTGATCAAGCACGGCGCCAAGGCGGAGCAATTGAATGTAAAAGCAGTGGGTGCGGCAGCAGGACCGGCACACACCCGTAATCAAAATCATCGGGTAGTCTCCATGGTTACCGTTCATCCTAAGTATGCCGATTGCCCCGATTTAAAATAACCATCGTTAAAGTTTCCCTGTAGTCTTATCCTGACTACAGGGAAGCATATAGCTCAGCATTATCCCCAGATAACAATCATCAACTGCCCCAGCCATAAGCGTAAAACAACAGTGAGGCAATAAAGTTAACAACTGTTGTTGTCGGCCATATTCCTAATATTGTGTTTTAACATGCTAAGCTGATGCTTGCTGCGCTTGGTTGTCATATAATGCGCGTTTTAGTTTTGTGATCCCATAAGGAAAATTAATATGAAGAAAATCATTTTGTTTATTTCGGCTTTACTGTTCTTTTTTGCTTCAGTAGCCAATGCTCACGGCCCTGTGCGTCAAAAAGCCGAAGAAAAAATCACCATCAATGCTCCTGCTGCAAAAATTTGGGATATTATCAAGAACTATGGCGATATGTCTTGGCATCCCGGCATTATGAGTACCACAGTTAAAGGCGATAACAGCAAAGGTGCGGTTCGCGTTTTAACCTTGAAAGACGGCAGCACAATTACCGAAGAATTGAAAAAGTACGACGAAGCTAAAATGTCTTACGCTTATAAAATCACTGACATGAGCTCATCTAAAACCATTACTCATGCCGGCGCTGAAGAAAAAGTGCCTGCCTTGCCTGTAAACGACTACGCGGCAAGCATCGAATTAGCCGATAAAGGCGGCAGCACCGAAGTTATCTGGAAAGCAGGCTACTACCGCGCTTACATGAACAACAATCCGCCGGAAGAAATGAACGAAGAAGCCGCTAATACCGCAGTGAAAGCCGTTTTGGAAACAGGCTTGCTTAACCTGAAAAAATTGGCTGAAAAGTAAGGTTTATCAGTGTTCTTATTGAACAATAAGTTTGTAGGTTGGGTTGGGTTAAAGCCTTTTATGTCTTTTAGAGTAAAACCAACCTACACGGCTGTAGCGGTCTGTATCGCTACAGCCTGCTTATCTACACCGCTTGCAGCCCAGCCGTTTGCTTACAGGGACGTAAGCAAGGGGCTTGAGCTGGGAGCGGCGAGCTTCGCCTACATCAGCAATCAATTAGGCGATAGCGTTTCTATTATCGATGCAGCAACCGGCAGCGTCGTCGATACCGTTGCCGTTCCCGGCAAGCCGGCCGGGGTTGCCGTCGCGCCTGACGGCAATAAAGTTTATGTCAGCACGCCGGAAGCCAAAGGTTTCGCCGTTATCGATACAAGAAAACGCGAAGTCACCGCCAAGGTTACCGTCAATGACGGCACGCTGGGTATTGCCGCCGGGCCGGACGGAAAGCGGATTTATGTGGCGGACTGGTATAAGAATACCGTTTCCATTATCGATGCGGACAGCCTGCAAATCATTAAAACCATCGGTGTCGGCGAGTCGCCCTCCGGCTTGGTTGTCAGCCCCGATAACCGCTGGTTATATGTCGCCAACCGGATCAGTAATTCGGTTTCCCGGATCGATTTAAAGACACTGGCCGTTAGCAAGACCGCTCAGGTCGGAACGCACCCGTTCGGGCTCACCATTGATTCTCGAGGCGAACGTATCTACGTCGCCAACGTAAAAAGCGATGACGTCACGGTTGTAGAAACGGCAAGAATGAAGCCGATTGCTACCGTAAAAGTCAATATGTTGCCTTATGCGGCAGCGCTGGCGCTTAACGACAGCCGCCTGCTGGTGACGAATCAGGATGATGGTTCCGTTTCCGTTATCGATACCGAAACCCTAAAAGAAATCGCCCTGATTAGCGTAGGTACCAAGCCCGAAGGTATCAGCACTCATCCTGATGATCGGCATGTTTATGTCGCTAACTGGTTTGACGGCAACGTTTCGGTGATCGACGCCAGAACCCTGAAAGTGATCGATACCGTTAAAACCGGCGAAGGCAGCCGGGCATTCGGGCAGTTCATGGGCAAATAGTCTTTCTAATAGGAGGGCTAAAAATCCTCCTGTTATTTGAACGGTCCCGATACAACACGCGTTACATCCCTCCTCAACAAAGTACCTCTTTAAATGCCGTCACCGAATCAACTTATCGCTCCTCTTCCTTATTTTACAGACAGTGCGGAACTCTTTTCCGTTTATGCCGATAAAGCTTGGGCCGTTTTCCTGGATAGCGGATTTCCCAGCAGCAATCAGGGCCGATACGATATTATCGCGGCCGATCCGGTGTGTACCCTGGTTACGCACGGCGAAATTACCGAGATTAGCTGTAACGGTGTAAGCACAAAATCAACTGAAAACCCGTTTGATTTAGTCAAACAACAGCTTGGCTTGTTTTCAAGTTTTAAGGCAATTGATGATTTACCGTTCAACGGCGGAGCTATCGGCTATTTTTCCTATGATTTAGCCCGTCGGCTGGAAACGCTGCCGGCAATTGCCGAAGATGCGGAACATATCGCCGAAATGGCGGTAGGGATTTACCAATGGGCTGTCATCGTCGATCATCAACTGCAAAGAAGTTACTTAGTCGGCCAATGCGATGAACAAAAACGGCAAGACTTAATTAAACAGTTCAGCCAATTACCGGCAAGGCAGGACGAGCGCGAGTTTAAGGTGGTCAGCGAGATTAAGTCCAACATGGATAGGGATTTCTATATTCGTGCATTTAACCGAATCAAGCATTACCTCAAGGAAGGCGATTGTTATCAAGTGAACCTGACGCAACGGTTTGCTGCCGCTTGCGAAGGCGATCCGTGGCTTGCTTACCGGACCTTGCGCAAACTAAACGCCGCCCCCTTCAGTTGCTATCTGAATTTGCTCGAAGTACAGATTTTAAGCTCATCCCCGGAGCGGTTTTTAAAGCTCACCGATAATGCGGTCGAGACCAAGCCTATTAAAGGAACGCGGCCGAGAAAACCCGATTACGCGGAAGACCGGCAACAAATAAAAAACCTGGAAGCCAGCGTCAAAGACCGGGCCGAAAACCTGATGATCGTCGATTTGCTGCGTAACGACATCGGCAAAACCTGCAAGAGCGGTTCAGTCAAAGTGCCGCTGCTATTCGATGTGGAAAGTTACGCCACCGTACACCATCTGGTCAGCACGGTAACCGGCATACTGGCGGACGATCGGCATGCACTGGATTTGTTAAAAAGCTGCTTTCCGGGCGGATCGATTACCGGCGCGCCGAAGATCCGGGCCATGGAAATCATCGAAGAACTCGAACCCAACCGGCGCGGCGTGTATTGCGGTGCTATCGGTTACATCGGTTTCAACGGCAATATGGACACCAATATTGCAATCAGGACGCTGGTGCATTCGGAAAACACCATCCGATTCTGGGCCGGCGGCGGCATTGTCAACGATTCCGTAGCGGAAGAAGAATACCAGGAAAGTTTCGACAAGGCGGCTGCCATGCTCGATTTGTTGCAGCGGTTTACGGTCGGGTAATGAGCGACTTAGCCGTCACGGATGACAGGGTTATCATTAAGCTGGGCGGCAGTCTGTCTCGTTCGGATACCCTTGTTGACTGCCTGAATGCACTGGAAAAAAACTATCGGGGCAGGGCGGTAGTTATTGTCCCCGGCGGCGGCGCGTTTGCCGATCAGGTCAGGCTGGCGCAACAGCACTGGCAATTTGACGATAGCACCGCGCATCGCATGGCCCTCTTAGCCATGCAGCAAATGGCCTTGATGTTTAACGGGCTTAAACCGGATTTCGCTATTGCCCATACTATCGCGGCGATTCAAGAGACGCTAGACCGGCAAAAAACCGTCATTTGGTCGCCTGATGTTATTGAACTTGATAACGCAGGCATTAAAGCAAGCTGGGATATAACCTCGGATAGCCTAGCGGCATGGCTGGCCAAGACAGTTTCGGCAACCGAACTGATCCTGATAAAGTCAGCCGTTATCGATGCCAGCCTTAACCTGCAACAACTCGCCGAACAAGACATAGTCGATAAAGCGTTTTGCGATTTTGTCGCGAAGGCCGAGTTTAAAATACAGATTCTTAACGCCCAAAACTGGGTGCTGGGATAAGCTCAATTTAGGCTGTCATTCCGGCAGGGATTGCCGGGATCTTAGGTACAGGGAGGCGACAAGCAAATCAAAAGGATTCCCCATGTTAAGTGTCTGGCAAAAAAACTGCGTAAAAATAGCCGAGTGGTTTTCGTTGTGGATAGTGCTCGGTTGTCTATGGGCATGGTGGCAGCCGGAGGCATGGCTATGGTTCCAGCCTTACATCGCCATCGGCCTGGGCGTGATCATGCTAGGCATGGGGCTGACCCTGCGATTGTCCGACTTTTCTGAAGTGTTCCGTATGCCGAAGATCATTGCCGTCGGCGTATTGGCGCAGTTTGTCATCATGCCGTTGTCGGCCTATTTTTGGGCAAAAGTGCTGGATCTGGAAGCGAGCCTGGCGATAGGGCTGATCCTGGTCGGCTCTTGCCCCGGCGGCACCGCATCCAATGTAATCACTTACTTGGCCCGCGCCAATGTAGCCTTGAGCGTACTGCTGACGATGTGCTCTACCTTCGTTGCCGTAGTGATGACGCCGTTGCTGACCGAATGGCTGGCGGGCACCTACTTGCCGGTTGACGGTTGGGGCTTGTTCCGTTCGATGGTTCTGGTGGTTTTGATACCGTTAATAGCCGGGTTATTGATTAACACCGCGCTGGATCGCATCCGGCAGCATAGACGTCATGTTGTCCGCGCCTCAATAAATGCTATTGGACCTATCGTCAGCGTCGCCGTGATTGTGTTGGTGGTAGCCAGTATCGTGGCCGGCAACAAAACCGCGATTGGGCGGATGGGAGTGAAATTGTTCGGTGCGGTTTTCTTGTTTCACGCTACCGGTTTTGCCTTGGGTTATGTCGCGATGAAATGGTTGGGTTACGGCAAAGCGGAGTGCCGCACCGTATCGATAGAAGTCGGCATGCAAAATAGCGGACTGGGCGCATCGCTGGCTAAAACGCACTTTGCCGACATGGCGATGGCTCCCGTTCCGGCCGCGATTTCGGCGGTATTTCATTGTTTGATCGGTAGCGCGTTGGCGGGGATTTGGGGTAGACGGAAATAAATCGAGATATAAGGTTGGGCGACAGCTTTCCGTAGCCCAACATTAAGTGTCCGGTCATGGCGCGAGTGCGCGAATTCTAAATCCGTTTCCCTATAAGACTTTGAAATATTGGGCTTTATTGCATTTAGCTCAACCTACGAGACTTGGTAATTCGGTGCAGGAAGCTCTGCTTCCTGTTTTGCGAAGCTGGAGTTTCGCATCCCGGATTCCCAATCTGGAGATTGGGAACCCGCGTAAAAATCCGCTTGGATAAAAGACCAAGTGGAGAGGACAATATCACGTTCATGGCGGATTGCTACCGTGAATCAGCCTTTCAGCGTTAATCAATGATTGACGTAATGGTCAAACTCGCAGCAACTTGCCCCTCTCCAACTCTTTCGGATTGGGAGTGGTTAGAGTAAGTTGGCCAGTCGGGGTAGTAGTCATTTGACTGATTACCCCACACGGACCAATTTTCACGTGGCCCGCGTGCGAAGAGCTCAAGATAAGGGCCAGGACTGCACGATTCCACAATATCGTAGAATTCGTCTGGCTTGCGAGAATGTTCTCGCTTTCTAGTTCCAAGGTAATTGACTTGTGTGCGACCGGGTTTCAATGTACGGGCATTTTTACCGCGCACACCGAACAGCACCAGTTCAGTAACATTGCGGAAATAAAATCCTACGCCTCTTCCATCCGAGCCTCCATCCTTGCGGATCTTGTGCCAGACCAAGTTACTTTTATAGGTAAATCCCCAGGATTCTAAAACCTTGATGCCTTCCGGCAACAGTGCGTTAGGAACCCACAAGTACAGATGCGCTGTGTCTGCCGCTAGTCGTCCGACAGGCAGCGCCTTAATCTCTTCTAGGCTCATCGTGCCATAACGCGATAGGCGCTTATGTTCAGGCGCCATTTTTCCAGTTCGATTCTGGAACTGCCACGGGGGATCAGCAAGGATCGTGTAAAACCGCTTATCGCCGTGCATTTTCAGCAGTTCTAGACCTGCCTCGGACATTGCATCAGCTTTTTTGTTCGTCATGTTTGTTCCCAATCTTTAATCAATTTTGGAGTGATACCGAATACCAAAACAGGACAACCACCATGTCGACCGGCGTTTAGTCGGTACAGGAGTTTGCCCATCCAGGTTGTACTGGCACCATATTTTGCTTTTACGGTTTTTCCGATTTCTTCGCCCGCTTTATTGAGCTGAGGCACCTTGTCAAAAACAGGATTTAGCTTTTCGCTACGTGTTATCATGACGCCAGCGCTAACGAGTCCACATTCATGGAACGCTCGGAAAGCATATAAATCACGGTCGAATGTTTGATCTTTCGAGTTCCATTCCAAGTCAAAGGCAACCCGGCTTTTTACATAGTCGATCTTATGACCATCAATGAAATTTTCAATCAGGCGCGGCGTACTTTCAGATCGTTTCACTTTTCTGACTTTTCCGTTTGTCAGGAACTCTTCATCATATTCCTGCATTCTCACCAACAGATCTCCTTGAATACGCGACTCGACCCATCCAGCAGGACGTAAGGTGCGAGAAAATTTCTTCGGCATATCCGATTCGTTCCCTCCTGGTGTCCCAATGTCTCGCTTCGTAATACTGAAGGTGAGTAACGCCTCCTCGATCTCTTTTAGCTCATCAGGAAAGGAGTTAGCCAAGATTGCCGCAGCGTGACGGTAGCTATACACGTCATATAGCGCCCGTACTTTTGCGCTAATGTATCGGTCAACGTCTGCCTGATCATCGGCATTGGGACCGGGGCGGAGTGAAACATCATCTGAGCTGCTTGTTTCTATTTCCTGTTCTTCACCTTCGCTTTCGTTATCCAGTTCTGGATCTTGTCCGTTTTCCATGTAGAGTATTATTAGTCATTGCTTTGCCTCCGTTATAGGCTGGTGGTGGTTAGGCAGGCTCGCCGGTTGCAGCCGGTGCGCCTTGCCGCTTTTTTTATTCTGCGTTAGAGGTTGCTTCCAAGCGCTTTAATCACTGTTCTAGGTCAGCTGCCGCTTTGAGAATATCAAGGTCCAGTTCAGCCAGAAATGGGGTACTGGATTACGCCACTGCTTTATTGTCACTCAAGCCCAGCGGGTCGGGCAACAGCTTTTTAGTTGTCCTACGCAGGTGTTCGATTAAGGAAGGGCCAGAGGTGCGTAGGTTGGCTTGAGTGCAATGAAGTAAACCCGGTGTGGCCCGTTAATCGCGAACAATGGGCTTCATTCCTCAGCCCATCTTACAGATCTAATGCAGTTTAACAGATCGTATCCTTCCCCATCACTCAAAAAACCGCCTCAAATACTCCCCAGTATGCGAAGCCTCGTTCTCGGAAACCTGCTTAGGCGTCCCCTCGGCAACCAGCGTCCCGCCGCCATCGCCGCCTTCCGGCCCCATATCGATAATCCAATCCGCAGTTTTAATCACATCCAGATTATGCTCGATGACGATAACAGTATTGCCGTGATCGCGCAGGGTGTGCAAAACGCCCAACAATTGCTTGATGTCATGGAAATGCAGGCCGGTGGTCGGTTCGTCCAGAATGTACAAGGTTTTGCCGGTATCGCGCTTGGACAGTTCCTTGGCGAGTTTTACCCGCTGCGCTTCGCCGCCGGACAGGGTTGTCGCATTCTGTCCCAAGGTGATGTAGCTCAAGCCGACTTCGACCAAAGTCTGTAATTTACGGGCCAGCACCGGCACCGGGCTGAAAAACGCGGCGGCGTCTTCCACGGTCATGTCCAGCACTTCATTGATGGTTTTGCCTTTGTAGCGAATCTCCAGCGTTTCCCGGTTATAACGTTTGCCTTGGCAACTGTCGCAATTAACGAAAATATCCGGCAGAAAATGCATTTCGACTTTAATCACGCCGTCGCCTTTGCAGGCTTCGCAGCGGCCGCCCTTGACGTTAAAACTGAACCGGCCCGGCGAATAACCGCGCGATCTGGCTTCCGGCGTCGCCGAGAATAATTCGCGTATCGGCGTGAACAGGCCGGTGTACGTGGCCGGATTCGAGCGCGGCGTGCGGCCGATAGGGCTTTGGTCTATATCAACGACTTTATCGAAATGTTCCAGGCCTTCGATTGCATCGCAGGGCGCGGGAATGACGCCGGCACGATTGATTAACCGCGCCGCGTGACAATACAAGGTATCGTTGATCAGCGTCGATTTGCCGGAACCGGAGACGCCGGTAACACAGGTCAGCAAGCCGATAGGGAAGGCGATATCGACATTCTTCAGGTTATTGCCGTGCGCGTTGCGGATCACGATCCGTTTGTCTTTATCGACAGGCGTTAATTTTTCGGGAACGGTAATTTCGATTTCTCCCGATAAATACCGGCCGGTCAGCGACTCTTTGTTGTCGATGATGTCTTGCAGCGAGCCTTGCGCAATGACCTGTCCGCCATGCACGCCGGCGCCGGGGCCAATATCGACAATATGCTGGGCCGCGCGGATCGCATCTTCGTCATGCTCGACCACGATAACGGTATTGCCGAGGTCGCGCAGGCGGAACAAGGTATTCAGCAGGCGTTGGTTGTCGCGTTGGTGCAGGCCTATCGACGGCTCATCCAACACATACATCACGCCGACCAAGCCCGCGCCGATTTGGCTGGCAAGACGGATACGCTGCGCTTCGCCGCCGGACAGCGTGTCCGCGCTGCGATCCAGCGTTAAATAATCGAGGCCGACATTGACTAAAAACTCCAGCCGCTCCTGAATTTCCTTGACGATTTTTACCGCAACTTCGCCGCGTCTGCCGGGCAAGTGCAGATGGGCAAAGAAATCCAGGGATTTGCGGATCGGGAAGCGGGTCAGCTGGTGCAGCGGTAAATCTTCAACAAACACGTTCCTGGCCGACACATTCAGCCTTGCGCCCTCGCAAACGTTACAGGGTTTTTGGGATAAATATTTCGCCAACTCGTCACGGACCAACTGCGAATCGGTCTCGTGGTAACGCCGATCCATATTGGCGACGATGCCTTCAAAACTGTGGCGTCTTTTTTTGACCGATCCGGCTCCGGTCATGAATTTGAATTCAATCGCTTCATGGCCGCTGCCATACAGGATGATGTCCCGGATTTCCTGGGGCAGCTCCGAATACGGCACTTCCGGGTCGAAATTATAGTGCTTGGCCAGCGAGCAGATGATTTGATAGTAATAGGCGTTGCGCCGGTCCCAACCGCGAATCGCGCCGCCGGCCAGACTGATGTCGGGATTATGGATAATCAGTTCGGGGTCGAAATGCTGGCGCACGCCAAGGCCGTCGCAACTGGGGCACGCGCCTTTGGGATTGTTGAACGAGAAGATGCGCGGTTCCAATTCGCTCAGGCTGTAGCCGCAATGAGGGCAGGCGTAGCGTTCGGAAAACATCAGCTCGGTTGCGTCGTCTATGCAGGCGGCGATCGCGATGCCGTCGGCGATGCGCAAAGCGGTCTCAAACGATTCGGATAAGCGCAACGCGATGTCGTCGCGAATTTTGAAACGGTCGACGATGACTTCAATGGTATGTTTCTTTTTTAAATCCAGTGCCGGCGGCTCGTCCAGGTCGTACACGGCGCCGTCGATCCGGGCGCGGATAAAACCTTGGGCGCGCAGGTCGTCAAGCAACTGGATATACTCGCCTTTGCGGTCGTTGACCACCGGCGCCAGCAGCATCCAACGTTGATCTTGGGGTTGCGACAGTACATGGTCAACCATCTGGCTGACGGTTTGCGCTTCCAGCGAGACCTGGTGTTCGGGGCAGCGCGGCGTACCGGCGCGGGCATAAAGCAGTCTTAAATAATCGTAGATTTCGGTGATGGTGCCGACGGTGGAACGCGGGTTGTGCGAAGTGGATTTTTGTTCAATGGAAATGGCCGGGGACAAGCCTTCGATATGATCGACATCGGGCTTTTCCATCATCGACAGAAATTGACGGGCATAAGTAGAGAGCGATTCTACATAGCGCCGTTGGCCTTCGGCATAAATAGTGTCGAAGGCCAGCGATGATTTACCCGAACCGGACAGTCCGGTGATAATAATCAATTGATCCCTGGGCAGGTCAAGATCGATATTTTTCAGGTTATGGGTTCTGGCGCCACGAATGCTGATCGTATCCATTAAATAGTTCCGGAGATTTAAACAACTTTATAATATACGAGCAAAGGCGTATTAACACAAACCACGTAAACACAGGCTAATTTTAAATAATGCTCATCAATACCTTAAATTCATTCGTTTTTAGATACATTCGGTTTATCGAAATGCTCGGCGTGCTGATGCGGATTTTCAGCTTTTCTCTGGTCAGTTGGATGGGGCCGGAAAGTCCGTTTATGTTCGTGTGGATTTTTAACACCACCGATGCAGTGATACTTTCCTGGTGTTCGATACTCAAGAAAGACAGCGCTTATACCTTGTTGAACGTGTTTTGGATTATGGTCGGTATTATCGGCATATTCAGGGCAAGCCATGTTTCATTCATTGATTTTAAATCCGCCTGGGAGCAGTTTTTGGTACAGGTTGCGGCACTGTTTACTTAATCGACGGAAATCAGCGAATTCGTTAAATAAAGCTTGTTATAATGGATGCCATTAAAAATAGTGAGATAAACCACTAGGTTAGTGCGGCTTTACGATTGATTGTAAAGGCCGCTGTTAATAAGTTGAGTTTATTTTCCAATCATTCTGGTTCAAAAAGGAGAAGCTGGTTTTGACAACAATGCAAGACATTACAAGTTCGATGACGCCATCGGAGAAACGCGCCACATGGTCTTTGGCAGGCATTTATGCGCTGCGGATGCTGGGGCTGTTTATGATTTTGCCGGTGCTGTCGTTATTTGCCGAGCAGCTTGAAGGATCGACGCCTGCATTGATCGGTCTGGCGATGAGTATTTACGGCTTGCCCCAGGTTTTGTTGCAAATCCCGTTCGGCCTGTTATCGGACCGTTTCGGCCGCAAGAGAATGATTGTTATCGGCTTGGTGTTGTTTTTTATCGGTAGCGTAATCGCGGCGTTATCGACAACTATTTACGGCGTTTTGGTCGGCAGGGCTTTTCAGGGCGCCGGCGCGGTTTCCGCCGTTATCATGGCTTTGGTCGCCGATTTGACCCAGGAAGTTCATCGCACCAAAGCGATGGCGATTATCGGCATCAGCATCGGCGCATCGTTTGGCGCCGGTATTATCGCCGGACCGATTATTTCCCAATTCGGCGGCGTGCAGGGCGTTTTTGGCGTGACTGCGGTTCTGACGCTGCTGGCTATTTTAGCGATTATTTATATCGTGCCGAATCCGCAAAAATCCAAATTGCACCGGGATGCGGAAGTGGTGCCTGAGGACATGTTCCATGTACTGAAAAATCCGGATCTGTTGCGCCTGAATTACGGCATCTTTACCTTGCATATGATTTTAATGGCGATTTTTGTCGTGGTGCCTTCGTTAATGAGAAAAGCCGGATTAATCGCCGGACATGAATGGATGGTTTACCTGCCGGTTTTTGTGATTTCGATGGCGTTCGCGGTACCGTTTGTGATTCTGGCGGAAAAGAAACGCAAAATGAAGCAGGTGTTTTTGGGTGCTATTGCGGTATTGGTCATCGCCGAAGCGGGCTTATCGGCGGTCCATCAAGATTTGACCGGGATTATCGGTTTCTTGTGGCTGTTCTTTTGCGGCTTTAATTTGTTGGAAGCGACATTGCCTTCTTTAATCTCAAAGACCGCTCCAGCCGATTTAAAAGGCACGGCGATGGGCGCTTATTCAAGTTCGCAATTCATGGGGCTGTTCATGGGTGGCGTGGTCGGCGGCTGGTTTAACGGCAAATTCGGCGTTAGCGCGGTGTTTTTGTTTTGCGCCGCCGCCGCATTCAGTTGGCTAGTGATGGCCTTATGGATGAAGCCGCCACGGTATGTCGCAAACCTGCTGATCTCGCTGGAAAAACTCAGCGAACAAGGCGCGAATGAATTTATTGCCGAAATGCTTAAAATCAGCGGTGTAGAAGAAGTCACGCTGCATTATGAAGAAGGTTTGGCTTATCTTAAAGTGGATAATCACAAACTTGATAAAGGCCGGTTACAAGGTTTAATCACTCAGTACGTCAACGCATAATCGCGAATAATGAGGAGAAATAGATGCTTAATAAAGTGATGTTAATAGGAAGGCTGGGCGCCGATCCTGAGGTTCGTTATATGCCGAGCGGCGGCGCGGTTACGACGTTGAGCCTGGCGACTTCCAGACGCTGGAAAGACAGGCAGACCGGCGAACGCCGCGAAGAAACCGAATGGCATCGGGTGGTGATGTTTAACCGTCTGGCCGAAATCGCCGGCGAATACCTGAAAAAAGGCAGCCAAGCTTATATTGAAGGCCATATCCGCACTAGAAAATGGCAGGCGCAAGACGGGCAGGACCGCTATACCACCGAGATCGTTGCCGATTCGATGAACATGCTCGACAGCCGTAGCGGCGGCACCTCCGAGTTCGGCGGCGAACATGCGCAGGGTGGATATTCGGCTCCCGCATCGAGACCCGCCGGCCAAGCCCAGCAACCGGCGCCGCAGCACAGTGGTTCCATGCCTCCGGCGCCGCCAAACTATGACGACTTCGATGACGATATTCCGTTCTAGGCGTCGCCTGACCGTATCTTTGTAAATAAACCCCATAAGTCTTTAATGGATTGTGGGGTTTTTTCGTTTGGGGGACATAATAATATCTATATGAACACCCCCAATGTCCTCTCTCGTCGATATACATATCTCGACGTAGGCCGGAATAAGCCTGTCCGCGCGTTAAGCGCAGGACTGGCGTTTCCGGCGTTCCGATTGCCGGAAACGCCCACCCTGGCTGATGCCGGGCGGTCTTATTCCGGCCTACAGCCAAGTCAACGTACATGCACATGTGTATAACGACGAGATGTCCCCTTAAGTGCGATTGTGAATAAAAAGCCGGCCGAACGACGATTGCATATTCGTGCTGATTATTGAGATAATCCATCAACGGTTCTGTCGCCTGAACCAAACAACTAAAACAAACAAAATTCATGCACAAAGACCGACTCAAAAAGCTGGAAGCCGACCTGCGGCGTACCGCCGACAAACGGCGCGCAAAGCCCGACCTTAAAGCCAACACATATTTCGCCCCGGCGTTGGGGCCGATCTTTCTCAAGTTTACCCCCAACAACTACCGCCGCCATGAGGCTGAAAGCCTCGACGAATGCCGGAAGCTCAAGGTTTTGGCCATTTGATAATCCCGATCAACGGCTAAGTAACCAATCCCTTATAAATTCAAAAACTATGGATGTTTTATGCCGCATGTATTGATGGTTCCTATTCGTCTGGATGCGCTTCATCTGACGTCACCGCTACCGGTCGTGGAAGCAAAAGCCGACTTCACGCGATTGCCTTATTGGAATGGCGAATATGAAGTCAATCACGACATAGCCAATATCAGCGAAGACTTAGTGTCATATCCGTTTCAGGATCGCAGCCTGGTTCTCCCTCCCGGCGTGCATTTGCATTGGACTCTGCCCGACGCATTGGCGCGGGGCAGCAGCAAAGACCCGGATAAAGATAAGCCGAATCAGCATAAGATGCTTTTCCCCGCAGTGCCGAACCGCTGGCTGGTGACTCGTTATATTTCAGGCGCAAAAAAGCAGTGGATTGTGGAAAGCGATTACCTGCATCCGAAAGACCATTTTCCTGCGGACGATGTGAATAAGTTGCGCAGCGTGGCGGTTCCTTTCCCGTTCGATCGAAACAACGGAGAGCGCCCGTTTCGTTATCTTGGGCGGGTAAGGCCGGTACCGAGTGCGAAAGAGGATGACGCGGAATATCTTTCGACCAAAGGCTATCGCTTGACCGCCGTTGGCTACCAGCCCGAGCCGGGATCGGAAGCAGATGGCGGTTTTGGCGAACCGACCTTCGCGGCCTTGTATGCCAACTGCCTGAGCGTATTCGGTTTCCATGATCATGACCCATTGCCGGACGATAAGAAAGGGATCAAATACGAGATTATCGGCTGGTACAGCAACCCCGAACAGGACTGCCTGAAGGGATTGGGATTATCGGAACAAGCCCGGAAAAAAACCGATGTTTTTGACGCGCTGAAGAATATCTACGGCTGGGAGGCGAGCGGCGCACCCGACAGTTGCCCGGACAGCACCTTTTTCTACGCCTCAATCGAGCTGGACAAGCAGGCGGCATCGCTCCCGGAAGATACGCAACATCCGTTGACGGTTGCGGCGGGCAATACCGTCACCGAGGCGCTATCGGCCTATCTCCCGACACGCGAAGAGCTGAAAGGCTTGCCGGAAAATCTTGAGGAACAGCTTGAGGCATTGCATCTGGCGGATCGTATCGATCACCTTACGCTTGATTTCGGGCCCAAATTCCAGCATGCGCGCCACGAAAGAGGGTTTTCGTCAGTTCCGGGGGGAACAATCTGGACTATTCGCGTCGCGAGCAAAACCGCCAAGCTTAGTGAATCCGCCGGCCCCGCCAAATATGCCGAGGCCGCCGAAACTGTCGAGGCGAACGCGACACTGGCGCCTACATTGCCAGAAGGCCTGGCTCACGGCCTGAACCGGCTCAACATCGCACAGAGAAAGTTCGACCTTTGCACCGAAAAGCTCGATTCGATGCAAAAGCAGTTGTTTGCCGACTGGTACAAATACATGTTGAGCGCCTATCCGCCCGCAGATGCCAGGGATGATTACCCCGACATTGATGAAGTGCGCTATTTCATCGAGAAAAACGATCTCGCCGAAATTGAAAAGCAAATCGCCGCACGCGAAAGCGCAAGACTACAATGCGAGCAACTTAAAAATGAGCTGACGGAAAAACTGCAAGCTCCGTTGGTGCTCCAGCCGAAACCCGCGCCGCGTTATCACCGTCCGCACGAACCGGTGTTGCTGTTGGCCGGAGACGGGTTGCGCATGACCGACCGCCATGGCCGGGTCGAGAGTCTTAAATGCACGATTATTGCCGATGAAAACGGCGGCATAGCCAAGCTGAAGAAAGTCGAAATCGATGACGTAAAAAAGTTCGCCGATGCTATCAAAGGCAAGCTCACCGGAGGCACGCACGACGATCCGCCCGGAACCTGGCACCCGTTCTCGCTCGATTGGAGCGTGGAAATGTGGCCTATCACGCCCGGAACCTGGCCCCCGTTCTCGCTCGATTGGAGCGCGGGAATGTGGCCTATCCGGGCCGGCAACAACCTAACGCCGCACAAGCGAAGCTACGCCCCAAACTTCATCACGAACAATTACACGCTCGACAGCAATAACGTGGATTTGACACTGCAGCACGGCAAGGGAGCGGTCGTGCGGGCAGCGAGCATTTATACCGGCAGCAGCCTGATCACGCCACATGCAAAACTCAAATTGCGCGAACGGATCAACGTGTTTTTGTCCAAGCGGCTGCTGAAAAAATATTTTGAAGACGCGAAAATACCGGCTGACAAACAGACCGACGATTATTTCGAGAAAAACGTAGCCGCTATCAAGGACTGGTACAAAACCAAAAAGACGGAGGAGCAAGACAAAATAAACGCCCTCAAAAAGGATGGGGAAAACAAGACGCCGGATGACTTCATCACCGACAGGGTGGTTGACACCATGCTGCAAGTCGCTGACTGCATCAACGATGACCGATTCCATGTATTGGCGCAATCGCTCACCGGCTTCAACGAAGCGCTGTTGATGCACAAGCAGACGCTGCAACTGCCGATGGATGAGCCGTTCGGCTTTAACAATGCGAAAGAATTTACCGGCCGCGTGCGCAAGGCCGTCGGGAAAAACACCTATGTCGCGCCGCGGCCGCTCGACGACTTCCAGGCAATCCGGACAGGGAAATTCAAGATTCTTGCGCTGCGCTTGGTCGACACCTTTGGCCGCACCCAGGACATCGACCTGGAAAAGGCCGGGTGGGTGACCTCGGAGCTGATGAAGCCTGCCAAAGAACCGGGCGTGCCGCGCATGTTTTCGCTGCCGCCACGGCTCGCGCAACCGGCGCGCTTATTGTTTCAATGGCTCGCGGGGAAGCCCAGGCCGGGCGAAGACGAAGTCGAGATGAACTCGCATCCCGCCTTGACCCCCGTTTGCGGATGGCTGTTGCCCAATCGTCTGGACAACAGCCTCATGGTGTACGCCGCCGATGGAAAGGCGGTGGACTCCATTTCGGCGAACGTTGCAGGATTATTGCCCGCGCACGGGGAGTTCCACGAGCTTCCGAAGTATTTTCAGGAGCTGGTTCAGCATCTGCAAGGCTTGGAGGAAAAAGCCTTAAAGACGTTTTTCGATAATATCGAAACCTCGCTGCAAAACATTAATCCCGCCGGCTCATCGCAGCACGATGCGCTGGCATTGTTGATGGGGCGGCCGATTGCCGTCGTGCGGGCCAGACTGAAACTGGAGCTGCGGGGCGATCCCGCGATCAACCAGGGCTGGGATGCCTTCCGCAGCGACGTGGCAAGCCTGCTACAGAACGAAGATGCCGGAAAAACCGGACTGCCGGGCCGTTCCAGCGATGACCTGACCAAGGTTCGGTTCCAGGTTCGCCTCGGCGACAACCGGCAATTGAACGACGGCCTGCTTGGATACTGGATTGAATATGAGCAGCCGGATAGCCGTTACAGCAGATACCACAGCGGTAACGAAGCGCTGATCGATCTCTCCATCGATGACGGCGCGGTGACGCTGACGATGCTGATGGATCCGCGCGGTGTGGTGCATATATCGTCCGGGATACTGCCGGCGGAGGTGTTGGAGATTCCGGTCGAGCAATACGCGGCATCGATGCGGGCGATCGAAGTCACATTTCTGACTGCGCCGGTATTAAGTCCGGCCAAACCGCCGCAACCGATGGCCTTGCTTCGGCCTTCATCCCAGACCACACCGGTATTGAGTCCGGTATTGCGGCCGGTGAATTACATCGGCCTGCCCTTGCCCGACGAAGCGGATCACGCATGGTCGTGGCTTGAAAAAGACGGCGGGGAGTGGGCTGAACCGAGCGCTATCGGACCGGCAAAAACACAGGCCGCATGGGATGGCCCGCTGGAAATACACGAAGGCTGGCTGCGGCTGACAAATACAAATAATCAATCGAAAGAGGAATGAATCATGGCTGTGGACAATAAAGTGAATCAACCGGCGAAGTTTCGCAAGAGCTATCCCATCGACTTCAGTCTGCTGGATGCAGACGACCAAGCCGTGATGTACATTTCAGAGGACAAGGACGACTGGAAGCTGGCCCTGACCATTGTAAATACCTCGTCACAAGCCCTCACTATGATCGCTGGGCAAGGCGGGGCATCGGCGGCGAATTACCATTTTGCGCTGCGCTTTCGTCCCGGCACACTGGCCAAACGAAGCATTGACCTGCTGACCGGTTCCGCTTGCGCCACGGCTGTTAAGACTCCCGGCTGGACAGTCGTGGCGCAACTGGACAAGTCTGCACCGGACGAAGTTAAGCCCGCGTCGAACGGATTGACGCTGTATTTTCTTTATTCCGGGGATGACAACAAGGACATCGGTCCCGACCAATCGCGCACGATCGAACTTTCCGGCATCAGCGCCGCCCCCGCCGGCGGCGCTCGGGGAACGCAGGTCGAATTGATCCCCAACCAGCTTAAGTTCATGGTCGAGGACGGTGCATTGTTGGCGGGTAGCCGGACCCAATACATGCATGTCACCAATCATAGCGGACGAAAAAATATCCCGTTGCATCTGGGTTTTGTCGGGAGCAATCGCGTACTGAACGGTGGCCCCGGAAATCCGCTCACGCTACGCCTCACGAATATCCTTAAAAAAAGCGAGGAACCGGGCAAATCGACCGCCATTACATTTAGTGAAGACAAGGACAAAGCGCCAACGAAACTCGTGCTTTCTTGCGATACGGGAGACAAGGACTGGTCGCTGGCCAAGACCGATACGGCCAAAAACATGACGGTCAAGGTGGGCGGGAACCTGATGCAATTTGTTGAGCAGAGCGATCCGCCGCAGTGGGAATACATCTTTAAAAAAGCTTTATCGCTCCAAGCTCGCGAGAGCGTCGATATCGTCATTGATAACCTCATCGTCTCGGCAACAGCGGGGCAGGCCAATCTTTACCTGCATTACGAAAACATTCCCGGCTATTGGGACGGCCAGTTTGTTTGTACGGTTGAAAAAGGGCCCATAGTCATCAAGGACGGCAACGTGGGCATAGGCACGGCCTCACCGGCGGGACGATTGACTGTCGTCGGTTCCGAGGGGGACGGGCGCGGGATTCAGATCGACAACCGGGAAATCAAATTTCGTGGAGACTATGTAAAGGATGATCCCGGCCAGCATTTTTCAATTTTTAACCACCGGCTCAAAAACTATTTGACCATAGAAAACACCAGCGATGACTTGGCCATGGACAAGGAACTCCGGGTGGCAGCGGGAGATGGAAAGACGAAAAGAATGGAACCCCTGCTGGCCGTGCATCGCGAAGGTAACGTAGGCATAGGCACGAGTAAGCCTTCGGCGCGGCTGGACGTTGCGGGGCAGACGAAGACAACCTCGCTGTCGGTCAATGGCCTCGCCGACCTGGGAAGATTAATCGTCAACGCGCCGGAATCCGAACCGGGGAATGCCAACGACGGAGGGAGCATTGTCGTTGGGGAGGGGGCTTTGAGACTCGGCAACACCAACGCCGCGGGCTGGATGCAAACGCAGGGTGGCAAAACCCTCCAGCTCAACCCGGCGGGCAATGATGTTGAGATTGGCGGGGCCGGCGTTGTTACGATGGATTTTGGGGATAGCCGTTTAACGTTCCAGCACAACATTGCCGGCAACCCCGGCATATTCGTGCATGGAGCAAAAAAAACGGACGGCACGTATGGCAAGTGCGAAGGATTGACGATTGCAGACGGCTATGTCGAAAAGGGGCAAAGGCGTCTATTGCCATACATCAATCTCAGTGCTAATCAAGTTCAAGTCTCAGGCAAGCTTTATGTGGAGGAGCTTCACTTTCATTGGCTTGGAAATGAGTGGAAGACACTTGATATACATAAAATTGGTAGCGACTATTTGACAGCCGCAGGTTCCACCGCTCCCTCGGATCAACGCCTCAAAACTGACGTGCAAGCAATAACGGGCGCCCTGGCTGCCGTCGCCAAGCTGCAAGGCGTGCGCTTCCGCTGGAGTGAAGAGGGTTTGAAACATTTCACGCGCCATGTCGAGCATACGGTCTCAGCGGGACCGGACGCTTCGGCGGCGGAACATCAGGCCGTCCAGGAAGCCGAGGTAAAACGCGCCCATGAAAAACTCGGCGGGGAGCAGATCGGTTTTATCGCGCAACAAGCAGAAGAAATTGTCCCTGAACTGGTGCGCACCGGCGACGATGGCTATAAATCGATGGATTATGCCCACCTGACCGCGCTGCTGGTGGAAGCCATCAAAGAACAGCAGGTGGTGATCGACACGCTGAGCGCAAGGGTAAGCGCGCTTGAGCTCAGCTCAGGGCGTTAAAGCTTGAAACAGGTAAAGCATATGAAATTGAATAGAGGACCTATGAGTCATGGGTAAATTTTTTGCTTACAAGGCGGAAGACGACAAGCAGGACGACGAGCTCGACACCACTGACAATATTAAATATTACAGGACAATTTTGAGCAGGGCGTTCAGCGAAGAGTATTTTGAGCTGACTCCGGATGAAACAAGTGCAAGCATCGGTACCATCAAGCTCCATTCCTTTATGTTTCCCGATGAACAAGCTGTACGCAAACGCATTGCGGAGGAAGAGAGCCAATACCTTTTCAAATGGTGCGACGATGACAATGGCACTGCGGTGGAATCTGAAGGCCGCCCCATCTTAAACAAACTTGAACGGGTGAATATTTTTAAGTACTGGGATGAAAAACATGGCAAATATGGAGCACCTGGCTTTTTCGACGAGAATGTGAATTCCTACCTTAAACATCAGGATTCGCAGATTAAGACATTGACGAAAGAGCCTCTTATACTCACTTCGGACGGTAGTAAGTTCGAAGTAAAGGTGAATCCAGAGGCCATAGCGCTTTATACCGATACGGTCGAGGAAACGAGGAGCTACAAATACAAATTAGTGAATGAGAACTACAACGCCGTAAAAACTTGGGTCCCCGTACTATGTAACGGGCACGCAGTTAATACGGCTGAGTATTATCCCGGTGACAAACAAAATAAAAATCTGCGTTATAAAGAACAGCGTTATCGCTATTTTCAACGGTATTTTGCTGGTATTAGGTTAAAAACACGCAAAGGTATTCCACAGAAAAATGCATTTCTTGAGAAAAATAAAAGATACGAGAAATGGCTTCATGACCTCCCCGACGAGGACAAGAAGAGTATCAACAATTCGGCGGATGATGCGGCAAAGCAAATTCCCAATTTACCCGATTTATATACTTGTTACTATTATGTTTCTGAGAATAACAACATTGATGGATTTCTGGCCTATGTGAACTTCGGCGAGAGGAGAGTTTTGAGTGGTGGCGGCGGTTATGCTGGGCGGGCAGACAGGAAGTGTGAGGTCGATTACCGCTGGGCGATAGTACCGGCCTCAGATACGCTCGAATTTGCGCTGGCGAAAGTATTGGGTCTTCTCATCGGGTTCAATGATACTAAGCTTGTCGACGATTTTAACAAAGTAAACAATAGTTTCCATGAAACCAATTATCCGTTTCGATACATGGGCAACTTCCCCGGATCGTTTGAGTCCCCTATGTTGTTCAGATACTACAAGCAGTTCATACCAACGGAAGGGAAAAAGAACGAGCCCAAGGAAAATCCGAAGGCTCCTCGGTTGCCTGATAAGGAGACGAAAGATGCGGACAAAAGCATTCGCAAGTGGAAAAAAGGGCCTGCACTCGATGGAGAGCCTCTGGGGTCGGGTTCCGGGGTTAACCGGAATGCCGGTAAAGACATGGCAAAGGCATTAAACAAATGCAATTTTTTCAATAAGGCGATGGAAAAATACTCCGGTGACATCAATCTGAACAAGTTGCCCGCGACTGTGTTCGCTAAATATGTGCTTACTAGCGATAAGATGATTGCAGCGCGGTGGAAAACAGACAATGGGCTTGATCCAGGATCAACGCTGAACGCAAACCACATCCGAACTGCGCAGGAATGGTGTCATCTGTATGGTAACGGTGACGGAGGGAGGGAGACTCTCGACAATTTAGTCTCAGGCAGCAAGCACTGTAATACCGAGCAGCTCGCCATAGAAACCGGCCAACGCCGCGTGAGCCAACATGGGGGTATCGGGGTGGAAATTCGCGGTCGATTAACTTGGCGGATCACGGCCGAGCAGTTTCCCAATGAAGGAAGTGCGATTACGGCGGAGCTGGACGAGTCCCAAACAAAGAAATATCTCAACGAACTGGACGATGCTCAAAAAGAGGTTGTAGCGAATTTTTTCAACGAAATTACAGTTGGTAAAAACAATACAAGCCGAAAGTTAAAGTTAAAGGAAGACGAAGAGGTGCGCAACGGGTTGAAGGAGCTGGCGAACACTATCGCTGATGAAAAAAGAAAATACCGCGAAGCCGCTGCTGAAGAGAAAACACATGTCTCAAAACGACTGGAAAGTCTAGTGTCCTTCCAGCGCATATTTTTGAGTCAATTTTATACGTACTATCCCTTGGGGCGTCGTATTCGATACAGAATCTTCTTCGACGGGAAAAAGTGTTTTGAGCATTTGTTCGACGCGCAAAGCGAAAGTTTCGACGTGAACGAGGGAAAGATTCTCGACTATACCGTCGAGTACGCAATTTATAAGGCAATGGAGCGAGGAAATGTCAAGATTGGAGGTGTGCCGGCAATGAAATTTTACCTGAATGCCATCAAGCTCAAGCTGCGCGCACAGGGCTTCGCATTGACTAACGATGAATATAAGCTCACCACGGCTCTTAGTGAAGTAGTTAGCGACGAAAAAGAACCTAAAGACGAAAAAGAAACTGAAAATAAAAAGCGCAAGCTCGAAGAAATTTTGGACGAATCGGAAAAATTAACCATATCTAACAAAAACGTGCGGAGGAAAGTAGATGATCTGAAAAAACGAAAAGCAGAAGGCAGCCCCTTCGACTCCAGGCCATTTAAGAAACTGCGTAAGGCGGCCGAGATTGTCTTCGAATTCGAGGCCTCAAGCTTATGACAACTTCTCTCCATAGCATCAATACAAAGGCACGTTCGGGTAAGTTAAAGCTCGACGAGCTGGACTTGGGTTCCAAATCGCTCGTCGACAAACTGCACCGGGCTTTCTCGCGCTCCAATCTCGCCCTGGAATCCGTAAAAATTTCGACCGCCACAGACGACACTTTGCAGTTTGAAGCCATTGCCGAAAGATTGCTTGGCGTGGATCGGCAGCGGATACGCGCGTTGTTTTTCTTGGCTGGAGATCAACTCGAATGCCTGGTAACCGCCACGCTTCCCGAAGCCTGGACTTTTGCATATGGGTATCCCGACCTGCCCGACTATGTCGACGAGTCGGATTCGATCAACCAATGCAAACCGTCATTTTTCGGAAACATCCGTTTTGCATCAGCAGCAATCGTGGTTTTTTCTTCCGTCAAACCCGAAAGGATCACGCCTAACAACGTATTGACTGACTTCCTGCTGGGAACTCTGTCCAAAGACGATATTGCTCAGGTTGGTGAGGGACTCAATTATCACGGCAAGCTCGATCTCGCTCAAACGTTGCCATTTAAGAATCCTCCATGGAGCATTACCAAAATCCAAGGAGCGCAGCCTTGTCATGGAACGCTCATGCACGGCAAACACGAAGATACGATTGAACTTAGGTTGCCAATGACGACTGAGTCATTAAAAACCGAAAATGGCCAATTCGCAGTTGGTCTATCGGCACTCGTGTTATCGACGACTACGTCACTTTATGCTCCCAAGCCACAGTCAGGTATCCGCTTCGTTGGTCACATTGGTGCTACGGATGGTCAACATGATGCGGTAATTTTCTGGCCAGTGGGCAGCCTTGGACTCATCGTTGCCAACGAAAGGCCAATTCCTTTCAGCGACTTCGATGCGCTTTTCTCGGCAGGTAAGGAGTCGCATAACGCATTGCCGAAGCTACCCATTGGGAACGACAACTGGGATGCATTGTCGAAGCTACTCATTGGGAACGACAACTGGGATGCATTAGAAATTCGTGAAATAGTGCTCGGGTTGCAGCTACCTTTGAAAATTTCCCGTTTGTCATGCACCGTGGGATCGAAAGCGAATTGGAAATCGCCGTTCATTCACTCTGAATTGGCTGATATTTTTGCCATCGAAGAATGGTTGTTGCGCTTGGAAATACTGCCTCGTACCGAGCTGATTGCGGAGCTATCGCTGAGAATTGGCGGGGGATTGGTACATCTTTCAGCCGGGATACCGGATTTGGTGTTTTCGGGGCAGCTTGCGACAAATCAGGAAATCGACGTGAGCAAGCTTATTGCTTCGTTCTTTTCAAAGGACACCCACGAAGATGCGCTCGTGCCCACGGCATCCAAGTTAAAGGTGCGCGACCTGGACATAGAGGTTGACTTCAAGAACAGCAATTACCTGTTCGATCTCGAAATGGCTACTTGTTGGCAGATCTCTCTCGGCGGCCAAGCAGAGTTCCAGTTGCGGGACGTGCGGCTATCGCTTCAAATTGAACATGATTGGAATTCGGTTTCGGTCGATTGTCGGTGTACCATTGGCGGCATCAATGTCGAGTTATTCGCCAGCCGTGACGCCGACACAGCCGGCGCGTCGTGGAGCTTTCTCAGCAGATCGGCTCCCGGTCAAGATATTCCTTTTGATGCAGTGATGCAGGACATTGGAAATTATTTTGGGGTTAAACCAAATCAATCCCTTAAATCACTGGAATCGTTTGTGGTTCGAAATCTTCAGACCGAATTTACGACGGGACCGCAGGGACTGAAAACCGCTTTGTTCCATTGCGACGGAGAATGGTCGATTGCAACGTCAACAAGCGAAGAATGGCGAGTAGATTTATTTTTGACCGTTTCACATTCAGTCATCGGACTAGACCGGAAAACGCATGTTGAGGGACGCCTCGCCATTGACGACTTGGTGTTCACCGTTAACTTTGATGACGACAAAGTTGGGCTCCAAGAAGCGGATAGACTGATTGCAACGTATAGTCACTCGGGAGATCAATACCCCATTCGCTTAGGGGACCTGCTAGCAACTATAATCGACATGGACCTCGGCACCCTCGACAGCATCGAGATCGACATCAAGGATGCGCTTTTTGCTTACACCAAAACCGGCCAAACTGCCGCCAAGTACCTTTTCGGCGTCGATCTCGGGGTCGAACTGGATTTCAGTCATCTGCCCCTAATCGGAAAACATTTTTCCGATACAAGCAAGAGCGGCGGCATCGGTATCCAAAACCTTCAGATGCTGTTCGCGTCGGAGGGATTTAATTCGACCGAAGTTGCCGGTCTTAACGAAAAGCTTTTGCCGCTGAGCGTCACGCCTCTACCGGACTTCACAAAAAAAGAACCATCCAAGCCGGAGAATGGCTCAGCGCCAATCGTGCTGAACAAAGGGCTTAATGTAGCCGCTGAACTGAATCTTGGCATAACTTCCCAACCGCTTGCTTTTCCCACGGCAGGAGTCCCGGCCACAGGGGCAACTTACTCCGGCGCTCAACCCATCCCCAACGCGACCGTCACTGACAACGCCACTTGGCTCAACATCCAGCAGTCTATCGGCCCGGTGCATTTCGAACGCATCGGTTTCGAATATCGCGACGACAGGCTTCGGGTACTCGCTAGCGCGTCGTTCAGCGCGGCGGGGCTGACTATTTCCCTGGATGGCTTGGGACTCGACGCGCCGCTTAGCGGCTTCGACCTCAACATGATTAAAACTTCGTTGCGCGGAATGGGCATCGATTATCGCAACGCGGTTGTCGAAATCGGCGGCAGTTTTCTAAAAATGCCGCCGTCCAAGGATAAGGGCAATGGGTCCGATGAGAATGACGCATACGGCGGCTCAGCGGTCATCAAGGCGCGCGGGCTCACGATCAGCGCTTTCGGTTCATACACTACGCTGGAAAATGAGGCTTCGCTTGTTATCTATGGACTGCTGGATTATCCGCTCGGCGGCCCGCCGTTCCTTTTTGTCAACGGTCTTGCCGCAGGCTTTGGCTACCATCGCAACCTTCGCGTTCCGCCACTGGAGCGCCTCGCCCTGTTTTCGCTGATCATGGCGGCGGCCGGAAAGCAGGCCGGCGGCACGACGATCGAACAAGCTCTCAGCAAAGATGCCTCCCCGGCTCGGGGCGAGTACTTTTTGGCGGCGGGACTCATGTTTTCGTCGTTCAAGCTGGTCGAATCGACGCTGCTGTTGACGGCCTCGTTCGGCAATCGGCTTGAGTTCCATCTGCTGGGCTTGTCGTCCATGCGGTTTCCTCCAGCGGAGCTGGGCGGAGGGCTGGATGCCGTTGCCGAAGTGGAGCTGGTGCTGAAAGGCAGTTTTAATCCCGATGAAGGTTTTGTCGAGTTGCGCGCGCAACTGACGCCTACCGCCTATTTGTTTGCCAAGGATTGCCACCTGACCGGCGGTTTTGCGTTTCTTTGCTGGTTCAAGGGCAGGCACAGCGTACCCACCACAGCCCAGGACGGCGAGTTTGTTTTGACGCTGGGCGGCTATCATCCGGCTTTCCATGTGCCGGCCCATTACCCCAGCGTTCCCCGGCTCGGCTTTAATTGGCAGGTGATTGCTGGGACGCTCAGCCTGCGCGGGGATGTTTATTTCGCGCTGACGCCATCGGCGGTCATGGCAGGGGGGCATCTTCAGGCCGAATGGCATAGCGGTTCGGTGTATGCGTGGTTCAAGGCGGGCATCGATTTCCTGATTGCGTGGCAGCCCTACCATTACGATGCGAGCGCCTATATCGACATCGGCGTCGAAGTCACGTTCGAATTATTCGGTACGCAGCGGCTTTCGCTGGACGTCGGCGCCGATCTGCATATTTGGGGACCCGTATTCGCGGGCGACGCCACCGTTCACTTGTGGATTATTTCGTTCACCATTCATTTCGGCAACACTCAAGCCGGCAAGGTTGAGGCCATCGGATGGGATGAGTTCCGGAAATCGTTTTTGCCGGCCAACAAGGCAATTTGCAGTATCGCGGTCACCGAAGGATTGGTCGGTAAGCACGAGGAAAACGGTAAGGACAAGGAAAACGGTAAGAACGAGGAAAACGGTAAGGACAAGGAAATCGGGCGGAAACATCTCGGCGTCATCAATGGCAAGCACTTCTGCCTGACTGTCAATTCTCGGATTCCCTTGCGCGATGCCGAATACAGCTTGGGCGATGAACATTTACCGGGCAACCTGTTCAGTAAAGAGACGAGCACGGCATTCGGCATTGCGCCCATGGGCATAGCGTCGGTCACAGAGTCCAATCTTGTTATTACGATCAGGCGAACCACCAGTAATAATGAAATCGTCAATAATGAAATCGTCAGCGATGATTTTGAATACGTGGCGATTCAAAAAAATGTGCCTGCGGCGCTCTGGGGCGAATCAATAACGCCCAAGCTCCACGGTCCTCAATTTGTCGAGAATGCATTCTGCGGCGTTGAAATTCGCGCCAAACCTCCGGTCAATGGGCTTGGGACGAAAGCAATCAAACGCGACGACTTGCTGATCGCAAGTGAGGCTCCGCAACGGAATTGCCGATGGGGCAACGAGGGCGAGGCGTTCGTGCGCGATAACACAATAAATTCGGAAGGTGATTTCCAAAACCTTCTGGATAAGTCCATGGTTAAGAGGAATGAGCTGCTGGCGAGTCTGTACCTCGATTACGGCAAGGTGCTGGGTGTTCAACGAAATGTCGCGCTTGAGGGTATAACGCTGGCGAATCTGTACCTCGCTTACAAGAACATGCATGCCGAATTGCATATCGACGATTCGCTCACTTACGATTTTTTGACAATACCTCAATGCGAAGCAGCCTAAGCAGGCTGGGGATAATTCGATGACAACAGCTCAAACAACTGACTCGATCCGCTTTTTTCAGTGGCATAAACCTAGTCTCTTGGCCGGAAATTATGAGATTGAAGCCACTCAAACGGTAACTCCTGATGAACAAACTGGGGCTTTGCCGTCTTTCTCAACCAAGATGGCATTCTCGGTCGGCTGCGAACGTTTTGCGTTGCCGCCCACCGAGATCCATGCCGTGTTTCCTCCCGACGGCAGCATGGGCGACCACGCCCATGTGTTGCCGCACGTTGTTTTGCGGCGCAGCACGTTGCCTTGGGAACGGCGGGCGGAGGAGCCGCCGCCGCATAATCAAGATGCGCCCTGGCTTGCGCTACTGGTGTTTCATGAAGGCGAAATCGGTGAGCCGGAAACGGTAAGTCTGGACACGGTGGAAAACGCGCCGGGCGTGAAGTTCCATGGCTATGCTTCGGAGGGTGAACCTGGTAATACCAAGCTCACGGTCATCGATGTCAAAAAGGAATTGCTGGAGTCGATTATGCCGAGACAGGAGAATTCCAGGAAAGAACTTGAATTGCTCGCCCATGCGCGCGTTCGGCGTCATGAGGGGGGAGAGGGAAAAGCAGCCGAAGAGATGGAAGTGGCTGTCATCATGGCCAACCGTCTGCCGAAAGCGGGCGGTTTCAGCACGGCGCATCTGGTCTCGGTAGAGGGGCATTACAAGAATGGGGGATACGATTATCTGGGCGCCGAAAGCGACGAAAAAATTCGCCTCGTGAGTTTGCTTAGCTTCAGGTTTGCCTGTCTTGACCCAAAACGGAGTTTTACCGAATTACTCCAAGGGCTGGACGGTGCAACATCCGCCCGTCCCGTGAGCACCTTGCGCTTGCCTGAGAAAGATTATCCAGCGGCGAACGAGGAAGCCCGGAAGCAGCTCGAATTGGGTTCGGTGCCGATGCGGCACTCAATGCGGCAAGGGAAAAAGACGGTCTCTTGGTACCATGGTCCGCTGTCGCCCGTGAAAACGCCGCCGTCTTCAGCGACCGGTTTACCGGTCAGTGCATCGGACGGACTGTTGCGGTTCAGCGGGAATTCCGGCATGTTCGATGTGTCTTACGCAGCGGCTTGGGAGATTGGCCGGCTGCTGGCATTGCAGAGTAAAAAGTTTTCAGTCGAGCTGTACCGCTGGAAGCAGACGTGTGCGAGGTTACATCATCCGACGCAGCTTCAGCCTTGTAGTCTGCATCCTTTATCCAAGGATCTGCCGGAGACGGTTCCGTTGACACCGCTAAATCCACCGCTGATGCCGGACACGGTTCCGTTGACACTGCTAAATCCACCGCTGATGCCGGAACAGATTAAGTCGTGGCTTATCGACTTGAGTTTGCTTAAGGGCGTGCCATTCTCCTATCTCGTACCCGACGAACACATGCTCCCGATGGAAGCTATTCGAATTTTTCGCCTGGATGATTATTGGCTCGATTGCTTGCTTGATGGCGCGCAAAGCATAGGCGAAACAGCGGGTTTTAAGCAGGGTGACAGCCGGAGGGTGTATTCGGTGGATCTGCACGGCCCGGTGACGGGCGTGATTCTGCGTTCCGAAGTCGTATCCGGTTGGCCGGGCTTGCAGGTCGACGGTTATAGCGGCGGCAAGCTATTGTCTTTATTGCGGACCGAACGCCTTTCGCCGAGCGTTCTGATCTGTTTTTTCAATGGCGAGATCGGCGAAGTGAGAATCCATCAAAAATTGGAGACCTTGCACTTCGGGCTTGATAAAAAGCTGGAAAAGAAGATGTTGCGTTTGGGTAAAACCGGTAGCGTTGACTTGGCATGGCGCAATCGGCCCAAGAGCATCCTCGACATTGACGCTCTTGCCAAAGCGATGGGTAGCGAGTTCACGTCGGCAGAGTTTGCGCTGCAAATGATCGAAGGCGTGGAAGAAGTGAAGTTTGTGGTGTCCCTGAGTTGATTAGGGCTTGGTTAAAAAATAATTTCTCGGAATCGGCTTGACGCACGGTAGGTCGAACGGAAAACTTTTACCCGATCCATATAACAGCGTAGGGTGGATAAGTTCCAGCTCCACGGCCATTAAGTTAAGAAGAAAAGCTCCCTCTCCTGCTGGAGAGGGTTGGGGTGAGGAGAATAAAAATAAGGAAAAAAAGCTTTATTTGATTCCCCTCATCCTAACCTTCTCCCTGAGGGAGAAGGGACCGTCCATCCTTAACTTAATGGCAGTGATCCTTAGTGCGGGGCATATCGGCATAAGAATAAACTTTCGAACCGGGCTTCACAGGATTGTTGGCGATGAATGGTGCAATAACCTAAATCCCCAAAGCCCGTTCAAATTCCTCTAGCGGCATTGCGCTACCGGCCAGGTTGCCTTGATAGGCATGACAGCCGTGAAGTTCCAAAAACTCGCGTTGCGCTTCCGTTTCCACGCCTTCGGCGATAATGTCCATTCCCAAATTGCGCGCCATGCCGATGATGGTTTGCACGATGATGGTATCGGCAGGCTTGATGCCTATATTTTGTACAAAAGACCGGTCGATTTTCAGTTGGTCGAACGGCAATTGCGTCAGGTAGGTCAGCGATGAATAGTCGGTCCCGAAATCATCTATGGAGAAACTTACACCGATTTTCTTGAGTTCCTGCATTTTGGCAATGGTATCGTCGATGTCGTCGAAGATCAGGTTCTCGGTGAATTCGAGTTTAAGCCGGTCGGCTTTAATCCCGGTTCTTTTCAGTAGCGCGCACATTTGTTCGGTAAAGTCGGGATGATGGAATTGACGGGCGCTGACGTTAACGGCAAGTTGCAAGTGCCGGGTTTGTTCATGATCCTCCCAGCGTTTAAGTTGGGCGCAGGTGCTTTCCAGCGCCCACAGTCCAATAGGCATTATCAGTCCGATTTCTTCAGCCAATGGGATAAATTCAAGCGGCGAGACGGAGCCGCGGTTAGGGTGCTCCCAGCGCAACAACGCTTCGGCGCCAATGGTTTGTCCGTCGCGGCGCACTTGCCGCTGAAAATAGAGCTGGAATTGATTTCTCGCCAGCGCAAAGCGCAAGTCAGCTTCCAGGTCGGCGCGCGCGGTAACCGTTTTTTGCATATCCCGGTCGAAGAAGCATAAGGTGTTGCGTCCCGCGGTCTTGGCGCCATACATGGCGATATCGGCTCGTTTCAGTAATGCGTTGACGCTGTATTGATGGTCTATGAACAGCGTGATGCCGATGCTCGGAGTGTTTTGGTACTCGTGATGGGCTAGCTGGTAAGTCCGGTTCAGCGAGGCAAGCACTTTTTCGCCAATGGCTCTCGCTTTGGCAGCGGCTTTTTCGGCATTTTTGCCCAGTTCCTCCAACATAATGACAAACTCGTCTCCGCCTTGGCGCGACACCGTGTCGCCTTCCCGCACGCAGTCGATAAGACGGTGGGCGACTTGCTGCAATAATATGTCGCCCATGTCGTGGCCGAGATTGTCGTTAAGCGACTTAAAATTATCCAGGTCAATGAATAACAGCGCGCCGTATTTTTCGCTACGCGCACTGGACGCCAGCGCCTGTTGTAATCTGTCCAGCAGCAGGCGGCGGTTCGGCAATGACGTCAGCGGATCGTAATAAGCCAGCCGCTTGATTTCTTCTTCCGAAGCTTTGCGCGCGGATATATCGGTATGCAAGCCGACGTAGTGGGTGATGGCGCCATTGTTGTCTTTCACCGCGGTGATGGTTAACCATTTAGGATAAATGTCGCCGTTTTTGCGTTGGTCCCAGACTTCGCCCTGCCAGGACCCGGTGCGGTTAATGCGCTCCCACATTTCAGTGTAAAAGGCATTGTTGTGGCGGCCCGATTTGAACAGATGAGGGGTTTGGCCGATCAGTTCTTCGGCGCTGTAGCCGGTGATCTCGGTAAAGGCCCGGTTAACCCGCAATATAACTTTGTCGGCGTTGGTGATCACAATGCCTTCCTGGGCCTCAAAAGCGGCGGCGGCGATGCGTAATTCCTCTTCGGCATGTTTGCTTGCGCTGATGTCGGTGAGGATCACGCGTAGCGCTGGAGTTTGATCGCCGGTTATTACCGGCAGGCAATCCAGCCGTGCATGGAAAGTGTTATCGCCGCGTTTCAACATCAGCTCAAAGTTTTTCCGCTCTTCTTCTTTGCGCTGTTGCATGCTTTTGAGTAAAAGATGGCAGCGGTCGCTGTCTTGGGGCGCGACTAAGCCGGAAAAGTGGCGTTTTATCAGATTGCCGCGCTCCACGCCGAGTAAACCGGCGGCGGTAAGATTGGTCTCGATAATTTCGCCTTCGGTGGTCAGGGTCAGGTAACCGACGGGCGCGAATTCATAAAGATTGAGGTAGCGGTTATGGGACGCTTCCAAGTCGGCGCGGGCGCGTTGCAGCTCCTCGTTTTGCATCTCCAGCTCGATCTGGTGCACGCGTAGTTCATGCAACAATTCTTCGGCGGAGTTGGATGATAGTTCTTTCAAGGTTCGGGTACGCCGGGCCATTGGTCCGGTACGATGTTTTGGTTGTTGTTCCGGTTTTGTGGGCTTGCTGCTCATGTAAACTCCTCGCTGACATTTTAGGTAGCTTGTGCGCGGATTATCCTGTTGGAGGTCCTAAAATATCGGGCTGGCGTTATACATGCGGCGTAGGATAGGAAGTTCGGCTTTTTTAAGCAATAAGTACTATTACCTAGCGGGCGGTTCGGTTGTCATTGAGGTCGGCTTGGAAGTTTGGCTTAAGGCTTTGGCCGGTCGCGGATTTGCATGGATATACTCCCTTATCCGACGTTAGGCGGATAGGGAGACCTTCCAGGTTTTAAAAACCTGGAAGGTCTAATCGGCACGTTTTGAATAGACAGGATGTTGCAAACGGAGCAACCGGACTCTGTCCGGTGGGGGTTAAACGTGGATCAACTGTTTTTTCCAGGATTATCGGTAATAGTCTCCATAGCCAGCAGGATCAATTGCGGTTCGCCGGTTTGGCCGATGAGGCTGCGGGCGTTGAGCAGTATTTTGCGGCGGCCGATGGCAGGAAAGTCATGCTCCATCGGATAGTTCTCAAAAGCTTGGTTGTTGGACAGGACGGCCTCCAGTAAATCGCGCAAGGCTAGGATATTCCATTGGCCGTTACCCAGTTCGTAGATCGGCTGGCCCACTGTTTCTTCTATGGTTACCTGGAAACTTTGGTAAAACGAGCGGCTGGCAGCGACGACCTTCAAGGCGTCATTGAGTATAATCAGCGGTTCGCACACCGTTTTCGCGATGCCTTCGGCCAATAATCTCGTTTCCAGTATTTGTGTTGCGCGAGTGCGCTCGGTGATATTGGTGAAGGTCAGCACCGCGCCGTCGATCATGTTGTCCAGTGTTCGGTAAGGCTGGATGCGCGCCAGGTACCAGTTGCCGTTCAATGTCTTTACTTCGCGTTCTATGGGAATCAGGTTGTCGAGTACCTGACGGACAGCATCCAGCAGGTCTTCAGACTCCAGTTCGGATTTGATGTCGCTCAGGGCGCGTCCCATATCCGAGGCGGCAAGACGGTAAATTAATGTTGCATCGCGGGTGAAGCGCCGGATGATCAGGTGTTGGTCGAGAAAAATAATGCCGATTTGAATGTTGTCGAGCAGGTTTTTCATGTCGTTTTGCATGTCGGCCAGTTGTGCAATTTTGGCCTGTAGTTCCGAATTCACGGTGACCAGTTCTTCATTGATGGATTGAAGTTCCTCTTTGGATGTTTCCAGCTCTTCGTTGGAGGATTGCAACTCTTCATTGGTGGATTGCATCTCTTCGTTGGTGCATTTAAGCTCCTCGTTGGAGGCATGCTGTTCCTCAATGGTGGCCTGGAGGTTCTCTTTGGTGTAAGCCAGTTCACGTTCCAGTTCTTCGATAAGCCGCAGCTCGTTCAGTTTGGCGCTACGCTTGATTTGCGCCGGTTTCGGCTGGGTTATGTCCTGAAAGCTTATCAGTAGCAGCTGTTGTTGATTATTCGGATCCGTCAGCAGGCGCACGCTAAGGAGTGCCGGTTGAAAATCGCCGTTGTTCCTGAAGGACAGTTCCCGGTTCAGGGTCGGTGTGTTTTGGTTGGCGCTCTGAATGGCGGAGCGCAGTTCCGGTTGTAGGCCTTCCCGCGCCATATCGATTATGTTAAGAGTGGCTTGTCCGGGGGCGGGGCGCAGGTATTTGCCGGTCTCGCCATAGACGTAGAGGATATTGCCCTTGAGATCCGTCGCCACTGAGGCGGGGGCGTAAAATTGCAGCAGCATGCGCCGGGTCAGCTCGGCCAGATTGCTCTCCTTGGCGGTTTTTATGATGTCCTCCGGCGCTTTGTGAGCCGGTTCTGTCGTCCAGTTTAAATTGCTGGTCAAAAGAGCTCGGGTTGAGGCGGAGATGGGCGTGGTGACGTAGAATTTCCATTTGCGGTTGAGTGGCGTAAACAGTTCGGTATGGTTGCCGATGCTTTCCGACGGCGACAGAAACAGTACGCCGCCGGGTTTAAGGGCATAGTGAAAGGCCGGGATAAGCCGATTTTGCAGTTCCGGTTCCAAATAAATCATCAGGTTGCGGCAGCTGAGCAGGTCCAGCTTGGTAAAAGGCGGGTCCTTGACGATGTTCTGGACGGCAAACACTATCATTTCGCGTATTTCTTTCTTCATCCGATAGCCTCCGTCTTCCTTGATAAAAAAACGGCGTAACCGTTCAGGCTTGACATCCAGTGCGATGTTGGGTGGGTATAACCCGGCACGGGCGGTGGTAATGGTGTCGGCGGCAAGGTCGGTGCTGTAAATCTGTACTTTAAAATTGTAGTGGTTTTCATCCATGAGTTCGCGCAACACCATGGCAATGGAATAGGCCTCCTCACCGGTGGCGCAACCTGCCGCCCAGACACGGAAAACATAGGTCTCCGGTTTATTCGCGAGCAGTGTCGGCAGGATGTCCTGTTTCAGTACCGTGAACGCTTCCGGGTCGCGAAAGAAGTTGGTGACATTGATCAGCAGTTCCTTGAACAGCACCGATATCTCGGACGGATGTTCCTTGAGGTAGAGGGCATAAGTTTCGGTGTTCTCAATGCCGTTTTGCGACATGCGACGCTGAATACGGCGGGTGATGGTGCTTTTTTTGTACAGTGAAAAATCATGGCCGGTGCTGGTGCGTATCTGCATCAGGATGCGATTGATGCCGCTTAACGCCGGGGCGGCCGGGGGCTGCATGAGGAGCAGTGCGCGCGCGTCGGACAGCAGTACTTCCGGCATTTTCTCCACCGGTAAAACGTGAGTGACGTAACCTGCCTGGATGGCGCTGGTCGGCATGCCGTCGAACGTGGCGGTAATCGGTTCCTGGGCCATGGTAATGCCGCCTGCGCCGAGGATGGCGCGCAATCCCAGCGTACCGTCGGTGCCGGTGCCGGAGAGAATAATGCCGATAGCCTTTTCCGACATATCTTCAGCCAGGGAGCGCAGGAATGCATCAATGGGCATGCGTTGGCCGTGCGGCATTGTCGGCACGCTTAATTGCAATGCACCGTGGAAAATAGACATGTCGCGGTTGGGCGGAATCACATAGACGCAGTTAGGCGCGGTTTGTAGTTGATCTTGCGCCTCAACCACCGGCATGGTCGTGGTGCGTTGCAAAATTTCGGTAAGAATGCTGGTGTGGCTCGGGTCGAGATGCGAGACCAATACGAAAGCCATGCCGCTATCGGCAGGGAGATGGCGGAAAAATTGTTCGAAGGCCTCAAGCCCACCGGCAGAAGCCCCTAAGCCGACAATGGGGAAGCCGCTATCCGGACGAGGCTGGTTTTTCGGGGAAGCCGATTGGGTCGGGTTGGTTTCATTCTGGGTCATTGCGGGATGCTCTATTCTCGCGCCGCTGAGATGCGGGCGGATATGTGGGGCGCTGGATTTAATACGTTTTATCGAGCTAAAGTCAACTCATTTACCGTGAGGCGTTAAATTATCCGTCATCCAGGGCTATTTTAAGGAGCGCACAGAAAATGTCGATTATCCGGCTTCACTGTATGCTTGTGTGTAATTAATTAACTACACGCAATTATAATCATTGTTACTGGTCCGCTTGCGATTTTTTATCGCTCGATGGAGCGCAAGGCCGCTGAATAAGCGGCAATTATTTATCCAAAAGCCTCTTCGGTGAGTCCTTGCCGTAGTTGAGAATGCCTCGCTTTTATGGTTTAATACCAGTGTTTTACGTCTTAATGCGCCTCTTGTTTTATTGGCATTTGAAATGAAATGAAAGGATGGTTTCGCCGCAACTTGATTGGAGAGCAGGCTATCAACTATGCAATTTATTATTAAAAAAGGTTTGGATCTACCGATTACCGGAGAGCCTGAACAAGTTATTGAGGATGGCAATAAGGTTAAATCCGTTGCTATTCTGGGAACCGATTATGTAGGTATGAAGCCTACTATGATGGTCAGTGAAGGCGATGAGGTCAAGCTGGGCCAGGTGCTTTTCATTGATAAGAAGAACCCTGGGGTTAACTTTACATCGCCTGGTGCGGGTGTTGTTCGATCAATTAATCGCGGCGCCAAGCGGGTTTTGCAATCTGTCGTTATCGATCTGAAAGGAACTGCGCAGGAGTCGTTTGCAAAATACAAGGCTTCCGAATTAAATGCGTTGTCGGCTGAACAGGTCCAAGAAAACCTGTTGGCATCCGGATTGTGGACATCGTTGCGCACGCGTCCTTACGGCAAAATTCCCGCCGTCGGCAGCAAGCCCCGTTCTATTTTTGTAACGGCAATCGATACCAGCCCTTTGGCGGCGAATCCTGCGGTTATCATCAAAGAACGCGGTGAAGATTTTGCCAATGGTTTGACGGTTATTGCCAAGCTGACGGAAGGTAAAACTTACGTTTGTAAAGCGACTGGAGCCGATGTTGCAACCGGTGATGCGCCTGTGACTATTGCCGAGTTTTCCGGTCCTCATCCTGCGGGCTTGCCAAGCACGCATATTCACTTGATTGATCCCGTTGCTATCGATAAATTCGTTTGGCACCTGGATTATCAGGCAGTGATTGCCATCGGTGCATTGTTCACCACCGGTAAAATCAACGTTGAGCGCGTCGTTTCATTGGCCGGGCCTACCGTGAAAAAACCAAGATTGATTCGCACCCGTGTCGGCGCTAACACCGATGATTTGGTTGTCGGCCAATTGGAGGAAGTTGAAAACCGGGTGGTTTCCGGATCGGTACTGTATGGGCATTTGGCTACGGATTGGGCGGCCTTTTTAGGTTGCTACAGCAACCAAATTTCAGCATTGCAAGAAGGCCGCGCTCGCGAATTGTTCGGCTGGATTGTTCCCGGTAAAAATAAATATTCGGCACTGAATGTTTATACATCGAGCGTTGACCGTAAGTTTGATCGTAAATTTCCATTAACAACCGATAAAAACGGCAGCAACCGGGCGATTGTTCCGGTCGGCGTTTATGAAGCTGTGATGCCGCTGGATATTTTGCCTACGCCACTGTTAAAAGCGCTGGTAGTCGGTGATTCGGATCAGGCTCAATTATTGGGTTGTTTGGAACTCGATGAGGAAGATGTTTCCTTATTTACGTTTGTGGATCCCGGTAAACACGATTTCGCTCCTGTCCTGAGAGCGAACTTAACTAAAATTGAGAAGGAAGGATAATGTCGCCTAGAGAAATTTTAGACAATATGGAGCCGCATTTCACTAAGGGTGGGCGGTTCGAAAAGTATTATGGTCTCTATGAGATGGTGGATACTTTCATTTATACGCCGTCCGATGTTACGCGCGGAACCACGCACGTTCGGGACGGCAATGACCTGAAACGGACCATGACTTTTGTGGTCATCGCGACGTTTTTTTGTATTTTGATGGCTTTGTATAACACCGGTTATCAAGCTAACTTGGCTATGGCAAAGATGGGCTTGGAGCAGGCTCAGGATTGGCGTCGTATTCCGATGATGATCTTCGGCTACAGCACGATGAACCCGTTCTCGAACTTGGTTCACGGTGCGCTGTATTTCCTGCCTATCTATGTCGTTACGCTGGCTGTTGGCGGTATTTGGGAAGTATTGTTCGCAACCGTTCGCGGTCATGAAGTCAATGAAGGCTTCTTGGTATCGTCAATGTTGTACACGTTGATTATGCCGCCCGATATGCCTTTGTGGCAGGTTGCTTTGGGTATTTCTTTCGGTATTGTTATCGGTAAGGAAGTATTCGGCGGTACCGGTAAAAACTTCTTGAACCCTGCGTTGACGGGGCGGGCGTTTTTATATTTCGCTTATCCGGCATCTATTTCGGGCGATTCCGTTTGGGTTGCGGTTGACGGTTATACTGCGGCTACACCTTTAGGTTTGGCGGCAAATGGCGGTCTTGATGCGGTTTATGCGGCTAACTACGGCTGGATGCAATCTTTCTTTGGTTTTGAGCCGGGTTGTCTTGGCGAAACTTCAACATTGGCGATCCTGATTGGCGCTGCGTTCTTGTTGTATACCAAGGTTGCCTCATACCGCATCATGGGCGGCGTATTTGCAGGCATGGTAGCGACCTCATTGTTGTTTAATATGATCGGTAGCGATACTAACCATATGTTTGCTGTGCCCTGGTATTGGCATTTAACCATGGGCGGCTTTGCTTTCGGCATGGTTTATATGGCAACCGATCCTGTGAGCGCGGCAATGACCGATACCGGCCGTTGGGTGTTCGGCGCTTTAGTCGGAAGTATGACGGTATTGATCAGGGTTGTTAATCCGGCGTTCCCGGAAGGCATTATGCTGGCAATTCTGTTTTCCAACATGTTCGCGCCTACGATTGACTATTTTGTCATTCAGGCCAATATCAGAAGAAGGATGAAACGTCATGCTTAAATGCGAACAATTTAATAAGATTTGTGCCGCATTGGATAAGTGCGAGCATTACCAAAAATTCAAAGTCTATAGGGATAAAGTTCTTGCCTTAGGTAATGACAGTTTAGAAAAAACTATCGCTATCGCTGTTGCGCTTTGTCTGGTTTGCGCGGTCCTGGTTTCATTTTCCGCGGTTGCATTAAAGCCTCTCCAGGTTAATAACAAAGAAGTGGACATGAAGAAGAATATTCTTGATGTGGCTGGATTGCTTCAGGAAGGCGCTAATGTTGACGCGGTATTCAAGGATAAAATCGAAGCTAAAATCGTTAACCTGGAAACAGGCGATTATGTTGAAGATATGAATCCTGCTGAATACGATCAGCGTAAAGCGGCGAAAGATCCTGCTTTAAGCGTTGTGATTCCTAAAGAAAAAGATATTGCTCATATCCGGGTCAAGGCTAAATATGCGAAGGTCTTTTTGGTTAAAGAGGCCGGCGCAATCAAGTCGATTATTCTTCCGATTAATGGCTACGGTTTATGGTCAACCTTATACGGTTTCCTGTCGTTAGATGCCGATGGACAAACCGTACAAAGCATCAACTTTTACGATCAAGCGGAAACTCCGGGGCTGGGTGGTGAAGTTGTAAACCCTGTCTGGCGTGCTCTATGGAAAGGCAAAAAAGTCTATGCTGAAAGCGAGCAAGCTGGATCTGAAAAAGGTCTGATAGAGGCTGCCGAGATTGGCGAGCCTGCGTTAGCCCTGATTAAAGGGGTGGTCGATAACAGTAAGCCGGGTTCTCAATATCAGGTTGACGGTTTGGCGGGTGCGTCATTAACCAGTGCCGGTGTAACTAACTTGGTTAGATACTGGATGAGTCAAGAAGGCTTTGCCAAGTATTTAGCAAAAGTAAGAACGGTTAAAGGAAAAGTGTCATGAGTGAAATTTTAAACGATGAAACCAAAAAAGTGCTGATAGAGCCGTTGGTTGACAATAACCCAATTACGCTACAAGTTTTGGGTATTTGTTCGGCGCTGGCGGTTACCTCGCAAATGTCGACTTCGCTGATCATGGCGTTGGCGTTGACGATGGTGACGGCGTGTTCCAGTGCGGCAATCAGCGCAATCAGGAATCATATCCCCGGCAGCATCCGGATCATTGTACAGATGACCATTATTGCGTCGCTGGTTATCGTGGTCGATCAAATATTGAAAGCGTTTGCTTATGAAGTCAGCAAGCAATTGTCGGTATTCGTCGGCCTGATCATTACCAACTGTATCGTAATGGGGCGCGCTGAAGGTTATGCGATGAAAAATCCGCCTTTAGCAAGTTTTATGGACGGTATCGGTAATGGTTTGGGATACAGCTTGATTTTAATTACCGTGTCTTTTATCAGGGAATCATTGGGTTCAGGTAAATTGCTGGGTATTGAAGTTTTCAAGCTCACCAAAGACGGCGGCTGGTATGATCCAAACGGTTTGATGCTGTTACCGCCAAGCGCATTTTTTATTATTGGTTTGATTATTTGGGGCGTTCGTCAATGGAAGCCGAAGCAAGCCGAACAGGCGGATTTCAAAATCATGTCGATTGCTCATGGTGAAGGAGGGCATCACTAATGGAAGCTTATATTAGTCTTTTCATTAAGGCTGTCTTTATTGAAAACCTGGCGCTGTCCTTCTTTTTGGGGATGTGTACGTTTATTGCGGTTTCCAAGAAAATCTCGACAGCGATGGGCTTGGGTATTGCGGTCATGATGGTGCAAATCATCACAGTGCCGGCCAACAACTTTATTTATCACGCCTTATTAAAGGAAGATGCTTTATCCTGGATGGGCATTAAAGGCGTTGATTTAAGCTTTTTGGCGTTGTTGAGCTGTATCGGCGTTATTGCTGCGTTGGTGCAAATCTTGGAAATGATTTTAGATAAATTCTTTCCTGCTTTGTATCATGCGTTAGGGATTTTCTTGCCTTTAATTACGGTAAACTGCGCGATTTTAGCGGGCAGTTTGTTTATGATTGAACGTGATTACAACTTGCCTGAAAGCGTTGTATATGGCGTGGGCAGTGGTTTTGGTTGGGCGCTGGCTATTACGGTTATGGCAGGGGTACGCGAAAAACTTAAATACAGTGATATACCTGCCGGTTTGCAAGGTCTGGGTATTACCTTCATAACTGCGGGTCTGATGTCGCTTGGCTTCATGGCTTTCTCTGGAATCCAACTTTAAGGGTGCGACATGCTTGAAATTCTATTAGGGATTATTATTTTCACGGCTTTTGTGATTGCACTGGTATTCGTTATTATCGGTGCAAAAAGCAAATTAGTCGCTGAAGGGGATGTGGAGATTCTTATCAATGATGAAAAGAAAATTCATGTGCCGACAGGATCGAAATTGTTAACTGCGCTGGCCGATAACGGCTTGTTTGTTTCATCGGCTTGCGGCGGCGGCGGTACTTGCGGGCAATGCAAGGTGAAGGTTAATTCAGGCGGCGGCGAAATTTTAGCTACCGAATTGAGCCATATCAGTAAAAGAGAAGCGGCTCACGGTGAGCGTCTTGCTTGCCAGGTTTCGATTAAGCACAACATGAACATTGAAGTCGAAGACAGTGTTTTCGGTGTCAAAAAATGGGAATGCACGGTTAAATCGAATAATAACGTTGCCACCTTTATTAAAGAGTTGGTGCTGGAATTGCCGGCAGGCGAAGAAATCAAGTATCGCGCGGGCGGATACATTCAAATCGAATGTCCTCCGCATGTTTCTAAATACAGTGATTTCGATGTTGCCGAAAGATTCCACGATGATTGGAATAAGTTTAACTTGTGGCGTTATGTCTCTACTGTAAAAGAGCCGGCGTTGCGCGCTTATTCGATGGCTAGTTATCCTGAAGAAAAAGAAATCATGCTGAACGTGCGTATTGCGACACCGCCTCCCGGTGCGCCGGACAGCGTACCTCCAGGCATCATGTCTTCTTTTATCTTTAACTTGAAACCAGGCGATAAATGTATTGTTTCCGGTCCTTATGGTGAGTTTTTCGCTAAAGATACTCAAAATGAAATGGTCTTTATCGGCGGCGGTGCAGGTATGGCGCCAATGCGTTCACATATCTTCGATCAATTACGCAGGCTGAAATCCAAGCGTAAAATGAGCTTTTGGTATGGTGCGCGCAGCAAACGCGAAATGTTCTATGTAGAAGATTTCGATATGCTGGCCAAAGAAAACGACAATTTTGAATGGCATGTTGCATTGTCGGATCCATTGCCGGAAGATAACTGGACGGGTTATACCGGTTTTATCCACAATGTTCTTTTTGAAGAGTACATTAAAAACCATCCGGCGCCGGAAGATTGTGAGTTTTACATGTGTGGACCTCCAGTGATGAATGCGGCGGTCATCAAGATGCTGTTGGATAATGGCGTAGAGCCTGAAAATATTCTGCTGGATGATTTTGGCGGATAAATTATCTTGATTTCTCTTTTTAAATAGAGAACAAAAGCATCAAATTAAACGAGGAGTACGGCTAAATCCGGCTCCTCGTTTTTTATTTTCGGCCTTTATAGACTTCATGAGGTGATTACCATGGCTTATTTTTTAGTGACTTTTGTGTTTATGGCTATAGTTATCGCGATAATGGCGATAGGTGTGATTTTTGGCAGGCGCGCTATTAAAGGATCATGTGGTGGTGCGGCAAACAATGGCGATTGTGTTTGCGTGGAAAAATGTGATAAAAGAAAGAAAATGGAAGCGGAAGCTCGTTTAAATCAAGGATCGTAAGAATGCTCACAATAATAAACAACGCGGGAGTTCATCATGCTGGCGAAAATTACTGTTGCGGATTATATGTCGAAAAGACTGGTTACACTGACCAAAGATACCGATGTGATTGATGCTGTAAAGAAGTTGCTGGATCATAAAATCACCAGTGCTCCGGTTGTTGATCAGGTAGGTCGATTGTTAGGTATGTTTTCCGAAAAAGACGTCATGAATATCGTTTTGGAAGCATCTTATAACCAAGGTATGGGCGGTAAGGTTGGCGATTATATGACTAAGCAAGTCATCACCGTGGATGCTGAATCCAGTATCGTCGACTTGGCGGAGAAGTTCCAGCAAACTTCGGTTAGAAGTTTTCCGGTTTTTCAGGATAATGATTTGGCTGGCATTGTCAGTCGCACAGATGTTTTAAGGGCTTTGGCTTCAATTCATTAAGCCTGATAGTGGGCTAAGCTCTCTGCCGTAGCGATTTCTGCGGCACTTTCAATACCTAGAATTGTCAAAAACATAATGAGCAGGACGCAAACTTTCTATTGGCATGATTACGAAACATTCGGCACTGATCCTCGAAGAGACAGGCCGGTTCAGTTTGCCGGTATTCGTACCGATTTTGATTTTAATATCGTAGACGAGCCGTTAGTTATTTACTGTAAACCGGCTTCGGACTGTCTTCCGCATCCCGAAGCCTGCTTAATTACCGGCATAACTCCGCAGTTTGCCGAACAAAGAGGCGTTTGCGAAGCTGAATTTATTCGTCTGATTCATTGGCAATTGGCTCAGCCGAATACTTGCACTCTCGGTTATAACAGTCTTCGTTTTGATGATGAGGTTACCCGTAATTGTCTTTATCGTAATTTTGATGATCCTTACGCAAGGGAATGGCAAAATGGCAATTCTCGCTGGGATTTAATTGATGTGGTTCGGGCGGCTAGGGCTTTGCGGCCCGAAGGCATTGTCTGGCCGGTTAACGAGAACGACGAACCCAGTTTCAGGTTGGATCAATTAACCCAGGCTAATAATATAGCTCATGAAGCGGCGCATGATGCGCTCTCGGATGTTTATGCTACTTTGGCAATCGCTAAGTTGGTCAAGCAGGCTCAGCCAAAACTCTACCGGTTTCTGTTGCAGCACCGAGTTAAAATCGAGGCCTTTAATTTGCTTCAATTGGGCAGTTTTAAACCTGTTGTGCATATTTCAGGCAAATATCCCGCTGTTAAAAACTGCTTAGCTGTTGTGCTTCCTGTTTGCAAACACCCTGTTAATGCCAATGGCGTGATTGTTTATGACTTGTCCGTCGATCCTGAGCCGATGCTTAGCTTATCGGTGGAGGAAATTCAGCAAAGAATTTTTACGGCAACTGCGCAGTTGCCGGAAGGTGTGGCAAGAATCCCGTTAAAAACCGTGCATATTAACAAGTGTCCGGTTTTGGCGCCCGTATCGGTTATCAGGCTCGAAGATGCGCAGCGGCTGGAAATCGATTTGGCGTTATGTTACTCCAATATCGACAAGATTAAAGCCGCTGTCGGGTTGTCTGAAAAGCTTATGGCGGTGTTTAGCGGTCAAGGTTATGCCGAACAAGATGCCGCCGGCAGTGAGCATGGCCGAACCGATCCCGACTTGGAAATCTACAGCGGCGGTTTTTTTTCCGACATCGATAAAAAACTGATGACCAAAATAAGAGCTACGCTGCCTGAACAATTGGCCAAATCCGTATTCAAATTTACCGATAGCCGTTTGCCGGAAATGTTATTTAGATACCGCGCCCGGAATTACCCACAAACTTTGAATGCAGATGAACAGTTGAAATGGAATGGTTTTTGTGTCGACCGCTTAACCGGGCGTCAGGCAGGCAGCGGTATTTTACTGGCTGATTATTTTAAGCGCTTGGAGGAACTGCGTAATGCCGGTAATGTAAATACCGAGATTATTCATAGTTTGGAAACTTATGCGCGAGAAAAGATGCACTTGCTTGGGATGCAATCGGTTTGATGTAACTGTTTGGCGGCAAAAATAAAACGCCGTGGATTCACGGTCTATAAAGAGGCGGAAAAATATTAGTGTGTTGCAGTCGTTCGCTCTTTGGCGAAGGAATGAAACTTGGTATCCCGTTGAATATTTTCGTACTGTTCGCAGGGCAAATTTGTAAGGCATAGCGGTTTGCGCATGAGGATAGGCCAGATATAGTGGAAAAACTAGGCTGTATAGATACCTGCAAGTAATGATTGACGTTAGATAACTTTTGTATTTTTAGGCAAATACTGTTACTTTGCTTAGTGTCAATACGTACCTCTTTACATTAGTCCTGATTTGTTGCGTTATCGGGATCATATCGAGTCTACGCCCATTGATTTTAGGCAATGCAATGAATAAGAGCCGTCGCCCTAGAAAAAGCAGTTGAGCCCGCGGATGAACACAGATTTGTACGGATGAACAAGGCCTTACGCCAGTTTTTGGCGCACCCTTTAGGAAACGGGCAAGTTTCGCTATAGGAAATTAACTGTGAATGATCCTCAACTTAGCCGTTGTTTTCTAAACCTGCGCCAGCTTATCGAATGAGGCGCATTAGGCTTCATGCTAATAAAACCGTATCCAGCCTAGCTTTGCTTTCGGTCATGGCAAGCATCTGGCGTTTGAACAACCGCTCTGTGCCCGCGAAGTGCTTAAAACAATAATTTAAAGATTTTGCGCGGACTCGCCAAATAAGGGCATTGACATGGCATCAGGCATGCCATCGGGCGCAAAACTACGTTCCGGTATGACAGCGCCTTGAGCGAGAATTAAAGGTTGTACTTATAAATAAATTGCTCGTACCGGATCGATAAATCGGATAAACACCATAAAACATCATGAGGAAACCGTATGTTAATTAACAACAAGCGTCCTAATTTTCTGATTCTGATGAATGACGAAGAACGATTTCCGCCGCCCTACGAAAATGCGGAGGCACGCGAGTGGCGTCTCGAACACAGTAAAACCCGCCTGGAAATTGCCCGCCACGGACTCAGCCTGAGCCGCCATTATACGGGTGCCATTGCTTGCGCACCATCCAGGGCTACCTTGTTCACCGGACAATACCCCAGCTTGCACGGTGTTAGCCAACCCCCCGGACTGGCTAAATCCAGTGCCGACCCCGCGATGTTCTGGTTAGACCCGAGCACTGTGCCGACCTTGGGCGATTATATGCGAGCGGGCGGCTATCAGACCCACTACAAAGGCAAGTGGCACGCTTCGGACGCGGACATCATGGTTCCGGGCAGCAACAACGGCTTGCTCAGCAACGGTCCCCAGGGTCAACCTTATCCGGAAAAGTTGGCCAGTTACGAAGCCGCCGATCGTCTCGATAACTACGGTTTTCACGGCTGGATAGGTCCGGAACCGCACGGTAACTTGATCAACAATTCCGGTACGGTTCGCGACCCCGGCTTCGCCCATCAGGCGGCGCGGGTCATCGAGCGTCTCGATGAGCGAGCCGCGAGCGGAGAGGACGAGCAGCCCTGGATACTGGTCGCATCCTTCGTCAATCCGCATGACATCGTTTTTTCAGGTCCCTTGACTAAGGCGGGCGGCTGGTTTCCGAACTTCTACGAAATCTTGGCGAATAACCCCGAGCTGTTGCCTAATATCCTACCGCCGCCCACCGGCAACGAGTCTTTGCAAAGCAAGCCCAGGGCGCAACAGGATTACCTCTTGCAATATCCGCGCATGTATATGCGGCAGCCGGTCGATGAAACTTATTTCCAGTTGTACTACTGGCTGATGGCCGAGGCCGATCATAATTTGGCTACGGTTTACAACGCCCTGAAAGCCAGCCGCTTTTTCGATAACACCATTGTGTTGCTGACTGCCGACCACGGCGATTTGCTCGGAGCGCATGGCGGCATGCAGAAAAAATGGTGTAATGCTTACGATGAATGCATTCATGTACCAATGGTTATTTCCAACCCGGTGCTGTTCCCGGAAGCAAAAGTTACCGAGCTTCTCACCAGTCATCTCGATCTGATACCGACCATTCTCGGCCTTGCCGGCATAGATCGGGAAAAAGCGCGCGCACAGGTCGCCATCACCCATACCGAAGCACAGGAGCTGGTGGGGCGAGATCTTTCGAGTTTGGTGCAAGAAGCTGTTGCGGGCGAAATAACCGGGCAGGATACGGCTGTCTATTTCATGACCGATGACCAAGTCAGCCTGGGCTTACAACAGGTCAATGCGCTCGGTCAGGCTTATCGCGCCATCATCCAGCCCAATAGTGTGGAAACTGCATTGATTCGGTTGCCGGATGCGCAGGGCGCGGTGAAACTGTGGAAAATCAACCGCTATTTCGATAATCCGCGTTATAGCACTGGGATATTCAATGGTCCCGGAAATGGCGGAGTCGGCAACGCGGATGCGCCATATACCGATCAGGCCACTGAATTCCCCGTGCCGGATGAGTGGGAGTGCTACAACATGGATGATGATCCTTACGAGGAAAATAATTTGCTCTCGCCTTTGAGCCGAACTCCGCTCGATCCGGAAATTGAGCTGCAACTCAAGCAGGTGTTGCGTGAGCAAAGCCGGAGCAAGCGCAAGCTGCCTCACAACAACCGGCAAACCAGAGACTAATGATCAGGCCCAAGGTGAAGCCCATGCCTAATTCAGCGGCCGCACAGTATGGTGTAACGGGGGGGCTGTTATGGTTCGCTCCGAACGTGGAGCGGGCAGTGAGGCTCACCTGCGATCGGATGCCGGTCGCAGGTCAATTCCGCCGCCGAAAAATAAACAATAGCGTCAATCATGTGCTTGGGCTTTAGCTCCGCCCCAATTTTATTTCCACTTTTAATTTTAGTGTACGAATTTATGATTTCAAAAAAACAGCATGTTTTAGCTCTCGCCTTACTCGGCTGCACGATAGCCATTCCCAATGTTATCTTTGCCGATACCGATGCTGAACAAAACAATCCGCCCCAGTCAACAGAAGCTACGGAACAAACCAAAATTCGGAATGCCCAGGTGTTTGATGAACTGAATTTCAACGACACCGAAGAATATGAATTAGCCGGCAAAGGCCTCATTGCAAGCGAACCCAAAGGCAAGACCATCGTTAACAGTAAAGGCGAAATTATCTGGGATTTTTCAGGTTTTGATTTTGAAGGTACTAAACCTCTGACTTCGGCGAATAGTTACAGTACGTACAGCGCCAATCCCAGTTTATGGCGTCAAGCGCAGCTGAACAATAATCAAGGCTTATTCAAAGTCACTACCGGCAGGTCGGATCAAGAGTCGAACATTTACCAAATCCGTGGTTTTGACTTGGCGAATATGACCATCATAGAAGCCGATGCCGGAATCATCGTATTAGACGCCTTGACCACGAAGGAAACGGCAAAAGCAGCCATTGAATTTTACAACGCCAATCGAGGCCGGCAATATTACAAAATTCAGGATTCAAGCCAAAATGTCCCCATCGTAGCGGTCATTTACTCGCACAGTCACATCGACCACTTCGGCGGCGCCGGAGGTATCGTCAATGCGCGGGATGTGCAGAATGAAGCATTATTTGAGACCAAAAAAAATGAGAACAAAGACGCCAAGACATTGAAATACGTCAAAGGTAAAACCTATGTGATCGCGCCGTCCGGATTTTTAGACGCCGCCGTCAGTGAAAACGTATATGTCGGCAATGCCATGGCCCGCCGAGCGCAATATATGTATGGAGCGCCTTTGCTTGGCGGCAAACAGGACTTCAGGGGCGGAGGCGTACAAGGCCAAATCGATGCGGGATTGGGCAAATCGGTTTCAGCGGGCACAACGTCCCTGATCGCGCCCTCGATCATCATCGCTCAAGATATAAGCTACAAGCTCAATGGGGTGACCATGTCGTTCCAGCTGACCCCCAATACCGAAGCGCCCGCTGAAATGACGGTCTATTTCAATGACTTCAAGGCGCTGAATATGGGAGAAATCGCTTGCCCACTGATGCATAACTTATTGACCATGCGCGGTTCGCAAGTACGCGATGCGCTGCAATGGGCAAATTACCTTACCCAGTCAATGGATCGTTACGGCAACGAAGTCGAGGTTATGCTAGGCCAGCATAACTGGCCTCGGTGGGGTACGGCGGCGATCAATGATGTGCTGGCAAGCCAACGCGACAGTTACAAATATATTCACGACCAGGCTTTAAGGCTGACCAATGAAGGCTATACCATGAATGAACTCGCCGACATGGTGGTCATGCCGGACAGCCTGAAAAAACGCTGGTTCAATCAAGGCTACTATGGTTCCTTAAGGCATAATGTCAAAGCCATCTACCAAAAATACATCGGTTGGTACGACGCTAATCCGGCGCATTTAAATCCATTGACCGACAAGGCGGCCAGTGAAAAATATATAGACTACATGGGTGGGTTGGACTCGGTCATAGACAAAGCACAAAAAGATTTCGCCGAAGGCAATTACCGCTGGGTTGCGCAGGTCATGAACAATGCTGTATTTGCCTTTCCTGAGAGCGAGCCTGCCAGAAAATTACAAGCGGATGCGTTGGCGCAGCTCGGCTATCAGGCGGAAGCCGCAACCTGGCGCAACGCTTATCTTATGGGGGCTAACGAGTTAAGAAACGGCATCGCCGATCCAAAAGCGCAGGCAAAAACTTATAACGTAGCGACCGACTCGGTTCCGGGCTTAAGCACTTTTACCGCTATGACCGTGCCGATGCTTTTTGATTATACGGCGATAAGGCTGAATGGCCCCAAGGCCAACGGCAAACGCATCACCATTATCTGGAAGATTGAATGCGAAGAAAAACTCAAAAGGTTTAAAAATGAGCGTGTCGATGCAAATGAAATTAGCCGGTACGAAGAAGACATGTGCGGTGATTATGCCATGACAGTTGAAAATTCAACGTTGGCCTATTTTCCCAAAAACGATTACCCGAACTTATACGATAAAGCGTTAACAAATCAAGGCGCTATCACGATAAAAATGACGCGGCCCGAGTTTGACGCGCTCATGCTCGCTCAAATCGAAATTTCCGGAAAGGAAAACGCCGGCACATCGAAGTTTGACAGTATTGTTCAGGAGCTCATAAACAGCAAAAAAGTTTTCCCCAATGAGAAGTCCGCTGCGTTACTGGCGTTTTTTCAATTGCTCGACACATTCCCCGCCAACTTCCCTATCGTTTGGCCGCAAGGTTTAAAAAACAATATAAGCGACCGAAACTAATGTTTGGACTAGGGCGTGCTGAAAAGTTACGCACTCCCGGTTTTTGATGTCGCAATGGTTATCAGGCTGGATTAACGGTTTTATCGTTAACCCAGCCTGGCCGGACAAATTTATATAATTGAGGTGTGCCCAATATGACGAATTCCACTGACTGTATATGTTCTGCTTCCGCCGATTTGAAGGTCGGAAAAACCGATGGCCCTTGGTATGCCACGCTGATGCCATCCGAACATTATGATTCCATGCGCACCTCGCATTTTCCCAACACCTGCAATGTGCAACAACTCGCGGGTTCCGGGAGCGTCAGCGTTGCTACGCGTAGCTCGGCGGGGGATTATCCTAACCCTTACAATATTGTCACCAGGGAACGGGACGAGCTGTTTCTCTACGGAGGTTACGTCGGTGAGGGCGAAGGGGCCTATGTTGCAAGAATTGACCCGAATGATTTGTCTGAGCAGTGGCGAATCTATACTTTAAACGGTCAGATTTTCGGTTTTTTCAGAAAACAATTGGAACTTCATAGTCATTAAAGTTTGCATATTCGCTTTGAACCGGGTGCCCAGTTCGGCGATGCAAGTATCGATGCTATTTCTA